>Ga0233425_10001046_pt1 | contig 65499 bp, 54 predicted proteins | sample Watercolumn_Towu_2_FD_181712 | JGI IMG/M metagenome (GOLD analysis project Ga0233425, IMG submission 181712) | Freshwater microbial communities from Lake Towuti, South Sulawesi, Indonesia - Watercolumn_Towuti2014_140_MG | ecosystem: Environmental > Aquatic > Freshwater > Lake | place...
AATCTGATGCGTCGCGCGCCGGCAAAGCACTCCCTGCGCGCCAAACGCAAAATCGCCGCCTGGGATGACGACTTCCTCGCAAGCCTAATCGCAGCTTGAGTTTTTCACCCGATTCCCCTGTCGACGCCGCAGCCCTTGGACCTGTCGGGAGCACAAGATATGACCGGTTTAGGTAGCACACGATCTGTCCGGCAGCGTCACTCCCAGGCGCGGTTGGGCGGCGCGCGCCATATGGGCAATATGCGACTCGATCCCTTTTACCTCATCGTCGACGACGCCCACTGGCTGGCGCGCCTGCTGCCGCTGGGCGTCAAGCTCGCGCAGTTGCGGATCAAGGATCGCGGCGAAGACGAGCTTCGGGTCCAAATCGCTCGCTCGCGCGCACTTTGCGCCGCGCATGGCGCGCGGCTCGTCGTCAACGACTATTGGCGGCTGGCCATCGAGGAAGGCTGCGATTTCGTCCATCTCGGGCAAGGAGATCTTTTTGGCGATCTCGACGCGGCGGACATCGCGGCTCTGCGCCGCCACGGCGTGCGCTTCGGCATCTCGACGCACGACGAAGCGGAGCTGGAGCGCGCCCTCGCGCTCGCCCCGGACTATGTCGCGCTCGGGCCGATTTATCCGACGCTGCTCAAGGAAATGGCCTTTGCGCCGCAGGGACTGGAACGGATCGGCGAGTGGAAGCGCCGCGTCGGCATCCGTCCGCTCGTCGCCATCGGCGGGCTGACGCCAGCGCGCGCCCGGCGCGCTCTTGAGGCCGGCGCCGACAGCGCCTGCGTCGTCACCGACATTTTGCGCGCGGACGATCCCGAGCGGCGCACCCGCGAATGGATCGACGCGACGGCCCCCTGGCGCTCGTGACGGCGGTGCGCTTTTCTTTCGGGTTCGGCTGGTTTAAGCCTGCCGCCCTCAAGCGCGGGCGATCCGCGAGAAGGCGACATTCCGACATGACCGGCGAGCGCGCGGCGGGCGATGGCGAGGCCGCCCGCGACGAAACCGCAGACAGCCTCGACACGCGCCGGCGCCGCATTCGCGTGCGCGCCTGGCGGCGGGGCATGAGGGAAATGGACATCATCATGGGCGGCTTCGTCGACGCGCGGCTCGACGCGCTTTGCGAAGCGGACGTCGCCGCGCTGGAGGCTCTGCTCGACGTTCCGGACGACGAGGCCTTCCGCTGGATTTCCGGCGCCGAGCGGGTTCCGGCGCAATACGATACGCCGCTTCTCCGCGAGATCGCGGCATTTCACGCGCATGAGGGGCCGATCCATTGAGCGTTTCCGCGCGCACGCGTTCGTCTCAGACGGCGACCGCGCTTGGCGCGGCGCTCTCGCGCTTCGAGGCCCGCGCTCCGCTTCTCCTTGCCAACGTCCCCGACGGCTTCGACGCCTTCGTCGCCGCCGATCTTGCGCGAGCGCTCGCGCGCCGGGCGGAAGGCAAGGCCGCGGTCTTCGCGCATGTCGCGCGCGACGCGTCGCGCTCCGCCGCCTTTCGCGAGGCGCTGCGTTTCGCGGCGCCCGAACTGGAAATTCTCGACGTGCCCGGCTGGGATTGCCAGCCTTACGACCGCGTCTCGCCCAACGGAGCGATCGCCGCGCGGCGCATGACGGCGCTGTCCCGGCTCTCGCGCGCGAAATCGTCGGCGGAGCGCCCGCGCGTCGTCACGCTGACGGCGGACGGATTGCTGCAGCGCGTTCCGCCGCGCGCGGTCGTCGCCGCCGACACGTTTTCCGCCGCGCCCGGCGATGTCGTCGATCTCGCCGCTCTGGCCCGCTGGCTCGAAGGCAACGGCTTCCTGCGCTCCGGCACGGTGCGGGAGACGGGCGAATACGCCCAGCGCGGCGGCATCATCGATCTTTTCGCCCCCGGCATGGCTGCTCCCGTTCGGCTCGATTTCTTCGGCGACGCGCTGGAGTCGATCCGCGCCTTCGATCCCGAGTCGCAGCGCACCACCGGCCAGTTGCGCTCGCTCGATCTCGTGCCGATGAGCGAATTGCGGCTGACCAGCGACTCGATGCGCCGCTTCCGCCTCGGTTACGCGGCGCGCTTTGGCGGACAGACGCGCGGCGACGCGCTCTACGAAGCCGTGAGCGAAGGGCGCCGCCATCAGGGCGTCGAGCACTGGCTGCCGCTGTTTTACGATTCGCTCGACACGCTGTTCGATTATCTGGACGGCGCGCCGCTGCTGCTCGATCCGCTGATCGATGACGCCGCCGAGGAGCGGCTCAAGCAGATCGCCGACTATTACGACGCGCGCAAATTTGCGCATGACGCCGATCCCGCGAACTCCGGTTACAAGCCGCTGGAGCCGCGCGAACTCTATCTGACGAACGAGGAGTGGCGCGGCGTCCTGGAGCGCCTTCCTTGCGCGCAATTCTCGCCCTTTGCGCCCCCGCAGGGCGCCGGGGCGTCGGCGGTCGACTGCGGCGCGCGCAAGGGCCGCGACTTTGCACCCGAGCGCAACGACCCGGAGGTCAATATTTTCCAGGCTGCGGCCGATCACGTTGCCGCGCTGCGCGCTCAAGGAAAGACCGCGATCGTCGCCGGCTGGTCGGACGGCTCCTGCGAGCGGCTCGGCCATGTGCTCGCCGAACACGGCCTGCGCGATCTTCCGGCCGTCGCGACGCTGCCCCAGGCCCTGGCGCTCGGCAAAGGCGCGACGGCAATGGCCGTGCTCGCCATAGAGCACGGCTTCGAAGCCGGAGACCTCGCGGTCATCGGCGAACAGGACATTCTCGGCGATCGGCTCGTGCGCCGGCGCCGCAAGGCGCGCAGCGCCGAAAACCTCATCGCCGAAGTCGCCGCGCTCGGCGCCGGCGATCTCGTCGTGCATGTCGATCACGGCATCGGCCGCTTCGTCGGGCTGGAGACGATCACGGCCGCCGGCGCCCCGCACGACTGTTTGGAAATTCATTACGCCGGCGGCGACAAGCTGTATCTGCCGGTCGAGAACATCGAGCTTCTGTCGCGCTACGGCTCGGAGGACACGGAGGTCCAGCTCGACCGGCTCGGCGGCGTCGCCTGGCAGGCCCGCAAGGCGCGGATGAAGAACCGCATCCGCGAGATGGCGAAGAGTCTGATCGCGATCGCCGCGCAGCGCACGACGCGCCAGGCGCCGAAACTTGTCCCGCCGGAGGGGCTCTACGACGAATTCTGCGCCCGCTTTCCTTACGACGAGACGGAGGACCAGCTTGCGGCGATCGAAGCGGCGTTGGACGATCTTTCCTCGGGCCGGCCGATGGATCGCCTTGTCTGCGGCGACGTCGGCTTCGGCAAGACCGAAGTCGCGCTGCGCGCCGCTTTCTGCGCGGCGATCAACGGCAGGCAGGTCGCCGTCGTCGTCCCCACGACGCTGCTCGCGCGCCAGCATTTCAAGACCTTCAGCGAGCGCTTCTCCGGCGTGCCGATCCGCATCGGCCGTCTTTCGCGCATGGTCGGCGCCGCGGAGACTCGCGAAACCAAGAAAGACCTGGCGGAAGGCAAAGTGGACATTCTGATCGGCACCCACGCCGTGCTCGGCAAGGGCGTTTCGTTCAGAGACCTCGGCCTCGTCATTATAGACGAGGAGCAGCATTTCGGCGTCGGCCACAAGGAGCGCCTGAAGGAGATGCGCGCCGAGGTGCATGTGCTGACGCTCTCGGCGACGCCCATTCCGCGCACGCTGCAGCTCGCCATGACCGGCGTGCGCGAACTCTCGCTGATCGCGACGCCGCCGGTGGACCGGCTCGCCGTGCGCAGCTTCATCTCGCCCTTCGATCCGCTGATCGTGCGCGAAGCTTTGCTGCGCGAGCGCTATCGCGGCGGCCAAGCGTTTTTCGTCTGTCCGCGCATCGAAGATTTGGACGAGGCCGCCGCCTTTCTGCGCGAGAATGTCCCGGAGGCGAAATTCGTCGTCGCGCACGGGCAGATGGCGCCGAGCGAGCTCGAAGAGAAGATGGCGGCCTTCTACGACGGCAAATTCGACATTCTCCTTTCGACGACGATCGTCGAATCCGGGCTCGACATTCCCGCCGCCAATACGCTGATCGTCTGGCGCGCCGACATGTTCGGCCTTGCGCAGCTCTATCAATTGCGCGGGCGCGTCGGCCGCAGCAAGATCCGCGCTTACGCCCTGTTCACGACGCCGGCGAACCGCGCGATTACGCCGCAGGCGCAAAAGCGGCTCGAAGTCCTGCAGACCCTCGACACGCTCGGCGCAGGCTTCCAGCTTGCCAGCCACGATCTCGACATTCGCGGCGCCGGCAATCTGTTGGGCGAGGAGCAGTCCGGCCATATCAAGGAAGTCGGCTACGAGCTCTACCAGCAGATGCTCGGCGACGCGATCGCGCTGCTCAAGGCGGGCGTCGAGGAGCCGGTGGAGGAGGCGTGGTCGCCGACCATCGCCATCGGCGCGCCGGTCACCATTCCCGAGAGCTACGTCGGCGATCTGACGCTACGCCTTCAGCTTTATCGGCGGTTGTCGACGCTCGAGAGCGAACAGGACATCGAGGCCTTCGCCGCCGAGATGATCGACCGCTTCGGGCCGGTTCCGCCGGAGGTGGAGCAACTGCTGGAGATCGTCGCCATCAAGGCGCTGTGCCGCAGAGCGCATGTCGAGAAGGTGGACACCGGGCCGAAGGGAATCATCGTCGCCTTCCGCGACGGCCGCTTCGCCGATCCGGCGGGTCTCGCGCGCTTCATCTCGGAACAAGGCCGCGACGCGAAAGTGCGGCCCGACATGCGCGTCGTGTTCGTCCGCGAATTCGACACGATGAAGCAGCGCCTCGCGGGAACGCGGCGGCTTCTGCGCACGCTGGTTTCGATTGCGGAAAAGAAAGCCGCGTGACGCCGGCTAGAGCGAATTCGGCAAAGAACAGACGGACTCTTTCGACAAGAATTCGCTCCAGCATCTTGATCTACCGCGATTTCGCATCGATCGAACGATTCGGTTCAATCGGAAAGCGCGTCGAAGAGGACAAGGCCGGCACCTTGACCACTATCCCACGAGAGAACAAGAACTGGCGAAGCGGACATCTGATGCGCCGCCAAAACCGGCCAATTCAATTCGTTGTCGACAGCGAGACGGCGCTCGCCCCCGTTATCTCGCCGTTCGTCGCGGATCGTCCAAGGCGCGTCCCATTCGATTAGCGCCGCCTGCGAAAACGGGGCGCCGTGTTTTTCGATATTGCCGGCGTCCCCTGCGGGGTCGTATTCGATTTGAAGCATGGCGCGGACTTCGAAAAACCCGCAGCTCGAATTGTCCGGATGGAGCCCGGCCTCACCCCGCCAGGCTCTTCGCCAGTTCGTCCGTATGCGCGTGCATCCGGCGCGCCATCTGGTCGATTTCGCGGGCCATGGACACCATGGCCTCGACGCCGGCGCCGGTCTGCGCCATGGCCCCCGCCACCTGCTCGGCATGCACCGACATGGTGGAGGCGCTGTCGGCCGCCGAGCGGACCGAGCGCGCGATTTCCTTCGTCGCGGCGTCCTGTTCGTGCACGGCGTGGGTGATGATCTCCGAAATATGCTCGACCTCGGCGATCTTGCGCTTGATCTTGTCGATGGAGGCGACGGACTGATTGGTCGCCGCCTGGATTTCCGAGATCTGGTCGGCGATGTCTTGGGTCGCCTTGCCTGTCTGGGTGGCCAGGCTCTTGACCTCCTGCGCGACGACGGCGAAGCCGCGGCCCGCCTCGCCCGCGCGCGCCGCCTCGATGGTGGCGTTGAGCGCCAGCAGATTGGTCTGGGCGGCGATGCGGGAAATGAGGTTGACGACGTCGCCGACCCGGTTGGCGGCGGCGGAAAGGCGCAGCATCTCGGCGCTGGAGCCGTTGGTCTCCACCACCGCTTGACGCACGATGGCGGTGGATTCGACAGCCTGCCGGCTGATTTCGCCGATGGCCGCCAGGAGCTGCTCGCTGGCGCCGGCGACCGAGGCCACGTCGGTCGCGGCCTGGGTCGAGGCGGTGCGGGCGAAATCCGAATCGGCGCGGGCGCGGCGCTCGTGGACGATCATCTCCTCCGACGACTGCGCCATGCGTTTGGTCATGTCGCCGAGCTTCGCGGTGGTAGCCGAGAGCTCGACCGAATAGTGCTCGACCTTGTCGCGGATCGCGGCCTCGCGGCGCAGGCGCTCCTCGCGGTCGTCGCGCGCCTTGATCTCGGCGGTCATTTCGTTGTTGGCGCGCACGGCGTCGCGAAGGACCACCAGGGCGCGGGAAATATCGCCGATCTCGTCCTTGCGTTCGGTGTCGGTCACGACGATCGTAGTGTCGCCCGCGGCGAGATCGCCCATCTGCTTGGCGATCAGCTTGATCGGCGTGGCAATGGTGCGGTGCATGGTCGGCACGGAGACGCCGACGACCAAAAGGCCGGCGATCAGCGTGCCGACGAACATCTCGATGGCGAGCGTGTTCGCCGCCTCGTGGGCGGCGACGGCGAGGGCCGTCGCCTGCGCTGCGTTGGCGGGGCTGGCGGCGGCGGCGGTCAGATCGCGCACGTTAATCATGCCGAAATAGGCCGCCGCGCCCATCATCAGCAGCAGCGTCAGAAACAGAAACTGACGAAAGACCAGGCCGGCGCCGATCGAAAAGTTTCGCATGTGGGTCCATCGCCCCCTATCGTGTGATCGATCATGTCTAAGGCGATTTTCTTTCATTTTTGGTTAACGAACTCGAAAATCGACGCGCTTTCGCCCCAGGGCGAAACGCGGTAGGCAAAACGGGAACGGCGCGGACGGCGCGTTGCGAGCGGCGCTGTAGGAGGCTCGATGCTGGAAATCGCGGTCCAGATGGACCCGTTGGAGCGGATCAATTTTGCCGGCGACTCGACCTTCGCTCTCATGCTGGAGGCGAAGCGGCGCGGCTATCGCTTGTGGTTCTACACGCCAGACCGGCTCTCGCTCGAAGGCGGGGCGCTGTTTGCGCGCGCTCATCGAATCGACGTCTGGGACGATCCGGACCGCTATTACGAACTGGGCGAGGCGCACGACCTCGATTTGTCGGGCGTCGACGTGGTGCTGCTGCGCCAGGATCCCCCGTTCGATCTCGCCTACATCACCTCGACGCATTTTCTGGAGCGCGTGCAGTCGCGCATATTGGTTGTCAACGACCCGGCGCATGTGCGCAATGCGCCCGAGAAAGTGTTCGTCATGGAGTTCGCCGACCTCATGCCGCCGACGCTGCTCACGCGCGACCGCGCCGCGATCGAGCGTTTTCGCGCGCGGCACGGCGAGGTCGTCATGAAGCCGCTCTACGGCCACGGCGGCGCCAGCGTGTTCAAGGTGTCGCGCCGCGACGAGAATTTCGGATCGCTGTTCGATCTGTTTGCGACCATGTTCCGCGAGCCCTGGGTCGTGCAGAAATTTCTGCCGGAGGTGACACAGGGAGACAAGCGCGTGCTGCTCGTGGACGGCGAGGCGCTCGGCGCGATCAACCGCGTGCCGGCCGAGGACGACATCCGCTCGAACATGGTGCGCGGCGGCGCGGCGGCGGCGACGCAGCTAAGCGAGCGCGAGCAGGAAATCTGCGCGCGGCTCGGCCCGGAATTGCGCCGGCGCGGCCTGCTTTTCGTCGGCATCGACGTGATCGACGGCTGGCTCACGGAGATCAACGTCACCTCGCCGACCGGTCTTCGCGCTTTGAAGCGCGTCGGCGGCCCGGACCTCGCGCCCTCGATTTTCGAGGCGATCGAGCGGCGCCTTGCGGCGCTGCGCGGGGGAGGGTGACGCCATGAGCGACGCGCCGGCGCCGCTGCGCACGCTCGCCGCGCTCGATCTTGCGCGACCCAGCGTCGAAGGCCTGCGCGAGGAAATCGGCGAAGGCGTCGCGTCCTTGTGCGCCGGAGCGACGGCGAGCGCGGACGCCCGCGCCGCGGTCGTCGACTATCTGCGCGTGGCGCTGGAAGAGGGCCGGGCGCGCGGACGCGAAATGCTCGAAGCAAGGAACCAGGGACTCGTCTGCGCGCGTTATCTGTCGCGCCTTCAGGACGAAATCGTCGGCGCGATCTACGACTACGTCGTGCGCTACGTCTATCCCGCCGACAATCCGACCTTCGCCGAGCGCCTCACCATCGTCGCCGTCGGCGGCTATGGCCGCGGGACGCTGGCGCCGGGCTCAGACATCGATCTTCTGTTTCTGCTTCCCTACAAGCAGACGCCCTGGGGCGAAAGCGTCGTCGAAGCGATTCTTTACGTATTGTGGGACTTGCGGCTGAAAGTCGGTCACTCCAGCCGCTCCGTCGCGGAATGCTTGCGGCAGGCGAAGGCCGACATCACCATCCGCACCACCATACTGGAGGCGCGCTTCATTCTGGGCAGCGCCGAGCTTTACAACGAGTTGCTGGAAAGCTTCGACCGCGAGATCGTCCGTGGCGACGCGCGCGAATTCGTGGCCGCCAAGCTCGCGGAGCGCGACTCGCGCGTCAGACGCGCCGGCGCCTCGCGCTATCTTGTCGAGCCCAACGTCAAGGAAGGCAAGGGCGGCCTGCGCGATCTGCACACGCTGTTCTGGATCGCCAAATATGTCTACCGCGTGCGCGAGCCGAGAGAGCTGATCGCCGTCGGCCTGTTCGCGTCGAGCGAATACAGCCTGTTCGAGCGCTGCGAGGAGTTCTTGTGGCGGGTGCGCTGCCATCTGCATTTCGCCAGGGGGCGCGCCGAGGAGCGCCTCACCTTCGACATTCAGCCGGCGATCGCGGCGCGGCTGGGCTATCGCGACCGCGGCGGCCTCTCGCGCGTCGAGCGCTTCATGAAGCACTATTTCCTTGTCGCCAAGGACGTCGGCGATCTCACCGCCATCGTCTGCGCGGCGCTGGAGGAGCGCCAGGCCAAGCCGCGCGCCATCTTCGACCGTTTCTTCGCGGGCCTGCGCCGGCGGCGAAAGAAACTGCCCTCGAACGATTTCGTCGTCGATTTCGACCGCGTCAACGTCGCCGACGACGGCGCGTTCGAGCGCGATCCCGTCAACATCATCCGCCTGTTCTGGATCGCCGACAATTGTGCCTTGCCGCTGCATCCCCATGCGCTGCGAGTCGTGACGCTGTCCCTTCGCAAGATCGACGCGGAGCTGCGCGCCAATCCCGAAGCGAACCGCCTATTTCTCGAAATCCTGCTGTCGCGGCGAACGACCGAGACCACTTTGCGGCGCATGAACGAATCCGGCGTCCTGGGGCGGTTTATCCCGGAGTTCGGACGCATCGTCGCGATGATGCAGTTCAACATGTATCATCACTACACGGTGGACGAACATCTGCTGCGCGCCGTCGGCGGCCTCGCCGATCTCGAATCAAGCCGCCTTCCCGAACACCAGTCGCTCGTCGCCGAGATTCTGCCGACCATCGTCAACCGCAGGGTTCTCTACCTCGGGCTGCTGCTGCACGACATCGCCAAGGGCCGCAGGGAGGATCATTCCGTCGCCGGTAAGGAGGTCGCGCGCGCTTTGTGCCCGCGCCTGGGCTTTACTCCAGCGGAGACCGAGTCGGTCGCCTGGCTCGTGGAGCATCATCTCACCTTGTCGAGCTTCGCGCAGAGCCGCGACCTCTCCGACCGGCGGACCATCGAGACCTTCGCCGCCATCGTGCAGACGATGGAGCGGCTCAAGATGCTCTTCGTTTTGACCGTCTGCGATATCAACGCGGTCGGGCCCGGCGTGCTCGACGCGTGGAAAGCGCAGCTGCTGCGCGTGCTCTACTGGGAAACCGAAGTGGTGCTGGGCGGCGGCCATTCCGCGGTCGATCGCCGGAGCCGCGTCGCCCAGGCGACGCAGGAGCTGCGCGCCGCGCTGCCTGATTGGAGCGACGCGGATTTCGACGCCTACGCCAAGCGGCACTACCCCGCCTATTGGCTGAAGGTCGATCTTGCTCGCAAGCTCAAGCACGCGGCGATGCTGCGCGCGCTGAACGGCGTGCAGGCGCCGCTCGCCACCGCCGTTGAACTCGACGCCGGACGCGGCGCTGTGGAGCTCACCGTCGTCGCCCCCGACCACCGGCGCCTGCTTTCGACCATCGCCGGCGCCTGCGCGGCGAGCGGCGCCAATATCGTCGACGCGCATATTTTCACGACGGCCGACGGCCTCGCGCTCGACACCATCTTCTTTTCGCGCGCCTTCGACATGGACGAGGACGAGATGCGCCGCGCGCGCCGGATCGCGGACTTCCTGGAAAAAGCACTGCGCGGCGAGACTGCAGTCTCCGAGGCAATCAAGGCGCGCGCCCGCGCCCATCCGCCGGCGACGGCCTTCGACATCGCGCCCGACGTCGTCTTGGACAACAGCCTGTCGAACGTCTACACGGTCATCGAAGTCTCCGGGCTCGACCGCGAGGGCCTGCTGTTCGATCTCACCAACGCCATCTCGAAGCTCAATCTGAACATCGCCTCGGCGCACATCTCCACCTTCGGCGAGCGGGCGGTTGACGCCTTCTACGTGACGGACCTCACCGGCGCGAAGATCGTCTCGGCGTCGCGGCAGGCGGCGATCATACGCCAGCTCGTCGACGTTTTCGCTCCCCTCGCCGAGAAACGGCCCGCGAAGGGACAGGGCGCCGCAGCGACTTGATTTTCGCCGGCAAGGCCAGATATCGAAGTCTTTCCGCAAGCATCGGAACGGGACCATGAGCGATCAAAAGGACAATCAGGACACTCCGCCGCAGGCGGGCGACGAGGCTGCGGCCGCGGATCCGGTCTCCTCCCTGGCGCGGCCGGACGCCGAGGCGGACGCCGCGCAGCCCGAACCGTTCACCGAGCTGGAGAATCTCTACGCCGAGAACGCGGCGCTCAAGGATAAGCTGCTGCGCTCGCTGGCCGAGGTCGAAAACGTGCGCCGGCGCGCCGAGCGGGAGATCGTCGACGCCAAGACCTACGGCGTCGCCAATTTCGCCCGGGAGATGCTGTCCTTCGCCGACAATATGCGCCGCGCCGTCGCTAGCCTGCCGTCGACCGCGCGCGAGGGGCTCGATCCGTCGGTCGCCGCGCTGATCGAGGGCGTCGAGGTGATGGAGCGCGACTTTCTGGCGCGGCTCGGACGCTTCGGCGTCAAGCGGATCGAGGCGCTGGGCGCGCGTTTCGACCCCAATCGCCACGAGGCGCTGTTCGAAATCCCCGACGAAGCCCAGCCGAACGGCACGGTCGCGCAGGTCGTCGAGGAGGGCTATACGATCGGCGAACGCGTGCTGCGCCCCGCGAAGGTCGGCGTGACGCGCGGTGGCCCCAAAGCGGGCTGACGCCCGCGCGGGCGGGCGCGAAAGGGAGGCGCCGCATGGGTAACGAGCACGCCGCGCACGCCGAGCCGGGCGTCGTCGCCGCCGCCGCCTATCGGAGCGGCGCAAAGGCGGCCAACATCGCCATCGACGCGGCCGGGGATTGGGCCGCGCGCGAGGGGCACGTCGTCTGGATCGGCCTGTACGAGCCCTCGCGCGACCTGCTGGCGCGCGTGCAGGCGCAGTTCGGACTGCACCATCTGGCGATCGAGGACGCGGCGAAGGCCCATCAGTATCCCAAGCTCGAAAGCTACGGCGACAGCCTCTTTATCGTGGCGCGCACGGCGCAGATGCACGAAGGGCGGGTCGCCTTCGGCGAGACGCACATTTTCGTGGGCCGCGGCTATGTCGTGACCGTGCGCCACGGCGCGTCGCAAAGCTACGGGCATGTGCGCGAACTGTGCGAGGCCAATGTCGGCGCCCTGTCCGAGGGCGAGGACTTCATTCTTTATGCGATCCTCGATTTCATCGTGGACAATTATTTTCCTGTTCTCGAGGCGATCAACGCCGAAGTCGAGAAAATCGAGGACGGCGTGCTGACGGCCGCCATCGACGGCGCCGGCGTCGAGCGCCTTTATTCGCTGCGGCGCGATCTTCTGCGGCTGCGCAACGCCGTCGCGCCGCTCGTCGACGTGTGCCGCCGTCTGGAGCGCAGCGATATCGTGCCGATCGATCCCACTATGCGTCCGCATTTTCGCGACGTGACCGATCATGTGCGCCGCGCCCAGGAGGGCATCGACACCATGCGCGAGGTGCTGGCCTTCGCCTTCGAAGCCAGCCTGATGAACGCGCAGATGCAGCAGACGAACATCGAGCGCCGCCTTGCCGCCTGGGCGGCGATCCTCGCCGTCCCGACGGCGGTCGCGGGCGTCTACGGCATGAATTTCGAGCACATGCCCGAGCTCAAATGGCAATACGGCTATTTCGGCGTTCTCGGAGCCATCGTGGCCATCTGCGCGACGCTGTATTGGCGGTTCAGACGGTCTGGGTGGCTGTAGCGGCGAAGGCGGGCGCCCGCGCTTTTCGAGAGCCGCGCAAGTCCATCGGCCAACGATTTCCCTTAACAAACTTTCATCCAAACGCCATTGGGCCGCAAAGCGGCGCCCCCCATTTACATTGGCGAAGGACGGCGCAGCCGTCCATGGCCTCCCCGCCGCGCGGAGAGCCGGCCACGGACCGGTCGGCGCGCGAAAACCTGGAGACGCGGTCTCATGAGCCTTTCCGTTTTCCGGCGGCAGTGCCGCTACCCGCGCGCCGCGATCCTGGGCGCGGCGGCGTTTCTCGCGCTGGCCGCGGGCGCGACGGGCGTTGCGCCCTTTGGCGCCGCGCACGCCGAAACGTCCCTCTCGCAGATGTTCGGCCAAGCCTCGGGACCGGCTTCTTTCGCCGACGTGGTCGAGCGGGTGAAGGGCGCCGTCGTCGCGATCAAGGTCAAGTCGGTCGAGAGCGCTCAAAGCGAGGGACCGGACATTCCCGAACTCTCGCCCGACGATCCGCTCTACTACTTCTTCAAGCGTTTCGGCGAAAGCCCGGGCGGGCGCCAGCAAAAGCGCATGACTCAGTCGCAGGGCTCCGGCTTCATCGTCAGCGCCGACGGCTATGTCGTGACCAACAATCACGTCGTCGAGCACGCCAACGAGGTCGAGGTGACGCTCGACAGCGGCAAGACGCTGCCCGCGAAGATCATCGGCGCGGACAAGCGCACCGATCTGGCGCTGCTCAAGATCAAAGACGGAGCGAGCTTCCCCTTCGTCGAGTGGTCGAGCGCCGCGCCGCGCATCGGCGACTGGGTGATCGCCGTAGGCAATCCCTTCGGGCTCGGCGGCACGGTCACGGCCGGCATCGTTTCCGCGCGGGGGCGCGACATCGGCGCCGGCCCCTACGACGACTTCATCCAGATCGACGCGCCGGTGAACCGCGGCAACTCCGGCGGTCCGGCCTTCGACATGCGCGGGGGCGTCGTCGGCGTCAACACGGCGATCTATTCGCCCTCCGGAGGTTCGGTCGGCATCGGCTTCGCCATTCCGGCGGAGGTCGCCAAGGACGTGGTGACGGCGCTCAAGGAGAAGGGCTCCGTCGCGCGCGGCTGGATCGGCGTGCAGATTCAGGCTGTGACCCAGGAGATCGCCGACAGCATGGGCCTGAAGTCCAGCAAGGGCGCGCTGGTCGCGGCGCCGCAGCGCGGCGGACCGGCCGAGGCGGCCGGGTTGAAGGCCGGCGACGTCATCGTCGCCGTCGACGGCGACAAGATCGACGGGCCGCGCGAACTTGCGCGCAAGATCGCGACGCTGGGGCCGGGCAAGAGCGCCGAACTGACCTTTCTGCGCGGCGGCGCCGAGAAGTCCGCGCGCGTGAAGCTGGGCGTGCTTCCAAGCGAAAAGGAGGCGCGCGCCGACGCCTCCGGCGGCTTCGGGTCCGGCGGCGCGCTGGCCTCGCTCGGGATCGAAGTGGCGCCTGCCTCGGAAATCCGCGGCGCCGGCGGCGAGGGCCTTTACGTCACCAATATCGACCCCAACGGCGCCGCGGCGCAGAAAGGACTGCGGCGCGGCGACGTGATCCTGGAAGCTGGCGGTCAGGCGGTTGCAACACGCGCCGGACTCGCCTCGGCTTTCGAGGCGGCGCGGACGGAAGGGCGCCGTTCGGTTCTGCTGCGGGTGAAGTCGGCGGAAGGGACGCGCTTCGTGGCCGTGCCGGCCAACCCGTCCTGACTCTTTCGAGCTTCTTCTTGCGGCGCGACCCGCCGATCGGCCCCCGCCCGCGTGCGGCGCCCGCAACGAAGAGCGTCCAGCCGCCACGTCCCCTCCTGGCGGCCCGGACGGGCAGGCCGGCGCATTGCGCGCCGGCCTGCCGTTTTTTCGTCAACTCGGCTATAAACCCGTCATGCGGATACTCGTTATCGAGGACGACAAGGAGGCGAGCGCCTATCTCGTCAAGGCGTTTCGCGAACATGGCCATGTCGCGGACTGCGCCGCCGACGGCCTGACGGGCTATGCCGGCGCCCGCGAGGGCGAGTACGACGTGCTTATCGTCGACCGCATGTTGCCCAAGCTCGACGGCCTGTCGCTGATCTCGGGCCTGCGCGAACAGAAGGTCGAGACGCCGGCGCTGATCCTGTCGGCCCTCGGTCAGGTCGACGACCGCGTCAAGGGGTTGCGCGCCGGCGGCGACGACTATCTGACGAAGCCCTACGCCTTTTCCGAACTACTGGCGCGCGTCGAAGCGCTGGCGCGCCGCCGCGTCGGCCCGCGCGCCGAGGAGACGGTGTATCGCGTCGGCGATCTCGAACTCGACCGCCTCGCGCACAAGGTGACCGTGGAGGGGCAGGAGATCGCGCTGCAGCCGCGCGAGTTCCGGCTCCTCGAATATCTCATGAAGCACGCCGGACAGGTGGTCACGCGCACCATGCTGCTGGAAAACGTGTGGGACTATCATTTCGATCCGCAGACCAACGTCATCGACGTGCATATTTCGCGCCTGCGCGCCAAGATCGACAAGGGGCGGGAGACGCCGCTTCTGCACACGGTCCGCGGCGCCGGATACATGATCCGTGACGGCGCTCGCTAAACTGTTCCGCACCACGGCCTTCAAACTGTCGGCCGTCTATCTCGTGCTGTTCGCCTTCGGCGCGGGAATTGTGCTGACCCAGGTCGGCGCGCGCGTGAAAGCGGTTCTCGACGAACAGATCGCGCAGACCGTCGACTCGGAGATTCGCGCGCTGGTCGAGCAATATGCCGAAGGCGGGGTGCGTCAGCTTGTCGAGGCCGTCGAGCGGCGCGTGCGCGAGCCGGGCGGTTCGCTCTATCTCGTCACGTCGCGCGGCGGCGAGGAACTCGCCGGCAATGTCGCCGTCCCGACGAACATGCCGGCCGCCGGCGGCGACCTTGTCGAGACCATGTACCGCCGGCGCGACGAGATGAACGAAACGCGGCACGCAATGATGCGGATGTTCGATCTGCCCGGCGGATTCCGCGTGCTGATCGGCCACGACATCGAGGATCACGAGGTGCTGCGCGGGATTTTGCGCCAGGCGCTCGGCGTGTCGCTGTTCTGGCTTTTCATGATCGGCGCGCTCGGCGGCCTCTTCATGGCCTATCGCGTGCTGGAGCGGGTCGACGTGATGTCCGCCTCGTCGCGGCGCATCATGGCCGGCGCGCTCGACGAGCGCCTCGTCGTGAGCGGCGCCGGGGACGAACTCGACCGGCTCGCCACGAGCCTCAACGCGATGCTGGAGCGCATCGGCGAACTGATGAAGGGCCTGCGTGAAGTGTCGGACAATATCGCGCACGATCTCAAGACGCCGCTGACGCGTCTGCGCAACCGCGCGGAGGACGCGGCGCGTTCGGCGTCGTCCATGGAGGATTGCCGCGCGGCGCTGGCGAGCGTGATCGAAGAATCGGACGGACTCATCCGCGTCTTCGACGCGCTGCTGATGATCGCGCGCGCCGAGGCCGGCTATTCCAGCGACACCATGGGCGCGTTCGACGCGGCCGATGTGACGCGGGACATCGTCGAGATGTACGAGCCGGTCGCGGAGGAGCAGGGCGCGATCCTGAACGAGACCGTCGAGGAGGGCCTGACCGTTTTCGGCAATCGCGACTTGCTCGGGCAGGCGCTGGTCAATCTCGTCGATAACGCGCTGAAATATGGCGCAAGCGGCGCCGGCGCGTCGGTCGACGTCGCCGCGCGGCGCGTCGGCGGCAATGTAGAAATTTCCGTAGCGGATCGGGGCCCCGGCGTCGCAGTCGCCGACCGCGAGCGCGTGCTGGGGCGGTTCGTGCGGTTAGAGAATTCACGGTCGCGGCCGGGGTCGGGGCTTGGGCTGTCGCTGGCGGCGGCGGTTGCGCGCGTGCATCAGGGCGCGCTGCGCATCGAGGACAACGCCCCCGGACTGCGCGCCGTGCTGTCGTTGCCCGCTGCGCGGATGAAGGGCGTCACGTCGCGTCCGGAGCGGCCGAAGGCCTGACGATTGGTCACGCGGGGCGCCGGTTCGCGGCTCGCCAAATCGTCGCCGGCGCGCGGCGCGACGGGGAAGCGCAGCATCACGATGGCGCCGACGCCGGGGCGCGAGCGCATCCGCAGAGCGCCGCCGTGCAGTTCGACCAAAGCACGGGCGATGGCGAGGCCGAGGCCCGAGCCTTTCATGCCGTTCTCCATGACGGCGGCGGACTGTTCGAACGGGCGTCCGAGCCTGGCGATCGTTTCCTTGTCGATGCCCGGGCCGTTGTCTTCGACGAAGAAGTCCACGAAGCCTGCGTGCCGCCTCGCGCGAAGGCGCACGCGCCCGCCGGCCGGCGCGAATTTCACGGCGTTGGAAAGAAGAGCGCCGAGCGACTTGGCGATGGCGTTCGGGTCGGCGAAGCAGCGCAAATCGCGCGGCGCGTCCAGGATCAGTTCGATTTCCTTTTCGCCCGCGCGCTCGCGCCACCGGTCGACGACCTTGCGGGCGACCTCGGCGGCGGCGACCTCGCGGACCTCCAGACTGACGCGGCCGGCTTCGAGCCGCGACATGTCGAGTATGTCCGAAAGCACCTCGAGCAGATGGGCGCCGGCCTGACGGATGTGATCGCAATATTCGATATATTTGGGCGAGCCGAGCGCGCCGAAGGTCTGCGTCTGCATCATCTCGGAAAAGCCGATGATGGCGTTGAGCGGCGTGCGCAGTTCGTGGCTCATATTGGCGAGGAATTCGGACTTGGCGAGATAGGCGGCTTCGGCCTCCGCCTTTTGCAGATGATAGCGCTCGGCCAGCGTCGCAAGCTGCTGCGCCTGTATTTCCAGTTTTTGTCTCGACTTCGTCAGATCGGCGACCGTTCCGGTGAGGCGGCGCTCGGATTCGAGCAGGCTTTCCTCGTTGCGTTTCAGGGCGGTGATGTCGGCGCCGACCGAAACATAGCCGCCGTCTTTCGTGCGCCGCTCGTTGATCTGCAGCCAGCGGCCGTCGGCGAGCTGCACTTCGTAGGTGCGCGCGTCGCGCGGACGCGGCTCGACAGTGGAGATCTCCGTGCGAACGACCGGCGCCTTGGCGCGCCCCATGATGTGGGCGTATGTGGCGCCCGGCGCGGCGACGTCGAGGTCCAGTTCGTGCAGGCGCAGGAAACGCGAGTTGCAGATGACGAGCCGGTTCTGCTCGTCCCAAAGGACGAAGGCCTCCGAAACGGCGTCGATCGCGTCGCGCAGCCTGTCGTTTGCGGTCTTGGTCTGCTCCGCGAGCGCTTTTTGTTCCGAAATATCGACGGCGATGCCGACGAGGCGCTTGCCGGGATCGTGAGGATCCTCGACGAGTTCAGCGCGGGCGCGCAGCCAGACCCATTCGTCGCGCGCATTGCGGATGCGGAATTCGTGATCGATCGATCTCGTGCGCGAGGCGGCGACCATCTCGGCGATAACGGCGAGGTCGCCGTCGTCGGGATGCAGGCGGGCGTTGAGTTCGCCGAAGGACATGCAGCGGCGTTCGGCCTCCATGCCGAGAAGCTCGTACATGGAGTCGGACCAGTAGATGCGCCCTCGCGCAATGTCCCAATCCCAAAGACCGCAGCGGCCGCGCGACAGGGCCGTCTCGAGGCGTCGGAGAATGAGCCGGTTGACCTGTTCGGCGGCCTGGCGGCGGCGCGCCTGCCGGAAGTAGCCGGCAAGGATTGCGAGCAGCGTCGCCGTGGTGGCGGCGAACAGTGTGGCGTAGCGCCAGGAAATTTCGCGCCATTCGACCAGCACGCTGTCGAGCGGATGAATCATCGCCAGTTGCCCCAGCGGCGTCGGCAATTTGCGCACCGTCGCGAGCGCCGGGGCGCCGTCGGGGAGCGTGACGCGCATCACGCCCGCCTTCTCCGCGAATTCCGTGAGCGGCTGCTCCGAGCCGAGAATGTCGGCGAGCGTCGCCGCCTTGGCGCCGATCGGCGGCGAGGCGCCGGCGACACGCCCCTTTTCGTCCGTGACGACGACGCGACGGCCGCGCGCCAGAACGCGCTCGGGAATGATTTTTTCGAGGGGGCGCTCGGCGGAGGGCGGCCCCTTGTCGCGGATGGCGTCGTTGAGATCGCGGGTGACGGCGCCCACGACGATTTCAAGATCGGCGGTGGCGTCCGCAACGATGCGCTCTTGCGCGGCGTCGACGATGGTCGCGACAAAGGCGGCGAGGGAGACGAGACAGACGCCGCATGCCAGGAAGGCGAAGCGCCGCAGCCAGGCTCCGTCGTCTGGCGGCCGGCCGTCGCCGTCGCCGCCGCCGCCGAAGCCGTGAGCGGCCCAGACCGTTTCGGCGTGACTCACCGTGCTGGCCGCGCGTCGACGCGCCATTGCAAGCCCCCCGAGGATGTGGCGATCTGAGGCGGCTGCGCCGCGCCCCCACTGCGAATCAGGGCTATCAGAATCCGATCGGGCGCCTTTGTCCAGAGTTTAATGCATCGTTAACGAATTTTTTTCGACGGGCCGAAACGGCGCGCTCATCCGAGCGCGCGGGTGGCAATGTCCATCACGTCGGCGGAAAGGCCGGGATGGGAAAGAACGCGGCGCAACGCATCTTCGGCCAGTTGGCGCCGGCGCGGCTCCAAGGTGCGCCAGGACCGCAGCGACGAGAGGAGGCGCGCAGCGACCTGCGGGTTCCTGGCGTCGATCGACAGCACCACTTCTTCGATCAGCGCGTAGCCGGATCCGTCGAGCGCGTGAAAGCGCGTCGGGTTGAAATTCGAGAAGACGCCGATCAGCGACCGCACGCGGTTCGGATTGGCGAGCGAAAAATCCTTGTGCGCCATCAGGCCGCGCAAGCGTTGCGTCGTCGCCTCCTCGGGTATTCTCGCCTGAAGAGCGAACCATTTGTCGATCACCAGCGCGTCACCCGCAAAGTCGTCGTAAAAGCGCGCGAAGGCGGCTTCGCGCGCCTCGCCGCCTAGCAGCGAAAGCGTCGACAGCGCGGCGAGGCGGTCGGTCATGTTGCCGGCCTCTTCGAACTGGCGCTGCGCGAGCCCCAAGCCCGTCTCGGCGTCGCCGGCGGCGATGAGGTCGAGCGCCGTGTTGCGCAAGGCGCGCCGGCCGGCGCCGGCCGCGTCCGGCGAATAGGCGGCGCCGTCGTCGAGCCGCGAATAGGCGTCGAGGAGGAGCGGCGTCAGCGCGCGCCCGAGCGCGGCGCGCAAAGACTGGCGGGCCGCAAACAGCGCGTCGGGATCGACATCCTGTCCGACCTCGCGCGCAAGGTCGATTTCGGAAGGAAGCTCCAAAGCCTCCGCGACGAAAGCGGGATCGTCGGCCGAGGTTTCCACGAGGCGCTTCAGCGCGCCGAAAAAGGCGGCGTCGCCTTGCTGCGCCTCTTCGCCTTTCAAGGCGTCGACGCGCGCGAAGATTGCGCGAAGCGCGAGGCTCTGCGCCGCCTGCCAGCGATTGAAGGGATCGTCGTCATGGGCGAGCAGGCGCTCCAGATCGGCCGGCGCGGGCGCGGGCTCCAGCCGCGCCGGCGCGGAAAAATCGCGCAGCGCGGAAATCACCGGGCGCGAGCCGATCTCGCGAAAGACGATGGTCCGCGACGGCTCGGCAAGCTCGATAAGGCCGCGCGCGCATTCCCGCGCGCCGGCGTCGCCGGAGACAAGATCGAGCTTCTCGCCGTTTTCTCCAAAGAGCGCAAAGGCGAGAGGAATAAGAAACGGCTTCTTGGTCTCCTGGCCGGGCGTCGCCGGCGTCTGCTGCGAGAGCGTCACGCTCAGGGTTTTCGCCTGCGTGTCGTAGGCGCTGTCGATCGTCACCAGCGGCGTGCCGGCTTGCGAATACCATAGCGCGAACTGCGTCAGGTCGCGGCCGGAGCTCTCGGCGAAGCAGGAGAGGAAATCCTCGACCGTCGCCGCCGTCCCGTCGAAACGCTCGAAATAAATGTCCATGCCGCGGCGGAAATCGGCGTCCCCGATCAGCGTCTTGAGCATCCGCACCACCTCGGCGCCCTTTTCGTAGACCGTCGAAGTGTAGAAGTTGTTGATCTCGTGGTAGACCTCCGGCCGCACGGGGTGCGCGAGCGGTCCGGCGTCCTCGGGAAACTGCGCCATCCGCAGCCCGCGCACATTGCCGATGCGCTCGACCGCGCGCGAGCGCTGATCGGACGAAAATTCGTGGTCGCGGAAGACCGTCAGGCCTTCCTTGAGGCATAGTTGGAACCAGTCGCGGCAGGTGATGCGATTGCCGGTCCAGTTGTGGAAATATTCGTGCGCGATCACGCCCTCGATGCCGGCGTAATCGCCGTCGGTCGCAGTCGCCGGCGACGCCAGCACATATTTGTCGTTGAAGATGTTGAGGCCCTTGTTCTCCATCGCGCCCATGTTGAAGTCCGAGACGGCGACGATGTTGAACACGTCGAGATCATATTCGCGGCCGAAGACCTCTTCGTCCCACCGCATCGAGCGCACGAGCGCGTCCATGGCGTAGCGCGCGCGCTCCTCCTTGCCGTGCTCGACATAGATGGCGAGCTTCGCCTTGCGGCCCGAGGCCGTCGTGAACTCCTCGCGGATCGAGCCGAGATCGCCGCCCACGAGCGCGAAGAGGTAGCAGGGCTTGGGGAACGGGTCGCGCCAAACCGCATAGTGGCGCGAGGTTCCGGGAATGTCGCCGGAATCGATCGGATTGCCGTTGGAGAGCAGGATCGGCGCCTCGCTCTTTTCGGCTTCGATCCGCGTCGTGTAGACGCTGAGCACGTCGGGGCGGTCGAGGAAATAGGTGATGCGGCGGAACCCCTCCGCTTCGCATTGCGTGCAATAGGCCGAACCGGAGCGATAGAGGCCGGAGAGCTGCGTGTTGGCGCTGGGATCGACCTCGGTTTCGATCTCCAGGACGAAGGGCGCGTCGGGCGTCGCCGCCAGCGTCAGCCGGTCCGGCGTCGCTTCGTAGTCGGCTAACGCCAGCGGGCGTCCGTCGCGCGCGATCGCTTTGAGAACCAGCCCGTCGCCGTCGAGCGCGAGCGGCGCCTCGGCGCGGCCCTTGGGATTGCGGCGCATGGCGAGACGGGCGAGGACGCACGATTTGGTCTTGTGAAGGCGGATATCCAGATCGACGGACTCGATGAGAAAGTCGGCCGGGCGGTAGTCGGACAGACGAATGGCCTGGGGCGGCGGATTGCGCATCGAGTCCTCGCTCGCGGGGAATCAGTCGGATCGGCGTCCAATATAGGGCGTGGCCGGGCGGCGCGGGAGCGGCGGCGGCGATCTTGCGTCCGCTGCGCCGCATTGCCGTGTAAAATGCGATGATCGATTCGCCTCAGGGAGCCCGGCTCATGCGTCCTGCACGATTTCGCTTCTTTTCCCGCGCCGCGCTCGCCGCCGTCGCGGTCCTTTCGAGCGTCGCGGCCCTGGCAGGCGGCAATTACGAGTTCCTCGCCGCGCCGCAGGTCAATCTCAACCTTGTCTTCCGGGTCAATCGCGTCAACGGCGAGGTCGGGGCCTGCCACTTCGGCTTGCAGAAAGGCGCGGCGATCGGCGTGACGCTGTGCTATCCGCCAGGGGAGGGCGCCAAGGCGGGCGCCGAAAGCGACTATTCGCTGGTCGCCTCGCATCACACCGGCGAAAGCGGGGTGTTCCGCGTCGATCTGCGCACCGGCGAGATGGCGGTCTGCTACCTCCTCGCCGCCAAATCCGTGGTCTGCACGCCTCCCGCGAAATAGGAATTTCGCATGACCTCGCCGTCGGCCGACGAGATGAAGCGCGCCGCCGCGGCGGCGGCCTTGAGCCTGGTGCGGCCCGGCATGACCCTGGGGCTCGGCACGGGTTCGACGGCCGCGCATTTCGTCGAGCTTCTGGGCGCGCGGGTGCGCGAGGGGCTCGACGTCGTCGGCGTCGCCACTTCCGAGCGCACGCGCGCGCAGGCCGCCGCGCTCGGCGTGCCTCTCACGACCCTCGACGAAACCCCGCGGCTCGATCTCACGGTCGACGGCGCCGACGAATTCGACGCCGCGCGGCGGCTCATCAAGGGGGGCGGCGGCGCCTTGCTGCGCGAGAAGATCGTCGCCGCCGCCTCGCGCCGCATGATCGTCGTCGCCGACGAGAGCAAAGAGGTCGCAACGCTCGGAGCTTTTCCTCTGCCGGTCGAAATCGACCGTTTCGGCGCGCGCGCGACGCAGCTTCACGTTGTGGACGCGGCCCGCGGCCTGGGCCTTTCGGGAACGGTCGCGCCGCGCAAGGCGCCGGACGGCCATGTTTTCGTCACCGACGGGGGCCATGTGATCCTCGACTGCGCCTTCGGCGCCATCGCCTGTCCCGAGGCGCTCGCGGACCGACTCGCCGCCATTCCCGGCGTGATCGAACACGGGCTGTTCATCGGGCTCGCGAGCGCCGTGATCGTGGGCGCCGCCGCCGGCGTCCGCGTCGTCGGCGAGGCCGCCTGACGCGTCCCATCGGGGAGACAGACCGTGCCGCATCCGTCGCCGCGTTTTTCGAGCTTCGTTTTCGCCGCCGCCGCGGCGCTGGCGCTGACGGCCACCGCAGCGGCGCAGCAGGAGGCTCCCGCCCCGCCCGAGCCCTCGCCGGCGCATGTCGCTCTGGCGCGGGAGGTCGTCGTCAATTCCGGAGTCGGCAACTCCTTCGAGGTCGTGATCCCGCAGATTCTCGATCAGATCGGCGATTCCGTTTCGCGCGCGCGGCCCGAGCTTTCGGCCGACGTCAAAGTGATCCTGCCCGGTGTCAAGCTCGACTTCGACAAGAAGGTAAGTGAAATGGTCGACACCGCCGCCAAGCTCTATGCGCAGCGCCTCTCGCAAAAGGAGCTCGAGGCTGCTGCGGCGTTCTTCAAGAGCGAGCCGGGGCGCAAATATGTCGGCACGCAACCCATCCTCATGACCGACATGTTCGTCGCTCTGCAGGCCTGGTCGCAGAAGATTTCGGGAGACATGATGAACCGCGTGCGCGAAGAAATGCGCAAGAAGGGCCACAAACTGTGAGCGCGCTCGAGAGCTTCGCTCGGCCGGCATGACAGGGTACGATTACGATCTCTTCGTCATCGGCGCGGGGTCGGGCGGCGTGCGCGCCGCGCGCGTCGCCGCCGGCCATGGCGCGAAAGTCGCCGTCGCGGAGGAGTTCCGCATCGGCGGCACATGCGTCATTCGCGGCTGCGTGCCCAAGAAACTCTACGTCATCGCCAGCCGCTTCAAGGACGAATTCGAGGACGCGGCGGGCTTCGGCTGGCGCGTTGTGGGCGCCGAATTCGACTGGCCGGCGCTGGTCGCCGCCAAGGAGCGGGAAATCGCCCGCCTGTCGGGTCTCTACGAGCAGACCCTGGCCAAGGCCGGCGTCGAAATCTTTCGCGCCCGCGCCGAACTGGACGGGCCGAACGCGGTCCGCCTTGCGGACGGGCGCCGCTTGAGCGCGCGCGTCGTTCTCGTCGCGACCGGCGGCGGTCCGGTGAAGGCGCCCGAGATTCCCGGGCTGGAATGCTCGATCACCTCGAACGAAATCTTCGACCTGCCTGCGCTTCCCGCCCGGCTGCTGATTCTGGGCGCCGGCTATATCGCGGTCGAATTCGCCGGCGTCTTCGCACGCCTGGGGTCGGCGGTGGAGCTCTGCTATCGCGCCGACCTGCCGCTGCGCGGCTTCGACGACGATCTGCGCGCGAGGCTGAGCGAGGCGCTGACGCAGGCGGGCGTTGCGCATCGGCCCGGGGCGCTGCCGACGCGCATGGAGAAGACCGCGGCGGGCGTCGCCGTCACGCTTTCCGACGGCGCGAGGGTCGAAGCGGACGCCGTGCTCGTCGCCACCGGCCGGCGTCCGGCGACGCGGGGATTGGGCCTCGCTCGTGCGGGCGTCGCGTTGCGCGAAAACGGCGCGATCGCCGTGGACGCGCAGTCACGCACCAATGTCCCGTCCGTCTATGCCGTAGGGGACGTGACCGACCGCCTCAATCTCACGCCCGTGGCCATCCGCGAGGGCCAGGCTTTCGCCGATACGGTGTTTGGGGACGCGCCGGCGAGCGTCGATTACGACGCCGTGCCGAGCGCGGTGTTCTCGACGCCGGAAATCGGGACCGTCGGCCTCACCGAGGCCGAGGCGGCCGCGCGGTTCGCGGCGGTCGACGTGTTCGAGACCGCGTTCCGCCCGATGCGGGCGACGCTCTCCGGCCGAAACGAGCGAGTCTATATGAAGCTCCTTGCAGAGGGTGGCGGGGGCCGCGTGCTCGGCATTCACGTTTTCGGCCCCGAGGCCGGCGAGATGGCGCAACTCGCCGCCGTCAGCCTCCGCATGGGCGCGACGAAACGCGATTTCGACGCGACGATGGCGCTGCATCCCACCATGGCCGAAGAGCTCGTGACGATGCGCGCGCCGACGCGCCGGCGTCGCCGGGAGGACTGATACCGTCGCCGAGCGATCGTCAGGGGCGGCGTCAAGAAAGCCTGTTGCGGCTTTAGGATTCCCGGCCGCCGCTTCGCGGCGCGGGGAATGACAGTGCTGCGAAACCGGCGCCGGAAGCTGGAGACGCGCGCCAAGAAGTTCTAAGATGGCGCGGCGGACGAAGACTCCTCCGCCCCAGCGCCGGCGAAAACGCCAATGATGCGACAGTACGAACTCGTCGAACGCGTGCGAAAGTATAATCCGCGCGTCGACGAGGATTTGCTCAACCGGGCCTATGTGTTCGCCATGAAGGCGCATGGCTCGCAGACGCGCGCCTCGGGCGATCCTTATCTCTCCCATCCGCTCGAAGTCGCGGCGATCCTCACGGACTTGAAGCTCGACGACGCCACCATCGCGGCGGCCGTGTTGCACGACACGCTTGAAGACACCAGCGCGACCAGAGAGGAAATCGACGCGCTGTTCGGCGAACAGATCGGCAAGCTGGTCGAGGGCCTCACCAAGATCGAAAAGCTCGATCTTGTCGCCAAGCAGGCGCGGCAGGGCGAGAATTTCCGTAAGCTGCTGCTCGCCGTCGCCGAGGACGTGCGCGTGCTGCTTGTCAAGCTCGCGGACCGGTTGCACAACATGCGCACACTGCATTTCGTGCCGCCGGAGAAGCGCGCGCGCATTTCGCAGGAGACGCTCGACATCTACGCGCCGCTCGCCGGCCGCATGGGGATGCAGCGCCTGCGTGACGAATTGGAGGAACTCGCCTTCCGCCATCTGATGCCGGAGGCCTGCCGGACGATCGAAAGCCGCCTCCACGATCTGCGGGTCAAGAATGGGCGCATCATCAAGCGCATCGAGCAGGAGCTCACCGGGGGGTTCGCCGAACGCGGCATCGAGGCGGCGGTTTCGGGGCGCCAGAAGACGCCCTATTCTGTCTGGCGCAAGATGGAGCGCAAATCGATCTCCTTCGAACAATTGTCGGACATTTTCGGTTTCCGCATCATCGTCGGAAGCGTCGAGGACTGTTATCGCGCGCTCGGCGTCGTGCATAGCAAATGGCCGAACGTTCCCGGGCGCTTCAAGGACTACATCTCGACGCCCAAGCAGAACGACTACCGCTCGATCCACACCACGGTGATCGGACCCGGCCATCAGCGCGTCGAGTTGCAGATCCGCACCGCCCAGATGCACGAAATCGCGCGCTTCGGCATTGCCGCGCACGCGCTCTACAAGGACGCCGTCGACACCAAGGGGCGCGAGGAGCTCGCCAAGGAAAGCCGCGCCTTCCGCTGGTTGCAGGAGACGCTCGATCTGCTTGCGCACGGCGACAGTCCCGAGGAGTTCCTGGAGCACACGCGCCTGGAGCTGTTCAAGGACCAGGTGTTCTGCTTCACCCCGAAAGGCGCGCTGATCGCCCTGCCGCGCGGGGCGACGCCGATCGACTTCGCCTACGCCGTGCACACCAAGCTCGGCGATTCGGCCGTGGGCGCGAAAGTCAACGGCCATATTGCGCCGCTGCTGTCGCAGATCAAGAACGGCGACGAAGTGGAGATCGTGCGCGCGGAGGGCCACACGCCGCCCGCCGCCTGGGAGGCCGCGGTGGCGACCGGCAAGGCGCGCGCGGCGATCCGGCGCGCGACGCGCGACGCCGTGCGCAAGCAATATGCGGGGTTAGGGCGCCAGATCGTGATGCGCGCCTTCGAACGCGCCGGCCGCGATTTCACCGACGCCAAGCTCAAGGGCGCGCTGGCGCGCCTCGCGCGGCCGAGCGTCGACGACGCGCTGGCCGCGGTCGGGCGCGGCGAAATCTTTTCCGGCGACGTGGTCAAGGCGGTCTATCCCGACTATTCCGAAGAGCGCAAGGCGACGCAAAAGCCTATGGAGCCGGGCGAGCCCGGCTGGTTCGGGGTCAAGGCCAACGCCAATCTCGTGTTCAAGGCGCCGGGCGCCGGCGAAGAAACCGCCATTCCGATCCGCGGCCTCAAGGGCGACGCGCCCGTGCGTTTTGCGCCGGAGGGCGGGGCCGTTCCCGGCGACCGCATCGTCGGCATTCTCACGCCCGGCGAGGGGATCACCATCTACCCGATCCAGTCGCCCTCGCTCACCGCCTTCGACGACCAGCCGGAGCGCTGGCTCGACGTGCGCTGGGACGTCGACGCCGAAAAGCGCGAACTCTTTCCCTGCCGGATCGTCGCCAGCGCCATCAACGAGCCGGGCACGCTTGGGGCGCTCGCGACGCTTGTGGGCGAAACCGGCGCCAATATCGACAATATCCGCTTTAGCGCGCATTCGCCCGACTTTCGTGAGATGATCTTCGATCTCGAAGTCGCGGACTTAAAGCACTTGAACGACATCATCGCCCGTCTGCGCGCCAGCCCGCTGGTGAGCAAGGTGGAGCGGGTGGTGGGGTAGGGGGCGGCGGTGCGAGCGCGCCGGGGAGCAGGCTCCAAAATGGGCAATTATTCGAATTTAGCCTCAGACCAGTTCATGACAGTATGACGGACAGGGCAAAATCATGCCGCATGATCGGAGCGACACACTGTGGCTACCCGCACCCGACAAGGCGTCGAGAAAGCGCCGTCTCGAAGCAAAGTCAGCCTGGCTCTCGGCGCTGCGGTGATCGCTGCGGCGGGCGTCGCGGCGCTCGTCGCCTGGGTTGAAGGAGGCGCGAGCACGATCGAACTCGCGGACCTGTGGCGATTGTCGTTGCAATCCTGGTCGAGCGTGAAGAGCGATGCCGATGGCGGCGTTATCAAGGTCGTTCACGAACCTTTGGCGATCTTTCGCGATCTTTCTCTCATATCGATCTGTTTCACGGCCGGCTTCGTCGCCGTGGGGAACCGCGGTTCGTCCGCCGACGACGGCGCGCACTCAATAATCGAAACGACGACCGAGCATCTCGACGCCGAACTCGTGTCGATTACCCGTCTCGTCGAATCCTATCTCGAAAAAAGCAAGAGGTACTCCAGCGTCTTGCGCGAGGGCCAGGCCAAGCTCACGACGTCCAATTCGCCGGACCAATTGAAAGCTGCGATTCGCATCTTGATTTCGGAAAACCAGAGAATGACCGAGGAGACGGCCGAACATGAACAGCATCTCGCGGCATCGCGTGCGCAAATCGGCAGGTTACAAGCGACTCTGGCCGAAACTCGACATCTGTCGGAGCGGGACACGCTGACGTCCTGCTACAATCGCCGGTATTTTGACGAAGCGCTCGCCGCGTCGCTGGAGGCGGCGCGTAGGGAGCGGGCGCCGGTGTGTCTCGTTCTGGCGGACATCGATCACTTCAAGAAAATCAACGACCAATACGGGCATCTCATCGGAGACGAGGTGGTCAAGCTTTTCGCCGAGCACTTCAATCAGGTCGCGTCGAAGAGCGACACCGTCGCGCGATTCGGCGGCGACGAATTCGCGATCATCATGCCCGACAAGTCGCTTGAGCAGGCCAAGCTCGCTGTGAGAAAAATACTCGAATGGTCGAACCAGCATCATTGGACGGTGAAAGGCGTTCACCAGATCGGGAAACTGACAGCGTCCTTCGGGGTGTCGCAGTGGCGGCAAGAGGAGGACGCGGCTCAGCTCATGAGCCGCGCCGACGCCAACCTCTATATGTCGAAATCGAGAGGGCGGAACCGCGTCGTCGCCGATGGAGACGCTTCTTAATTGGGGCGTGACCCAAAGTTCCCTCCGCCTCGGCGCGGCCGTCGATCGCGTCGCAACCCTGCATACCATGCGCGGAGGGCCGACGCAGCCGGCGGCCCCGCCAGACCCGCGCTCTTGCCTTGACGCCGCCCGCCCTGTAGACGGCCGCACACCGCTTCTCGCGCAAGACGGGGCCGTCCTCGTGATCCGGATTTATCTGAGGGTTCTCGGACAACTGAAGGACGAAGCCCGACTCGCGGTCCTGCTGACCGTCGCCAATCTTGCGCTGGCCGCCGCGCAGTTCGCCGATCCGCTGCTGTTCGGCCGCATCGTCGACCTGATGACCCGCGCGCAAGGGGCGGGCCGCGCGCTGAGCTGGAGCGAACTTCTCCCGCTGCTTTTCGCCTGGGCGGCGTTCGGCGTGTTCTCGATCGTCGCCGCGATGCTCATCGGCCTGCACGCCGACCGGCTGGCGCACCGCAATCGCCTCGTCGTCATGGCGCGCTTCTTCGAGCATGTGCTCAATCTGCCGCTGAGCTACCATTCCGCGTCGCATTCGGGGCGTCTGCTCAAGGCGATGCTCGACGGCGCCAGCGCCATGTGGGCGATGTGGCTCTCCTTTTTTCGCGAGAACTGTTCGTCGTTCATCGCCTTGTTCGTGCTGCTGCCGGCGACGGTCTTCGTCAACTGGCGCCTCGCCTCGCTGTTGATTCTTCTCGTCGGCGTGTTCTATCTCGTCGCGAATTTTGTCGTGCGCCGCACGGTGGCGCTGCAGGCCTCGGTCGACCGGTATAACTCCTCGCTGGCCGAACACGCCGCCGACGCGCTCGGCAATATTCCGGTCATCCAGAGCTTCACCCGCATCGAGAACGAATCGCAGTCCTTGCGCCGCATCATTCAGGATCTGCTCGCCGCGCAGATTCCGGTGCTGTCGTGGTGGGCCGTCGTCGTCGTGGCGAGCCGCGCTTCGGCGACGCTCACTCTGCTCGCCATTTTCGTGCTCGGCGCCTGGCTGAACTCCAGGGGTCTCGCCACGATCGGCGAAATCGTCGCCTTCATGAATTTCGCGACCATGCTGATCGGCCGCCTGGAGCAGGTTGTCGGCTTCGTCAACATGCTGTTTCAGCAGGCCGGCAAGATTCGCGAATTCTTCGACGTGCTCGATACGCGCGCGGCGGTGGCCGACCGCGCCGGCGCCAGCGACGCCGGCCGCCTGATGGGCGCCGTCTCTTTCGAAGACGTGACCTATTCCTACGACGGCAAACGCCAGGCCGTGCGCAATGTGAGCTTTGTCGCCAAACCTGGCGAGACCATTGCGCTCGTGGGGTCGACGGGTTCGGGCAAGTCGACGACGCTGGGGTTGCTGCACCGGGTGTTCGACCCCGATTCCGGCCGCGTTCTCGTCGACGGGACCGACATCCGCGACTTCACTTTGGTTTCGCTTCGGCGCAACATCGGCGTCGTGTTTCAGGAGCCGATGCTGTTCGCGCGCTCGATCGACGAAAATCTGCGCATCGGCAAGCCCGACGCCACGCCCGAGGAAATCGCCCGCGCCCTCGATCTGGCGCAGGCCAGCGAATTCGTCGCGCGCCAGAGCGACGGGACGGCGACGCGCGTGGGCGAACGCGGCCGCTCGCTCTCCGGCGGCGAACGTCAGCGGCTGTCCATCGCCCGCGCGCTGCTGAAAGATCCGCCGATCATGGTGTTCGACGAGGCGACGAGCGCGCTCGACGCCACGACCGAGCGGCAGATTCAGAAGGCGCTGGAGGCGGCGACCAAGGGCCGCACGACCTTCGTCATCGCCCACAGGCTTGCGACGGTCCGCAACGCCGACCGCATTCTCGTCTTCGATCAGGGCGAGATCGTCGAAACGGGAAGCTTCGACGAACTCGTGGCGCGGGGCGGGCGCTTCGCGACGCTCGCCGCCGCGCAGTTCATGGCGGGCGCCGAGGCGGCGCCGGCGCCTCTCGAAAACGTCGCCCGGGAGGCGACGACGGCGTGATCTAGCCCCGGCGCGCGAGGATTTCGCGGGCGCGCGCCGCGTCCTCCCGCATTTTTTCGATCAGCGCCTCGGCTGTGGCGAATTTTTCTTCGCCGCGGATGAAGCCGCGAAAGGCGACCTCGACCTCCTTGCTATAGAGATCGCCGTCGAAATCGAAGACGAAGACTTCGAGCAGCGGCGGTCCGTTGTCGAAAGTCGGGCGGCGGCCGAAACTGGCGACGCCCTCGCGCAGGACGCCGTCCGCCTCGAGCGTCACGGCGTAAATGCCATGGCGCAGGCGGTTCGAGGGGTCAAGCGCGACATTGGCGGTGGGAAAGCCGAGCGCGCGCCCGCGCTTGTCGCCATGCGCGACGACGCCCTCGACGAAATAGGGATGGCCGAGAAGCCGCGCCGCCTGCTCGACGTCGCCCTCCTCCAGCGCCTCCCGCGTCGCAGTGGAGGAGACGGCCTCCAGCGTTCCGTCTTCGTCTCTGGCAATGCGTTCGACGATCTCGACGGAAAAGCCCAGCCGCTCGCCTTCGGCGCGCAAGAAATCGGGCGTGCCCGCGCGCCGTGCGCCGAAGTAAAAGTCGTAACCGGCTACGGCCGCCGAAATATTCAAGCGGCTGACGAGAATTTCTTCGGTGAAGCGCGCCGCCGGCAGCGCCGCGAGCGCCGCGTCGAAGGTGAGGATAATCATGCCGTCGAGCCCGAGACGGGCGAGATGCGCGGCCTTGGCCTGCGGCGGCGTGAGGCGGAAGATCACGGACCGGCCGGCGAAATAATCCGCCGGATGCGGCTCGAAGGTGAGGACGGCGCAGGGTTTGCCGAGCCTTTTCGCCAGAGCCTGCGCGCGCGCGATCACGCCCCTGTGGCCGCGATGCAGCCCGTCGAAATTGCCGAGCGCAACGACCGAGCCCTCGAGGCCGGGCGGCGGGCTCTGCGGGTCGCGCGCAAGGAGGAAGGGGCGTTCGGGCAAGATTTGGGCGGGGGGCTCTGGACGGGGCGCCAAAGCAGCACGCCGCGCCGGCAAGCGCAAGAGCCGGCCGCTTTTCCTTGGGCAAGCCGCGGACTGCCCCGGCCGGCGCTGGAAATCGCCCCCTCGCGGGCGCCGCGGCGCAAAAAATCGTAATTCGGCCGGCCGCCCGCCTCTTGCGGGACAAATCGCGCGCCCAATATCTGAATCCATTGCCGCGACAGGCGACGGCGCGCGCGGCTTCCGGATTTCGTCAGCCCCCCAGCCCCCCGGAAGGGCGCGCGCCAATCCGCCTCTTGAGTTCGTGGCGATGGGCGGGCCGGCCCGGAGTTCGCTCCGAAGCCGGCCCGTCTTGGCTTTCGAGCCTCCCCGAAATCCGTTCCCCGAAATCCATTTAGCGCCGCGGCTTGCATCTTGCGCCGCCCCAGCCGATGTGTCGCGCGAAACGCCGCCGCGCCGCCGCCGGCTGCGCACGAAACCTCATTGATCCTGCGGAGATTTCTCTCATGACCGACGCCGCGTCGACAAGCGCCGCCTCGCAAAAAACCCAGCACGGCTTCGCCGCCGACGTCGCCCGCCTGCTCGAACTGATGGCGCATTCCGTCTATTCGGAAAAGGACGTGTTCCTGCGCGAACTCGTCTCCAACGCCGCCGACGCCTGCGAGAAGCTGCGCTACGAAGCGCTCGCGAGCGAAACGCTGGCGGCGCAGGCGGGCGCGCCGCTGGTCACGATCGCGCTCGACAAGGACAAGCGCACGCTGACCGTGACCGACAACGGCGTCGGCATGTCGCGGGACGAACTCGTGTCGGCGCTCGGAACCATCGCCAGTTCCGGCACGCGCGCCTTTCTCGATCGTCTAGGCGCCGACGCCGAACAGGGAAGCGCGCTCATCGGCCGCTTCGGCGTCGGCTTCTATTCCGTCTTCATGGTCGCCGACCGCGTCGAGGTCGCGACGCGCCGCGCCGGCGAAAGCGAAGCGTGGCTGTGGACCTCCGAGGGCAAGGGCGCTTATGACGTCGCGCCGCTCGATCCGGCCGAAGCGCCGCGGATCGGCGCGCGCGTGACGCTGCACATGAACGCGGACAGCGGCGAGTTTCTCGACGACTGGCGCATCGAACGCATTCTGCGCGAACATTCCGGCGCGATCGCCGTCCCCGTCGATCTCGTCGCGGCGCCGGGCGAGGAGCCGCGCCGCGTCTGCGACGGGCAGGCGCTGTGGACGAAGCCCAAATCCGAGATCGCGGAGCAGGACTATACGGATTTCTACCGCCAGCTCTCGGGCCAGTTCGACGAGCCGGCGCTCGTCGCGCATTGGCGCGCGGAGGGGCGCACGGAATATACCGTGCTGGCCTTCGTTCCGGGTTCGCGCCCGCTCGATCTCTTCGATCCCGCCCGCAGGGGCCGCGCCAAGCTCTATGTGCGCCGCGTGCTGATCTCGCGCGATGTGGATATCCTGCCCGCCTGGCTGCGGTTCGCGCGCGTCGTCGTCGACAGCGCCGACCTCCCCCTCAATGTTTCGCGCGAGACGGCGCAAAAGAGCCCCGTTCTCGCGGCCATCGGCAAGGCGGCGGCGACGCGGCTCGCCCAGGAACTCGTCAGGCTCGCCGAGACCGAGCCGGACAAGTTCGCCGCCGTGTGGGAGAATTTCGGCGCCGTCGTCAAGGAGGGGCTGCACGAAGATCCCAGCCGCCGCGACGACATTTTCAAGATGGCGCGCTTCGCCTCGACGCGCGCGAGCGAAAAGACGCGCACGCTCAAGGACTATGTCGCCGATCTGCGCGAGAATCAGACGGCCATCTATTACATCGCCGGCGACGACGGAAAGCGCCTCGCCGCCAGCCCGCAGCTCGAAGGCTTTCGCGCAAGGGGCGTCGAGGTGCTGCTGCTCGACGACGCGGTGGACGCCTTCTGGGTGACGAGCTGCGTCGGCTTCGACGGCAAGCCTTTCAAATCGGTCACGCAGGGCGCAGCCGACATCGACGCCGTCGCGCTGCTCGACGGCGCAGAGGCGCCGGCGCAGGAGACGAGCGGCGACGTCGCCGTGCTGGTCGCGAAACTCAAGGAGGCGCTCGCGGAGCATATCGAGGACGCGCGCGTCTCGACGCGGCTGACCGAAAGCGCCGCCTGTCTCGTTGCGCCGGAGCACGGCCTCGATCTGCAACTGGCGCGCATTCTCGCCGAAAGCGGCCAGAAGGCGGCGCTCGGCAAGCCGGTGCTGGAAATCAATCCGCGCCACCCGGCGATTGTCGCTTTGGCGAAGCAGGCGAAAGGCGAGGATAAAGCGGCGGCGCAGGACAGCTTTTGCCTGCTGCTCGATCTCGCCCGCGTCGCCGATGGCGAGCCGCCCCTCGACGCGGCCGCTTTCGCGAAGCGCCTCGGCGCGCTGATGGCGCGGGAGACGGGGTGAGAATCGTTCGTCGTTCGTCGTTACTGGGCGAAAAATACCTTGGGCCGATTGGCCGGCCGGCTGGACGGCGGCGTGTACTCAGTCGCGACGAGAGACGTGCCAAAGATAAACGCGTTTTCCGTCGATTTCCAAAAGGACTCTCAGCGAGGGATAACGCGGCGTCCGGGGCGAAATGAAGAGACGGATGTCGCGATCTTCGTTTTCGAAGACACCAATTCTTTCCGTGTCGGCATGAGGCGTGCGCTCCAGAGACCAATGAATTGCTTCAAGGGCCTCAAAGAGGAAAGGATGAAATTGATTCAGGCGATAAAATCCGGCTTGAAAGATATCCGAATAATCAATGGAATATCGCTTATCACCGGGGTCTCTCACTCGCATATTCGCGTGCCGTTTCTATTGCCCATGTCCGATCATCGTCACTAACTTCGGTTGGCACAAGACGCAATGCGGTAAAATAGGGCAGACATTCCCCGAGCTCAGCTGCTTCCCAAACGGCGTTATGGCTGAATTCGCTAATCTCTTTGGTGCTTTTTCCTCGGACGAAGTCCGCCACGTCCTTGATCAAGTTTACTTCCTGCGACGACAGCCGGCTTTGCTGATAGGTGGCAAGAGAAATATAGTTTTTCTTGTACAGGCCGAAATACTCCTCCTCGCTAACGCTAAGGACGCCATTTGCAACCAGTTCCGACACGACGGCGCTGAGATGGCGCGCGACCGGCCCAAATTTTTGCTTCACATAATCAACGCCAGTTAATGCGCGTCCCTCATGAAGGAAAAAAAGCATGTCGGCAAAATAGAGTATTTTATGAAGCTTGACATTGCCCAGCTCGCTTGGCGGGCAATAGGACGCGATCAGCCAAACAGCCTCTTTCAATTTTTCGCGATCAAACTGCACGGCCGTCCTTGACACCACGCCACCTCGTTGGTTTCGGCGAAGCCACCGAATCGAAATCTAGCACGCCGACACTTGACAAAGCAAAATTTTGATTTGCCGCGCCCCAGGGCGAATCGTCGGGTCGCTCGGCGGCGAAACATGGTCCGGGGGCGATGTCCGGCCTGCTCTGTCGCCTTCCGCAACTCCCCGACAATCGCCTCGCCCTCGCGCAGTTCACAAGCGCGCCCTGCGGCGCGACAAGGCCGAAGCTGGCGAAGCCCGGCGCGCGCCGCATCCCCCCTCCTCTCCCTCGGCCAAAGCCGGAACTCGGCGCGAAATCTGGGTTAGCGCCGCCTCTGAACCGCGGCCAGCAGCGGCAGCAGCAGCGCGTTGGGCGTCGCGCGCGAGGATGCGGCCAGAATCTTTGTGACGGCGCCGGGGATGATGACGCGCTGGCCCGCCATCAGTCCCTCGTAGCCTTGCCGCGCCACTTCCGCGGCCGAAATCACCGCCGGCTTCATTGCGCGCATCGTCCCGGAAAAATCGAAGCGCGCGCGCTCCTGAAACCCGGTCGCGACCGGGCCGGGGCACAGGCACGAAACCTTGACGCCGTGCGGCTTCATCTCTTCCGACAGCGCCTCGCTGAAGGAGAGCACATAGGCCTTGCTCGCGTAATAGACCGCGAAATGCGGCCCCGGCATCATGGCGGCGACGGAGGCGACGTTGAGAACGGCGCCCTTGGCCGCTATGATCGGCGGCAGGAAACGAAGCGTCAGCGCCGTCAGCGCGCGGATATTGAGATCGACCACGCCGAGCTGCTCGGCCTCGTCGAGTTCGGCCGCCGCGCCCATGAGGCCGTAGCCCGCATTGTTGACCAGGATTTCCGGCGCGAGGCCGGCCTGCGCCAGCGCCTCGTCCAGCGCCTGCGGCGCGCCCGGCTCGGCGAGATCGAGCCCGACGACGAGCGGGCGCGGGGCGCCGGCGGCGGCGATGTCGTCGGCCAGCGCGTCGAGCCGCTCCTTGCGGCGCGCGACCAGAGCGACCTCATGACCTCTGGCTGCGAAAACCCGTGCAAGCTCGGCGCCGATGCCGTCGGAGGCGCCGGTGACGATGACCGCCTTGCGCTGCGCGGTCGCGGTTTCGCTCTCGCTCATTGCTCCGTCTCGCTCCAGGGGCCGCCGGCGGCGCGCTCGGCCTCCTCCCTGGCGTCGCGGCGCAGATGCACGCGCTCGCGCGCCGGTACGCCGAGAAGCTCGGCGACGCGCCACACGACATTCTCTTCGAATTCGTGAATCGCGCCGTCGACAAAGGCCATGTCCCACAGCATGGCGACCACCTGCCGGCGCCCGTCCTCGTCCAGCGTGCGCTTCAGGACGCTGGTGAAGCGATAGAGATCGACCGCCTCGCGCTCGCACTCCCAGGCGGCTTCGATGAGATCGGCCGCCTGCGCGGAGTCGAGTCCGAAGCGGGTCTCGACGATGCGCTGCAGGCGCGCGCGCTCACCCTCGTCGAATTCGCCGTCGATGGCCGCGAGATGCACGAGCAGCGCGGCGGCGGCGAGCTGAAAATCGGCGGCCTCGTAGACGCGCGGCGCCGGCGCTTCGCCGGCGAGTTCCTGGATGAAGGTCTTGAGGGCGGAGAGCATGGGCGCAGCGGGGTTGGGGCGGCGGAGGGTCTTGCGCCAGCTATAGAGTAGGCGGGGGCGGTTGTGGAGGGGGACGCCTTCGGTCTCATTCTTCCTGCGGTCATTGCGACCCAACCCTCCGCCGTCGTCGCGACACCGAGCGGGGCGGCGCTGGAAGCGACCTTGAGTTCGGAACGCCGCTTGGTCGAATACGCCTCCTTCCAACGTCGCCTTCGCAGCGATCGCGCCGACGATAACCGTCCAAGATCTGGCGCTAGACCGAACCGACCCTGACATAAACAAATCTTTATATCTTTATTGCGCTGCCTCCGCCGCTCTGCTATAGGCCCTGGCCATAACCGCCGAACCGGGCGCCGGGCGCGCCGCAGCAAGGGGAATCCCGTGACCGTTCACTTTAACGATTACGCTGTCGCCGACATCGGCCTCGCCGAGTGGGGCCGCAAGGAACTCGCCATCGCCGAGACGGAAATGCCGGGCCTGATGGCGACGCGCGCCGAATACGGCCTGTCGCAGCCCTTGAAGGGCGCGCGCATCGCCGGCTCGCTGCACATGACCATCCAGACCGGCGTGCTGATCGAAACCCTGAAGGCGCTGGGCGCCGACGTGCGCTGGGCCTCCTGCAACATCTATTCGACGCAGGACCACGCCGCCGCCGCCATCGCGAGCGCCGGCACGCCGGTCTTCGCCATCAAGGGCGAGAGCCTCGAAGACTATTGGGACTACACCCACAGGATTTTCGAATGGGGCGACGGCGGCTGCCCCAACATGATCCTCGACGACGGCGGCGACGCCACGCTGCTCATTCATCTGGGCCTGCGCGCCGAAAACGGCGACACCGCTTTTCTCGACAAGGCCACGAATGAGGAGGAGGAGGTTCTCTTCGCCGCGATCAAGAAGCGCCTGAAGGCGAATCCCGGCTTCTACAAGCGCAACGCCGAAGCGATCAAAGGCGTCACCGAAGAGACGACGACCGGCGTGCATCGCCTCTACATCATGCAGAAGGAGGGCAAGCTCCTCTGGCCGGCGATCAACGTCAACGACTCGGTCACCAAGTCGAAGTTCGACAATCTCTATGGCTGCCGCGAGTCGCTGGTCGACGGCATCCGCCGCGCCACCGACGTGATGATGGCCGGCAAGGTTGCCTGCATCGCCGGCTACGGCGACGTGGGCAAGGGCTCAGCCGCAAGCCTGCGCAACGCCGGCTGCCGCGTGCTCGTCACCGAGATCGATCCCATCTGCGCGCTGCAGGCGGCGATGGAAGGCTATGAAGTCACCACCATGGAGGACGCCGCCTCTCGCGCGGATATCTTCTGCACGGCGACGGGCAATGTCGACGTCATCACGCTCGACCATATGCGCGTCATGAAGGACCGCGCGATTGTGTGCAACATCGGCCATTTCGACTCGGAGATTCAGGTCGCGGGCCTGCGCAATCTCAAATGGCACAACGTCAAGCCGCAGGTCGACGAAGTCGAGTTCTCCGACGGCAAGCGCATCATCCTGCTCGCGGAAGGGCGCCTCGTGAATCTCGGCTGCGCGACGGGCCATCCGTCCTTCGTCATGTCGGCGTCCTTCACCAACCAGACGCTGGCGCAGATCGAACTGTGGACGAAGCAGGGGCAGTACAAGGTCGGCGTCTACACGCTGCCCAAGCATCTCGACGAGAAGGTCGCCTCGCTGCATCTCGACAAGATCGGCGTGAAGCTGACGACGATGACCGACGAGCAGTCGAAATATCTCAACGTGCCGAAGCAGGGGCCGTTCAAGCCGGAGCATTATCGGTATTGAGCGGCGCAATGGACCGCGCGTCTCCAGACGCGCGGGAAAGATTCGGGATCGCGGGTCTGGAGACCCGCGGTCCATGGCCCCACCTTGGACCGCGCGTCTCCAGACACGCGCAACCACAATCACCCTTTCGCGGCGGAGGACCAAAGCCACTCGTCCGCGCGCGCAACAAGTCGCGCTATGACGGGATTGTTTTCGATATAGGCGATTGAGTTCTCGAAATCGGCTTCGTCGCGCATGTAGCGGTCGAAATAATCGGGCGCCCAGAACCGGCCCCCAGCGCCGCGCGCAAGATTGATCCTGCGGGCGGTGAAGTTCTTCCAGCTTCTGATCGTATCTCCCAGGGGAAAGGCCTCTTGCAGCGTTATCAACGCATGGACGTGATTGGGCATGACGCACCACGCGTGAAGATCGTAACGTTCGCCAACGAAGGCGCGTAAGGATTCCGCCACGATGTTCGCGTGGTTGGGATCTGCGAGAGGCAGGCCGCCTTCGCCGCGATCGAGCCAGTCGTCCAGGGTTTGAATGCGTTCCTGTTTGTCGGCGCAGGCCATGACGGCCTTCGGTAAGGGGCCGGCGACCCGAAAGATTACGTGCTGCGCCCGCTCGGGCGTATCGTAATGGGGGAGATAACCCCGGCTGTGCCAGCCTTTATGCGGTTTATGCGTCATGGCGAATTGCCCGAACCGAAAACGCGGGTCTGGAGACCCGCGGTCCATGGCCCCGCCTTGGACCGCGCGTCTCCAGACGCGCGAATGCTGCATTTATTGCGCGCTTGGAGGCGCGCCGGTCCGTCAGCTGCGATGGTGGGCTTGTGCCGGTCATCCTCATGCCTGTCATTCAATGCAGCGGCGCAGCTCCACCTCGGTCTTGGCTTTTTTACGCACTCCATCTGTGCTTTCAGCCTCTTAATTTCATCGAGCTCTGCCCTCACGTCGCGCCCAAATTCTTCGCTATTCGAACGCGTGAGGCCGTCGGATGCGCTGCTCCTTGTCCTCTCTCGCGCGAGCAGGTCTGAAGGCGCAAGAGCGGCGGAGAAAACAAGAAATCCCAGCTGTTCGGGAAATGACGCTATTGACACGGCGCATGTCGCTTTCATCCTTCCGCTTGATTGACCGGCAAGAATTTTATGCGGATGCTCCTCCTCGTCAACCGCGTGGCCCCGCCAGAATCGCCGCCCCCATCCCCTCATACTCCGCCCGATGCGCCGCCATCGAAGGCTCGCGGACCAGCGCCGGCCATTCGTGCGATTGCCGCAAAAATCCGCTATAGTCCATCGCAAAGGAGCCCCCATGTCCGCCCCCCGCCGCCTCACCGACGAAGAGCTTGCCGAAATCCGCCGCCGCCGCGCGGGCGTTCGCGCCTCGCTGGCCTGCGAGGGCATGGTTCTGACCGCCGAGGAAGAGGCGCTGTTCGAAGAGATGGACCAGGAGCGCCTGACGCCGGATGAATGCGCCGCGCGCATTACCGCGTTCTGTCGCGAGAAGCGGCGCCAGAAGGCGCGCGCTTCCGCTTGAAGCAGCATCCTTATGAAAATTGACGCTTTCCTTTCCAGCCATTTGCAATCAAGCGAAAGCCGGCGGCCTATTGCGGTGCGAACAGGATCAGCAGCGCGCCGGCGAACATCACAGACGCGCCAAGGAGGCGTCCGCTCGCCCGCTCGTTCAGCAGGAGGCCGCTCAGCAGCATGGTGAGCAGCGAGCTCATGCGCTTGATGGCGATGACATAGGGCGTGTAGAGCAGCGTCAGCGCATACATCTGCACGGCGTTGCCGACCCCGTTGGCCGCGCCCGCCGCCAGCGCATGGCGGAGGTCGGATAGTCGGACCGCGCGGCGCGGCGAGACGGCCCAGTAGACGACGGCGCCGAGCGCGATGACCATCGTCACCGCCGTGATCCACAAGAGCGGCGTCGAGGCGCGCAGGCCGAGCTTGTCGAGATTGGCGGTGACGCTCCAGATCGCCGCCGTCATTAGCATCGACCGCGCGCCGGGCTCGCGCGCCAGCGACAGGAAGGAGAGCCGCGCGCCGTTCGAAGCGCCGCCGAGCAGCCCGGCGCCGAAGACGCACAGCACGACGCCGAGCGCGCCGAGCGGCGGAATGCGCTCGCCCGTCATCAGCGGCGAAGTGACGAGCATCAGCACCGGCGTCGTCAGGATCAGCGGCGCGACGAGCGAGGCGTCGGCGAGGCGGTAGGCGCGCACATACAAGGCGTAGGCGACGAGATTGAGCGCGCCGGAGAGAGCGAGCAAAGGCAAGAACTGCGGACGCGTCAGCGCGGCGAAGCCCGCCGCGGGATGAAGGACCAGATCGGGATGGCGCGCCGCGCAGAGCACGCCGAGCAGCGCGGCGCCCGCGCCCCATTGCGCCGCCAGGATCGCCCGCTCCTCGGCATGGCGCGTCGCGATCTTGGTGCAAAGATCGGTCGCCGACTGACAGAAGGCCGTCAGCAGCGCGGCGAGGAAACCGAGAAGTGGCGCGTGCATGTCCCTGTCCGTCGCGCGTCGGGGCTAGAGCAAAATCCGAAAAAGTTGATAGACTTTTTCGAGAAGATTTTGCTCCAGCATTTTGAATCTGGAGCGATTTCTTGTCGACCAGACGATTCCGTCTGGTCGGAAAGCGCTCTAAGCGGGCGTTCGTTGGTTCTCCAACGAATGCCCGCTTAGAGTCCATTGTTTGAGCAGGATTTTTATCGGAAAACCGGCATCCACTTTTCCGAAATCCTGCTTAGCCTTCCACCGCTTCGCGCTTGATTTCGAGTTCGAGCCAGTCTTCCTCGGCGCGCGAGAGTTCGGCGTCGAGCGTCGCGAGCGCTTCGCCCGCTTTGGCGAATTTCGCCGGATCGCGGGCGCAGAGACCCGGATCGTGCAGGAGGCCTTGCAGTTTCTCCCGCTTGGCGCGCAGCGCGTCGATTGTCGCGGGCAGCGTCGACAGCAGATGCCGCTCCTTGAAGGAGAGCCTGGTTTTCGCTTGCGTCTTTTCGCGCGGCGCCGGCTTTTCCTTGGGCTCGGCGCGCGTCGGCGCGGCGGCTGCGCGCGGCGCGACGCCGGAGCCGCGCTGCGCGACCATGTCGGAATAGCCGCCGGCATATTCGATCCAACGGCCCTCTCCCTCGCTCATCAGCACGGAGGTGGCGACGCGATCGAGAAAATCGCGGTCATGGGAGACGACGATCAACGTGCCGGGATACTGGCTGAGCATTTCTTCCAGGAGATCGAGCGTTTCCAAATCGAGATCGTTGGTCGGTTCGTCCAGCACGAGGAGATTGGACGGCTGCGCCAAAGCGCGCGCCAGCATCAGGCGGCCGCGCTCGCCGCCCGAGAGCTTGGCGACGGCCGTGCGCGCCTGCTCGGGCTTGAACAGAAAGTCCTTCATATAGCCGACGACGTGGCGGCGTTCGCTGTTGATCTCGACGAAGTCCGAGCCGCCGCCGGTCAGCGCGTCCTGCAGCGTCATTTCCGGATTGAGGCTCTCGCGGCTCTGCTCCAGCGTCGCCATCGCGAGATTGGCGCCGTGTCGGATTTTGCCCGTATCGGGCGCCAGCGTGCCGGTCAGCAGATTGACGAGGGTCGTCTTGCCGGCGCCGTTGGCGCCGACGATTCCGAGCCGGTCGCCGCGCAGCACGCGCGTCGTGAAATTCTCGACGACGACGCGCTCGCCGTAGGACTTGCCGATCTTGATCGCTTCGATGACGAGCTTGCCGGAAAGCTGCGCTTCGCTCGCCTCAAGCTTCACGTCGCCGGTCGGCATGACGCGCCGCCGGCGTTCGGCGCGCATTTCATTGAGCCCGGCAAGGCGTTTCACGTTGCGCTTGCGGCGGCTGGAGACGCCGTGACGCAGCCAGTGCTCCTCGGCGACGATCCTGCGGTCCATCTTATGCCGCTGCTTGTCCTCGTCTTCGAGTTCGCGGTCGCGCCAGGCTTCGAAATCCCCGAAGCCGCGCGAGAGATGGCGCGCCCGCCCGCGGTCGAGCCAGACGGTTTCCCGCGTGAGGTCTTGGAGAAATCTGCGGTCGTGGCTGATGAGCGCCATCGCCGAGCGCAGCGACGCCAGCTTGTGTTCGAGCCACAGGATCGTCGGCAGATCGAGATGGTTCGTCGGCTCGTCCAGCAGGAGAATGTCGGGCGCCGGCGCCAGAACCCGCGCCAGCGCGGCCCGGCGCGCTTCGCCGCCCGACAGCGTGGCGGGATTCTCCGCGCCGTCGAGGCCGAGTTCGAGCAGCAGCGCCTTCGCCGCATGGGGGTCGTCGGCGGGTCCGAGGCCGCCCGCGACATAGGCCAGCGTCGTGGCGTAGCCGGAGCAGTCCGGCTCCTGCGGCAGGTAGCGCAGCGACGCGCCGGGTTGAAGAAAGCGCGTTCCGCCGTCCGGTTCGATCTCGCCGGCGGCGATCTTGAGCAGCGTCGACTTGCCGGAGCCGTTGCGCCCCACGAGACAGAGCCGCGCGCCGGGCGCGATCGAGAGGTCGGCGCCGTCGAGCAGCGGCGCGCCGCCCAGCGTGAGCGTGACGCCTTGCAGCGCGAGAAGGGGAGGCGGGGGCATGAGCGGGGTTTCGGGTCGAGCTATTTGAGGCGTCGAGCCGCCTTTTCCCAATTCGACGACGGTTTGTCATCCCTATCCGGCTTCGACGCGGATTGCGCCCTTCTCCACCGTCGCGGTCAACATGCCCAGCGTCGAAAAGGCGCGCGCGCAGACACCGGCGCGATCGACGATGATGAGACCGCCGACGCCCTGCACCTTGCCCACGAGATGCGCGATGGCGGCGCCGGCGGCGAGCGGCGCGTCCATGCCCCGCCATTCGACGCAGAGCGCGGCGACGCGCGCGAGCGACGTGCGCAGGAAATGCTCGCCGACGCCGGTGCAGGAGACGGCGCAGCTTGCATTATCGGCGAAGACGCCCGCGCCGACGATCGGGGAATCGCCGACGCGCCCGCGCGCCTGATTGGTCATGCCGCCGGTGGAGGTCGCCGCAGCGAGGCCGCCGTAGCGGTCGCGCGCCACCGCGCCGACCGTCCCGAGCTGGCCGTCCCGCACCCGCATATGGTCGAGCGTGACCTCGCGTTTCGCCTTCGCCTTGGCGAATTCTCCGACGCGCTCCTCGGTGAGGAAATAGGCGTTCTCCTCGAAGGCGAGGCCCTGTTCGCGCGCGAAGCGCTCGGCGCCGTCGCCGACCAGCAGCACATGCGGGCTCTTATCCAGGATCGCGCGCGCGAGCAGCACGGGATTCCTCACGCCGCGCACGGCGGCGGCGGCGCCGGCGGCGAGCGAACGCCCGTCCATGATCGAGGCGTCGCAATAGACGGCGCCGTCGGCGTTCAGCACGGCGCCGCGCCCCGCATTGAACAGCGGATCGTCCTCCAGCGCGGCGACACAATGGGCGACGGCGTCGAGCGCCGGCGCGCCGTTTTCGAGGAGATGCGCGCCAGACCTGGCGATGCGATGCAGCGAATCGGCGTAGCGTCCGGGATCGCGAATTTCCCCGGCGCCGCCGTGGATCATTAGAGAAAAGTCGGTCACGCCGCTTCCGGCGCAGCGCCGACGAGACGGCGCGCCTCCTGCGAACTGACCGCGCGTCCGAAGGCGTAGCCCTGCGCATAGCCGCAGCCGAGTTGATAGAGCTCGATCGCGTCGGACTCGGTCTCGGCGCCTTCCGCCACCACGTCCATGCCGAGATCCTGCGCAAGCTGAATGATCGAGCGCAGGATGACCGGACGCGAGACTTTGCCGGTCTGGCGGATGAAGGAGCGGTCGATCTTGATCGTGTCGAAGGGGAAACGCTGCAGATAGGACAGCGACGAATAGCCAGTGCCGAAATCGTCGAGCGAGAGGCCGGCGCCGAGCTCCTTGATGCGGGTCAGCATCTGCGCCGCGAATTCCGGGTTCTCCATGACGAGGCTTTCGGTCAGCTCGAGTTTGAGGCTGCCTTTGACGATATCGTTGCGCATCAGCACGCTTTTCACGTCGCGCAACAGATCGTGACGCAGCAGTTGTCGCGAAGAGACGTTGACCGAGGCGAAGATCGGGGGATCGACGGCGAGCGCGCGCTGCCAGGCGGCGAGTTCGCGCGCCGTGCGTTCGAGCGCCAGCAGGCCGAAGTCGATGATGAGACCGGTCTGCTCGGCGATCGGGATGAATTCGGCCGGTTCGAGGCGTCCGAGCCGCGGATGGTCCCAGCGCAGCAGCGCCTCGAATCCGGCGATGGTGCGGTCTTCGAGCCGCACGATCGGCTGAAAGAACACCTTGACCTCGCCGCGCTCCAGCGCGCGGCGCAGATCGGCCTCGATGGTGAGCCTGTCGGAGCGCTGCGCCCGCATCGTCGGGCGGAACACCTCGATGCGGTTGCCGCCGTTGCGCTTGGCGTGGCGCATGGCGATTTCGGCGTCTTCGAGCATGTCGTCCGCGGCCGGATGCAGCTGCCGGTCGTAAAGGGTGATGCCGATGGAGGCGAAGAGCGCGATCTCGCGGTCCGTGAAGCGCACCGGCGTCGCCAGCGCGCGGCGCACCGAGTCGGCGAGGGCGATGACGTGATCGGGATTGGTCTCCGACATCAGAATCATGGCGAAGGTGTCGCCGGAGATGCGGGCCAGCGTGTCCTGCGGCTGAAACAGGCGCGACAGACGGTGGGCGACGGTGAGCAGAATGCTGTCGCCCATGGCGATGCCGACCTGCTCGTTGATCTGCTTGAAGCGGTCGATGTCGACGACCATCACCGTCGGCCGCACGTTCTTGTCCATGCCGGCGAAGACGAGCGCGGCGCTCAGACGGTCGAAGAACAGTTCGCGGTTCGGCAGGCCGGTGAGATTGTCGTGCACGGCGTCGTGCAGCATCCGCTCTTCGGCGTTGCGCTCGTCGGTGACGTCGGTGAGCGTGCCGACGATGCGGATCACCTCGCCGTCGGGGCCGACGACCGGGCGCGCGCGCAGCCGATAGGAGAGATAGTGGCCGTCGGTCGCGCGCAGGCGGAACACCTGGTCGATGCGACCCCGTCTTTGCTCCAGCATCGCGTCGAGGCAGGCGCGGTAGCGGTCCTGCTCGAACGGGTGCAGCAGATCGAGCCAAGAAGAGGCCGCGCCTTCGAGCCCGCCGCGATCGAGGCCGAGCTGCGCCTCCGCCTCGGGACTGACGAAGATATGGTCCGAAGGAACGTCCCAGTCGAACACGATTTCGCTGGCGCCCGTCAGCGCCAGCGCCTTGCGCTCGACGTCGCCGATGACGCCGTGCGCGAAGCCGCCGCTGGCGAAGGCGTTCTGCATCACGGTGAAGCCGATCAGCATGACGATGATGACAAGGCCGCCGACGAGCGCCGGCGAGACAAGGTCGTTGGTCGTCCAGCCCGTGACCGTGAACCCCGCCGCGCAGACCCACAGCACCAGCAGGAACCATGTCGGGATCAGCATGATCGCGCGATCGAAGCCGTGCGAGGCGAGATAGAGCACGAGGACGAAGCCGACGACGGCCACGGTGGCGAGCGAGATGCGGGCGACGCCGGCTGCGACCGGCGCGTCGAAGACCGCGAGGCCGACAAGGTCCGCGAGGATCAGCAGCCACAGCAGCGCGACATGCCAGGCGCGCACATGCCAGCGATTGAGATTGAGATAGGCGAAGAGAAAGACGAGAAGCGTCGCCGACAGAACGGTTTCGGCGCCGGCGCGCCAGATGCGGTCGACATTGGGGTCGGAGCCGAAAATCTTGCTCCAGAAGCCGAAGTCGATGCAGACATAGGCCAGCACCGCCCAAGCGAGCGCCGCCGCCGCCGGAAAGATGACCGCGCCCTTGACGACGAAGACGATGGTCAGGAACAGCGCAAGCAAGCCGGCGATGCCGATGACGATGCCTCGATAGAGCGTCAGGCTCGTCACCTTGTCCTTGTAGGCTTCGGGCTCCCACAGATAAAGCTGGGGAAGGTTGTTCGTGCGCAGTTCGGCGACATAAGTGACGGTCGTGCCCGGATCGAGCGTGAGCCGGAACACGTCTGCTTCGGGGCTGTCCTCGCGTTCGGGCGGAAAGCCCTGGCTGGCCGTGACCGCCGAAATGCGCGCGGCGCCGAGGTCCGGCCAGATGACGCCGGAGCCCTGCAAGCGAAAATGCGGCGCGACGATCAGCCGTTCGATCTGCTCGTCCGTGTCGTTGGCGAGGGCGAACACGATCCAGCTCGGCCGCGCGCCGGGTTCCTTGGCGCCGACCTCGATGCGGCGCACCACCCCGTCCGAACCCGGCGCCGTCGAAACCTGCAGGCGGTCGCCCTGGGAGGAGTATTTCTCGACGGCGTGGGTGAGGTCGATGGCGCGGGCGTCGCGCGGCACGCGCACGGACTGCACCGCCCAGGCGAAAGGAGCCCAGACGACGAGCAGCACCAGAGCGATGAGAAGCCTGCCTTGACGCGCCAATTCGATTCTCGATCACGATGCCCCGACGGGCCGGGGCCACCGGTCTCCCGCCCAGTCCTGCGGCGAATGCGAGACAAGCGCGCCGCGCCAGAACGCTAACTGGTAGAGGCTTCCGCCCCGTCTCGCAAGCTGGTCCGGCGGTTCGACGCCGCGGTATGGTCCTTGCGAGGGCGCTCCAAGGGCCGCGCTTGCGGACCTGGAGCGGCGCCAATATACGCTGGATTGCGGCCGACGGCGAATTCGCGGGCCGGCGGGCGCGTTTTCCGGAAGTTTGGGCCGGCCGCGTCTTTGTCGCAAAACCGAACGGGAACAGATCCGAATGCGTAGCGCGCTTGGCGGCCCCCGCCTCTTGCTGCGCCGCCTCCGCGAGATCAGCGCGGAGCCGGTGAGCGCGCAGGCGCGCCTCGACAAGATCGTCGTTCAGATCGCCGCGAACATGGTCGCGGAGGTTTGTTCCGTTTATGTCCTGCGGGCCGACCAGCGCCTGGAGCTCTTCGCCACCGAGGGACTCAACCGCGAGGCCGTGCATCTCACCACGATGCATATCGGCGAGGGACTCGTCGGCCTTATCGCCCAGAACGTCGAACCGCTGGCGCTGAGCGAGGCGCAGGACCATCCGGCTTTCTCGTACCGGCCGGAGACGGGCGAGGAAATCTATCACTCCTTCCTCGGCGTGCCGATTCTGCGCGGCGGCGCGACGCTCGGCGTCCTCGTCGTGCAGAACAAGGTGCGCCGCGCCTATTCCGAGGAGGAGATCGAGGCGCTGCAGACGACGGCGATGCTGCTCGCCGAGATGTTCGCGACGGGCGAACTGCAGGCGATCGCCACCACCGCCGATCTTCTGGGAATCGCCCGCCCGCTGTCGTTCAAAGGCGCGCCCATGTGCGACGGCGTGGGGCTCGGCCATGTGCTGCTGCATGAGCCGCGCGTCGTCGTCAAGCAGCTCGTCGCCGAGGACATTTCGAGCGAACTGCAGCGGCTCGACCAGGCCATCGACGCCATGCGGCTCTCCGTCGACGAACTGGTGGCGCACGGCGACCGCATGGGCGCCGGCGAGCATCGCGAGGTGCTGGAGACGGTGCGCATGGTCGCCAACGACCGGGGCTGGGTGCGACGCCTTCAGGAGGCGGTGCGCTCCGGCCTCACCGCCGAAGCGGCGGTCGAGCGCGTGCAGAACGACGCCCGCGCTCGGATGCAGCGCCAGACCGATCCCTATTTGCGCGACCGGCTTCACGATCTCGACGACATCGCCAACCGCCTGCTGCATCAGCTCACCGGCCAGAGCTATGTCGCGGACCGCGAGAGCGTGCCGGAAAACGCCATCATCGTCGCGCGCACCATGGGGCCGGCGGCGCTGCTCGACTACGACCGCTCCCGGCTGCGCGCCCTCGTGCTGGAGGAGGGCGGCCCCGCGAGCCACGTCGCCATCGTCGCGCGTGCGCTCGGCGTGCCGACGGTCGGGCTTGTCGCGGGCGTCACCGATCTCGTCGAAACGGGCGAGCCGATCATCGTCGACGGCGCCACGGGCGAAGTGTTCGTGCGGCCGCAGGCCGACGTGCGCAGCGCCTACGCCGAAAAGGCCAGGTTGCGCGCGCGGCGCCAGGAGCAATATGCGCGGCTGCGCGACGTGGCGGCCGTCACCAGGGACGGCGTCGAAATCGCGCTGCACATGAATGCGGGCCTTGCGGTCGACGTGCCGCATGTGCGCGAGACCGGCGCGAACTCGATCGGCCTGTTTCGCACCGAACTGCAGTTCATGCTGGCGTCGCGCTTTCCGCGCATGGACGACCAGCACCGCTTTTACAAGTCGGTGCTGGACGCCGTCCCCGACCGGCCCGTCACGTTTCGCACGCTCGACATCGGCTCGGACAAGATTCTGCCGTACATGGCGAAGATCGAGGAGGAGAATCCCGCGCTCGGCTGGCGCGCGATCCGCATCGGCCTCGACCGCCCGGGTCTGCTGCGTATGCAGCTCAGGGCGATGCTGCGCGCCGCGATCGGCCGCGATCTGCGCATCATGTTCCCGATGATCGCCAATGTCGCGGAGTTCGAACTCGCCAAAGGCGTTGCGCTGCGCGAACTCGAGCATGTGCGGCGCTGGCACGGCGAGCCGAACAGTCTGCAGCTCGGCGCCATGGTCGAAGTGCCGGCGCTTCTTTGGGAGCTCGATCTCATCGCCGAGCGCGCGGATTTCCTGTCCGTCGGCTCCAATGACCTCGTTCAGTACATGTACGCCGCGGATCGCGACAATACGCGCGTCTCCAAGCGCTACGACAATCTCTCGACGCCGGTGCTGCGCGCCCTGGAGCGCATCGTCTCCGCCGGAAGACGCGCCGGAACGCCGGTGACGCTGTGCGGCGAGATGGGCGGACGCCCGCTCGAAGCCCTGGCGCTGCTCGCGCTCGGCTATCGCTCGCTGTCGATGTCGCCCTCGTCGATCGGCCCGGTGAAGACGACGATCCTCAACACCCATCTCGACGAGGCGCAGGTCTTTCTGGCGACGCTGCTCGCCAACGACTCCGGCAGCCATTCGCTGCGGGAGAAGCTGCGCGAATACGCCGTTTCGCGCGGCGTGCCGCTGTAGCGCTTCGCGATCACATCCTTGCGGAAGGCCCGCACCGGCTCGCGCGCTATGCACCTGCCGCCGATCGCCGCCTCAGACGTGCGGGGGGACGCGAATTTCTCGCATCCGCGCCCTCAAGCCTGCGCCAGATGCGTCTTCGCGTAAGCCTCGGCGAGGGGCAAATCGAGTCCGATCGACGACAGAGATATCACGCCTTGCGACTCGATTGCCTCGGGATTTTCAGGCCATTCGCCATTGGCGCCACGACGCAGCAATTCGGCTTTCATGCGTGTGGAGTGCACGATCAAGATTTCGACGACGCTCGGCAGCGAGGCGTAATGAGGAACATTGTCCCATGTGTCGTTGGCGTTGCCGGGCGAGAGCACTTCGATCAGCAGAATCGGGTCGGGCATCGTCAGGGCGCCGGGGACGTTGGGCGCGCAGGTCACGCCCAGATCGGGAATGCGGAAGTTCCAGTCCGCGCGAAGGCGCGGCTGCACGCCGGGCGTGATATTGATCCGGCATTGAGTACGGTTCTTGCGCAGATGCAGCCCGATGGCGACGGCGAGATTGGACTGTATGAGGCCGTGCGTGTCGTTCGGCGGCGCCATCGCTCGCAATACGCCGTCGACGAGTTCGTAACGCGCGCCGGTTCCGTCGCCGGGCCATTCGAGAAAATCGGCCACGGTCATCAACGGCGGGAGCTTGGCTTGCGCGTGGGTCATTCGTCCGCCTCCTTGCGGATCATGAAATCAACTTAACAGCTTTAGGCGGACGCCGCGAGCGGCGCGCTCCTACTCCTCCTTCTTCAACGCCGCAATCAACGCCTCCTGCGGAATCTCGGCGCGGCCGGAGGGGGCGCGCGAGATGACGTTCCCGCTTGCGCGTCACGGCGCCACCATTTCCACCTCGGGAAAATAGGTGCGATAGCGCGCAGCGTCGCGCGTCAGGACGGGAATGCGAAGCGCGCTCGCGTGCGCGCCGATGAAGAAATCCGGCAGGGGCGCGGCGCGCGCGCCGCCGCGCGCGCGATATTCGCGAAAGGCGGCGCCGGCCCGAAAGGCGGCGGACCGAGGCAAATCTGCGAAGACGACGCCGAGCCGCTCGATCTCCGCGTCGCAGGCCTCGCTCGTGGCGAATCCGAGCGAGAATTCGGCCAAGATGATCGCATTGACGATGACGCGGCCGTACTCGCGCATCGCGGTGTCGAGAGCATCGATCGACCGCGCCGCCCATTTCGCGTCGCCGCTGGCGACGTCGACGAGAATGTTCGTATCGACCAGGATCACTCCTCGCCCCGCGTCAGCCGCATGACTTCGTCGGTCGAGAATCCGCGGAACGGCTTGCGGCGCGCCATGTCTTCCAGGCGGCGACGATAGGCGTCGCGCTCCGACGCCGCCTCCTCCCTCTCGACGATCACCCCGCCTCCGGTCCGCGCGTAGACTTTCACGCGATCGCCCGCGCGAATGCCGGCGGCTTCGCGAACCGCCTTGGGAAGCGTGACCTGACCTTTGACGGTGACTTTCGTGCTCATGGGCGCCGCGGGTTTTACGGATTAGGAAAATGTAATACTCGCCATCGCGTTCGTCAACGCGCGCAGGCCCCCTACTCCTCCATCTTCAGCGCCGCGATGAAGGCCTCCTGCGGAATCTCGACGCGGCCGAACTGGCGCATCTTCTTCTTGCCTTCCTTCTGCTTCTCCAGGAGCTTGCGCTTGCGCGTCACGTCGCCGCCGTAGCACTTGGCCGTCACGTCCTTGCGGAAGGCGCGCACGGTTTCGCGCGCAATGATCTTGCCGCCGAGCGCCGCCTGGATCGGCACCTGGAACATGTGCGGCGGAATGAGCTCCTTCAGCTTCTCGCACATCTGCCGGCCGCGCCCTTCGGCGCGCGTCCTGTGCACCAGCATCGACAGCGCGTCCACGGGCTCCGAATTGACGAGAATGCTCATCTTGACGAGATCGCCTTCGCGATAATCGGTCAGATGATAATCGAAGCTGGCGTAGCCTTTCGAAATCGACTTCAGGCGATCGTAAAAGTCGAACACGACTTCGTTGAGCGGGAGGTCGTAGACGACCATCGCCCGTTTGCCGACATAGTTCAAATCGACCTGCACGCCGCGCCGGTCCTGACAGAGTTTGAGCACCGCGCCGAGATAATCGTCGGGCGTCAGGATGGTGGCTCTGATCCACGGCTCCATGATTTCGTCGATCTTGACCACGTCCGGCATGTCGGCGGGGTTATGCAGTTCAATTTCGTCGCCGTTCGTCAGCTTGATCTTGTAGACGACAGAGGGCGCCGTCGCGATGAGGTCGAGGTTGAACTCGCGATGCAGGCGCTCCTGAATGATTTCGAGATGCAGCAGGCCCAGAAAACCGCAGCGAAAGCCGAAGCCCAGCGCTGCCGAGGTTTCCATTTCGTAGGAGAAGCTGGCGTCGTTTAGCCTCAGCTTCCCGATGGCTGCGCGCAAATCCTCGAAATCGGCGGCGTCGACCGGAAACAGCCCGCAGAACACCACGGGCTGCGCCGGCTTGAAGCCGGGCAGCGCCTCGGCGCACGGCTTGCGCTCGTCGGTGATGGTGTCGCCGACGCGCGTGTCCGCCACCTGCTTGATCTGCGCGGTGATGAAGCCGACTTCGCCGGGGCCGAGCGTCGCCACATCCTGCATTTTGGGGCGGAATACGCCGATCTTGTCGACCTCGTAATGGGCGCCCGTCCCCAGCATCTGGATTTTCTGGCCCTTCTTCAGGGAGCCGTCGAAGATGCGCACCAGCACGACGACGCCCAAATACGCGTCGTACCAGGAATCGACCAGCAGCGCCTTGAGCGGCGCGGTTTCGTCGCCCTTGGGGGCGGGGAGGCGCGTGACGATGGCCTCCAGCACCTCGTCGATCCCGACGCCGGTCTTGGCGGAAATCAGCACGGCGTCGGAGGCGTCGAGCCCAATCACCTCCTCGATCTGCTCTCTGATGCGGTCGGGTTCGGCGGCGGGCAGGTCGATCTTGTTGAGCACGGGCACGATTTCGTGCCCGGCGTCGATCGCCTGATAGACATTGGCCAGGGTCTGCGCCTCGACGCCCTGCGAGGCGTCGACGACGAGGAGCGATCCCTCGCAGGCCTTGAGCGAGCGCGAAACCTCGTAGGCGAAGTCGACATGGCCGGGCGTGTCCATCAGGTTGAGGACATAGTCCTTGCCGTCCTTGGCCTTGTAATTGAGGCGGACGGTCTGCGCCTTGATGGTGATGCCGCGCTCGCGCTCGATGTCCATGGAGTCGAGCACCTGCTCGACCATCTCGCGCTCGGCCAGGGTTCCGGTCTGTTGGATCAGCCGATCCGCCAGCGTGGATTTTCCGTGGTCGATATGGGCGACGATCGAGAAATTGCGGATGTTGTCGATGTTGTGGGCGGTCATGGGGCGGGGGATAGCAGCGCGGGCGCCATAAGGGAAGGGCGACGAAGCGGACGGCGCTTTTTCCGAAAACCTGCCGGGGATTTGGGGTTGTCGGCAGCGGCAATCGGGAGCACGATTGCGCCAACGTCCGGTAAAGCCTGGTCAGCTCGGGCAGTTTGGGCGCCTAGGAGGAGTCAATGAGTCGCAGGGCCGTGCTGGTTTTAGCGGCGGGGCTGCTGGCGGGATCGCCAGTGTCCGCATCGGCGAGCGCGCGGATTGACGCGTGGGGCGACGGTTCGCGCGTCGGCGCGACGCACGAAGATCGGGTGCGGGGGAACCCGCGCGACGATCCGGCGGTTTTCTTTCTTGCGGGACGCTCGAGCCGAGGCGCCTGCGCGTCTTTGGCGCGGGAGGAGCGAGAGGCGAGAAAGCGCGGCGATTGGTGGAGGGCCGATCAGTTGCAGGACGCCTACCGCGACTGTCTCAAGCGAGGCGGCTGACAGGCCGAGGCGCCCGGCGCCTTGCCGAGCCGCGCTTCGACAGGAGCTTGTCGCGCGTCGGCTTCGAGCATCGCGCTCACTTGGCCGTCGGAGCCCCTGCGACGTGAAAGGCGTCGTCGCGCCGCCGGGGAGCGCAGCAATGACGAAATGTGTCGGCGCGATCGACCAGGGCACGACCTCGACGCGCTTCATCGTCTTCGACCGCGCCGGCGACATCGTCGCCGTCGATCGGCGCGAACATGCGCAAATCTATCCGCGTCCGGGCTGGGTGGAGCACGACGCCGCGGAAATCTGGCGCAATACGCTTGCCGTCATCGAGGGGGCTCTGGAGAGAGGCGGACTGCGCGCAGGCGACCTCGCCGCGGTGGGCGTCACGAACCAGCGCGAAACCACGATCCTGTGGGATCGCGCAACCGGCGTTCCGCTCGCCAACGCCATCGTGTGGATGGATACGCGCACGGACGCCGCCGCCGCGAAGCTCGCCGAAGCGGGCGCGGAGGCGGACATCCGCGCCAAGACCGGCCTGCCGCTCGCCAGCTATTTCTCCGGCCTCAAGCTGGCTTGGCTGCTCGACAACGTCGAAGGCGCCCGCGCCAAGGCCGAGGCGGGCGACGCCCTGTTCGGCACGATCGATTCCTGGCTGATCTGGAATCTGACCGGCGGCGCGGCGGGCGGCCTTCACGTCACGGACGCGACCAACGCCTCGCGCACGCAGTTGATGAATCTTGCGACGCTGGAGTGGGACGAAACGCTGCTGCGGCTGATAAACGTCCCACGCGCCTGCCTGCCGGATATTCGCTCATCGAGCGAAATCTATGGGCGCTGCGGCGCGCCGCTGGCCGACGTCCCGCTCGCCGGCGCGCTCGGCGACCAGCACGCCGCGCTGCTCGGCCAGGGGTGCCTCGCGCCGGGCGAAGCCAAGAACACCTACGGCACCGGCTGCTTCATGCTGATGAACGTGGGCGCCGCGCCGCGCGCCTCGACGAAAGGTCTGATCGCGACGCTCGCTTTCAAGCTCGGCGCCGCCAAGCCCGTCTACGCGCTTGAAGGCTCGATCGCCATCGCCGGCGCGCTGGTGCAGTGGCTGCGCGACAATCTCGGGCTCATCGAGCACAGCGGCGACGTCGAAGCTTTGGCGCGCACAGTGCCCGACAATGGCGACGTCTATTTCGTGCCGGCCTTCTCGGGGCTATACGCCCCGCGCTGGCGCCGCGACGCGCGCGGAATCATCGCCGGCCTCACGCGCTATTCCAACAAGGGCCACATCGCGCGCGCGGCGCTGGAGGCGGCGGCCTTTCAGACCCGCGAGGTTCTGGCGGCGATGACGGAAGATTCCGGAATCGAGATCGCCGAACTGCGCGTCGACGGCGGCATGGCGGCCAACGAACTGCTGATGCAGTTCCAGGCCGACATTCTGAACGCGCCGGTGACGCGTCCCAAAAACCTGGAGACGACCGCCCTCGGCGCCGCCTGCGCCGCCGGCCTCGCCGTCGGGTTCTGGAGCGGCGCCGACGAACTTACCGCGGGCCGACGCGTCGACAGGCGCTGGCCCCCGCGCATGGAGGCGCACGAACGCGAGCGCCTCGTCGCCTCCTGGGAGAAGGCGGTGGCGCGCTCGCTCGGCTGGAGCGCTTGAGCGCGTCTGCGTCTATTTTTTCGCGATGCGCGTCTCGATTTCGGCGACCGCGCGCTGCGTCAGCCCCACCAGCCGCGGCAACGCCCAGCGGAATCCCTTGTCGGCGTAACAGAGCGCGAGGCAGCCGGCCCGCGTGATCGTCTCGATCGCCTTGTCGTACCAAGGCAGGAGCGGGCTGTCGGCGGGAATTTTCGCGCGGATCCAGGCGACCAGCGCCTTCGTCTTCTGCGTCGCGATCTGCCAGAGCAGAACCAGCGGATCGGACGACGGCGCCGCGTCGATCACCCCGCGAAGGCGGGCGGATTCGGCCGTCGCCTCGTCGAGCTGGCGCGCGGTTTCGTCCGCCCGGCGCGCGGCGTCCGTCTTCTCCGAGGAGAGCCGGTCGCGCTCGACCAGAACCTCGGCGAGACGTGCGCGTAGCTCGTCGCGCTCCTTCGCAGCCGCATTGGCCTTGTTGACGATTTCGTTCTTCTCGAACGTCTGGCGGTCGCGCTCGGCGGTCACCGTCCGCAACTGGTCCTGGAGGCCCGCGATTTCGGCGCGCGCCGCGCTGTCCTCAACCGTAGCCGTCGTTTCCTCGGACATGCCCCTCTCCTTCAGATTCGTCGCGGCCCGCCACACGCGCAGACGCGCTCCGCAAGGCGCCCCGCCCCGGGAGCTGTGAAATCGGAGGCAAACATAGTTAATTTCGCGATTCGGCAAAAGCGTCTTTTTCGCCAATCGCCCATTTTACCGGGGATTCGCGTGGTTCGGCCGAAGGGAGGCGCGCCGCCGTCGCCGTCGCCCGCGAAAAGACGGCGATTGTTCGCCGATTAGCGCGAATCGTCGACAAGCGCCGGCGCGGCGCGGCGGAGCGCATTCGCGCCGGCAAGGCATTCCTTTGGTTGCGAGAGGCAGCGTCGCTGCGCGGCCTGCGCGAGTCTTCCCGCCGCATCCGCCGCGAGCGCCTCCAGAGCGTTCCCGGTTTTCGCCTCCGAAACCGCCCGCGCGGACGCCGCGGCCGGGCGGACCGCCTGGGCGCGGACGCGGCCGACGCTCGCCGCCTCCCGCCGGGGAGCCGAGGCGGGCAGAAGCAGGAACGCGAGGCCGAGCCAAAACGCGCATTTGAGAAGAAAGGCCACGGAGCGCTCCCGCGGGGTTGAGGACTGTCGCGCGAGCTTCGCGCGACGAGGTTGACCGGAGGTAAACCGCGTCGCACGAAGACAAGGAGTTACAAACCATGTCGCAATATCGCCCGCGCGCCGCGGACGAAACCGCTGCCGGCAAGAATTCGCTTAGCATTCACTTAAGGACGCTCTGCAAATGTGCTTTCGATGAGGAGCGTTCGCCTTGCGTAATGTGTCGCACGCCGGCTCGCCGGCCTCCCCCAAATGGATCGAGCGCCTGACCCACGAAAGCGTCGCGTCGCGGCCCGTGGAGCAGGCGCGCCACAGCGCCTTTATCGTGACGCGGCTGATGCTCGCGGCCAGCGTCCTGGCTTCGGCGCCGGTGTGGACCTTCCTGCACGGCGCGCCTTCGCTGCGGGAAGCGGCGCTGTTCGCGCTGTCTCTGACGCCGCTGCTGGCGGTCGCCGTGCTCGCGCGCACCGGCGCGCTGCGGATCGCTCAAACCATCTCGATCTTCGGCTGGCTTTCGCTCGCCGTCGCCGTGCGCGCGACGACGCAGGGCTACGACGCCGTGTCGCTGATGCTGATGACGATCGCGCTGCTCGAATCGGGGCTGACGCTCGACATCGGCCTCGCCGCCGCCGTCGCCGTCGCCGCGATCGTGCTGCTGTCGCTCGACGCGTTGGCGCAAGACGAGACCGTCCAGGCCCTTCAGCCTCTGCGCGCCACGGACATTCTGATCTGCGCGACACCTTTGCTCTTCTACGTCGCGATGCTGTCGATCCACTCGCTGAACGCCGAGAAGACGCGCGAACGCGCCGACAAGCGCCATACGCGGGACATGCGGCTGCTCACCGACGCCATCGGCGACATGGTGATTCATCTCGACCGCACCGGCGCCGTATCCTCGATCGTCGGCAACGCCCATAAAGCCTATGGGCTGGAGCAGCGCGACTTGATCGGACGCGGCTTTTTCCAGCGCGTTCACGTCGCCGACCGCCCGGCCTTTCTCAAGATGCTGTCGGACGCGATCGTCGACGAAACCTCAACGCACGCCCTGCTGCGTCTGCAGGTCGCTGCGTCGCCGAACGATTCCGGTCTCTATGTCGAGCCGGTCTTCCATTATTTCGACGCTCGCGCCTGCGCCGTGGTCGTGCGGACGGATGGCGAAGTCGCCGCTAACGATCCCGTGGTCTGCATTTTGCGCGACGTGACCGCCGCGCGGCGCGTCGAGGAGGAGATGGCGGTCGCCCACGCCGAGCGCGAACGCGCGACCGCGTCCAAGTCGCGCTTCCTCGCCAATGTCAGCCACGAACTGCGGACGCCGCTCAACGCCATCATCGGCTTCTCGGAGATGCTCGCCAACGAGGAGCTCGTGCCGACGAGTCCCGAGAAGCGCTACGAATATGCGCAGATCATCAGCGGTTCAGGCCATCACCTGCTGGAGGTGGTCAACACCATCCTCGACATGTCGAAGATCGAGGTCGGCTCGATGCAGATCTACCCCGAACCGTTCGTTCTCCCGGCGCTGCTCGACTCCTGCTGCGACATGATGCAGTTGAAGGCGGACCAGTCCGGCGTCGCGCTCGCACGCAAATATGCGTCGCAGATGGAGGAGATCGTCGGCGATAAGCGGGCCTGCAAGCAGATTATCCTTAATCTGCTCTCGAACGCGGTGAAATTCACGCCCGCCGGCGGACAGGTGACCGCGCGAGCGCGGCCGGAGGGCAATTTTCTGGCGGTCACGATCAGCGACACCGGCGTCGGCATTTCCGCGCAAGACCTCGCGCGGCTGGGCGACCCCTTCTTCCAGGCGAACGCCTCCCTCGACCGCGCCTACGAAGGCACGGGGCTTGGCCTCTCTGTGGTGCGCGGCCTCGTCGGGCTGCACGGCGGATCGATCGTCGTCGAAAGCGGCCTCAAGAGCGGCACCTGCGTGACGGTGCGGCTGCCGCTCGACTGCCGGCAGGCGCAGGAGACGGCGAACGGCGCCGCCAAGATCGAAGTGATCGCCCGCCACGCCGCGCCCGCGCCCGCCAACGAACTCGTTCTCGAACAAGAAGCGGTGAAGAAAATTGCGTGAAGCCCTCGCTGCAGCTCCCCGTCACCTTTCCGCGCGCGGCGCAAACGCCGACAGCCGTCCCAAGCGGGCGAGCCGCGCTGGAGGATGGGCGCGCCTCTTCGGCCTCAAGCGCAGGCCGGGCGCCAAAATCTTTCTGAGCGTCGCGGCGCTGGCCGCCGTTGGCGTGCCGCTCAACGCCCTCTATTTCCAGGACGGACGTCACCCGGCGCCGCTGTTCCGGTTCGCCGCCCTGGAGATGGGCAGTGCGAAGGACGCCGCTCCGTCGGCGCAACGCGCCGAACCGGCCGCCGTTGCGAAAACCCAGACCGCCAAGGCGGACGCCGCGCGCGCCGACGAAACCGCGGACCTGATCGGCCGTCTCCTCGACGGGGTCGCTCCGGCCGCGAAGAGCGCCGCGTCGAAAGCCGGCGCGGCCAAGGCCTCCAAGACCGCGGGCGGGACGGCGCCGAAAAGCTCGGCGCGGCGCGGCGCGGCTGCCAAGCCTGTCGCCGCCAAGCCTGTCGCCGCCAAGCCTGTAGCCGCCAAATCCGCCGCGGCCAAGCCCGTCCTCGCCAAATCCGCCGCGGCCAAGCCCGTCCTCGCCAAATCCGCCGTCGTCAAGAGCGAGCCGGCGCGAGGCGCCGTCAAGACCGCCGCCGCCGTCCGGCGCGCCCCGCCCAAGGCCGCCGCGCCCCAGTCTGCGCAACAGCAGGCCGACGGCGCGCAAGCGCCGGCGCAGTAGCGCGGGAAAACGGCGGACGAAGACTGTGGCCCGCCTGCGCTCCGATATTTTCGTTTCGGCCCTGATCCGGCGCGCCGAGATCGAGGGCGCCGGCGCCGTTTTGCGTCGACGCGGCGCGCCGGAGGCCGGCGCGATCTTCGTCAAGATCGACCGGCTCGACGGCAGCGCGGCGCTGCTCGGCCCGGCGCCGCAGAGCGAGGCGCCTCCGCCGGGCGTCGACCGCCTGTTCGCAAGACTCCATCACGAGGAATGGGTGGCGTCGGGCGAAGCGGAGGCGCGGCTTTCGCGCGAAATCGCCTTCGATCCGGATTTGTGGATCGTCGAAATCGAGGATCGGGCCGGCCGCGCCTTCGTCGACCTCGTCGGCTGACCCGGCTTCAGGCGCTCTTGCCGATCCTGTGCGCGCCGTCCGCCGCCGCGCCGTGGCGGCGCGCCTGCGCCGGCGCGGCGTGAACGCGTCCGGGAAGACCGCGCGCCGCCTCGCGTTCCGGTCGGGACGAACCGGCGATCGCGGCGACGACGCGCGCGGCGGCCCGGGGCGGCGTCGAACGCATGATGGCGCGCAGCGCGCGCACGCGATTGGGATCGTGCGCGATCGCCGGCTCCAGACAGATGAACACGCGCGTCGCCGCATCGAGGCCGACGCCGAGCGCAAGGAGCGCCAGCGCCAGCGGCTCCCCGCCTTCGTCCAAGACGATGGCGCGCGCGCGGCTCTTGCGGCAGTCGAGGGCGTCGGCGAGCACCGCCGCCATGCCGTCGCGATCGCGCGCAAGGGCGAGCCGCTCCAGGCGCAAGGCGAAGGCCGGGTCCGGGCAGGGAGCGTCGGCCGTCGCGGCGGCCAGGACGTCGCGGCTCTCGCCGAGCAGGATGGCGACCCGCTCGTCACGCCTCGCCGCGAGGAAGAGCGGCCTCGCGTCGACATCGAGGTCGACGCGATCGAGAAGCAGCCGCGCCAGCGCAAGATCGTCGCGCGCGGCGACCAGCAGCGCGTGGCGTACGGCCGGATCGAGGCGCGGAGTTGGATTGGCGGCGAGCGCGCGCAGCACCTCCGGCTCCCCGCGCGAAGCCAGCGCCGCGACCACGTCGCGGTCGAGATCGGCCCGCCGCGCGATCGCCGCCGCCAGCTCCGTCGAACCGTGCTCGGCGGTGGCGATCAAATCCCGCGCGGGCGCATTCGGCGCGAACTCGAAGGCGACGCGCGCGCAGGCGCCGCCTTTTTCGAAAAGCCGCGCGATCAGGGAGGGGGGCGTTTCGGGATGAAGGCAAAGCGGCCGGGCGACCCCGGCGACGCTTTCCGCGTCGAGCATGTCGATCAGGCCGTGCGCCAAACGCTCGAACTGCTCGACGTCGCTTCTGGGGTGGGTTGTCCGCTCGCCGAACTGCTCGACGATCACCCGCAACATCGCGCCGTCGACCTCCCGGCGCGTCTCGCTGTCCACTCGCATCGCCGCACGCTCGCTACCCGACGCCATACACTGGGGACATAATAGCGCGGTCGCATTGACGGAACATTAACCGTCGCCGTTCCCTAATCGCGAATGTCCGATTGATGCATGGGTCTTGATTCTTGGGCCGGCCGGAAAGGGACGGGGGCGAAAGATGGGTGACGTCGTCGCGTTTTCGACGAGCGCGAGCCGCGCGCGGCGCGCGGCGTCGCCCGATGCGGGCGGCGCTCAAATCCTGTTCTTTCTCGGCGTGCGCTACCAGCGCATGGAGGAGCCGCCTCGTGCCGCGTCGGGGGGGTCGCAGACGACCGGCGACGGCGGCGCCAAGAAACGCAAGCCGCGCGCGCGGGCCTGACGCCGCCCTCTCTTGAGCAACTCGTCCTGGCGCCTCTTCCTGGCGACTCTCCGGGCCTCTCTTGCGCCGGCGCGCGCGAAGCGCCATCTGACGGGCGTTCCCGGTCCAGAGAGGACGCCCATGCTCGACGCCGCGCTCGTCTCCCTGCGCGAAATCTTCTCGCCGCCCTTCCGCTGGGTTCTGTTCAAGAGCCTGGGGATGACGTTGCTGCTTCTCGCGCTGGCCTGGGCCGGGCTCGATCGGCTGGCGATTTCGTACATCGCCGTCGAGCGGCCCTGGCTCGCGGCGACGCTGACCTTCGCGACGGGCGCCGGACTGTTCCTGTTTCTCGCCTTTCTGATCGCTCCGCTGTCGATCCTGATCGCCGGCCTCTTTCTCGACGACCTCGCCGACGTGGTCGAAGCCGACCTCTATCCCGAGGGCCAGCGCGGACAGGCGATCCCCGTCGCCCAGGCGATCTGGATGGGCCTGCGCTTCGCGCTCGTCTCGGCGGGCGTCAACCTGTTGGCGCTGATGCTGCTGCTCGTCCCGGGGCTCAACGCCATGGCGTTCGTGCTGGCCAACGCCTATCTCTTCGGCCGTGAATATTTTCTGATGGCGGCGACGCGCTTTCTTTCTCTCGCCGACGCCGAGGAGATGCGCCGGCGCCATGCGCCGCGGCTGTTTCTGGCGGGCCTCTTCATCGCCGGTTTCGTCGCCGTGCCGGGGCTCAACGTGCTGACGCCGCTCTTTGGCGTCGCCTTGATGTCGCGCGTTTACAAGATGCTGGCGGAGGGACGCTGACCCGCGCCCGTTATTCGATCCGCTGCCCCTGATACTGTCCGGTCTTGCGGTAACGGTATAGATAGGACGGAACGACAGCCTCGATCGACTGCGGCGCAATGCCCAGCCCTTCGAAAGTGCGGCCCTCGGCTTTCGCCGCTTCGGAAACGACGTTGTCGCGGCGCAGCAGTTCGACTTGATCCGTCGTCATGCGCAGCAGCTTGGGGAACAGCCCCAGCGACAGCGTCGTCATCATCTGCATCATCGAGGCGACGATCCGGCCCATGCCGAAGGAAAGACTGACGACGCGGCGGTCGCGCTCCGTCACCTTCAGCACGTAGTCCACGAGTTCCCCGAAGCTCTTCGCCTCCGGCCCGCCGAGTTCGTAGATCGTTCCGGGCTTCGCGCCGCCCGCCAGCGCCTGCGCCACGGCCTTGGCCACGTCGCCGACATAGACGGGCTGGAATTTCGTGGTGCCGCCGACGATCGGAATGACCGGGAAATACCGCGCCATCGTGCCGAAACGGTTGAAGAAGTCGTCCTCGGGGCCGAACATCACCGACGGGCGGAAGATCACCGCGGAGGGAACGGTCTCGAAGATCGCCGTCTCACCCTCGGCCTTGGTGCGCCCATAGACCGACGAGGAGGCGGGATCGGCGCCGATCGCCGAGATATGCACGAGATTGGAAATGCCGGCGGCTCTGGCCGCCTCGGCGACGGCGCGCGCGCCTTGCGCATGAAGCGCGGAGAATTTCTGGGCGCCGGTTTCGGCGAGAATGCCGACGAGATTGACCGCGGCCTCGGCGCCGCGCAGCGCCGCCGCGACCGACTGGGGATCGCGCAGATTGGCCTGCACCGCCGTCACCTGTCCCGGCCCGCCGAGCGGCTGCAGATGGAAGGCGAGGTCCGGACGGCGGCAGGCGACGCGCACGCGCCAGCCGTCGCGCGCAAGCGCCCTGACAACGTGGCGCCCGACGAACCCCGAGCCACCGAACACCGTCGCCAAGCGCCCCGCCCCCGTCTGCTCCGCGCTCATCGTCCGCCTCGTCTTCCCTGTCTGTCCGTTCCGCCGCGCCCGGTCCGCCCGTCGCGACGCGTCATGGGGGCTCATCTAGCGCGCTTCGCGCGCAAAGGAAATGCGGCGACGACGACCGCGGCGCGGCGATCCGGCCGCAGCGTCGCATCCCCGCCGTCGCGCGCCGACGCGCCCTCGACGACGCGATAGCAGAGCATTTTCGAGGTCTTTCCCGCGTGGACCGGCTTTGCGGCCGCCACGTCCCTGGCGCTTCGACGCCGTCGAGGCGGGGCCGTCCACACCATCATTGCGAGCGAAGCGAAGCAATCCAGAAGTCAAGACAAACCCCTGGATTGCTTCGTCACTTCGTTCCTCGCAATGACGGCGCGCCGAGCGCCGCGGATTTTCGTGACGCAGTAGAACTAGAGCAAAATCCGAAAAAGTTGACAGACTTTTTCGAGAGATTTCGCTCCAGATTCAAAAATCCGGAGCGATTTCTCATCGACCAAACGATTCCGTCTGGTCGGAAATCGCTTCTAGGGGGCTTCGCAGGGTCAGGCCGCGGCGCGGCTCGTCTCGCTCTCGCGCGCTGCGCTGTCGGGCTCGCGCGGGGTCCACACGATCTCCCCGTCGATCAGGGCAAATTCGCAGCCTTTGTCCTCGCCCAGCGCGTCGAAAACGCGCGGCCAGACCTCCCGCTTCTCCCAACGGCGAAAGCGCGTATAGGCGGTGTACCATTTGCCGAATTCCGCGGGAAGATCGCGCCAGGGCGCCTGCGTGCGGGCGATCCACAGAACCGCTTCGAGAAACAGGCGATTGTCGCGCCCGCTGCAGCCGGGATCGCCGCGCTTGCCGGGCAGGATCGCCTCGACGAGCCTCCAACGTTCCTCAGTCAGATATCTGTCGTTCACTGCGGTCTCCCGAAAGCCAGACCTCGTTAGCGCGCTTTCCTACCGAACGGAATCGTTCGGTCGATATGAAATCGCGCCGGATGACAATGGTGGAGCGAGTTCTGCTCGAAATAGTCCCCCAACCTTTTCGGAACCTGCTCTTGCCGCCTCCGCCCGGTCGATTCGCCGAGGCGGCGACATATTCTACCTCAGGACGCGTCAGTCCACAACCGCAACCTGTAGTTAAAAATCATTATACAGTGCGACTTTACATACGCTAACACGGAATCGGGATTACGCAAGCTGAGCTTTGGGGTTTGCGTCTTCGTGCCGCGCGACGTCTTGTGCCATCGGCCTCCGCCGGCGTGGATCGACTATCTGTGCTTCTGTCCTTTCGAAACCCGAACAATCGGGGTTCGAAACGACCCTATATCCGTGCGCTGATCCGAAAACCGAAAAGCCGCATTTCGGGCGCACGGAGTATAGAAACGGACAGCGCCAGATCGGAGACGGCCATGGAATCATTCAAGCGCCAATTTGCCCGCGCGTTCTGGTTCGCGCTCGCCGTCATCCTCCTGTTCGAAAGCTGGCTGTGGGATCACGTCAAGGAGTGGCTGCGGGCGCTGGGCCGCGTTCTCGGGGTAGAGAGATTCGAAGAGTGGCTGGCGGGGTTTGTCGGTCGCCTCTCGCCGCCCGCGACATTGGCCGTCTTCGCGGTTCCGTTCCTCGGGGTCTTGCCGCTGAAAGTCGTGGGGGTCGAGTTCATCGCCCACGGGCGCGTAATGGCCGGCGTCGCCGTTCTCTTTTCGGCAAAGACGCTGGCGCTCGGGGTCACGGCCTTTCTGTTCGACCATTGCCGCGAGAAACTGCTGCAAATGCCGTGGTTTGCGCGGTTCTATTCGCTCGTGCTGGACGCCAGGGTCTGGGCGCGTGAATTGGTCGCGCCGCTTCGCAGCCGGCTGCGCGCGGCCATGGCGAACGTCAAGGCGCTCTTGGCCGCGCGCTTGGCCGCGGTCTTGGCTGCGTTCTTGGCCCAGGATCGGCGCCGCTCGCGGTTTCTGAGGCGCCTTGCGGATCTGCGCGCCTTCGCTCGACGCAATCGCGCGGCGCCTTGAAAAGGGCGCCGCGCGCGATAGCGAGAAACAAATCCTCTGAATTGCGCCTGATCGCCTCTTCCGCCCCTAAAGCCGATTCGACCGGCGGCCGAGCGATTAAGAAGGCGGCAAATTATTCGCAGATCGCATAGCCGAAGCAGAAATCGTCCGCCCCACGCGACGACGGTTCGCCGAACATCGTGCTGGCGCTCGCAATCCCGACGACGAAAACGGCCGCCAGCAACCCCAAAATGACTGTCTTGCGCATTCTTTCCTCCCCTGTCGGGGGCAGTCTTCGCCGCCAGGCTCAATACGTCGCCCGTGAAAATCGCCCCGCACCGTCCCCCCCGGCGGCGTCGCGCCCGGCGGATCGTCGGCCGCGCCGCTCTTTTCAAGGAAACCTGCCACCGAAACCTCGGGGCTTGCGCGCGGCGAATGGCCCTCTCCCGTATTGAAAAACGCCCCGGGCGCGATTGCGTTCCAAACAATTTTCACGAATTGTTAACGGGTCGCCCGGCTCCAGGGCCGACCGCCGTCACTGGCAAATCGCATAGCCGTAACAGGGGTCGGACGGGCTGGCTTCGGACGGGCTGGCCTGGGCCGAATTCACGAGAAGGGCTCCCGCGCTGGCGAATTCGAACAAGATGATGCAAACGATCACCGCGAGAATCCCAAAACCGGCTGTCGGACGCATGGCTGTCTCCCTTTTGTCGTTTTGCTCCCTCGATCGGGGATTGTGGCCAGCCTATTACGCCGCCCCGGCCATTGTAGTTGCGCCGGCGCACGCGGCGCGCCCGGGGCTGCGCCCATGACGACCATGACCCTGCGGGTGGCGATGGCCGGTCTCGCCGCGCTCTGCGGCCTGTCCCTGGCCCTGTCGGCCTTCGTCTTGACCAATGGCGACATGCGGCGGGCGCTGCGAGTCGCTCTCGGCCAGAAGATCGCTTTCGTCTATCCGCCCCGCGTCATCGTCGTCGGCGACAGTCTGGGCGAGCGCTGCTCCTGGAGCGGCCTCTCAAAGCGGCCGTTCGGGGTCTACAACCTCGCTTTGGGCGGCGCGACGATCAAGGAAATCGCCGGCCAGATCCCACGCAGCTATCTGCATCCGGCGGCGGCCTATCTCCTGATCGACGGCGGGCTGAACGACGTCTTGTTCGACGACTCCCCGCTCGCGCAGATCGAAAACGACTACAGGGCGCTGATGCGCCGCGTGGACCAAGGCAAGACGCCGGTCGTCACGCTCATGCCCTATGTGTCCGATCCGAACATGACCGCGCGCATCGACGCCGGCAACGCCGTGATCCGGCGCCTGTGCGCGGAGCGGCCCGGCTGCGTCGCGCTCGACCTCAATCCGCTCGTCTCGGCCGACGGCGTGAGGCGGCCGGAGATGACCGACGACGGCATTCATTTCTCGGACCGCGCCAACGCGGTCTGGGTCGAGGCGGTGCGGCGGGCGATTGCGCAAGCAGGCGGGTGAAGGATTGCGCTCCTCGCCCTCACCCTGTGGAGCGGCCACCCGTCTGCCCTGGCGCGCTTAGAACGGCATCCGATCAAGAGGAATCGGACGGAAGCCGTCATTGCGAGGAGCGAAGCGACGAAGGGTCCCGTCGCGAACCGTGTTGGAATTTGCTGACGCGGTTCCGAGCGGCATGATGCTATCCGATCAAGCGGCGAGGTCAATGAGCTGATCGGAAGGCTTTTCGGCGAGGCTTTCCCAGCCGTCCA
>Ga0233425_10001047_pt1 | contig 65434 bp, 57 predicted proteins | sample Watercolumn_Towu_2_FD_181712 | JGI IMG/M metagenome (GOLD analysis project Ga0233425, IMG submission 181712) | Freshwater microbial communities from Lake Towuti, South Sulawesi, Indonesia - Watercolumn_Towuti2014_140_MG | ecosystem: Environmental > Aquatic > Freshwater > Lake | place...
CGCCGGCTCGTGATGAGATGATCCGATAATAATTCTCTTCCACCTGTTTAAAGACACTTTCCCAGGTAAAGGAGGCGATTTTGACCTGAAAAGCTGAAAGATCGATTTGTGGCTGGTGGAGAGCCGCCTGTATCTGCGACCGGATGGCACGGGTCAAACGATGCTCAAATGCCTGTTCATCCTCGGCATAGGGTTGATCGATATTGCGGAGCCGGGGCGTATTAACTAATGCCAGGCAATCCGTAGATAAACCTCCGAAGAGTTCCCGTACTCCCGAAAGATCGGTGGCCACCAGGCGGCAGCCGCTCGCCAATCCTTCCAATAAGACCAACGGCAATCCTTCATAAAATGAAGGTAAAACCAGGATGTGGGCCTGCCGGATGATTTCGGCAAAGCGGTCCTGGGAAACCGCCCCGTGAACGATGACCTGATTCCCCAATTGTCCGGCCAGTCGGAGACACTCCTCCTTTTCTTCTCCGCCGGCGCTGCCCACCAGGTGCAGTTCCCAGGTCGGCGCTGTTATGGCCGCCAGAGCGCGGAGCATCCAGGGGACACCTTTGGCCCGGCTCAGCTTTCCGGCATAAACCAGTTGAACCGGTGGAGGGGAGGGTTTAACGGCGGCCCGGAAAAGAGTATGGTTATACCCCGGCGGGACGATGTGAATTTTATTTTCCGCGAGATGGTAAAGCTTACAGATGTCATTTTTCTGGGCCGCCATTAAGGCCAAAACGGCCTCGATACGGCGGCAGCCGGAAAGGACGAAATCCCGGAGATGAGAACAATTTTGAAATTGTCGCAAGTCCGATCCGTGACAGGTGGTGATCATGGGGATCTCGGGGAAGAGTTGCTTGCAAAGAGAAGTCATGATCCACAGGTGGTGACTGTGAATTAGATCGGGGTTAAAGGTCTCGACCGCATGTTGGATGACCGTTGAAAAGGAACGGGTATATTCATCCAGATCTTCCGGAGAAAGATCGCAGAATCGAGAACTGGTATAGGGCATGACATCACTCATGCCGGGAAGATGATAGGAGACGTCGGCCTCGTAAAATTTAACAAAACGGCAATGGTCGTCGTCGATACAGTCTATGTCGGCCTCTCGATATGACTGAATGCCGGCCACCAGAAAATTTTCATGTCCTCTGGCCCGAGATTCCCTCAGCATGGCTTGCAGATAAATACCGCTGCCGGTGGAATCCGGCCGCTGGCTAAGGAGATGAAAAATTCGTAGGGTCTTACGTTTGCTCATAGTTACAAACGGGTCTGCGTGAAACGTTGAGTGTGTTTTGTTGTAGCGGAAAATGGATTTATCGCCACGAATCCAACAAAGGCTTCAGGCCCCAATAATCGGCCGTAATCAGGGATATGATGAATATAGCCGCCCCGATCACCAGGAAGGAGACCAGGTCTCCTTTTACGCCCGGCTCCAGAACGGCTTCCGAAGGCCTTTGGGGATTGTAATAGACGGTTACCGGTGCATCCTTGGGGTAGATTTTAATCAGCCGGGAGGCCATGGCCGAAGAAGCGGCGACGACATTCGGCAATATTCTGATCCTGGAGGAAGTGAATGTTTCATTGCCTACTCGATAGGAATATTGGATTTCGGGCTTAAAATCGGTTTCCAGGCTGTCCATGGCTCTCATGACTTGACCGACCCCGGAAGAGACGATAATCCCAGGAACAGAAGGCCAGTTGAGTGAGGCTCGAGCTCGAAGGAAATAATAGAAAGCCAGGCACAGAAGGATCAATCCGCATATGCTGAAGCTTAAGGAAGCGACTAATGGTATGTTCCCCAATAAGAATTCCATGGTTTTTTATTTATCCACTTAAAATCCAAGGCGTTCATCCGTTATGATCAGGGCCTGACAAAACTATACCCTTTATAGCCGTAACAGTGAATCAAACGAAAAGTCCGCAGGACGTCTTTCCCTCGATAAACCTTAAAGGGTTCCAGGGGTTCGATTCGCTCAAAAACTTTTAACAAAAGATCCTTTTTCCCTTCTTGGAATTTTTCAAAATCGGAATAGACAAAAAGGGCCTCTCTGCCTTTCAGCGGTTCGGGATCAAACCAATAATCATACCCCAGGGCCTTTTCGCCGACCACGGATTGGGCCCAAGTGGTCTGATGGCCGGATAAGTAGAATTGCAATTCGGCACTGGTTTTATGCCCCCATCCGAAAATAAAGGGGGGAGGTGAGGTCCCCCGGGCTTGCTGTATTTTCTCCAGATGACCGGCCAATTCCCGCCAGCCGCTGAAGGTATCCAGTGAGCCGGAGACTTTGATCTGCGGGACAAAGGGCCAGAGATGGAGGAGTATAAATATCACCAGGACCGTGCCTTTCAACCAGCGGTTGTAACTTTGAAAACTCCAGCCCCGCCATCCCCTATGATTTTGAAAAAAGGCGGCCATTAAGAGTAAGAGGGGAGGATAGGCCGGGATCAGCCAGTTGATTTTGACCCAATCCCGGCTGGCCACCAAAACAAAGAAGATGACCATGGGTAAAGAGAGACAAATGAGAAATCGTTCCGGCCATGCCCCTGGGTTTCGAAATTCCTTTAACCCCCAACCGGCGGCTCGGAAAAGGCCGACAAAAACCAGAGGAGTTAGAATCCCCGCCTGTGAGGCCCAAAAACCAAAAAACTGTTTGGCGGAGAAACTGACCATTTCACTGGCCCGCTGGGTGGATTGAAAGGCCAATGAGGCCCAATGATGCTGAGCGTTCCAGATCAGGACAGGACTGAAGACCAAAAAGGCCAGAATAACGGCCCCGTAGGGTTCGATCCGTTTGAGGTGAGGCCGATGATCCGGAGAGACTGCTAAAAAGATAAGCAGAGAGAGGGGCAGGAAGACGGCGGTGTATTTGGATAAAAGGGCCAGGCCGAGACTGAGTCCCGCTCCCCAATAAAAGGAATAACGGTTTTCCTGAAGGGCCCGGAGAACAAAAAAGATACTCAGACACCAGAAAAAAACCAAAGGGCTGTCCGGGGTCAGAATGCCTGCGGTGATGGAGGTGGTGGGTAATAAATTGTATAACATGGCTGTCCATGAAGCAGTACGGGCGTCATAGATCCTTTTGCCGATCAGATAAATAAGCCAGCTGCAGCCCAAAGAGTAGAGAAGGGCTCCTAAGCGAATGGCCGGGACCGTGTCTCCGAACAGATTGCGGAAAAAATAGATTGTATAGGCGGTCAGGGGAGGGTGGTCAAAATAGCTCAAATCCGGATGAAGGGAAAAAACCCAATAATAGGCCTCTTGAGGGGAAAGAGGCAGAAGATTAGCATAAAAAAACCGAAAAACAAAAAGGGCCAGGAGAAAAGCCAGCAGCCTATGGGAATAAGATAATTTGTTCCAAAAAATCGTCGTCATGTTTCGAAGGGAATTATTTTTTGTTAGGGTCCGGATGCTTAGCTATGCTATCCAAGGAAAAGCCGGGCGTCAATAAAAATTGCGAGGAGCCCCTTTTTCTTCCCACTCCAAGAGGGAGTTGTGTTATAAAAGAAACAATTTTTTCTTAAGGAGAATGGAATGGACCCCAAAAACAAACAAAACATAGAAAACCAGAAAAAAATGGCTCTGAAAAATCTGGAAACCCAAAGGGCTTTCCTGAAAGAAAAAGGGGCCGGTGCCGAAGAGATCAAGAAGAATACGACTATTCGAAAATTGAATGCCGACATCCGCAAGGCCGACTATCGGCTGGCCTGCATCGCCGCTCAGGAGAAGAAGGCCCAGGATCTGGCCCAGGCCAAGGCCGAAAAATTAGCGGCGGCTAAGGTTCCAAAGGAGAAAAAGAAAAAGGAAGTTAAGGAAGCGGCCCCGCCCAAGAAAGGCGAAAAGGGAAAAGGGGAGAAGAAAACCGCACCCGCTGCCAAAAAGGATAAATAAAATCAAGTCGATCGTATATCGTATATCGTTAAAGAATGCATCATGGCAGTTCTAAACACGATATACCATATACGATATTCTTATAAATCATCTTTAACCGTTTTTCCTCCCATCAATGGCTAACTCGATGTCCACAGCCGACAAAAAGGTCTTGGGCCTTTTTGGCAAGGCTATCCGTGAATACGGTCTGATTGAAGCCGGGGATCGCCTGGCCGTAGCCGTTTCCGGCGGCAAAGATAGTCTGGCTATGCTCTATATGCTTAAAGAACGCTTGAAGTGGCTCCCCATCCGCTATGATTTACTGGCGGTCCATCTGGATATGGGATTTGAGGGGGCCCAACCGAAGGCCGTCGAACAGGCCTGTCTGGATTTGGGGGTCCCTTTTTATTTCGAACAGACCGATTACGGCCTGAAGGCCCACAGTCCGGAAAACAAGGAGAACCCCTGTTTTTTGTGCGCCTGGCTGAGGCGAAAGCACCTCTTTGAACTCTCCCGAAAACTAAAGTTTACCAAGATCGCCTTCGGTCATAACAAAGATGATATCATCGAGACGCTGCTCTTAAATATGTTTTACAGCGGCGATATCAGCACGATGCTCCCTAAACAAATTTTCTTTGAAGGCGACCTGACGATTATCCGCCCCCTGGCCTTGCTGGAGGAAGACCGGATTAAATGGTTTGCCCGCCGCAGGGGATTGCCGGTAATATCCAATCCCTGCCCAAGCGCCCAAAGCACTTCCCGCCAAGAGATTAAAACTTTTTTGTCCGGCCTTTACGCCCGCAACAAAAAGATCCGAGGGAATATTTTTCATGCCCTCAGCCATGTTAAGCTCGACTACTTGCTTCCACAGATTTCTTAAAAAAATACCAACTAAAGACATTTGAGTTTGTATAGTTAATGGGCCTTGTTTTTTGAGTTGTCCAGTTCAAAGGTTACCTGTATATTAAATTGACATTTTGGGGTGAATCAATTATATTGTATACAAGTAAGTTGTATGCAATTAAAAACCGAGGGGTACTGACATGAAGCCCGATAACTGTATTTTTTTCCAATTGTCCAAAGCCAGTCAGGGCGGAATAAAGTATCTGACCCAAAAAATCTCCAGTCTGGGTATAACCTCGGTCCAGGCCATGGTCCTGGTTTTCCTGCAGGAAGAAGATCGGATCATGGCCGTAGAGTTAGGCAAGAAGGTGGAACTGGACAGCGCCACTCTGACCGGCATTTTAGACCGCCTGGAAACGGCCAAACTTATCGAACGAAAAGGAAATCCTGCTGACCGGCGTTCCATAAAGATCCATTTGACCGAGCAAGGAAAAGCCGTGGCTACAAAGACCCGGGCCCTGCTTGAAGAAGCCAACAGAGAATTTCTTTCATCTTTAACTCCGGCCGAAAATGAAAGGCTTCGTCATTTATTGACTAGAATTCGGGAACAACCTTATCGATAGCCAAGACCTAGGCAACCGTAATTTTATATTAGGAATCGGGAAGTTTTGTTTTAAAGTCGTCCACCAGTGGGAGGGTTTATGGGAAAAACAAGTAAGACCGGTTGTGTCCTTTGCGCCCAAAACTGCGGCCTGGAGGTAGAGATTGAAAATAACCGTATAGTCAAAGTCAGAGGAGACAGGGCGAATGTCCGCAGCCAAGGCTATGTCTGCCGAAAGGGCCTGAATATCGCTTATCATCAACATAATGCCGACCGGCTGAAAACGCCATTAAAACGTATCGATGATCGTTTTGAACCGATCTCTTGGAGTCAGGCGATGGAGGAGATCGCCGACCGACTTAAAGAAATCATTAATCGGCACGGTCCCCAATCCTTTGCCTATATGGGCGGCGGTGGTCAAGGGTGCCACTTTGAAGCGGCCTTCGGGGTTAGGCTTCTCCGGGGATTGGGTTCCCACTATCATTACAGCGCCGTGGCCCAGGAATTCTCAGGCATGTTCTGGGTTCATGGACGCATGTTCGGCCGTCAATACCTGCACGGCGGCCCGGATATAGCGGAAACGGACCTCCTGTTGGTCATGGGCTGGAACGGCATGCAAAGTCACCAGCTACCTCAGGCCCCTCGCCACCTACAGCGTATAGCCAAAGATCCGAATAAACTCCTGGTGGTCGTCGATCCAAGGCGGTCGGAAACGGCACGAATAGCCAATATTCATTTGCCTATTAGACCCGGAACCGATGCCTTACTACTCAGGGCCATGATCTCCCTTATCGTTCAGGAAGGATGGGAAAACAGGGAATACTTGACCAATCAAACCTCGGGATGGGAAAGGGTCAGGGACTTATTCCTGCATTTTGACATTCAGGAGGCGATTAGGACCTGCCGGTTGGAGTATTCTCAAATCCATGACCTCTGCCGTCGTTTTGCTCAAGGGAAATCAACTCTCCGTTATGACCTGGGCATAATGATGAATCGCCATAGTGCCGCCTCATCTTATCTGGCCAATATCCTTCTGACCATTTGCGGACGTATCGGTGCGCACGGTGGTTTTGTCTTCCCCGGCCACATTATGCCTATGGGGGTCCATTCCGATGAACACAATCCCAAAACCTGGCGTACCAAGGCGACGAATTTTTTCCCGGTCCTGGGAACTTTCCCGCCCAACGCCATGCCCGAAGAAATCCTTGCCGATCGTCCCGACCGATTGCGGGCCGTGCTGGTCTCGGCTTCGAATCCTCTACGATCCTATGCCGATACCACGGCCTATGAAAAGGCCTTTAAACGGCTGGATCTCCTGGTCACCGTCGATCTGGCCATGACCGAAACGGCGGTCTTGTCCCACTATGTTCTTCCGGCCCGATCCGCTTATGAGTCGTGGGACAGCACTTTTTTTAGTCTATCTTACCCGGAGATCTATTTCCAAATGAGACGGCCGATTATCGAACCGGAAGGAGAGCCCTTGGAGGCCGGAGAGATCCATCTCCGTCTGGCTGATCGTCTGGGCCTGATCCCCTCCATCCCGGAAAGCCTCTTCCAGGCCGCCGAAAAGGGCCGGTCGAGCTATAGCCTGGCCCTTATGGATTATATTCAGAAAGAACCATCGGCCATGAAAGTGATGCCCTTTGTCCTGGGAAAAACCCTGGGCAAGGCCCTCGGATCGGTCCATTTAGCCGCCTTATGGGGCCTTTTACAAACCACTCCGCCTTCTTTTCAGGATTGTGCGGTTCGAGCGGGATTTTCAGCGGGATTCGGCCTGGGAGAAGAGCTATTCCAAAAAATCATCGACCACCCTGAGGGGCTTTGGATCGGAGCGGTGGATTCGCAGAAAGGTCTCGGTCACCTTCAAACCAATGACCGCCGGATCAACCTCTACATCCCCGAGCTTTTAGAACCGATAACCGAGATCGATTCCGAAAAGGAAGAAAGGGCCTTGATACCGGACCCGTCTTTCCCGCTGATCTTGATGGCCGGCCGGCATATTTCGGTAAACGCCAATACCTTGATGCGGGATCCGGCCTGGAATCAGGGGAAGCGGGCCTGTACCTGTACCATGCACCCGGAGGATGCCGAAGCCCTGGGCCTGAATGACGGACAGCAGGTACGGGTGTTTACCGAGGCCGGGTCCGTAACGGTTGAATTGGAAATTACTCCCGACGCCTGTAAGGGACAGGTCGTTATTCCTCATGGTTTCGGCCTAGTCTACCATGGGAAAGAATACGGTGTGAATGTCAACCGTTTAACCAAAAACACCAACCGGGATTTTCTGGGAACCCCCATGCACCGTTATGTGCCGTGCCGGGTGGAGGGGCTTTGAAAATTAAAGTGTACGGGTTATAAAGGCATAAAGTTGTAAAAACAAAGTCATAATGGGAAAAGGAGCGAACATGTCTAGACTTTTTGAACCCACTGAAATTAATGGAATGAAACTGGCTAACCGTTTTGTCCGCTCGGCCACCTGGGAGGGAATGGCTGGGGATGATGGAGCCGTAACCGCCCTTCTGATTGATCTGATGGCCCGACTGGCTAAAGGCCAAGTAGGATTGATCATTTCCAGCCATGCCTATATACAACCCGAGGGTCAGGCCGGACTGAAGCAGTTGGGAGTGTATAAAGATGGATTAATCGACGGACTGAGAAAGATGACTCAGGCCGTTCATGATCAAAACGGGCGGATTGTTCTTCAATTAGCCCATGCCGGCTATTTTGCTAATGCCAAATTATCCGGTAAAACCCCTTTGGCCGCATCCCTGGTTGAGGGAATTTCCAATTCTCCGCGCACGGAGATGACCCGCGAAGATATTATGGACGTGATCGAGGCCTTCGGGCAAGGGGCCCGGAGGGCCAAAGAAGCCGGTTTTGACGGGGTTCAAATCCATGCCGCCCATGGATATCTGATGAACCAGTTTCTTTCTCCTCTTTTCAATAAACGTTCTGATGAATACGGGGGTTCAGCGGAAAACCGAGCCAGGGCTTTATTGGAAATAATTAAAAAGGTTCGTTCCGTGGTGGGTCAGCATTTTCCGGTATTGATCAAACTTAATAGTCAGGATTTTCTGGAAGGAGGGCTTTCTCTGGAGGACTCCCTGCAGATCGCGCCGTTACTACAAGCGGCCGGACTCGATGCCCTGGAGTTGAGCGGTGGAACTTTTCTCTCCGGTCCTTTAAGTCCTTCCCGGGCAGGCATTACCATGGAAGAGAAGGAGGCCTATTTTGGGGAAGCAGCCAAGGCCTTCAAGAAAAAACTTTCTATTCCTTTGATCCTGGTTGGCGGGGTTCGTTCTTTAGCAGTAGCGGAGAGGATCGTCAGTCAGGGGATTGCCGATTATTTGGCCATGAGCCGACCATTCATCAGGGAACCGGAACTTATTCAACGCTGGCAAAGCGGGGATCAAAACCGGGCCCTATGCCTGTCCGATAATCAGTGTTTTGGTCCGGCCATGGCCGGGGAAGGGATTTATTGCGTCGTCGAAAAGAAGGAAAAAGAAAAGGTTCTTAATCAAAATCAGGATGGATGAGGGTAGGGGATAAAATAAATTACGGTTGAGGATTGTAGAATTCAGGGAAATGAATTATATTAAATAAGTGAATAAGATGAATCCAGAGATGAGCGTCTGCCAAGTGGGCTAGAATATTTTATTAACGGGAGAGGCAAAATATGAACAAAGAAAAAATCCAAGAGGCCTTAAACAAAATTCGTCCTCAGCTCCAGGCCGATGGGGGGGATGTGGAGTTGGTCGACGTAAACGATTCCGGGGTGGTCAAAGTCCGTTTAACCGGGGCCTGCGGAGGATGCCCAATGTCCCAGATGACTTTGAAAATGGGAATTGAAAAATATCTTAAACAGCAACTTCCTGAAGTGGTTAGTGTCGAGTCGGCCTGATAAGACCAGGTTCATCATGACATGAGGTCCGAAATTAAGGCTGGTTCTGAAGGGAAATAACCGAATACCTGTGCCAGCCTTTTTAGGGATGGTACTATTCTCACTGAAGGATGAAAAATAACCTTAAGGTCTCAAGTCTCTGACAGGTTTTTGGGGTTTTACCTCGGACCTTGCACCTTAACCCGTTATTTTCTTACTAGGCCAGCCAAACCGACTCTAAGTAGGTTGCTTCGAATTCTATAATCATTTTAGGCCGATTACTCTTTAGATCCCAGGGAACAAAAAGGGTCATTTGGTCCAGAAGCCGCTCCTTATCCAACCCTAATCGAGAAGCTATAAACTCACTGGCCATTCCAACCGTTTTCTGGATCATCCGATCCAAAAACAAGGTGGAATTAAGTCCCTGAAGGGCCGGATGGCCCTGTAGCTGCTCGACTGCTTCTTCCCAATGAATCGCTCCTATCTTACGTCGGAGGAGGTAGCCGTTGCCTCGATCGCTGATGATCAGCAGGACCGGATTTGTTTTGATTTTAGTATGGCCGATTTGAGATTCGGTCCAGACCGCGGCAAATCGCTCCAATAATTTGTTCTTTTTCTGTAATTCCTCTAGCTTTTGAAGGGGAACCCGTTCAAAAATGTATTCCTGTCCGTTAATGGTGATTTCCTTTAGACGGGTCGGATCAAAGCCGAGATCCCATAGATCACCGATCGTCAAAAAGTCATTGATGGATTTTCCTTGCTTTTCAAGCCAATCGGTAAAGCTGGGGCGCCGATAATTGGGCAACGATTCAATCACCCGGGCCGGATGATTTTTCAAATCTTCCGGTAACCTTCCTAATAAAATCAGTTCCCCCGATCCTAAGGCGGCGGTTTGGGTTATTTCTCGGGGGGCATAAGATTTCATTTTCATAGTGGCCACACCCGAGGAAAGGGTGATCTGCTCCATGGATTCTCCCCCGGTATAGCCGACCAAGTTGGTAATCCGTCGCCGAAAGGCGATGAGTTTGGTTACATAACGGGTAAACATATAGCGCATAATCGGAGAGGCTTCATTAAGCTTAATTTCCCTCTCAAAATATGTAAGCAGAGAATTGTAAAGGTCCTTAAATTCGCCTATGGTCCTCCTGACCATCAATTCGTTATCTTTCATGTCGATAACGGTTCGTTTCCTTTTTAAATGGTATAATAGTTTGAGAACGGCTTCTTTCAAATCCGTCCCTTCCAAATCCGGAGGGATAAAAATCATGTAATTATTATTCGTTTCGGAAAGAGTATTGCCGATAACGGTTTCGATTGGCTTCCAGGAGTGCTTTAGGTAAATATCAAAAGTTGGATCATCGGAAGGAATAATATTGTCCAAGAGGCCGATGGCTGACCCGCCGACCAGAAAATCGCTGAAATATTTCAAGATCCGGTTTCCTAAACCCCTTTTCCTGAAAGGAGCGGCAACTTCGACATAGACGAGGTAATAACAGGGGAGGGGCTTCTTCAAGTAAAGCATATTAAGGCGCCCTAAGTTCTCGCCTGATTCGGCATTAATTTCCAAGACCTGGAATCCATGAAGGGATTGGTTCGGTTTGAATCGATCAATATGGCTTCCGGAGACGGTGGCTTCAACCAGGGACCATAAATCACTGAATAGATCTGCCAGGACCGGAGCCTCTGCGAGACCGTCTCTCATCCCCTCATCAATCAAGGCCAACAGGCCCAATCTCTCATGAATCGTCAGGGGATTACTCCTTTCCATGTCCGGGCGGTCCGCTTTCATCCGCTTCCCTTTGATGCCGGAGGACTTGGCGCCGGTTTCAAGACCCGCGGGAACCCATCCTGCCTCCGGAAGGGCGAAAGATAAGGCCGGGCTGGCTGTCTGTGATTGTTTGATCAGGAGGCGGCAGAGATCATACATCACTTTAAACGGCTGGATGTCGGTTAGGCTATCCACGAAGCGGGCTTTTTCCAGGGCCACTTTTTCTTTGCTTAGTCCTCTGGCCAGCAGTTGGAGCATTTCTTCGTGATAGTGTCTAGTGGCGGTCATAGACCGCTGTAAATATCCTTTAATATCATTAGGGATAACCCCATTGTGACTAAGTGCCGCTATCTTCGCCGGGAGGGTATAAAGCCGCCTAAGGCTGTCGCAATAAGCTTCGAGAGAATAGAAATAGTTTGGCCAAAATATATTTTTTTCGGGGACGTAAAAACCTGTGGCGTCTCCTGCTACCAGAATCGCCTCTTTTTCCTCGAACAAAGAAAGGTGACAGGGGGAATGCCCAGGGGTCTCAAGAATATGCCAAACGACCCCGGCGCCAAGGTCGATACGATCATCACCTTTAATAACCTCATCCACCTCAAAGCCGTAGTTATCCAGAGGGGCCGGTAAACGGTCCACTTCAGAACGGACCTTCATGAGTTGGGCGATACTCAAGTCTACTACCAAAAATTCTTTAAACAGTTCCTTGGATTTCAAGATCCTTTCACCGGCTGGGCTGGCTAAGAGTCTTAAATGGGGCCAGGACCGTTTTAAATGCGGTACGGCACCGATGTGGTCGGCATGGGTATGGGTCAACAAAACATATTGGATTTTTTTTAAATCTAAACCAAGTTGCTTGATTTGCTCAATGACGATATTGAAAGTTGGGCCCGTTCCCCCCTCGATCAGTAAACCAACTTCTCCCATCGAAAGATATACAGGGAAGGCGGGGGTGCCCAATTGAAAAAAATTTGTAGTAATTTTTATTGGTTTATGATTTTTTCCCGTCATTATAAACACCAGTCCTTTTTCATTTGAATCAATTAATTCCCTAGGGCGAATCCAGTTTTTGCCGTATTAAGAGCGGTGAAAAAAGGATACTCAGTTACTTATGATATTTTTCCCCGGCCATGAAAGAATGGTAGCGGTAAATCTGCTCTAATAAGAGCAGGGTGGACATTTCATGAGTCAGAGTCATAGGGGAAAGGCTGAGAAGCTGGTCGGAATGATCCAAGATCTCTCTGGAAAGTCCAAGAGGACCGCCAATTAGGTATATTATTTTTTTTAGTCCCTTTTGAATATGAGTATTGAGGAAATGAAAATGTTCAAGGGAGTTCATTCCTTTTCCCATTCGATCCAGTGCCACACAAAGGCCGTCATGGGGAATGGCATGCAAAATCCTTTTCCCTTCCTTCTGGAGGACCATAGATTCCTTTACCCCCTTGGCGATCCGTTCCTCTTTCACAGGAAAAAGTATCAAGTCCGTATAGTGTCTAATCCTCCGGCTATACTCATTGACTCCTTCTAAAATAAAGCTTTCTCTTATTTTTCCTACTGTTATTAAATAAAATTTCATTAAAGTAAAGCTTTATTTTGATTTAAATTCCTAAAATTTTAGCAATAGTTGAAGATGTTTTCTCAATAAATAATTTATATTCTTTTGGACTCTTTAAGTTCCGGGGATCAGCCAAGGTGTCTCCCTTCTTTAAGGAGGCCGAGACAGGTTTGTTCTGTAATTGTTTTTTGGGATCAATATTAAATAGGGGATCAAAGGTATCATTAAAATACATGTCCTGAAAACCTGAAAATTTAATGGAATGGGCCGTGGCATCTAAAATAGCCCTCTCAGAAGGATGGACAATTTTTATGGATCGGGCCTTGACTAATCCGGCAAGGCTTTCTCCTCCCTGGGTACAGGCGATATGTCCGTTTCGATTGGCCAAAAGCATATAATCCATGATGTCCTGTTCCTTTACTTGAACGACAAATATATTTTGCTTTCCAGATGTTTTATTGTATTCTTCAACCATTTCTATAACTCTTGGCATTGAAACAGGATTACCTATCATGGCCGCTTGGGCTACGCTAGGTCTAACTGTCACCGGCTGAAAGATCCTCTTTTTAGGATTAGGTTCGAAATAATATTGATAAACTGGATCGGCATGGATTGATTGCACGCCTATAATTTTCGGTAAGATACCGATTAGCCCATAACGGTGTAATTTGAGAAATCCGGAGATTATGGCGGTAATATTGCCGGCATTGCCGATGGGGACGGTTAGGACTGTATTATTGAGATCATAATCCAGATCTTGGGCAACCTCGAAGGCATAGGATTCCTGTCCCAATATACGCCAAGAGTTTTTTGAATTTAAAAGGGCTACCGGATAATGGTCGGCCAGATATTCAACTACTTTCATGCAATCGTCAAATACACCAGGTATTTCTATTACTTTTGCACCTGAACCGAGAGGCTGGGATAATTGTTGAGGAGTCACTTTTCCTTTTGGAAGCAAAACTGCCGACCGGACCGAATCACCTAAATAGGCGGCATAGAGGGCGGCCGAGGCGGAGGTGTCCCCGGTAGAGGCACAAACAGCCAGGACTTTATCAAGTTTATTCTTTGAAATTAGGTAATTTAAATAACTTAAGGCGCAGGCCATCCCTCGATCCTTAAACGAGGCACTGGGGTTTTGTCCGTCATTTTTATAATAGAATGGCATGCCGATTTTTTTGGTGAGCTCAGGGTTGGCTTCAACCATCGGGGTATGGCCCTCCCCAAGATAAAGAACATGATTCAAGGGGATAACCGGAGCGATCAATTCGTGATATAAAAAAATCCCTTTCAGGGCCGGTATGGTGGCCATGCGGCGATTATCAAAGATGCGGCGCCATAATTTTCCGGGACGTTGCAACTTTTTTTTCTCCCCAAGATCATAGATCAAAAGTACTCCGCCACAATCCGGACAGGTATAGAGGAGATTGTCAATCGAATGGGCTTGCCGACATTTTAGACAGCGATATTCTAAAGGTCCCCCAAGTTCAGGAATAATAAAGGGACGAATGCTCTTGGGAAAATCATTAGCTTTCATAGGTAAATCCTTCCACGTTTTAAATAAAATAATTTTTAGCTAAAAGAGGGTAGGGTGTCAATGAATTATCGTCTCTTTGAGCTTGCCAATTAAATCATTTTCGCTTATACCCTATCTTCTATGTCTATAACTAAAAACACAAGATCTAAAGAAATTAAGGCCATTCTTTTTGATATGGATGGTGTTTTAGTAGACAGTATGGCCTTCCACCTTAAAACATGGAAGGAACTATTGGAAAACTTTAATATAATCGTATCCGATGAATTTATCTATGAACATGAAGGGGCTATGGATCCTGAGATAATCGTCACCCTATTCGGTCAGCATGGTTATTACCCTGATCCGGAAGAAATACTCCAAATATATCAGAGTCAAAATAAGATGTTTCAAGATAAGTATCTCTCCCAAGTCTGTCTTTATCCTGATTCTCTTAATTTACTGCAACGACTTAATCGAAACGGAATTCTCCTCGGCCTGGTCACCAGTTCACGCCGCAACCTGGTTAAACGTATTTGGCAGGAAAAAGATCTCGATCTTTTTAAAACTATTATTACGGCCGATGACATTACCCGCTTCAAGCCCTTTCCGGATCCTTATTTAAAAGCTATGGAGGAGCTCAACCAATCATCCGACACCTGCCTGGTCATTGAAAATGCCCCAGCCGGTATCCTGTCCGCCAATACTGCCGGGATAACCTGTTTGGCCATTTCCTCAACACTGCCCGCCGATAAACTATCTGCCGCTTCTCGAGTTTTTGCCGACTTAAAATCGTTAAACAACTTTTTAACCGAAGTCTTGTTTTAGTCCCTCACCAAACAGTTATGGTTAAAATTTTAATTTCTGCTTTTATTATTTATGTCTGATAAGATATATTATGTAAACTAAAAAAATAAAATAATATTCTGGCCGGATTTTTCTATACCTGTGCCCTGCCGGATTCGTCTCTATGGAAAAATATAAGAATCGAGAAATCGAAAAAATATAATGAGTTAAGGTTCAAGGAATAAAATAAAAAGCTTTTTATTTGTATTTGATTCCGATCTGGATCTTTCCTGTACCTAATTATCTTCTTACCCTATCGACAATAAAGCCTAATAGATCAACCCATATTCATCACAACCCCAAAGGAATAATTAAAAATTTGAGTTTGTCCCAAGGTTACGTTATAGTTGTGTTGTTGAGGGAATCAATGCCAAATATCGTTCAGACTCAAGGGGTGTTGATTTTGTGGATTGTCCACCTAAACGCCATGATCACAACACAACTTAATCATTATCGTTTTTTTGATTAAGCAGGCCAATATAATAACTTTTTTCCCTTTAGACCATCTGATTAATCGGGAACCCACGTAGAAATCAGGGCCGGGATTGGGCAACAAAATCCCCTTTGGACAACCACAAAATCAACACCTCTTGAGTCCGCTTTCACGTAACTTTGGGACATTCCCAAAAATTTACTATAACCAAATATTTCCACCATAATTCCTGTGATTTTGTTTGATCATATAAGTTTAGTTCTTATTATTTAATGCATTGTTTTCTTTGATTAATAAAATATTGAATTATGTTTTACATTAAATAATTTAAAAAACATATTAATTTTATTATTAAAAAAAATTAAATATAACTTTTTAGATTAAAAATATTGTATAATATATTGATATTTAAATCAAATATTGATAATATTTCTCGTGATGACCTGTAGGCCAACTCTAAGTATTTCTTCAAATCGTAGTCTTCATCACCATTCAGAAAAAGATCAGGTTTTATTGTTTTTTTATAGGAATAGCCAGCCTGCTGATCCCTTAGTAAAAAGGCCAGACGTTGGCCTGGGAACATCCTAATTCCGGCCGTTTCGAGGTACTGCAGGGCTAGAACTGTTGGAGTGTCCACTTTGTACTCTTCCAGTGTCTTGCTAACTCGTCGGCGAATGATCAGTTCTCGGGAATCAACCAGGCCCTCCTTTAAACAGGCTACAGCTTCCCGTATTCGATCAAGGACAAATGGAATTTGTTCATTAAGGGTGGATTTGTTTTTTGCCGCGGATAGGATCAATAAAAGATCTTCCTGGAGCGTTTTAATGAAGGGGGGAGTATCGTGACGACAGCAGTCAATTCCTCTAATTTTGACCAACCCGGCCTGGAAGAGACCGAAATAGCGATTGGCTACCGGGCGTTCGGAACGAATTTTCGATGGCAAAAAGGCAATCCAATGGTAGATTCCCTCCAGACTGATGGGTATTCCGGTCCGTTTTTGGATTTTAAGCAAAAGCCTTTCAACTGTTTCTGTTGTTAATTCAGGATGGTGGACCCATAGGGCATCGGTCAGGCCATGCAAGACGCGGAATCCGTCTTCCTCCGCACTTTCTTTGGCTGAGAGGAGTTTATCCCGCCCGAAAGCCGTGATGGCTTCATGGGCCTCGATCCGGCCAAAGCGGGCGTTTTTATAGCCCGTATAGCCGAAACAGGTGACCAGCATCCACTTGAGGGCTTTTTGTATAGCGTCATAAAAGGATTTTCGGGGATGTCCAGCCTTGATCCGGGCCTTTAATTCGGTTCTTAAACTTAAAATAGGACGCAATGTTTGTGGGATCAATCCTTCTCGTTTCCGGCAGATATTATATCCGGCTTCCGGAACCACCGGTTCCGGGCAGCAGGAGCAGAGCATGGTTTCCGGGGAAATATTATGGAGAACCATAATATTGGGATACATGGAGACAAAATCGATTTCAGCCACTTGCTCCCATAATCCGATGGGCGGTTGAAAGACCAGTCCGCCCTTATCCGACACCAACAAATCCCAGGCTGTCTTAAAGGTTTCCGGTCGCCCTTTTTTCCAGGGGATAAGAAATCCTTTTTGTATGGCCCGATCCAGTTGCATGGAGGTTATGGCAGTGCCCGGTGTGGCCCGGGCCACGGTCTGAACAGGCAGTTTGGTCAAACGAGCCAGGAAGAGGACTCCTTCTAAAGCGGATTCGCGATAAAAAAAGGAATTATTTTGGTCGATATGGAGGCGCCCGTAAAGGGGAAAGGCCGTACTTTGATGAATAACCTGACCATAGGAAAAGTAGGACCGCCCCTGCCCTATCCGGACCCGTCCGGGAGGGTGGTGATCCCGATCCAAGGCCAGACCCATTTTTTCTTTTTGGGCGGAACTCCAGAGAAAAGGGAAGATTCGAGCATCTCCATATTGAGAAAGGATTAGATCCGGATCCAGACGGATTAAAAGGTTGTTAAGTTTCTCCAGAAGTTCTTTGACTTCATGGGCCTCCAAATCGAAAACGGCCCCTTCACAGGTAACTTGCAGAGTATTTCCCCGGTTCAGGGGAATCAGGGGATGATCTTTTAGCCCGATCTCCAGGACTTTCAAATCAGGCAGAACCGCGTCCGGGTCCCAGGATGAATCCAAGACCTGGATATGTCGCAGGCTGTTTCTTTCCCATTCAATTTGACAGGCGCACAAAGGGAAAAGACCTTTTTCCCAAGCATAAACCTGGGGAATGCTCAAGTCACAATTATAAAAGGTAATTCCAGGCGGGCTGGAGCCAAGGAGCCGCTGGATTTCAGACAATTTCTCCAAAGATCGAACGGTAAATTCCTGAACAGGGATGGTTGCGCCGCTCCAAAACTCCCTCCGTCTGGTCCGGGCCGTTTGGCGGATATAGGGGGCCAGCCGTTTCTCCAGGGCCTGCAAGTCCTTATTGGATCCTTGGGCGTAAAAACGATAATAAAAATAGTCCGTTAAACGGAGTATTTCTCCGGATTGGAGGCGGAACCAGAGGACCATAAAATCCTCATGGGCATAGAGATCTAAAAGCCAGCCGCGAGATTTGTTGAGCATCAGATTTTGATTTGAAGGAAATTGGGAGTCTGTCGCTAGTTGTATCGCGAGATTATGTGAGTTTAACCGATTCTTTTTATAGAGTTTAAAACATATATAAATGACGCCCTAGTCAATTTATTACTCGGAAGTCCCCGTTTCGGCCTCTAATAACTCCCTAAGTTTGCCTCGCAACTCGGCTAGGGCTTTTTCCTGCTCGATGAGGATGGAAACGAGGATGGTCTCCATCGGCCAGGGGCGGGAGGCATAGCTCCCGGCCTGGACATGGAGGCGGGCCAGGTCAAAAAGGCGGTCCAGGACCGCCTGATCCTCCCGGCGCAGTCCCCGGCGGAATTTTTTCCAATCCCCGTATTCCCGCTCCAGGATCTGGCTATAGGGTAATACTGTTCGTCCCATTACAACCTATCGTTGTTCGCGTATCGTATTTCCAACTTCGAACATTTCTATCTCTGGGGCACGTTTTTTATTTCTTCCAATCCTGCCTTTAGGAGTTTTCCCTCCAGGCCTTGGCCGCTCCGTTCTACCTGAATCACCCATTGGACCGATTTCGCCAATGTCCTGCCAAAGTGCTGATTTTTGGCCCGTCGGGCAATGGGGCCCTGGAAAAGATAACACCCCTGCCCTCTTTCCCTTAAAAGAGTTAACGATCGGACTACCTGCTGAAAGAGGACCTGTCGTTCCTTGAGGTTCACTTGATCGTCGTAAAACAGAAGACAGGGCCCCAGGATAAAAAGAGGCTCTTGTCGTTTCTGGTAAGGCATAATTTCACAGATCAAGGTGACCAGTTGATGGCAGGTAAAGGCTCGGCTGAGGCGGATCCGTTCCAGAAGAGGACGGGCCTGGGTGCCCACATAACGGCCGGATCGGGCCACCCAATAGGGATTAAAGGCCTGCGCGGCATCCAGCAGGGTTATGGATTTTCCCTGGAGTGCCAAGCGACTGATCAGGTAGGCGGAAAGGCGGGCCATGGCCTCTCCAAAAAAGAGGATGCCCCCTCCGGAAAGGGCCAGGTGCTCCATTTTATGCAGAGACAGGCCGTCCATTTGATCCCCTACCCTGCTTCCAGCGGACGATAGATCCCGACCACTTTGCCTAAAATGTTCACAGTATCCAGCTCCTTCTCGTTTAGGATCAAAGGAGGGAATTCTGGTTGATCGCCTTTTAGAATAATATGATTTCCCTCCTGATAGTATCGTTTCAAGGTAATTTCATCCTCTATCCGAAAGACCCCGACATCTCCCTGGCGGAGCCGGTTTTGAGAGCGGACGATGACCTGATCCCCGGCTAATATATAAGGACTCATGCTCTCTCCACGAACCCGGAGCAGAAAGACATCCGTTCCCCGAGCCCAGGCTTGCGGAAGGGCCACATAGTCTTCGACGGCTTCTTCGATCTGCAAGGGATTACCGGCCGGAATGGCGCCATAAAGGGGAACGGTTCGCAGGGGCCCTGGCAAGGGAATTAGGCGTACCCCGCGAGAACGGTTGTTTTCGCGAGTCAGGTATCCCTTTCTGGTCAAGGCCTTAAAATGATCCTGGATGGTCCCTAAATTGACTCTAAAATGAGCAGCCACCTCCCGGAAAGAAGGGGGATAGCCCTGTTCTCCCTGGTAGTTCCGGAGGTATTCCAAAATCTGCTTTTGTCGGATGGTAAGGCGTTTCATAGTGCGAAAATAGGGTTCAAGGATTCTAGGGTCCAAGGGTTCAAGTGGTTTTACTTCCACGCCTTTCACTTGAATCCCCGACCCCTTGGCCCCTTGAACCCTTATAGTAAATTTTCATCCTTTGTTGTGCCCCATCTCAGACGGGGCATTGGACTTAAAACGAAAATAGAATTCGAGGCCTCTCATGGGTCCATCTCTATTTTCATGTTTCGTGGTGCCACGCCCCCAAAGGCGGGGCATGGCGGATTAGTATGAGACTATATACCATACATTTGTATGGTTATCAAGGAAAAAACGGTCTCAAGCCAGAACAAGGCCACAAATTAACCCTTGAACAAGGGGCTATAAAAGTGTAAACTTTAAGCCAACATCAACAGGAAGGAAATAATGCGTAATCTCACCCTATTAACCGATTTATATGAGCTGACCATGGTCGGCGGGTATCTGATGAACGGCAAGGAGACCCAGAAGGCCAATTTTGACTACTTTTTCCGTAAGATCCCCGATGAAGGCGGGTATTGCATTGCCGCCGGACTTGAACAACTAATTGACTATATTAAAAACTTACGGTTCAAAGCCGAAGACTTGGCTTATCTGGAAAACTTGGAGATATTTCCGGACAAGGTCCTTAAATATTTGGAAAAGTTTCATTTTAGCGGTGATCTTTTGGCCGTACCGGAAGGGACGGTGGTCTTTCCCTATGAACCAATCATCCGGGTTACCGCCCCTTTACCGGAGGCCCAGTTTATTGAATCGGCCCTGCTTAATATCATGAATTTTCAAACCCTAATCGCCACAAAGGCTTCCCGGGTTTGTACGGCGGCGGAGGGAGATCCGGTTATCGAATTCGGACTGCGAAGGGCCCACGGTGCGGATGCCGCTATTGGGGCGGCCAGGGCCTCGTTTATCGGCGGGGCCCAGGGGACTTCCAATGTTCTGGCCGGTAAGTTGTTTGATATCCCGGTTCGAGGAACAGTAGCGCATAGCTGGGTGGAATCCTTTTCTTCAGAATTCGATGCCTTCAAGGCCTATTGCCAGGTTTATCCTCAAGGCTGTGTTTTATTAGTAGACACCTATGATACCCTTAAAAGCGGATTACCTAATGCCATTAAAATCGGAAAGACCTTACGGGGGCTGGGGAAAGGAGATTTAAGGGGAATTCGTCTGGATAGCGGGGACCTGGCCTATCTTAGCAAGGAAGCCCGGAAGATGCTGGACCGGGAAGGATTTGAAGGGGCCAAGATTTTCGCCTCCAGTGACCTGGATGAATGGATCATCGAAAGTATTAAAAAACAAGGAGGAAAGATTGATTCTTGGGGGGTCGGGACGAAATTAGTAACCGCCTTCTCCACACCGGCGTTGGGCGGTGTTTATAAGCTGAGCGCCATTCAGGAAAACGGATGGATGCAACCGAAAATCAAACTCTCGGATAATCCGGAAAAGGTGACCAATCCCGGCTTAAAAAAAGTGATCCGTTTTCATGACGACTCAGGCATGATGCGCGGAGACGTCATGTTTCTGGAAGACGAGACATTGGAGTCAAGGCCCTGGCGGGCCTATCATCCGACGATCCCCCATGTCAGCAAAATTTATTCTCCTAAATTCGCCAGAGAGGAATTACTGGTCCCGATTTTTAAAGAAGGGCGATTGGTCTACAATAAACCATCTCTTCCGAGCATTCAGGAACACTGCCGACAAAATCTGGGACACCTGGCCTGCGAATTTAAGCGATTCAAAAATCCGCACATCTATCACGTCAGCCTGAGCAAACAACTAATGAAAACTAAAAAGGATCTCTTGCGGAAGACCTTTTAAGCAATTCCCTCGTGGCCTTTGGCGATAAAAAAAGCAAGTCCCTTTATCGGAGTTCACTTAAATAGAAGGCCGAAAAAACTTCTATTAAAATCCATCTGATGTCTGGCTATGCTAAAATCCGGCTTCATGCTGTCAGGTTCAAATTGTAGATTTTTAATCCACCCCTCTGACAAAGAGAACAGGAACCGGACATCGCCGAAAAACCTTTTCAGCCGTGGAACCAAAAAGGGTGTTCGGTATGCTGTCATTACCCTTGGTCCCAATGACCACCAGATCGACCCCCTGCTCTTTGGCCGTCTCCAACAGCTCGAACCAGGGAACTCCAATCCGGAAAATTTTTGTAACCGGCGGGTTTTTACAGCCGATCTCCTGGAGAAGTTGATCCGTGGCCGTTTCCCGTTCCGATTTTTGCTTGGCGATAAATTTTTCGGCTGAAATCCCTATGCCTTCCAGTTCAATACGCTGAACAGCATCTAAATCGCGCTTATTCAATATATTGACTACCACTAAAAAAGCATTATGCAACTTGGCCAGATGAGCGCCATATTTCAAAGTCGGCTTCGTATAATCAGAAAAATCAACAGCGACCATAATTTTTTTAATAGGTTGCATATAACCTCCTTTTTATCTCACTCGCAGGAAGATTAGATCATTAAAATAAAAAAGGTTTGATCCACCATTAAGTCGGTTGATTACAGACGATCTCCTCATGCTCCTTCCCGCGGACGGACAACACCGGAACCCCGCACCGGCGATAAACCTTTTCAGCTGTTGAACCAAATAAGGTATTAGCGATATTGGATCGCCCTTTGGTCCCGATCACTACCAGGTCTATTTTTTCTTCTTTAACGATCTCAATTAACTCGACCCAGGGGATGCCGACGCGAAAGATCCTCTGAATGTTAAGATCAAGACAACCGGCATCCTTCAGCAGCCGATCGGTCATGGCGGAACGTTCAATTTTCTGAATATCAATATAATTTTCGGCGGAAATCCCCCCTACCCCTTCAACTTCTACCTTATGAATGACATCCACATCCCGTTGATTGATTACATTGGCAATAACTAGCGTCGCCTTAAAAACATTGGCTAAATAAGCGGCATAGGTCAAGGTCGGCCTGGAATAATCGGAAAAGTCCACGGCCACCAAAATTTTGTTAATAGGGTTCATGAGCCCTCCTTTCCAATTCTTTTCATATATAACAATGGCAGATTATTAAAAAATCTATTTTGACTAACTAAAGTCTTTATTCATTTGCCTTACGTCGCTCTTCCGGCACCGGATCATCTTTCTTTCTTCTATCCAACAGCTCTATAAGTAATGGTAGGAAGATAGAGCCCCCGGGCAAAAGAAAGACCATAATGGCCGGTATGGTTTTACTTAAATGCACAAGATGAACCTTGATTTGATTCTTTTCACTCCTGGTCCACTTTCGCTGAGTACCCTGCATAAGGAGAGACATGAGGTTATTGGCCGAATAGACTTCCTTCTTTATTATATCGCGATATTTGACCAGGTAGGCCTTTATCGTTTCCCGGTCCAGCAGTTCCTTAAAGACCTTGTCCATGCGTTATTCTTCCGCCTTCCTTGAACTATCCGGAATACCGGATAATCACTCATTATCCGCATTGATAAATTTTTCCGGTAACCCGGTGCTTCCGCCCATAGTCAGATCAGGCAATATCATCATGGTAGCCGTTCCGTGGGCCAAGATCCGTCCTTGCTCATCGGACACCTCGGCCTGGCCCAAGGCCAGGGTTTTTCCCAATTTAATACAGACGCCTCGCCCGATCATTTTTCCGCTAACGGCCGGGGCTAGATAGTTCAGTTTCATCTCCACCGTGGTTAACCCTTGCCCCTCCTCCAATAATGGAAAGACAGCCCAGAATGCCGTAGCATCCACAAGAGAGGAAAACACGCCTCCATGAACCATCCCAAAAGGCTGGAGGTGTTGATGACCCAGGCAAATTTCCAGACGAGAACTCTCCTCCCCGATCTCCACGATCGACATGGATATCAGTTGAAAATAGGGACACCGGTTGACGGTTGAGAGAACGGCCCGGAGATAATCGGGATTCAGTTTTTTCATGGGCATCTATTTTATCCTAGCAGGAAGGTGCAGGACCGAGATCCATTTTCCGTCCCCCAAAGTAAAAGGCCTCGATTTTTTCCCGCTCTATAAAGTCTTTTCTAACCAAAAGGTAATTCCCTTTTTTCAATTCTTGCCATCCAAGAGTAGCGGCTGCCAGGAGTTGCTCCCAGGATAGCCCGGCGGACTTGAATAACTGCAGTTCCTTAAAAAAAGATTCCCCGGTCCGGACGCCCTTGGAACCGCTGTCCGTACCGATTTTCAAAACAATACCTTTTGAGATCCCATCATAAACGGCTTTCAGATGATTATCTACAATTTTTTCAATAAAGGCATGTTCGTTCGCCGAACAAAAGGATTTGAGGGTCATAAGGGCCTGGGCCGTTGGGGTCCATGAAACGCCCTTTTCAGCCATTTGATCAAGTGTGTCCTCTGAAATAAAAAAACCATGTTCGATTGTGGAAACACCGAAAGAAAGGGCCTGTTGAATAGCCGGATCGCCGTTGGCATGACAGCGGATCCTTAATCCATGACAGCCGGCTTCTTCGGCAATGATTTTCCATTCTTCCCGGGAGAAACCGCCGGGGGTAACCGGTTCATGTTCTCGAAGGGAGACAATCCCGGAGTTAATGACCTTCAGATAATCCACCCGTTGCCGCGCTAACTCTTTAATGACGATTTTTATCTCATTTTTACCGGAAACGCCCCTTCCCAGAAAACCGCCATAAGTTCCCTTTTTATAAACAGCCTGTCCGGCTGTGCGTATATTCAGAAAAAGTTCGGCTTCTCCTTCCGCTAGGGTCTTTTTAAAGTTTTCCCCTTGACCTTGTTTATGACCCATGTCATTCACTTCGACAATCCCCCGGGAAAGAAAAGTTCTCGCCAATGACGGTCCCTCTTCGATCCTTAGCGGCTTTCCATCGGACATGAAGTGTATATGGGAATCCATAAAAGGGGGAATCTTAAACAGAGTATTTTCAAAAGGGCTGACCATTTTTTGTTTATTCAATTATCGGAGAAGTCGATTTTGGTAATGCTGGTAAAAATCGCGGACAAACCGTTTGATTTCTTTTCGTCCTTTCAAGGGAAATCCCAGGCTTTCTACGGCCCGAAAGACCTGACCATAGGGTTCCCCTTTCAGGAACATGCTCGCCAGAACTACCAGGGTGATCCCCAGTGTTTCGTCATCCGTATTGATGACCATGGGAGAATGAGCAAAACGCATCATATAGCGAAAAAACCGTACCACCCAGTCTTCATCGATACGGCAGCTTTCCGGGCCGCAGATTTCCACGGGAATATGGGAATAACTCATCCCGGCCTTTCGAACCCTGCGGGCCAAGCCCTTGTCCTTCAGGGCTGCCGGCATAAGGTCCAAAACCTTTTCATACCCTTGTTGAAAGAGGCGACTTAAATCTTCTTCCGAAGGCCGCCCCACCAGGATAGTATCTTTTTCGACTTTAACTTGTTTAAAGAGATACATATCTCTATTCCTCCCGCATTTTACATATTTTTTTCTGGTCTGGCTTCACCAGCCGGGGCCCTGGTTTTGCAGCGCGTTTTTATCACGATGCTCAGCTCTTGGACTACTTTTTTTATAACCGTTTTCCAGTCTCCGGGTTTTGTTTGGCGAAAGAGTTTCATAGAGGGATACCACGGGCTGTCGGGACGATTCAACAACCAGCGCCAATCCGGGGAAAAGGGCAAAAGAGTCCAGACTTCTTTGCCCAAAGCCCCGGCCAGATGAGCAACGGACGTATCGACAGTAATCACTAAATCAAGCTTCTCAATCAACCCGGCCGTCTTTTCGAAATCGGTTAGCAGTATGGATAAATCTTTTAAGGGTAAGGCGGCGGCTTCTGCGGCGGCTTGCCCCTTTTGTAAACTGAAGAACTTTACTTCAGAAAGCCGAAACAAAGGTTGGATCAATTCCGGGTCTAAGGATCGGTTGCGGTCGTCTTCATGAATGGGATTACCGGACCAGACCAGCCCTACCTTAAATCCTTCTTCTCCTTCAACATGTTCCTTCCAATAGTCTATGGCCGAAGGATCTACGTGCACATAAGGAATCATTGAGGGGATCGTCTCGACGGTGGTACCTAGAATTTTAGGCAGACTGAGCAAAGGACATTGAAGGTCAAAATCCGGCAGGGCCTCCCCTTGATCGATGAAGATATCTATTCCGTCCGTTCGCTGTAAAAGACGCCTGAGGGTTGGCTGGCACTCCAGGAGTACTTTTCCGCCTCGAGCTTTCACTTGCCGCGCAAAACGAATAAATTGCAGGGTATCCCCGAAGCCCTGTTCGGACCAGAGCAGGATGGTTTTATCTTTGAAAAGATCGCCCGTCCACAGCGGTTGTTGTAGACCTCTTATGGCCAAAGAGGAATCCATTTTTTTCCAGCGCCATTCATATTCTTTCCACCCCTTGTCGTAATCACCGAGAATCAGATAGGCATGGGAGAGGAACCAATGAACGTCACCATCCCCTGGATCCGACTTTAAGGCGGCCAGTAAAGGAGTCAAGGCCTTATGCGGTTTTCCCATGAGGATCAATTGAAATCCTATATTCAGATGGGCCAGCTTGAAAGAGGGATCCAGGTAGGCGGCCCCTTTGAAACAATCCAGGGCCTCATTATATTTAATCAAATGACGAAGACTCACTCCCAGGTTGTTTAGAACTTCCGGAATTTTCAATCCCAGTTCAAGAGACTTCCGGTAATGAGCAACCGCAGACTCGAATTCTCTATTGGCCTTCAAACTGTTGGCCAGGTTATAATAAAGGATCCCGGAGCGGGGAGCGAGCCTCAGGGCCTCGGTAAAAATACTGATCGCCTCCTGGATTTTTCCCTGATTATGCAGTTCGAGGCCGCCGGCATTTAGAGCGGCGACTTCCGGTTCGACCGATTGAGGGCTTGAAGGATTAGGAGGAACCATTATAACTCCAGGCGGTTAATAAGTACTTGGGTGCGATCAATTATTAGTTTTCTAATAAAGAAGGAACCGGTAGCCTTATATAAACTTTTAACAGATTTCATGCTCAAAGAAAAGTGGATAACACGGCCGTAGTTAATGGATTGACATTGGGGCGTTTCTCCTTTACATTATTAAACTATAAAATTCTCACAAATAATAATCAGGAACAAGGAAAATAAAGATGATCAAAAGATCTGTTTTGATTTTAGGGCTTATCCTATTCTTGCTTTTCATTCTAGGATCGAGCCTTCTGGGATTCTATACGGAATGGCTCTGGTTTCAATCCTTGGGCTACACCTCGGTTTTGCTCCGGCTGATCAATTATAAATTTCTCTTAGGACTTTCTTTCGGTATCCTCTCCGCTCTATTCTTTTATCTAAACGGTCGCCTGGTCTTTCGTCTGTCCCACACCCCCTATTCACTTAACATCGAACAATTTCCCCTGAACCTTCCGGTCTGGCTGGAAGGCCGTCTCATAGCCTTTCTGAAACCGGCAGCCCTGGTTATGGGCTTGTTTGTCGGTTTGGGGGCCGGGGCTCAATGGGAGAATTTCCAACTCTTTCTTAATAGTCGGCCTATCGGCCAAGTTGATCCGGTCTTCCATCAAGACCTCTCCTTTTATCTCTTCCGACTCCCTTTCCTCAAGTATGTTAGCAGTTGGTTCGGAGGACTCTGGTTTTTCGCCCTCTTGTCTACTGTGGTCATTATTGTTTTCCGCTTCCAATTTCAACTGGGCTCCCGGGGGTTAATCCTTAAACCTTGGGTTAAAAATTATCTTTTTGCCTCTTTCGGGGTCTTCTTTTTGTATTTAGCCGTCTATTTTTTTCTTTCCCGCTTCGAACTCTTTTTTTCCGGCCGAGGGGTAGTGTTCGGCCCTGGTTATGTAGACCAAAATTATTTAATCCCGATTTTAGGGTTAATGGTCTTTATTGCCCTGCTGACCGGCTTGCTGTGTATCGCCCAGGCCCTTAAGCCGGGAGGGCGTTGGATTTACGGGGTCCTGGGCGGGTTTGTTGTTATCTATGTCCTAGGAGTCCACCTCATTCCTGGCTTTATCCAACGGTTCAGTGTCACCCCTAACGAGATTCAGATGGAGACCCCTTACCTCTCCCGGTATATCCAGGGAACCCTGCAGGGATATGGTCTCAACCAGGTTGAGGAACGTCAACTGCCGGCCGAAACAACCCTTAGCCCGGCCAAACTGAACGCCAACAGTCTAACGGTCAAGAATATCCGTCTCTGGGATCATCATCCCCTCTTAGAGACTTTCAGTCAGATTCAGGAAATCAGGACCTACTATAAATTCCAGGCCGTGGATAATGACCGCTATTGGATCAACAATGAATATCGGCAGGTCCTTTTGTCTCCCAGGGAACTTTCTTATGCGGACCTGCCAAGCAAAGGCTGGATCAATGAACACCTGATTTATACTCATGGCTACGGGCTAACCCTGGGGGTTGTTAATCAGGTCACCCCTGAAGGGCTCCCGGCCTTGCTGATCCAGGATATTCCTCCGGTTTCCAAAAGTAATTTAAAAGTCACTCAACCGGAAATCTATTTTGGCGAGATCGAAAACGATTATATTATCGTTAATACCCGCCAGAAAGAATTTAACTACCCCTCGGGCGAGCAAAATGTCTTTGCCAGCTATCAGGGTAAAGGCGGCACGCCTATCGGCGGCTTTTTCCAGAAGGCCCTGTGGTCCCTCCGTTTCGGGCAACTTAAGATCCTGCTTTCATCGGATATTACTTCCCAAAGCCGCATATTATTTGACCGATCCATAAGGACCCGGGTTCAAAAGCTGATCCCTTTTCTCCGGGTTGATCAGGATCCCTATCTGGTGGTTTCCAATGGCCGTCTCTATTGGATCCTGGACGCTTATACCCAGTCCGCCTATTATCCCTATTCCCGGCCGACTAAAAAAGTGGGGAATTACATTCGGAATTCGGTCGTGGCGGTGATTGATGCCTATGAAGGCTCGGTCCAACTTTATATCAAAGATAAGCAGGACCCTCTAGCCCAGGCCTACAGCCGTGTCTTCCCTGATCTGTTCAAACCCTTGGAAACCATGGATCCTGATTTAAAGACCCACTTGCGCTATCCTCATTTTCTGTTTAATATCCAGGCCCGCGTTTATGCCACCTATCATATGAACAATCCCCAGACTTTTTATAACCGGGAGGATCTCTGGGAGATCCCCGGCAATCTGCAATCGACCAAAAAAGATATGGAGCCCTATTACACCATCATGCGACTGCCCGGAGAACAGAAGGAGGAATTTCTATTGATGATCCCCTTCACCCCGCAGAAAAAAGACAATTTGGCCGCCTGGATGGCCGTCCGTTGCGACAGTCCCCATTACGGGAAATTTATCGTCTATCGGTTTCCTAAACAGAGCCTGGTTTACGGCCCTAAACAAATTGAGTCCCGGATCAACCAGGATCCGGATATCTCCCGGCAGCTATCTCTTTGGGACCAGCGGGGATCTAAAGTCACCTTGGGAACCCTCCTGACCATTCCGATTGAAGGCTCTCTGATTTATGTCCAACCCCTCTATATTAAGGCCGAGAGCGGACAAATACCGGAACTGAAGCGGGTTATCGTGGCCTATGAAAACCAGATCGCCATGGAAGAAACCCTGGATAAATCGCTGGGACGTATCTTTGGTCAAGAGATCAAAAGGGCTCGGGAGGAAACCGTCCCCCTGCCCTCTCCTTCCGGGAAACCCCAGCCGTCCCAGCCTTTAGGGGAATTGGCCTGGCAATCTTATCAGAAAGCCCGTAACGCCTTGAAACAGGAAAACTGGACGGCCTACGGCCAGGCCTTGAAAGACTTGGAACAGATCCTTAAACAAATAAAAGATTCCAGAAAATAACCCTAGGAGAGAAGAGGATGTCAGACCGTCTATTCTTAAAAAATCTTTTTTCGCCGATATTCCTCAACAAGCTGGAAATTCGCAACCGTCTGGTCATGCCGGCTATGCACCTGGGCTATACCCCCGGGGGATATGTCTCGGAAAGACTCATTGATTTTTATCAGGAAAGGGCGGCCGGAGGCGTAGGGATGATTATTATCGGGGGCTGTATTATTGATGAATACAGCGGCCTCTCGGACATGATTGCTCTCCACGATGACCGTTATCTGGAAGGGCTTTCCAAACTGGCTCAAGCCGTACAAAGTCAAGGAGCCCGTTTGTTTGCCCAGTTGTATCAATCCGGACGATATGCCCATTCCTTTATGATTGGGGGCAAGACCGCTTTGGCTCCTTCGTCCGTGCGGAGTAAATTGACCGGAGAAACCCCCAAGGCTATGGATCTGGCAGAGATTGACATGGTTCAGGACAGTTTTGTCCAAGCGGCCTTAAGGGCCCAAAAAGCCGGTCTGGACGGGGTGGAGGTCCTGGGGAGTGCCGGCTATCTTATCAGTCAATTCCTTTCCCCTATCACCAATAAACGGGAAGACCAGTATGGTGGGTCCTTTGAAAACCGGCAACGGTTTGGACGAGAGGTAGTGGAAAAGATCCGCAAGGCCATAGGAGCGGAGTATCCCATCCTGGTGCGCCTGGCTGGAAATGATTTTATGCCCGGTGGGAACGCCAATAAAGAAGCCGCCTTATTTGCACAAACCCTGGAAGCCGCCGGTGCTGATGCCTTTAACGTAACAGGCGGTTGGCATGAGACCCGGGTTCCTCAGTTGACCATGATGGTTCCCCAAGGGGCCTTTACCTATCTGGCTCAAGGGGTGCGAAGGGCGGTAAAGGTTCCGGTGATAGCCTGTAACCGCATCAATAATCCTTTACTGGCCGAACGTGTTTTAAGTGACGATCAGGCCCATATGATCGGCATGGCCAGAGCCCTGATTGCCGATCCCTATTTACCCCGAAAGGCTATAGCCGGAGACTTGAAGGCCATTCAGCATTGTATTGCCTGCAATCAGGGTTGTTTTGACTCGGTTTTTCAGGCTTGGCCGGTTTCCTGTCTGGTCAATCCCCGGGCTGGGCTGGAAAGTCATTTTCCGGTAATTCCGGCGGAGCAGACCAAAAAGGTCTTGGTTATTGGAGGAGGCCCGGCCGGTATGATGGCCGCCAAGACCGCGGCCCAAAGAGGGCATAAGGTAGTCTTATATGAAAAACAACCTTTCCTTGGCGGGCAATTATCCCTGGCCGCTTGCCCTCCGGGTCGGGAAGAAATGGCCATCCTGGCCTTTGATTTAGTCCACCAACTCAGGATGGCATCGGTAGATATTCACTTGAACCAGGAAGCAACCCCGGATGTAATTTCGGCCCTTCAGCCCCAGGCAGTGGTCATAGCCTCCGGGGCGAAACCGCTGATCCCTCCCATTCCGGGTGTTAACCTGCCCCGTGTCTTCACGGCCTGGGAAGTCCTTTCCGGTCATGTAGAAGTTGAAAGCCCGGTGGTCATTATCGGCGGCGGGGCCGTGGGTTGTGAAACAGCCTTATTTTTAGCGAAAAGAGGAACGATTGATGCCGAGACCTTGCGCTTTTTATTTGAAAATCAGGCTGAGACCCCGGAGGTCCTTTATGATTTGATCCTGAAAAGCAATAGGGAAATCACTATCATTGAGATGCTATCCAAGATCGGCAAGGATATCGGGGCCTCCACGCGCTGGTCCATTCTCCAGGATATCCACCGAAGGGGGATTCCGGTCCAGGTTTCCTCGAAGGTTGTCGAAATTACCCCTGAGGCCGTGGTCTTTGAAAAAGATGGCAACCTGGTTTCCCAACCGGCCCGTTCCATCATTCTCGCCGTTGGAGCCGTTTCCGAAAAGAATCTTTATGAAAAAATAAAAGATATGGTACCGGAAGTCCATCTAATCGGTGATGCCAAATCCCCAAGAAAGGCCTTAGAAGCCGTCCGGGAAGGATTTGAGGTTGGATTGAAAATATAAACAAAAAAGGAATCAAGGTGCCAAGGGGACGGAGGTTCATTGGTTCGTTGGAAAGACTTTGGACCATAGCCGTAGGTCAGGTTACGACCGAAGGAAGTTACCTGACAACATATGAGGTCTTGAAGATAAAGTGTCAGGGAGCCCACCGGGCACCCTGACCTACAAATTTGATGCCGAAAGAATCTAAATTTCAAATGTCTTTGGCTAGGAATTTATTATGATCATAGGTGTTCCCAAGGAAATAAAAAACCACGAATATAGGGTCGGGCTTGTTCCGGCCGGAGTCAGGGCCCTGGCCCGGTTCAACCATACTGTTTATATCCAGGCCGGGGCCGGAGAAGGCAGCGGTATCGGTGATGAGGAATTTATCCAGGCCGGAGCCAAGATCCTGCCTACCCCTCAGGAGGTCTATCAACAGGCGGAAATGATCGTTAAGGTCAAGGAACCCCTGGCAGCGGAATTCTCCTTAATGAGAGAGGGGCAGATTCTCTTCACCTATTTACATTTAGCCCCGGCCCCGGAGCTTACTCGGGCCCTTCTGGAACGTAAGGTCATCGGCGTAGCCTATGAGACCATCCAGTTGGCCGATGGGACCCTGCCTTTGCTTACCCCGATGAGCGTGGTGGCCGGAAGGATGGCCGTTCAGATCGGAGCCCATTATCTGGAAAAAGGGTTTGGCGGACGCGGGGTTTTGCTCGGTGGCGTTCCGGGGGTAGCCCGGGGAAGAGTTACCATCCTGGGAGCCGGTACCGTGGGGATCAATGCCGCCAAAATCGCTATCGGATTAGGGGCCTATGTGACCATCCTGGACAATAATCCCCAACGACTGACTTATCTGGAAGATATTTTTGGGACCAGGATCAATACCCTCATGTCCAATTACTATAACATCGCCGAATCGGTCCGCGACGCCCATTTGCTGGTTGGAGCGGTCCTGATTCCCGGGGCCAAAACACCGAAACTGGTATCCAAAAAAATGATTAAAACCATGAAGAAAGGGACGGTCGTCGTCGATGTCTCCGTGGATCAGGGAGGATGCTGTGAAACCACCAAACCGACGACCCATGAAAACCCGGTCTACCTGGTGGATGGGGTGATCCATTACGGAGTGACCAATATGCCGGCAGCCGTGGCCAGGACGTCGACCTTTGCCTTGACCAATGTCACCTTACCCTATGCCCTGGAATTGGCCAATAAAGGTTTTCCTAAGGCTTTGCAGGATAACCCGGCCTTATCCAAGGGGTTGAATCTCTGCGGGGGAAAGGTTACTTGTGAGAACGTGGCCAAAGATCTCAATCTGCCTTTGACCGATTTAGGCGATATCATTTAAACACAGGGCCAGGACCGTTTTTATTTGACGCCCCTTCCCTGGATCTCTTCTCCCCCCTGTTCTTTTACTGAATTATGGATAACAGAAGGCGGTGTTCCCTCGGTTTTGATGGTCGGGGGATGGTTAATCTCTTCCTCTCTACCCTCATTCGGCGCCATGACCTCCTCATATCCGGGAATAACTATTCCCCTCCTGATCATAATTTCCTGAATGATCCCGGCCCGTTTAGCCACATACGGGGAATTGCCGGCAGGATTCATTTTCCGCGGATTAGGCAGGACAACAGCCAGTCGTGCCGACTCCTCCGGGGTAAGGGAACCGGCCGATTTTCCAAAATAATGACGGGCAGCGGCTTCAGCCCCAAAGATCCCCTCTCCCCATTCCACTACATTTAAATATAGTTCAATAATCCTTTTCTTTGATAAAGTCTGTTCAATCCTCCAGGTTATTATGGTTTCTTTGATTTTTCGCACCGGATTCTTGGAAGGGGTCAAATAGAGGTTTTTAGCCAATTGCTGACTGATGGTGCTGCCGCCGGCTTTAAACTTTCCGGCCTTCAGATCTTTTTCCATGGCCTTTTGTATGGCCTCAAGGTCGAAACCTTCATGGTGCCAGAATTTATCATCTTCGGCAATAATCACGGCCTTGATCAGATAAGGGGAAATTCGGGATAAAGGGACCCAGATCTGTTTGATCCGTATTGTTTTCCCCTTCTCCTGCCATTCCCTTTCCCTGTATTCCATGAAAGAGGTTTTGGAGGGGGCTTCCTTTTTGAGTTTGGAGACATTAGGAAAAATAATGAAAAAGCCGATCCAGCCGAAAAATACTAAAATGATTATGATAAAACATTTTTTAAACACGGCAGGTGATTCCCGGTGGTTTGATTAAAAATTGTCCAAATGGGAAAATTGAAAGTTCAAAAAAATTTTTTATCTTCTTTTCTGCTTTTATTCGGGGTTGCTCCCTGTTTTATATTACCTCATCTCGCCAAAAGATCCACTAAAGATTCTTCCAGACTCAAAAGTTTTTTACTGCCCTAAAGTTTTTAGACTATCGGTCCGATAAAATAACCAAAGGATGCAAAACCGGTCAAGGAGGAGGCGGGAAAGAGAGACAAGACCAAAAATCATCCTTTGAATGCCCCGCCGGTTTAACCGGCAAACAACCGGCAAGAATTGCCGGAAAAAAAACTTAGAAAAAGGAGAAAATACCATGGAAGTTACCTTATCAGCCTCAATGCGGGCCAACCTGCTTTCTCTGCAAGACACTGCAGATGCTATGGCAACATCCCAACTCAGAATGAGTACGGGCAAGAAAGTCAACTCCGCTCTGGATAACGCCGTCAACTATTTCCAGGCCCAAACCCTGACCAACCGCGCTAATGACCTTTTAAGCTACAAGGACGAACTCGGTCAGGCCATTCAAACTATTAACGCCGCCAGTAACGGCATTTCCAGTATTACTACTCTGATCAATTCCGCCAAGGCCTTGGCCCAAAACGCCAAAAGCCAGTTGGGTACAGCCGCGACCAGCCAGACCTTGACCATCTCTACCCTGACCGGTATTACCGGCGGGAACACCATCAGTATCGGTGGTAGCACCTTCACAGCCGTGACCTCCGCAGGCAGTGCCAGCAGCACCACCTTTTATGTTGGCGGGACGACCGATCAGGCCGCCAGCTCCCTGGCCTCGGCCATTAACCTGGTCACGGAAACCCACCCGTTGACCGCTTCGGTTTCCGGCAGTGTTCTCACCCTGACCCCGACCACCGCCGGTTCGACGATTTATAACGGTACCGGCAACACGGCCGATGTCGTCACGACCGGATTGACCAATAACTTTACCGCAGGAAGTATCGCCAGCGGCTCCGATCTGTCCAATGCCATGACTTCCTATGCCAGCTTGATTACCCAGCTCAACAACATGCAGAATGATGCCGGGTACGGCGGGACCAACCTCTTGTCTTCAAGCGACTCCTTGACCGTCCATTTCGGTAACAGCCATACCCTGACCATTTCCGGATTCGACTCTACAGCCTCCGGTTTGCTCATGGATACGGTTGCGACCTCCTGGACCAGCACCTCCAATATTCAAAGTTCAATCGACAAGATGGATACGGCCCTCACCACCTTGAGGACCAACAGCCAAAAGCTGTCCACCAACCTGAGCATCGTCAATGCCCGGAATAGCTGGATCACTGATATTGCCAGTACCCTACAATCCGGTGCGGATAAGCTGGTCAATGCCGACACCAACCAGGAAGGGGCCAACATCCTGATGCTCCAGACCCGTCAGTCTCTGGGTACGACAGCTCTGAGCTTGTCTTCCCAACAGTCCCAGTCGGTTCTGAGGTTGTTCGGATAAGGTCGAAATCTTTAACCTAAATAACTTCTCATTAAGCCGAATCCAGGGATCACCGGATCCCTGGATTCTCCCCCTGCAAATGAAGAGGTGAAAAATGGAGACAAATAACATCACCAGCATTCAAGGGAATCAAAATGAATACGGTCGGTTTGTCGGGTTTGATTTAAGAAAAACGGATCCAATGCCGGTTGGGGAAAGTAACCAAGGGAAAACCCAAACCCCAATAGGCCAGATGATCTCTATCAGCGCCAGTATTGATTTTGTTTCAGAACAACTCAAGTCTCTGCTGACCAGCTTCCCGCCCTTTTTTCCTGTAGGCAGTCCCCAGCGGGTCGATCTCATTAAAGAGATCAAAGACCTCCAGGGAAAAATAGAAATGGCGGATATACCCGCTCCCATGAAAACTATAGCCGGTCCGAGTTTGTCGAAACAGGCCTCGGATAAGGAAATCGATGGGGCCTTAAAAGGGCTGATGCAATTCCGGGATGTGGCGTTGAATATCAAGGAAGCGTCGGGGGCATCTGAAGCCGGCAAGGTATTGAATCTCAGTATCTGAGAAAAAAGATTGACTTAAAAAAATCCATGGCCCTGAAAATAACCTTAAAACCCCATGAACGGATGATCATCGGCGGAGCGGTTATCGCTAACGGCGGAAACAGGTGTGATTTCGTTGTTGAGAATAATGTCCCCATTCTCCGTCAAAAGGACATATTAAGTTTTAAAGATGCCGACACACCCTGCCGCCGCATCTATTTTGCCATTCAATTGATGTATGTGGATGACAAAAACATGGCCGACCATCACCGGATATTTTGGGAAATGGTCAAAGATGTGGCCCAGGCGGCCCCAAGCATGTCGGCATTACTTAATGAAATCTGCGGCCATATCCTGCAGGGAGAATACTATCCGGCATTAAAACTCACTAGCAAACTAATCGCTTACGAAAAAGAGGTAATCCAGCAATGACCGCAACGCAGATGCAAGCCTATAGGACAGCCCAGAAAACGGCCCCAAGCTCAGGGCGTGAGATCGAGGCCTTGGCTCTGACTAACGCCGCTCAACGCTTGATCGAATGCCAGAAACGTTGGGACGAAGAAGGGCATTTCTATCGGCTGGATGAAGCCTTGCGTCTCAATCGGAAGCTATGGACTATTTTTCAAACGGAAATGGTTCGTCCGGACAACCCCCTGCCGGAAGAGATCAAAAAGAACATTTTGGAATTAAGTCTGTTTGTTGACCGTCAGATGATCGATACCCTTATAGCGCCGAAATCTGAAAAATTGGATATTATTATTAATATCAATCTAAACCTGGCGGCAGGACTGAGAACCGAGGTTCGTTAAAGGCATTCAACCCGTAACCTCTGAACTCCCTTTTTCCTCTAAAGATACCAAGCGGGCCAAAAGAGATTTGGTTCCCGGGTGGATATGTTTTGTCTCGATCATCCCCTGTAGTAGCCTCTTGGCCTCTTCCTTCCTATGGGCGGCAATTAATTTCTCGGAAATGGAATGAAGAGCGGCATGACAATCAAAACCTTGCATCCATAACTCCGTTAGGCGCTTATTTCCTTCTTCCCTCTTACCTCCAATATAATAGGCAGCGCCAAGAGACGCCTTAGCTACCGGATAGTCCGGAACCTTCCTGGTAAGTTTTTCGAGAATGGTGATGGCCTCGGAAATATCCCCGGCACAGAAAGAGATGCCGGCATAGGTCAACAGGACTTCGTTCGAGTCAGGTGCCAGATCCAGGGCGTGTCGCGCCGCCCGGAACGCTTGAGGGAATTTATTAAGCTCCAGATAACAAGTGGCTAAATTAAAATATGCTAAATGACTCCTGGGAACTTTCTCCAGATATTGTTCGAATAGTTCTACGGCTTCGGAATATCTTTTCAGCTCTCCGGCCTGAATAGCCAACTCCAGCAAGGCCTTAAGGTCGTCCGGATTGGCGGTCAATTTCTTTTTCCCTAATGCATAATAGGTCTCAGCCTTGGCGATATCCTTTTCCTGGTTCAGTTCCCCATAGTGATGAATGGGAATGTCCAGAGGGATAATGCTGTAGCCGGCTTTCAATAAAGAAGGTTCAAGTAATTCATGCACTGCATTCTGAAAGCGGATATGAGGATCATTGAAGTAAAGCCTGACTTTCGGAGTTGGGTACCACCCGATGGCCGCTTCTTCCTCGGGATATTCTTCGGCATTGGCTGTCCAGCCGTCCAAGAAGGAATTATTCGAATAGTTCCGGGTGGTAATGAGATAAGCAAGGGCTTGAGCCGGGGTTTGATTTATAAGTCTTCTTAGTTTTTTATAATCCAAAGAGGATATGACTTCATCGGCATCATGGACCAGAATCCATTGCCCGGACGCCTTGGATAATGAAACATTACGAGCCTCGGAAAAATCATTGGTCCATTTAAAATCAAAGACCTTCGCACCTAATGCCCGGGCTATTTCCTTGGTCTTGTCCGTCGATCCGGTATCGACAATTATGATTTCATCAGCTATCGGTTTTAGGCTCATTAGACATCGGAGCAGATTTTCTTCTTCATTTTTGGCAATCATACAGACCGAGAGGGTGCCCTGGGTTAAGGGTGTTCCGACTATTTCCATAGGGCCGATTCGATCCCGAACGTCCAAAGCCGCCGACAGGATCCCGTCATCAATTCCGAAGGTCTCCATGGCTCGTTCAATTTCTTTCATGGCCTCTTGATGTTTGCCTTGAGACAAAAGAATACTGATTAAAAAGAAGGAAAGTTTCTTGTGTTTGGGATATAGGGTGACGGCACTTTTTAAATGACTCTCGGCCCGTTGAGCGGTGCCTAATTCGTTAATGGCGGCCTGGAAAAGGGCAATGACGGCCGAAGAGGCCGGACTAAGGATAAATCCTCGCTCCAGCCAATTTAAGGCTTCTTCCTTTTCGCCCCCCTGCCAGCACAACTTGCCCAGGTTGGCATAGGGTTCCCCGTAACCGGGATCTCTCTTAATGGCTTTTCGATAAAATTCTTCGGCGGCGGAATGATCTCCTTTTTTATGACTAATCAACCCTAGCAGGTTTAGCGCCGGAGGATAATCAGGATCTAAGCGAAGTGCCCATTGCCCATAATTCTCTGCACCTTTTTGATTCCCAAGCCCTTGATGACAATATCCGTATAAAACCAGGCATTCGGGGTCTTTTTTAAAAATGTCCGGCAGTTCGTTCAAGGCCTCTAATCCTTCAGAAAATCGACCGGCATCAATCAGAATTTCAACCATGGCCTGGTATATCGGCATTTCTTCCGGACAGTATTTGATGCCATCAATCAATGTCTTAAGCGCCTTTTCTTCCTCTCCGCTAAAGTAATAAGTTTTCCCATCCTGGAGGGCATTGAAACGAACTATCTTTTTCCCAAGATCCGTTTGCGAATTAATACTGGACCATTTGGCGGTTAATTTTCTTTTACTTTCAAAAGACTGAAGCCGGTAATTGTGGACGAATACATCTCCGGCGATTACTTGTTGATAACCTTCCAGGGATGTTCGATTTCCATAGTCCTCCCATAATACATTCTTCCCGCTCAGCGTTTCATCGAAAAAACCGATTATTTCAGTAAGGCTCCGTTTGAGCATTACACAGATTGAATTCAATGATCTGGCCGGAATTCTTCTGTGTCGGTTCCTGGCCTTGAAAGAAGCGGAAAAAGCATCGAGGTCTTTCGTTGATTGGCAGATCTCATGACTGACAGACTGAATGCCTTTGACATTTACCGTCATAGGTCCTACCAGGCCGACCTTGGGTTTCGACTCCAGGGTTTCCCGAAGATCGACAAGCCAGTTTTGGGTAACGATCACCTGATCGGACAGAAAAACGAGAAAATCTCCAGAGGCCATCTTGAGACCCTGGTTATGGCTTTCCGCCGAATCGATCGGTTGAGGGATTAAAAAAAGTTTCCATTTCCGACCGTCCACAATATGATTTTCAATCCAGTTGTTAATTTCGGAATTTTTCTGGTTACCGATCATGAGAACTTCGTATGGATCGGTTGTATGGGCCTGGAGGTGGAAAAGGCATTCTTCCAGGTGGTCATTATCATCGGAAAGCAGGAGGACAATGGAAGTCAAGGCGGAGGGGATAGTCTGCTCGAGACGGGGTTCCGGTATGAAAAGTGGATTGCCCGTGACTTGTCCCTGTGAATTATTTCGATCAACCAGTGTTGTTTCCGAAGTACAGAAGGCCTGATCCCATACTTTGAACATGTTATGGTCGGGGGCTACCTCTTTTAACTTATCATAGGCGGTCTGAAAAACGGTTTGGTCGCCTGAATCAATCCCTAATTGGCCGAAGGCCACAAGCACCTCCGGGTGAAGAGGTGAAATATTGACCGCTTTCAGAATGACAGCGGCTCGGTTGCCCCCCTGCCCTTCGGCCTTAAATATTTCACCCAGCCGTAACAGCGCACCAAGGTTATCCGGAAAATTTTCCAGGATCTTCTCCAGGATCTGAACGGCTTCTTGTGATTGTCCGTTTAGATAATAGGCCTCGGCCAATTGTTGATGAATCCCAATCTCTTCCGGCAGCCCATCTGCAGCTTTTTGCAGATGGGTAATGGCCTGGGGATAGGCCCCGGCCGCTAAAAGAGAGGCGCCTAACCCGGCCCGGACAACCGCCTCATCCGGATATCGGGTAGCGAGATCTTCTAAGAGTTGAATCGCCTTTTCCGGCCGGTCTTCTTTCAAAAACCGGTTGGCCTCTTCCAGAGCTTGAATAATTAAAACCCCAGGCTCCATAGGAGGAGCATTTGGCGATTTACGGATCAAAGTCGATCCGGGAATCAAATTCGGGTTTTGCGCCACTTGAGAGATTTTTTGCAAGAGCTCCGACTGTTGTTCATGTAATAAGATATATTGCCCCTGAAGGGATTGATCAGCCGGAGTATTTTCATAGACGGCGATATTCCGGGCGACCATTTCGCTGTTAGAAGCATAGGGACGGAGGGCGTTTAAGGCTTTCTCAACCTCCGGAAAGTTCTCCAATTTCAAATAAGCCAGAAAAAGATTATTAAGGGCCTCAATACCGTCTGGACGGACAGCCAAAGCCGATTTATATTCTTGAATGGCAAAGAAGGGCAGTCGATAAAACTGACCGGTAATCATGTCATTACCGAAATCAAGATGAGCACTGTAAACGGCTTTTTTTTGATCAGCACATTCACGAATTTCCGGATAGAAATCATGAATGGAATGTTTTTCATAGATCTCGCTCAAAACTTCAAAGGTGGCCTGGGCACAAATGGGTGAAAATTTCTCGGCTGTGGACATCCCTTCTTCATGGACACGGTAATACCAGAGCTTTTCATCGAGAAATCTGAAGTTTAGGGTTTGGGCGGTTTTCAGCCAAAAATGATAATCCGTGGCAAATCCGGTCTCATAGTACCCGCTTTTGTAAAAAGCCTCCCGTCGAATCATAGTCGAGGGATGGGCGATGAAGTTAGTGGTGAAAAGCCATCTTAAAAGGTTGAATCGATTAAATTGCAGGGTACGGGGGTGCCGGAAAGTAGTGGGAAGCGGACGGCCATTGTGGTCGATCATTTGTGCATTACAAAAAGAGATATCTAAATCAGAATTGAGGTCAAATTCTTTTATCTGTTTCTCTAATTTTTGCGGCAGAAAAATATCGTCGGCCCCGATAACACAGACAAACTCACCTTTGGTAAATCCTATGGCCCGATTGTTCAATTCATGAAACCGGTTCATGGATTGGCCGATATTATCCTGATAATGATATTTGATTCTCGGATCGGATTGATACTTTTTGATTATTGTTTCGGTCTGATCGGTTGAACCATCATTGAGGATAACCATTTCCCAGTTTTGATAGGTTTGGCTAAGGACGGATTCAATGGTCTGGGCAATGTATTTTTCCCGGTTATACACGAAGCAATAGACCGATATGAGAGGAAAGGATGCCCCACTGGGCTTCGGCCCCGACAATAAAGGTTCCGCAGCCTTTGCCGGACGTATTGACTCCCTCTGATTTCCTGCGGTAAGGGTAATAACCCCGTTATCCGACATGGCCCCGCGTTCTTTTAAAAAATGGAAAAAAGCATCCCAGCGATGTCGCCAGGTATGCCGAGTGCTTACCTTTTGATAGCCGGCTTCGGCGATTTTTTCCCTTTCTTCGTTGTGATTGAGATAATAATGGATCTTTTCCACCAATTCGTCTACATCCCGGTAGGTGACAATTTCCTTGCCGACATCGAAATAATGGCTGAGGCGATTATCGGCACAGGTAAGCTGGAAGGCCCGGCAGGCGGGATATTCGAAGGTCCGGCCTTTGATCTGAGGCATCAGCTCGCCGTTGGTGGTAGGTACCGAGCACCAGGCTAGTCCCAAAACGATTTTAGAGGCGCAAAAAATCTCAATCATTTTTTCCGTCGGAACGGAATGACCGGAAATCGCTTTCAATTCCGTGATATTTTCCCATCCTGTCCCCCAAACCCTGAGATCTATTCCCTTCATCATCAACTGATAAATCATTTGCGGTCTTCCCAGGTAGGCCTGACCGACAAACGTGACGGCGTATTGCTTAGGCACTTCCCTCGGATAATAGATACGGGGGTTTGCGGCATATTGCATATGAAAGACATGATTGAAACCGGCTTGGCGATATATTTCAACCGCATTAATATCGTTGGTGGTGGCAAAATTATAGTGCTCCACCCAATGAATGGAATGATTAAGTATCCGCCAGTCGTCGTCGGAAAAAAAAACCATACTCAGGATATCATTCCGGTCACGCAGTTCATCTAAAAATTCGACCGGCATTTCATCCGTAACGATGCCGTGTAAAAAAATATCCGGACGTTCCCGGTCAATTAAATTGCGGAGGTTCGAAACCATTCCCATTTTGCCATGCCGGTTCATCGCCCCAAGAAAATCGAAGTCGACGATCGTACAGCCTCTTTCCAGCAAAGAAGACCGGATATTACTGTAAGCGTAATGGTTTGGATTTGTCGCTTCAGGAAAACAATTTAAAATCTTCACTTGAATCACCTAAGGGATTAAAATTTTTCAAGTAGTCATTTCTTTCAAGCGGTGTCTACTTTCTCTTCTGTTGGCTCAGATATAACCAGTCCTCGGGTCTGATTCCTAAGCGCATTCGGATCGATTTCCATCTTTTTCCAGGCTGAAAGGTATCACCCTCATTTTCATATCGGCATTTGCCAATGGACAAAACACCGTCTCCGCAGCGAACCCAACTCTCTCCGGTTTTTCGATCGTTTTTTATAATATGGCCGGGTACGGCCAGATCCTTTGAGTCGAATTGAATGATGCGGCTGGTTAATATAATCAGTTTTTTCACCTCACCTTGAACGTTGTGATAGGTATAGGCACCGGGATATGGAGGTCCGGCCGCCCGAATAAGGGCATGAAGTTCTTTGACGGGTCGAATCCAGTCAATAAAACCGTCCTCAGGGAGTCGAGGATAGCACCGAAACGAGTTCTCATCATTCTCGGAAACATATTTCAAGATAAAATTCTCATCGGCAGCGATCCGTTCTAGTCCTTCTAAAAATAAATTCGGAATTATTTTTTCACACCAGGTGAGAATTTCGGTGATGGTGCCATTTTCATCGAGGACGCACTTTTTTTGATTGATTATTCTTCCGCAGTCCAGACGGCCCCCTTCCATGAAATGGAGGGAAACGGTGATGTCCCCTTCTCCTTGGAGGATCGCCCAATTGAGGCATGCGTTCCCCCTATATTTCGGCAAATCACTATAATGGGCATTGAGGATTCCCAGTCTAAATAATCTGATATGCTTATCGGCGATAATTTTCGGCCAGTTCAGACTTATCCCTAAATCAAGCCCCCGACACGCCTTAATGAGTTCGGGGATATCTAGGTCACCCAGGAAAAATGGAACCCCTAACTCATCAGCCATGTTCTTAAAATCATTTTGATCCCGTGAATATTCCGGGGCGGTCGGAGCAGTAATGACAACCCGAATATCATATCCTTTCTTAGAGAGCAGGTAGGCTGTATTCAGTAAAATTTGACTACGACCGATTATGGCTATTTTCATTACATGACCTGATTGGGTTTAATGGGATCTACTAATTCCTTTATCCATTTTCCACCGGAAGAAGAGAGATAATCGGTCAATTCCTCAAAAAGGGTTTTGGGACCATGGCCGTCATTGATATGCGGGCGGATATAATCCCTATCCCAGGTTGGCAGCGGCTTGCCGGCTTTAAGTCTCTCATGCAGAGAAAAGGTCGTCATATTTAAGGCCACATATACCGGATGGAAATCGAAAATCTTCAAACCGGGGACATGAAGCCGAGGATCGGAAATGGTCCAAACAGGATCGGGCTCGAACATTTCATGATCATCTTCCCAGAAATAAGGAACACGCCACAACTCAGCACCCCGCCATCGGAGGCAATGAGGAATCAAGTTAGGCGTCCGAGGCAGAAAGAGAGAAACATCAATGGAAATATTGTATTCCAAGGCGGCTTTTGCCAGAAAAGGGGTGGATTGATAGAGGGCATGCGTTCTCATACTAATCGCTTCAGGAACGAGTCTTTTGCCATAATTCAAAATTTCATCTTCATTGGTTCCTTGAGTGCTCCCAATGAGGCAATTCGGATGGATGCCGATCTCAAAGATATCCGGTTGTCTTTTTAGGGATTCGACCGCCGGGGATGGATGGGTGACGAACCAGGTGGCTTTAACCTTTTTTCGCAATAAGGTGTCGGACAATTCTTCAATCATCCAATCGGGCGCCCAATCAACGTCTATAGTCAATACGATATCAGAATTTACAACAGTCATAAAACAACCCAAGAATGAGAATTGACAATTATTCCAATATCCTCTTACATTTAAATCTTATGCGGGATGGGCATTTCCCAATTTTTTTTCCAAATCGATTAGAATTGGAAGGGGTCCTTCTTTAGTTATAATCTCTTGAAGAATTCCCTTTGCTTGGTCAGCGAGTCCTAGTTGTCCAGCCAAACTGAGCATGTTTTCCAGGGCTTTATAGTTCTTATTGTCCAGATCAAAAGCAGTCCCGAAATATTCCATGGCCTTGACTAGATTTCCCCAGTACCGATAGAGGACGCCGAGATCATTATAGGCCGGAGAATAGCTGGAATTATTTTCTAGAATTCGGTTAAGTTGTTCTTCGGCCAAGGACAATTGATCGACTTCAACCAGCATTTCGGCATACTGCAGGCGGACCCTGGAGTGATCGGAGTCCAGGATCATAGCCTGATTCAAATGTTCCGATGATTTTTGAGGATTATTCGCCAAACTATAGTGAACGGCAAGATCTAAATGTTCTTCTACCGACAGGGAAATAAATCTCTCAGGAGTGGAATTAATGATTTGTGCATGCAAGTCGTCAGCCGGCTGGAAATCGGCTGTCCGAAGACTGATCGTTGACAGGTGTTCAAACGCGGTTGCTGCAGCGCCGTCCGAAAAGGCTGAGGCAGCCAGATACCAATCGATTCGCCAGTGGTCGAGCCCGAGAATTTTAGCAATCATGAATTCTTTGTAGGCTTTCGGATAGTTCTTTTCGGCAAGAAGGGTTAAAGCATACCAAAGTCGATAATGTTTACAATGCCCGAATTTTTCATCCCCACGGTAAATTTTGTAAAGATTTTGGAGTAATTCTAATTCCAATCCTTCGGCTTTACCAATTTCCGTTTCGGCATTGATAATATCCTCCAAGCCAAAAAAACCGGTATCGGATAACCGGCTGATGGTGCAGGCATTGACAACCTCCGAAATGAATGGTTCGGTCATCGTTTCCGGAGGGATAAAGGCCAATAAAATATCTCCCAAAACGGCAAATTGATATCGGTGATTGATTGAGAGGATATGGTTACATAATTCTTTAGTAGACGGATAATCCTGAATAGCCGAATCAGAAAAGGCATGAGAGAAGAAACTGTCATGATTTCTTAAGTCGTCGATTAAAATAACCGAATCTGTTTTTCCAGCCATTTTTATGGCTTGAAGTTCCTCGATAATCGGAGTGGCTTTCTCAGACTTCGCAGTTTCCCCGCCACTAAAATGTCCATCAAGCCAAAAAACAATCCTACCTTCTAAAATTTTTAAAAGATCCGGGAAAATCTTTCCGGAATCTCCATGATAAATAAAAATATTCTTTCTGGTGTCAAACAATTTAACGGCTCTCTGGTATAGAGATTCGCTCAACTCTATGGTATGAACTTCGGGAAATATCCGGGCAGCCTTTTCCGAAGTCTGACCGAAAAGCGTTCCGGTTTCAAGAAAAACTTGGCAAGAAAAAACGTCTTGGATTTTCTGAAGAAACCCTTCTTTTAATGAAAAATTTTCATCTTTATAAAAAGAAAAATTAAAAAAATATGATTCCATATTTATGTTTCAGATGAAAGGCGTCCTTACCCAGCAATTTAGAAGTCATATCTCAGAGATTTGAAAATGTTTTTGGCAATGAAATGATTTCCCTCGTTATTCACATGACGAAAATCACGATAAACGCTATAAGGATAACCTTGAAAAATTATTGATAAATCAATAAATTTTCCAAAAGGATTTTCTTCATTTTTTTGCAAAAATTCGAACATCTGTCGAATTCTTTGATATTGTCTTTGAAGGTAATAATGAAAGTCGGGGATGTCGTATACCGTTGTGGAAATCTCTTTTTCTTTTTCCACAAGAGGACTTTTTAAAAATACGACTGGTTCCAAAAAGGCATAGAGTTTGAACCCGCAGCCTCGGGCAAACCTTTCCATTTTAACTATATTTTCGATGTATTGGGTGACAATATTCATTTCCCACTTTTCCGTGGCATAATCATTAGAAGTCTGGAGTGTTTTATAGGTTTCCTGCAACTCATCCCCTTCAAGGATCCAACGAAATCCTTTTTGATTGATATCGTGTCGAATTTTTTTCATAAACGATTCATAGGCAAAAAAGTTATAGGGGAATCCGGGGCGAGGATCAAAATTAGTCGGCAGACAAACATCATTGCCACCATTATATACTACTACGGCATCCGGATCATAACTTGACAGAAGATGAACGATTAGTGACAATTCTTGTCCGGATACCGAACTGACAAAACCAAAATTATAAACCTGAACATTAATTTTCCCATTTTGATGAAAGAGTTGTTCAACCTGACCGGGGATGGTTTTTTCCAATGGATAACCATTGAAAATCGTAGAACTACCCACAAAAAAAATCCTTTTTTCATTTTGGGGCTTCTCTTTGGCTAAAGGCTTTTCAATGCGGAAACCTAATTCATTTAACTTAATTTCAACCTGCCTTCCTTCAGGGTCGGTATAATCAGTTATAGAATAGACGGCATTGGGGGTCCCATGAAAAACGACATATGGGACAGGATAATGATAGATATCTTCTTTGACCAAAGAAAGACTCCCTACTTATAACCCTTACGATTTTTTAAAAGTTCAATTAATACACTAGTAATATAACGGGTATCGTTATCGGTCATCCCCACATAAAGAGGTAAAATCAGACTGCGGTCCGATAAGTTTTCAGAAACAGGCAGTTTGAGGTTTTGGTATAATTCTTTATAGGCCGGTTCGCGATGAGACGTCATAATGCCTCGTCGGGTTGAAATACCCTTCCTTAATAAAGATTCCATAAGTTCATTTCGGGTAACCGGAGCATTACCTTTTAGATACAGGCAGTACGATTGATAATTGGTAAAATAGCCTTCTTCTTCTCTCGGAAGAGTTATACAATCCAAGCTCTTAAACGATTCATTATACTTGGCGGCGATTTTTCTTCTTTCGCTTATAATCCAATTCAGTTTTTCAAGCTGCTTAATCCCGACTGACGCTTGAATATCCGTCATCCGGTAATTGTAACCGACTTCAACATGTTCTTCAAAAATGAGCTGATTCGACTGATGGCGTTGCCGATCGTTGACCGACATACCGTGTTGTCGCAATATTTTGAGTCGATCATGTAACTCTTTCCGAGAAGTGGTGATCATTCCTCCGTCGCCGGTTGTAATGACTTTGCGTGGATGGAATGAAAAGCAGACCAAATCGGAATGTGAACCAATCTTCTTTCCCTTGTACATCGAACCTACAGCACAAGCCGCATCTTCGATTAATATAAGATGATATTTGTCACAAAGAAGTTTAAACGCATCAATGTCCGCCGGCAACCCCATCTGATGAACAATAAGAATGGCTTTTGTTCGATCCGTAATCAATTTTTCTATTTGTGCAGCATCAATATTATATGTTCGGGGATTGACATCAGCAAATACGGGTAATGCCCCTGTATATAGAATTGAATTACTGGTGGCGATATAACTCATTGAAGGACAAATAACTTCATTTCCTGCCTTTATCCCGGCAACAATCATGGCTAAATGCAGGGCGGTCGTGCAACTGGAGACCGCTACGGCATATCGGGATCCGACATAGGCAGCAAATTTTTCTTCAAACTCCTGGACTTTCGGTCCTTGGGTGACCCATCCCGAAAGAATGGTTTCATGGGCACTTTGGGCCTCTTCCTGGGTTAAATAGGGTTTGGCAACTGGTATTGTGTTCATAAGTTATGAAGGTTTTTTCTCGGCATTCCACCGATCATAGGCCGTTTTTTGAAGTTCCAGAAGACGTTCATCGGGAACATTCGTCAAATTAGCGGCCACGGAATAATACCAATAAAAAGACTCAAAATTTCCAGTAGAGCAGCGGAATGCCATCGTTTCTTCCGCCTTTTTATAACATTCGGTTCCGGGAAGAGGCACTAATATGGAAAACTGGACCTGGTCCAAATCTAGTTCAATAGCTAGAGTGATTGTCTGTTCGATGGTTTCTTCCGTATCCCCCAGATTTCCGATAATAAAGCTGCCATGGACGCCTATCCCGAAATCTTTTGCCAAGGCAACGGCCTTACGAACCTGTTCAACCGTGATCCCTTTACGCATCAGTTTCAAAATCTCATCATTTCCGGATTCTATCCCGAAAGTCAGGCAATAAACGCCTGCCTTTTTTAGCCATTCCAGCCTGTCGGCGGTCAGAGTATCCACCCGGGAGGAACAGAATATGTTGACTGGAAACGGTAGTTCGGTAATTCCTTTACAGATATCGATAGTTTGATCTTTGCGAAGAGTGAAGGTGTCATCGCAAAAAACAAAATTTCTAACCTGATGCTCATCATTGCATTTACGAATTTCCGCCAGGACGCTTTCCGGTGAACGGAAGCGTGTTGACCTACCCCAGGTGGTCTGGGAGCCGCAAAAGGTACAAAGACTCGGACATCCCCGGCTGGTGGTCAGCATGGTATATAATTCATCCTGGTATTTAGTCCGATCGATATACCGATCCATAGGGAAAAGGTGGCGCCCCGGAAAATCAAAGCGGTCCAGTTTTTTTTCTAAAAGTCGTGGCGGTCCCGTGATCGCCTGTCCTGCTGAATTTCGAAAAATCACTCCCGGAATGGGTGCAACGGGCTGACGGTTTTTTTCGAGTTGTGTAATAATTTCCAGGCAACTCAACTCACCTTCGCCAAAAACGACAAAGTCCACACAGGAATTATTTAAGAGCGTATCCTGTGGCAAGGCGCTGGCATGAGGGCCGCCGATAATCGTTTTAATTTCCGGGGCACTTTCCCGGATTTCATCCAGAACACCGATTGCCGTGTGGATTATAGGGGTGGTGGCCGTAATGCCGATTACTTCCGGATTTCCTTCTAAAACCATAGCGGCTGTGGTTGGGATATCCAAGTCCAGAGCCTCGGCATCCACTACGGAAACCTGATGCCCATTTCGTTCCAGATAACCGGCCACATAAGCCAAACCGAGAGGCAGTCTTTTGATCAAAGCCCTTTGGAACTTCTGATAGACAGAAGCCGATGGTGGATGAATCAGGGTAATTTTCATGACCGTCTTCCCTGGCCGGCGATTTTGACATCCAATCGGATGTGAGCTTCCGGACGGTTAACGTTCAAGTGACTGGCCTGCCAACAGGTTTGACAGTCCGCCGGCAGATCTGTTGAATTAACTTGTTTCCGGAAGCGCTGAAGTCGGGCATCTGCCCAAATCGCCTCCGCACTTTGAGAATGGATGTTGCCAAAGATCTCGTTGGAAATCATACAAGCCCGCACATCGCCGTTACTTGACAGAAAGAACGTATCTCGAGGGGTATGACACTTTTTGTGTACCTTATCGCCAGACTGGTCCTGGCCGATCAGTGGTGGCAAGTTCAATTTAACCCCGTTCATCTCTGCTATAATTCGGGTTTCCGAAAAAAGGGATAATAAGTGTTGATGAAAAAAGAGGGATTGTTCAATCAGTTCTTCAGAATGGGCAACCAGATATTCCACTTTGATTTCTTTAACCCCATATCGGTTGGCTAAAGTTACGAGCTCGGGTAACTCCTGGATGTTGTCTTTCATGGCGACAAAAATAAAACGGAGATAGGGAATCGGGAAACGACCGCCTTGATCGATTTCTTTGAACTTATCCAAGGCGTTAAGAATATTTGAAAGCCGCCCTCCCCTTCTGATTTTCTGATAGGTTTCTTCAGTGGCGGCATCAATGGATATGGAGAGATAAGTTAAATGATTCCGGACAAGTAAGTCTACAAATCTTGGCAAAAGGACCCCATTGGTCAAAAGGTATGTTTTGAGGGACGGATAATTCGTTAAATGGATCAAGATGTCGGCAAAATGGGGATTCAGTAACGGTTCTCCGTATCCAAAGAGAGTAACTTCCTCGGCCGTGATGAAAAACGGTTCAATTTTTTTAACCATGTCGAGGGAAAGAACGGTGTTGTCAAAATTTATATGGTTCTGAGCACACATAATGCATCTTAGGTTGCATTTGTTCGTCAGTTCCAGGATGATCCGCTTTGGGGGTTTTGTGTAATTCATTGTCTGTCGATTTCTTCTAAAGATAAATCCTTTAACTATTCCTAATTATTCCCAAAGGATTCTGCACCGTATTGGAAAATCGAATTGCCACCGATTTAATAATTTGATTAGGATTTCCCTGATAGACTATTTCTCCGGATTGCTCATGGAGCTCAATTTCATTTAAGATAAGGGCTCGATCATCTCCACAAATGACATACACGCCATCCGCCACAATTTGAGCGATTTGACCGGGAGTGCCGTAATAGACAGGAGGGAAAAGGGAGGCCCGCCGGATAATCATCTTGCGATCTTGATGGTAGGTGAACGCTCCTGGATAAGGATAGGATTGGGCTCGAATAAAATTATAGATATATCCAGCAGGTTTAAACCAGTCGATATTACCGTCTGGAGGACGACGCGGTGCACCGAAGGTTAAGCGAGGATCATCATCCGATTGCGGTACCCCCATAAGAACGCCTTGAAGAAGCAAAGGGAAATTCTCCTGGACCAAAGGAACAATTAAATTTTCGGCCTTTTCCATTACATCGGCAATATAATCATCAGATAAAATCGGAAAAGATTTTGAAGCCAGGATATCACCGTTATCGAGACCCCTTCCGAATTTGAATAAGGTGATGCCGGCAGATGGGTGCCCCTTAAGGATCGCCCAAACAAAAGGAGCGCTCCCTCTTAAGCTCGGCAAGAGGGAATTATGGATTCCTACGAAACCGTCGGGGACCGATTGAAGAACATCATCTGGTATAATAGTAAACCAGCCCACCGTGAAACAGAGGTCCGGCTGACAGGCTATAATGGCTTCGCGAAGTTCCGAAGTTTTGGAAATTACCTTTAAAGTAATACCAGAAGTCGATGCCAAAGATCGTATTTCTGTGTATCGGGATCGATCATCCCCTGAGTCATCCAGGGTTATTATACCGATCAACGACCTAGGAGCAACGTCCTGTATGGCGCGAAGAGCAACTATTCCATAATTTTTGCTCCCCAGGAAAAGGATTCTCTTGGGTTTTGAATTATTTTTACTTATTTCGATAGCCATTAAATGTTTACTTTCTATACGAATTTACGGCATCAATAACTCGGCCGATCTCCTCTTCTGACATTTCAGGGAACATTGGTAGAGAAATACAATGCGCAGCCAGGTATTCTGCATTCGGACAATCTCCCTGTTTATAACCCAGATGGGAGTAAGCTTTTTGCAGATGGCAGGGCACAGGGTAATGAAGTCCTGGGGAAATGCCGCTGAACTTGAGTGATTCCATCATCTCCTGACGATCATCTACGGTGATGACAAAAAGATGATATATCGATTCCGCCCATTCTGGGTTACTCTGCCAGTGTACGGCGGGGTTACGAATTTCTTGTTGATAACGTTCGGCGATCACTCTCCGCCGTTTATTCCATTGATCCAGGTGGCGGAGTTTAATATTGAGTATAGCACCCTGTAAACCATCCATACGCATATTAAAACCTAGTTCATCATGATAATAACGGACTTCCGAACCGTGATTTCTCAGACGTTTAAGATGTTCAGCCAGAGCGGAATTATTCGTAGTGATCATGCCTCCTTCACCACAGGCTCCGAGATTCTTTCCGGGATAAAAACTGAAGGCGGCCATCTCTCCGAAAGCGCCTATTCGTTTCCCTTTATATCGTGCTCCCTGGGCTTGGGCGGCATCTTCCAGGAAAAAAATACCGTGTTTTTGGCAGATCGCTTTTAGTTCTTCTATATTACACGGTTGGCCATAAAGGTGAACACCGATAATTGCTTTGGTTCTGCTGGTTATCCTTTTTTCAATCTGAGATGGGTCGATGTTCCAAGTATCCGGAGTGCAATCGATAAAAATGGGAGTCGCTCCGACATAAGATGGGGCCCAGGCCGTGGCAATAAAGGTGTTGGCCGGCAGAATGACCTCATCTCCCTGAGAAATACCCAAGGCGATCATCATTAAATGAAGTGCGGATGTCCCGCTGTTAACGCCGACGGCGTGGTGAACGCCGCAATAAGATGAAAATGAGGCCTCGAAATCTTCAACAAATTTTCCTCCGGAAAAAGCCGTTTGTTCAAAAACATCAGCCAGAGACTGAAAGATTTCATCCTTTAATTGATTGTTTTGCCGACGAATATCCAAACAGGGTATATCTTGAAGCACGATTCTGTCTCCTACCTCCAGGTTTTATAACTTTTTTCGAAAGACCGCCGGATTTCCGGCTACAATGGTTCCGGCTTGAACATCTTTCGTTACGACCGATCCGGCCCCAATAACTGCTCCGTCTCCGATTTGAAGTCCGCAAAGGATGGTTGCACCGGAACCAATGGAAACCTTATTGCCTATGTACGTTCTGACAACTTCCCAATCATTTTCAGTTTTCAACTCTCCCAGGTCATTAATCGCCTGTGGGTATTTATCATTAATAAAAGTTACATTATGACCGATAAAAGTATTATCTCCGATTTGTACGCCTTCACAGATAAAACTATGACTGGATATTTTGCATCGTTTTCCAATAACGGCGTTTTTCTGGATCTCGACAAAAGAACCGACTTTGGTTTCATCTCCGATTGTACATCCGTATATATTGACAAAGTTATAAAAGATCACATTTTCGCCAACGAATACATTGATGATCGATTGACGGTCCGAGTTGATGGTAATATTTTTCATAATTATTCACTCATATCATGCCGTAAAGTTATGCGACTGCCGTTACTCTTAATGGAGATTTCCGCCGCTTCCAGAATGTTAACGACTTCATATGCCAGTTTCCAGTTGGAGACCGGTTCTGTTTTTGTTAGACAGGATTTGACGAAATCAGCCGTCATTTCAGATAAAGCTTCCTTGGTATCTATTTTGGGTGAAAAGACGTCTCCGGTGCGATAACCGATTAATACTTTTCGCAAGTCCTCATCGGTATTGACCTCGTAACCGGAGTCATAGACTTTAACCTTTTCCGATCCTTCGAGATCGTTATAAACAATCATTTTTTTACTTCCACCGATATAAGTAGTCCGGACTTTCACCGGCGACACCCAGGAACAATTACAATGCGCAATAAAGCCGTTGTCGTAATGAAGGGTCAGATAGGCGATATTTTCGATATCGTTACTGGTATGGGTAACACCGATGGCCTGGACGCTCTTCGGCTTTTTTTTGATCAAATGAAGAAGAATTGAAATATCATGGGCCGCCAGATCCCAAAGGACATTGATATCCTGATGAAATAATCCCAGGTTGATCCGGAGAGAATCATAATACTGAAGATCGCCTAGATCACCGGAATCAATGATCTGTTTAATCTTTCGAACCGCACCGGTATACAAAAATGTATGGTCGACCATCAGGATTCGCTCGGAGTTGTTGGCCATCTGAATAAGTTCAGTGGCTTGGGACCGTGAGGTCGTCATCGGTTTTTCCGCTAAAACATGTTTACCTGCTTCCAAGGCTTTTTTAATCAAAGGATAATGGGCTAGAACCGGCGTGGCGATGGCTACGGCCTCAATATCGGAATCATTGAATATATCATCGGCAGTTAGAGTGGTCTCGACAGTGGGATAAAGCCTTTGAACGACAGACAGCCTTTCAGGCCTTAAATCCGAGACCATTCTCAACGTACAGCCATCGGTAGCCATTAAGTTACGAACTAAATTGGGTCCCCAGTACCCATATCCGATAACTCCGATATTCATCTTAGCCTCCTAATAAATTCCATGTCCTGGCGATCCACCTACTGCAGGAATTGGATTTAGTTCATCTGATAATTTTCTATTTTCAGGATCGATGGAAAGGTTATATTTTTTTAAAATAGCCAGAAAATCTCCATCTCCTGATCGCAAGGGTAATAATTTTTGGATCAATTCAGCAATGTAATCCTTAAAATTTAGTGACAGCAAGAGAGAGAGGAGATTCTCCAAAGCTTGGTCATTTCGTACATCAAAGCTAAGGGCGCTATGGAAATATTCCACGGCCTTGGCATAATCCTTTTGAAGCATAAAAAGACCACCCAGATCATTCAAGGCCAATGAATGATTTGGTTTCATCAAAAGAACCTGCTGTAACTTCTCTTGACTTTCTTTAAAATGTGACAAATCAGTAAGAAGTTGAGCATGTTGGTAAACCAAATCCGAAGTAAATATACCATTACAAAAAAGATTTTCAAATTCCCGAGAAGCTTCAAGCAATTTGTTTTTTAGTCGTAATTGATCTATTTTCTTTAAATATTGGCGATTCGATGATAAAAGATCAAAATGCTCCTTTTGATAATCGATCAAAGGAGATCGTGCCTGTGAGAGATATTCATAAGTCCAGAAAGCCTTTCCGATTACGGGATTCCAACGTAATTCCGTTAATTCAGCAGCAACTCCCGGGGTCCAATTTTGCGAACCTTGATATAGATCCGATGCTAAAATGTTTTTTTCTAGGGCCAGTATTTCGACAATTTGTTCGTGAATGGCATGCATGGAGAGCGGACGAAGTCCGCCTTGGCCAACCCACTTATCGATATGCTCAATATATGTCTGATAAGTTTGAGCGTCCATATTTTCCAGGAAATCATTCAATTCACGAAAATTCTTAAATTCACGAAAATCAATAAAACATTCACGCGGAACATAATTTTCGATATCCGGTGTTCCCAAATAAATCGGGAGGGTTCGAGTCTCCAAGCAATCATAAATTTTATCTGCGTAACCCAGGGAATAGACGGGATGATGGATATTTTCAAAACAGAGATAATACTTGTAGCTGGCGATGGTTTTAAATCGAATTTCTTTCGCTAAAGTTCCTTTAAAATTGGGTATAGGAAAAGGAGGTGTTCCGTAGACATCAAAAGGCAGTGAGCCATAAAGATGGAACCAGAGAGCGATTTCGAGACGCTTTGAATAGAGTTCTCCTGGGACAACGGAACGTTTATTGCCGTTAACCATGCAAAGGGCCTTTAATCGGTTTTCCAGAGGATATTTACTCTCCCGTTCCCACAAATCCTCGGTAATCGGCGGGAAAATGTTTAATCCGGTCCGGGGGCTAAGGGCTTTTTTAAATTTTGTCGGATTCATTTCAATGATTTTGTCATAATGGGTAAAGATATAATCAAAATGCTGCCAGACTAACGGATCATAATGTCCGGGTAAGACGATAATCGGCTCGGTGAGAAAAAGCATATTTAAACCCGGAAGGCGTCCGATAAAACTATCGGCATTTAAATGCAAATAGGCCTGACATCCCTCAATCGGCATCGGTGTGGTCAAAATGGTGACCTTGCCTCGATGGACGGCAAAGGAGTCGGTAAATGGCAGATGATGATAGACTTGATTGATTAGTACGAATTTATCCATATTTCTTCCCTGACAGCAATTTTTTGGCCAAATCATAACGGTCCGGTGTACCGATATCCAAAACCGGTTCGGAAGAAATAAAACCGTACATGTCATTTCCCGCTAATATGGGAAATAAGTCTTTTTCCAGAGAGTAATTGATCTGATCCGGAATCCGGAATAATAGCGATCGTTTCATCAGATAGATGCCTGCATTGATCAAACTTCGACCAGCTGAGATTTTTTCTTGGAAACTGGTAATTCGTCCTGTTGGTTCCATAATGATAGACCCGAAATCTGAGGCGGTCTTGGTCTCCGAAACAACCAAAGTTATTGAGGCTTGCCTCGACAGATGATAAGCAGTAAAAGCCTCCAAATCAGCCGGACAATACGAATCGCCATTTAAGACGAAAAACGGGTCAGAAAGGATCTTAGGTCCGGCCAGTTTTACACCACCCCCTGTGCCGAGGGGTGCGTCCTCCTTTGAAATAATGATCGTCAGTGGTCCAGAATACCGTTGATAATACCTTTCTATGATCTCCGATTGATAACCGGTGCAGAGAACAAATCGGGTTAAGCCATAACTTGATGCATAGTCAATAAGGAGATCTAAAAAAGGTCGCCCACTTATTTCGGCCATCGGTTTTGGACGATCCCATACCACCGACCTTAAACGAGTCCCTTGTCCGCCACAAAGTATAACTACATCCAGTTGTTCCATGGCACTCAATAAAAATCCTGTGTTGAATACATAACCACCTGGGTTCCCAAGGTATCAAAACCAAAAGGAACATACAAAATTTCCTTTAGCTTTTCCTTAACTAGCGGCTGGAGTTCCGGATTTACAAAAAGGAGTATAAAGCCTCCACCGCCTGCACCCAATAGTTTTCCGCCTAAGGCACCCGCTTTCAAGGCTGTGTCGTAAATAGCATCTATTCTGTTTGTGGTGATACGGTCGGTAAGGCTTCTTTTGATCTTCCAGCTTTCGTTTAAGAGTTTGCCGAATTCATCTAGATTATCTGATCCATTATTTAAAATACTGATGGCCTCATCGACCATAACCTGCATGGTTCGGAGTTCGATTTTTCGGTTGTTGGTATTTTTTATTTGCTCCCCGGCAATTTCAGAAGCATTTCGGGAAACCCCTGTAAAAAAGAGCATGAGATGACTCTGCAACCGGTTAAGTTTTTCCCGGCTCAAAGGGAGAGGGGTTACATAAAAATCAAATTCTCCTCCGAATTCAATTTTATTGAAACCTCCAAAGGCTGCGGCAACCTGATCCTGGGCGCCGACATTTTCAGCCAGCATCTGCTGCTCGACATACAGGGCTTCTCGGGCCAAAGTCCGTTTGGTGACCATCTTCCCGGACAAAGCGTATAAGGCATTTAAAAACCCAACCGTGAAGGACGAACTGGATCCCATCCCGGATTGGGCTGGGATGTCCCCGGTATAGGTCATTTCCACTCCTTTTGGCATTTTTAGATAGGTCAAACAGGCCCGGACTGAAGGATGTTTAATATCCTCGATCGTTTTAGTTTCCTCTCGAATGACGTAACGCATCAAATATTTATAGGTAAAGAAAGGAGGGAGATAGCGGCAGTTAATGTAACAGTATTTATTAATGGTTGTGCTTAATACGGCTCCGCCATGTTCCCGATACCAAACCGGATAATCGGTGCCGCCACCGAAAAATGAAATTCTAAATGGGGTTCGGGTGATAATCACAATTTTTCCTCACTGATTCAGATGATACGCCAAACAACAAATGAAAAACCTTCATGGAATAAATTTCCAAATGGAACACGTTGGCTTTTCAAAACTTCTATTTTTCCTTCTCTTTCCAATTGCCTCAAGGCATCATAATATCCGGAAAGATAATTTCTCATGTTGTGATAACGGATCGCCAGGTAATCCAACAAATCGTTCCCGTTATACATTTCCAGGAAAGGTTCGGAGTTTATGCAAAGGCTCGGCTTTCTTACCAGGAGAAACTCAAGGAAAGGGTAATAATCCCTACCGATCTGTTCCAGAGAATTAAGGGTGATTATGGCCGAGTTTTCCGGAATTTTCAGGGTTTGATCCGGGGCAAAGTAATCAAAAAGCCGACCAGAAATCGGAGCCTTAAGTACTGTTCTCAAAGAATCGGCTATTCTTACGGAGCTTTCCGCCCAGTCTAAGCCGACAATCGTCTTTTCCGGAAAAAGTTGGCTCATAATGGACAGGTTGTATCCGGTTCCGCAGCCGAATTCGAATATGGTTTCAAAGGACGCCAAAAAGGTTTTAAATAAATAATGCCGGTAAACGGTATAAAAATTCACTTCGAACTTCCGATCCCGAGGCTGGATATAGCGGCCGAAAAGCCGGGACCGGTCATATTTTGAAATATATTTCGGTTGCAGAGCTGAAAGATCATAGTCCATGGTTTGGAATGTTTTTAAGTTTTCCGACCAACCTCTTTCCCAATCTTCTTTCCGGGCCCGACCGGCGGCTTTGTGTTTAACGTTATCCAGGACTTTTAACACTTCCAGGACCGTTTGTTCGAATGCCTCTCCCTCTAAAAATTGATAATGGAAATCGTAATCTTCAATCAACTCACCACAAAGGTTTAGCATCTGGGATCGGTCGGTTCCCAGGAGGGCGGCAAAGGCTTGAATATCCAGTTTAGCCGGAAAGGCCTCGGGAATTTCTGAAGTCATATTGGTGGCGGTCTTAGACAAAAAAACCTTCCTCATCGCGTCGGGATAGAATTGGATTTTTAATGGGCCACCAGATATTTAACCGGGGATCATTCCAGACATAGGTAAACTGTCCGGAGGGATTATAATTCGTCGACTGCTTATAATGAAAAATGGTCCGACGGCTTAAAACCAAGTGGCCGTTGCCGTGTTTTGGGGGAACCAAAACCTGATATCGGTTGCGGTCCGAAAGCGTAAAAGACTGCCACCGGCCGAAGTCCGGGCTTTCTTGATCGCAATTGACTACTATAAAATAGAACCGACCGTACAAACAGGAAATAAGCTTCCAGGTTTCGGCATCCCCATGAATTCCCCTAAGAACATTTTGAGAAGATACGGATATATCATCTTGAATAAATTTGACGGTAATCCCTTTTCGGTTATAGGTATCCTCATTGTAGGTTTCCAGATATTCCCCTCGAAAATCTTCAAAAGACTTCAGTTTGATCAGCAAGACCCCGTCCAGGTTTGTTTTTTCAACTTCCATTACTGTTCCTTAAATATGTATAAAGTCACAATTATTGTTGCTTCCGTGGCGGTCAATAAATTTTTTCGTCAGCACATAGGCTTTTTCCGGGGATCGTCGGCTTTCCCTAACCAATCTCCGCAAATCAATTTCCAGGATTTTTTTTCCGCCTTCCGCCAAGGATATAATCCACCTTTTGAGAAGGGTATAATCCTTTCGGGAGGATTTAAAAAAGGTCTCGACTAATTCCAGGGCATAATCATAAAAACCGGTCAGGACCGCCACCAGCAAGAGAACCCGACTGTCCCGCTCGGACAAACAACGACGGTTTTTGGGATTACCCAGAGGATCCTTGAAATAAAGGGCATCGGCCCAGGCCAGGCGTTCCTCGGTATCTCCTTCCCGACGATTGATTTTTTTAGCCGAGACATAATTCGGATACAGTCCATAAAGCTGAAAACCATGCTCCCTCAAGTAACAGTCCACTTCAGCAAAGGTTCGCTGCCCATGATACATCTGGAAAAATTCGACTTCGCACCACAGGGCCTGACATTGTTCCTTTAAGACCTTCCGGGCCCCTTGAAAGATATCGTACTCGGCTCCCTGGCAATCGGTTTTAATAAATTCTCCTAAACGTTTTCCTTTCTGCTCCGAGTTATAGACAATATCGTCCAAAGAAACGGTTGGAATCGATAGGACCTTGTCAACGAGAAATCCCTTCATCCCGTATCGAAGGGTCATTTCGCTGTTCGGTTTCAACAATGAACTGTTTACCGGGCTTTGAGTCAGATAGAGTTTTCCCTTCCCGCTTTTTTTCCCTACCGCCATGTTAAAGATGGTTAATTCTGCGAATTGATGGCTGATATATTTCTCCTGCAATTGAAGCCAGGCTTTCCTGTCCGGTTCAAAACAGGTGCAATGAGTCAAAGAGACCATCGGGGATATCACGGGATGAATATCTCCGGCACTCCCCAAGTCGATAAAACCTAACGGGTTTTCGTTGAAAGAACGAAAAAGGCTCGATTTTCGAAAATGTTCGTTCTGAATTGTTGGCTCCAAGGGTTTCATTATTTCTCACAAAGCGTTTTGAATCCGGTTATGTATTCCTGCTGGATCAAGACAGAGTTGTTTGCGAATATCTTCCAGGGTGCCATAGTGACAACAGAAATCATCCGGCAAACCATGATACTCCACCTTAGCCGAACATCCGGCGTTTACCGCCTCAAAAAGCCCGAAGGCATCATGGACCACTAACAGTTTGGTATCTGAAAAACGCCTCACTAACTGAACATCCAGGGGTTTCAGCGTATGGAAATAAAGTAGATTTACCGGCAGGTCCGCACAGGCCTTGAACACATTTCCCAAGATAGGACCTGAGGTTAGTACAGAGACCTTGGCTCCCGGTGTTTCTTTAATGACCACTCCCCGGCCAAATTCAACCGGAAGGTCAAGACCATGCTCGTCGGCGGCAATACGCAGATAAGAAGGGAGACCGTTATTATAAGATCGGGTAAAAAGAATTTCGAATTCCTTTTTCGATCCGGGCTGCATGACTTCCATGCCCGGAAGCATCCGCATCAGTTCAAGATCGGTATAGCAATGATGGGTAGCTCCATCCCAGGCATAATCGAACGATCCGCCGCAGGTAACGATGGTCGCCCCCAGACGGTTGTAGCAAAGATCAAGTTTGACCTGTTCATAACTCCGTTCGGTTACAAAGGGTGTTATGGTATGAACAACGGGGAAAAACCCGACGGCGCTCATTCCTCCGGCCATACTGATCAGGGTATTTTCACAGATCCCGAGATTAAGCAGCCTCTCCGGATATTTTTCTTTGAATTCATTAAACAAATAAACACTGATATCCCCAAAAAGCAGGATCAGTTTGTCGTCTTTCTCGGCCAGCTTTAAAACCGTATCTTTAAATTGCCGCCGCATGTAACTCTCCAAGAAGGGCAGTTAATTCTTCCGCATTGGGGCTTCGGCGATGCCAGGCAAAAACTTCCTCAATTAAGGCAGGGCATCCTTTCCCTTTGACTGTTTGAGCATTAATCAAACGGGGTTTTCCATTTGTTGGGTTACCTAAGGCTGTTTTTAGTGCCCATAGATCATGGCCATCCACGGTCTGTACGTCAAAGCCAAAGGCGGAAAATTTCTCAACCGCTTGATCAATAGGCAGGCATCTGGATTGGGAACAGTTATGATCAAAAAGTACCGTCAGGTTCGAGAGTCCAAGATTGGCGGCGACCATGGCCGCCTCCCAAACCGTCCCTTCATTGGATTCCCCGTCGCCGATCAGAACAAAGACCTGCCGGTTACTGCTCGACAGCTTGAATCCCAAGGCTATGCCAACCCCTACGCCGATGCCGTGCCCCAGGGAACCGGTGGACAATTCTATTCCCGGAACCTTGAGTCGGTCGGCATGACATCCGAACCGAGCGCCGAAGGCTCCGAAAGAAAAAACCTCCGAGGCGGGGAAATATCCATATTGGGCCAATACGCAGTACAGTCCGAGGGCGCCATGCCCCTTGCTCAGTATAAAGATATCCCGTTCCCCCCAAGACGGATTTTTCGGATCATGGCGCATGGTTTCGTATACGGACCGGAGCATTTCAATAATCGAAAAACAGGTTGGAATATGACCATGACCGCTGTGATGGGAGATGCGCAGGATGTTCTCTCTGATTTTTCTGGATATGGCGTCCATGCTCTTTGTCAACCAAGCTCGTTGTTAATGAGGTAATTATGCCTGTCTAATAAAATAAAGATCCCCGTAGTAACGGGATAGTTCCGGATCCTCTTCATAAACAAGTCGGAAATTTCGGGAATGTAAAAAATTTACGACTCCGTCTCTCAAATCTCTGTTATGACGTTCGATGACGATCTTATGGACCCCTCCCAATCCATTTGAGGCCCCTGCCAAAACGTCCAGCTCCATTCCTTCGACATCCACCTTCAAAATACCCACCTCTTTGATCTCAAAACGGAGGAATAATTCATCAATCGTTTCCGTCTCGACGTTTATCATTTGGATAAATTCCTCTTTAAGCCATGGCCGATTTACCAATTTAAGATCCCGGCCACCGATGGGGCCTATCTGTTTAATTATTTCAAAACGAGCGGTTCCTTTTTCCGCCGCCAGGGCCTTATTAACCGTTGTGACATTTTGGATCCGATTCGAATCCAGATTGCGTTGCAGCACTTCAAATAAATAGGGATTGGGCTCCACACAAATCAGGCGGCAATCCGGGTTATGCACCTTTATTTTCAGGGCATAAAAACCCTCATTGGCGCCGATATCGATGATCACCTTCTCTCCCCTACTCGAGAACTCCGGCAGGAGAAAATGATTGTCCTCCCGAAAAATCTCATGATAGACTTCCAAAGTGGAAAAACCGCTACATTCCCTGTACCAGATTCGATACGACCCAAGGGTTAAGGATAAAAGGTCATCCCCCCCATAAAAACGGTTATGTTCATAGACCTGCCGGCGTTGCTGAAGGATTGTTTCTATAGCCCTTCGACTATCATCGTCGCCGGCCTGTTCAAGCAGCCATTTTTCATCCAGATCTTTTTTCACGGAGCCTAACTCTTTCTAATCCCCTAGCAGTCTTCGTTTTAATTTTATCGAAGTCATCTCTTGAATATGTTTCCTGGCCTCCAGGCCGAATCTGGCTTCGATCCCTTGAAGATATTTAGGATTCTTAAAATAGACATCGAAAGCATAATCTCTGAATTCCAAAACCTGAGCCGCACTGAGATGTTCGGTTGGAAGTGGGAGAAATTCATATCCCTGAGAGGCATACCCCAACCAGGTTTCCGGCAGTTTTATCCCCTTTTCCATCGCCTCTTTGTATAAATCCGAACCCGGTATAGCCATAGCGCAAAAAAAACTGGGGAAGGCCGGCATCAATTCCAGGGCCAGGTTGAGGGTGTCTTGCATGGAATCATAGTCGTCCCCCGGAAGGCCGAACATGAAATTAGCACAAAAATCAATACCGACCTCATGGGCTTTGGACACGGCTTGACGCACGGCATCAATGGTATATGAGTCTTTCCCCACATTGGACCTGATGAGTGTATTGCCCGTTTCAATACCCAGCTTAAGCCAATGAAACCCTGCCTTTTTTAGGGTTTTCAGTTTTTCCATGTTCACCTTGGCCAGCACATCCACCCGGGCAAAGGCATTGATATTGAGATTGTACCCTCTTTCGATTAGACCTTCGGCAATGGGGAGATAATGTCCCGGATTGAAAACGAAAAGTTCGTCATGGATATTAATATGCTTCACACCGTATTCTTTAACTAAAATATCGATCTGGCGGAGGACCCAATCCGGACTCCAGTAGCGTATCCGATGTTCCCCGTAGGTGGCATGGATAGCGCAAAAACTGCATTTATAGGGACAACCGAGGCTGGTAAAAATGGAGGCGAATTTGGTTCGTTCTGAAAAATCCCGCAGACACATCCAACTGAAGGCCCGGTAACGGTCCATGGGCAAGAGATCCCAGGCCACATCCGGAAGTTCCCCGGTGAGGTCCTTGATATTTTCAGGGGGCGGGCCATGAAATATGTTTTGACCCTCTTTCCACCAAAGTCCCCGAATCTCAGGAAATCGCTTTCCAGAAAGGAGATCGTCCAAGGTTTGGAATCCCTCGCCTTGAACGAGAAATTCACAAGCCTCTTCTTTTAGAGTACGCTCGGGTAAGGCCGAAGGGTGCCAGCCGGTAAGAATCAGTTTGGAATGGGGTATGGTTTCTTTGATTTTTCGGCATAACTGGCCGACGGCCACCATAATCGGAGCGGAAACATTGGCCTGCTGACTATAGCAAACAATAGCAATATAATCCGGGGAGGTTTCGGCCAGAAATTGAACGGTTTCATCAAAATCCAGATTCAGGGCATTGGCATCCAGTAATTGGCAGGAAAATCCTTTGTTCCGCAAATAGCCCGCCGTTAAAGCCGCCCAGAAAGGGGTATCAACGGCTGAAAAAACATTGCTCAAATCCTGATAAACTTGTTTGCGAGTGCCCCCGACATTCACCAGGACAATATCCGGATGACTTTTCATCAGGAGACCCCCATTTGATTAATGTCGGCGCCATTCAAAAGAAATCGGCCGATAATGGCCGTCGGTGAGCAGAGATAGATTTCTCCGTTAATCAATTTGCGTTTTGCCTCCGAAAAGGAAATGGCTTCAACTGAGGTAATCTCTGCATCCACAGAATTCCTGGATTCAAATTCTCTTTGACTCACATCCACTCTAAAAATACTCAACAATACCGGCATGCGGCCAGGCATTTCCGAAATTGGCAAGATAGGGATAAAACGGCCAGGGTCATCGACAAGTATCCCTGTTTCTTCGGCAAACTCTCTTCTGGCCGCTTCACGGGGAGTTTCTCCATCAAGAGAATCTCCCGCCGGTAGTTCCAGCGGACAATCGGCAATTAAGGGGCGATTCACCCGGATCATAACGATCGCCTTATTTTCTAAAATAGGAAGGACCACAACCTGAGGCCGCTCATATTCGATACTGAAGAAGGTACCCCTGGAAAGAACTTTGAACCAAGGATTCTGATGCTTAAGCTGAATCGGTTCTAATTGGGGACACAATAATTCAGGCGGATTATCCGGTGAGCAGGGGATAACTTTTCTGTTCATTGATAAAAAATCCTTCCCGAATTAAAGACCAAAGAGGAAATGGTTCCATCTATTTTTCAATGGTCAGCGCCTTCCAGGGGGTCCGGGTCAATGTCTCCCGCCAGTATTCCAAAATGTCTATCAAGGTTGTCTTGAGCGGGATCTCCGGCTGCCACCCGGTTTCCTCGGTAAACTTTTGGATGCTGGGAATCTGCAGGGTGACATCGGAAGGCCGCAGCAATGCCGGATCAACTTTAATCTCGAGCTGTTTGGGTGAAAGGGCTAAAAGCATCTGAAGCCCTTCACCAATTGTCACGGTCTGATTGCCGCCGATATTATAGACTTCTCCTGGGCGACAGCGATTAACCAAAATCCAATAGGCCTTCACGGCATCTCGCACATCACAGACCGTCCGAACCGAGTCTAGGTTTCCGACCCGGATAACCGGCGGTTGCAGACCCAGTTCGGCTGCGGCAATTTGCTTAGAAAAGGCCGAAAAGGCAAAAACGTCCCCTCTGCGCGGACCGGTATGCGTAAACATCCGAGTTCGAATTGTCTTAAGACCGTAGGAGGAAAAATATTGATAGGCCACCATATCCTCCCCTACTTTACTAACGGCATAGGGAGAGGCCGGCTTAAAAGGACAGGTCTCAGTGATCGGAATGTCGGCTTCACCGACCTGTCCATACACTTCCGAAGAAGAACAGACATGGATGACCGGATCGATACCCGTAAATCGAATCGCTTCAAGCAGGTTGGTGGTCCCAATGACATTAGTCCAAAGGGTTTGGATCGGGGTATTAAAACTAGTCAAGACATAACTCTGAGCCGCCAGATGAAAGATCACCTCCGGCTTTATCATTTGCATATGACGGATCAGCCCGCTTAAATCAACCAAGTCGGCCTCAAACAACTTGACCCGACTAAATATTTTTTCCAAATTATCCTTGGGGCTGCGCCATCGGCATAACCCGTAAACCTCATGCCCTTCATTTAAATTAAGAACATATTCGGCCAAATGGCTGCCGACGAATCCGGTGATTCCTGTAATAAGTATTTTCATTAATACTCCCTTGCCCCTTTAATTTCCTTAAATACCTCTTTTAATCTGGTTTGCAAAAATGTTGCCATTTTTTGATCATATTTTTTTTAATTTTTTTTTTATAACAAATTGATTTAATTATGATTATTATCTAAAGGGCTACTTTTCCCTCCAAAAGAGGTGCGGGTATTAGAAAAGGCATCCCCGATCAGTCAAATAGTTGACAATTTGGGGCCTCGGCATTAAGTCTTAAAATCAGCCCTATTAACTGATGGGATCGCCAAAAGTCGTTAACGCTCTGGCAAAAACGAGGCACAGGAGATTTTA
>Ga0233425_10001048_pt1 | contig 65431 bp, 40 predicted proteins | sample Watercolumn_Towu_2_FD_181712 | JGI IMG/M metagenome (GOLD analysis project Ga0233425, IMG submission 181712) | Freshwater microbial communities from Lake Towuti, South Sulawesi, Indonesia - Watercolumn_Towuti2014_140_MG | ecosystem: Environmental > Aquatic > Freshwater > Lake | place...
GTTTCGACAACATCACAGCGCTGATGGCCGTGCTCGACGACCTCCGGGCGCTAAATTCGGACCTGGACAACATCCAGACGCAGGTCGGCGAGCTCAAGGACCGGCAGGAGGGCACCTCCAAGGATGTGGAGGCGCTGGCGGTACCGTCGTGGGGGTCGCTGGTGATAGCGATGGTGGTGCTTGCGCTGGCCGTCGTCATAGTGGCCTTGTCCCGCGGGAAAAAGCCCGGTCCGCAGATGCCCGGGACGCTCCCCCGGGCTCCAACGGGGACACCGCTGCCGTCTCCCCGACCGTCCGGGCCGCCCGCGCCGCCGAACGAGCCGGAGGAAGAGCCGGAGGGACTCGCGGAAGAAGAAGGGGAGCCCGCGGATGAGCCGGAGGAGCCAGCCGCCGGGCCGGACGCGCCCGGGCCGAAAGGTCCGGCGGCCGTGCCCGATGAGGAGAAACAGAGGGCATGAATCCTGCAGGATGACCCGAAGACCGGCTGACCTGCTCACCAGTCCGGACCGAATATGCACGGAACCAACTTTAAATACCCCCAATCGATTTCTTCATCCCGCGGGCCCGTAGCATAGACAGGATATTGCACCGGCCTTCTACTGGCGGCCAGGGCCGCCCGGGGCAAGCCGGGGGTCTCGGGTTCGAATCCCGACGGGCCCGTGCCCGAGGCATGGGCCCGTCTGGGTCCTAAACGAGCTCGCTTCGCTCGCTCGTTTGCGGTCCCGACGGGCCCGCAATCTTGCCGGCCCGATAGCGCGGGGCAAGTTGCGGCGAGGAGGACCGGGCCATTGCCCGGTCCTCCGGGCCTGAAAGAACCGAGCGGAGCGAGGTTCTTTCATGCATGGGGCATGAAGGCCCGGAGGGATTCGAGAGGGAGACGCCTCCGCCCGGCGAGAGGAGGCGTCTCCCGAAGCGACAAATTGCCGGGGCAATTTGTAGCGAGGACGACGGGCGGGCCCGTCGTCCGAATCTGCGATTTGCGGGAGCCTAGCGAACCGCAAATCGCACTGGAAGAGTCTCAAATGACGTAGTTCACCAGGTAGAATATCTCCCCGCTCAGGAACGAGAACCACCAAAGGACGAACAGGGCCTTCGAAAGCCTCGTGTGCCAGACCGTCTTCTTCCCGGTCCTCCAGTTGTAGATGCCCGTGGCGGCCACGCCCAGCTCGATCATGATGACGATTGCCGACATCGTACCGTGGACGATGAAGTAGAGCAGTATGGCTCCCTTCATTACCAGCGTGCTTTCGCCGACGCTTACCCCGAGCGCCCTCATTATCATGTAGCCGACGGACATGCTCAGGTCCCAGGTGACGGCCGCCGCGCCCGTGAGCTTGTGGTATTTCCAGCCTTTCCGGCCACTCAGGAAAGCGTGGACCAGGAGGAACGCAACCGGTATTATCCCTATCGCGATGATCGTGCTGACGAGCGGTGCCTCGGGCATCCCTGATTGCTCCCTTTTAGACCGTGAGCGGGCGATTCAGTATATCTCATTTTCCCCATATTCATACCGAATCGCCTATATGCAAGGGCGACGTCCGGCCTGCGCCCTTATCCAGTCGCGCCCTCTCCGGCCTAAAAAGCTTTAAATGCCCCGAGGCAATCCAGAGCCGGCAAATGCCAGGGACGGCGCGCGCGGCTGCCGGCCCGCGCGCAAGGGGAAAACCGGATGAAGCGAAGCTCAAGGGCGTGGAAGAAGCGAGGAAAGCAGCGGTGGAAGTGGCGCAAGAAGAAGATGCGCCGAAGGAAGCGGGACCAGAAGCGGCAGCAGGCCTGATTCCGCAACCGCTGCGGGCGCTGCCCCAGGCGCCCGCGGCGCTATCACGGGAGCATGGGGTAGTGGCATCCTTACGGGCTCCAGTTACGATGTAAGTCCATCGGAAATGGTCCCGGCGTCCGGGGATGACTGGAAACGGGTATGCCGCGGCCAAGCGTCGCGGAAAAACTGGAGCGAGGACCCGGACATCCAGCCGAGGACCGAGGATACCCGTCGACCTGGGTTCAAATCCCAGTGCTCCCACCCTTTTTTCTTCTATGCAATCTTTGAAGAAAAAAGCGTGGACGGAAATTTGTACTATACGTGTGCCCTCGCAGACGACGATGCCATTTGTCCCGTCTGCGAGGGCACGGATGGTATAGGCCGGCCACCCAAACGACCACGATATTCTGGCTTCTGGGGGACGGATGGCACAGGCCGGCCACCCGAAGCAAGGGACGCGATCCGACCGTGACCGCAGATGACAGACATTGTTCTCCACCGTCGGTCCTGCCGGTTGTTCCAAAGGGAATCTGACGAGCACGCTCCACCAAAATCTTTATATTATCCAGGTCTGCATGGAAATTGAAATGAACGCAAGAAGCGTCGCAACGGCAATGCTCCTTCTGGCAGTCCTGCTCTCCGCGCCCGCCGCCATCGCAGACCACAACCATGGGAGCGGCAAACTTGCGACGGCGACCTATTTTTTCATCTCCGGCCAGACCTCGCTCGGGCTCGGCATCCCCAACGGCTCCTCGGACCAATCGGTGCCGATAGGGATGGGGGCGGGAATGATGATGAGATCTCTGGGAAAGTGGAGCAGCCCGCCCTTCGAGGTCGAAATGGATTACCAGTCCGGCGACGTGAACTTCTCGGTCTGGGTCCAGGGGTCCGGCCGCTTCCAGACGGGGACCCAGCTCCACGCCTATTTCGGCGTCAACGACCAGCAGGGCAGCGCAATGGTCATGTCCGACACGGCCCCCCTAACTGGAACCGCGGTGGAGTTCAAGGGGAGCGGAAAGCAGCCGCTGACCGTAAAGAAGGGCGACAGCCTCTCCGTCTGGTTCTATGCGGTCGAGAGCGGCTCGGGCGGCGCCCTCGTCTACGGGAGCTCGCAGCACCCCTCCTACGTCGCCGTCGGGGTCGCGCCCGTGAACATCACCGCCAACGCCTCCAGGGCTACCGGCAATCTCATGCGCCTGACCGGGTCCGTCGAACATCTCCTCGGAATGAACGAGATAGCGTCCGTCGAGGCCCGGCTGGTGGGGCCGTTCTACGAACAGGACCTCGGCACGACCGACCCGACCATGCACTACGACATGAGCGGAATGTCGTTTGGCAAGAGCGCGAAGATGACGGTCGACCCTTCCGGCGAAGGGAGCGCGAACATAAGCTGGAAATGGGATTACACCGGCGCGAGGATAACGACAGGTATCTACTATATCATCGTCAAGGTGGTGGACGCCCAGAACCAGTCTTGGTACGGCGCCTCGCAGCCCGTCAGGCTTTCTCCGGCATCGCCGGCGTCATTATTTGACGGGGGGAACCCGCCGATCATTGCGGCGCTGGCCATCGCGGCGGTCGCAGGGGGCGTCGCGGCCTTTCTGAAATTCTCGGGGCGGCTGCAAAGAAAGCCCCGGAGCGCAGGCGGGGATACAGGGACGCGCTGATTCGGAAAGACCGGATCGCCCGCCTTTGCGGGGCCGAAATTTTTTCCATCTTCGAGTGCGCGGCCTGGATAGGCCTGCCATCAGCGAAAATGAACGTCCTTCAACGTCAGACCACAAACTCCCTTCCCGGCCCTCAGATCGGGATGGCCCCTGTGTAGAACAGGAGGAATATGCCCATCCCGATCGTGTGCATGAGCGAGAGCGCCGCAAGCCCCCTCACGATGGAGTCGCGGTCGTGCGACCGGATGAACCAGACATAGACGCCGACCTGGGCCGCCTGGAACGGCCAAAGCCAAAGCATCGCCCTCCACGGGACGACGTACCCGAAGGCGGCCAGGGCCGAGTTCGCCCCGATGTACGAGAGGAGGAACGCCACGGAGAGCCACATCGTGGCGTTCTTGCCCAGGGTGACGGCGAGCGAGCCGATGCCCGCCCTGTGGTCCGCGTCGTGGTCCGCGACCGTCGTCGGGGCATAGAGGCTAGCCAGGGCCAGCGCCACGGGCACGAGGTAGAGGAACGGGAAATCGCCCTCGGGCCTGCCGGAAAGGGACCAGCCCATGAGCGGGATGATGATTCCGATGCCCAGCACGTTGACCATGAGGTCCATGCCTCCTTTCGCCTTCAGGCGGGTGAGGGGATGCGAGTAGAGCAACGACAGGCCTATGCATGCCAGCGTGCAGGCCAGGAAGAACGCGCCCAGCGTCCACGACAGCAGGACCGCCGCCAGCGCCAGGGCGGCGCTCCCGGCGAGCGCCACGCGGGGCGAGGCCACCTCGTTCATGAAACGGAGGTTCCAACGCTTGCGCGGGTTGCCTGTGTCCGTCCGTCGGTCGCAGTAGTCGTTGTACATCAGCGCCGAGCTCGCGAGCAGGGGCCCGATGATGACGAGGCCCAGCGCCGCCCGGGCGTCCGGCAGGATGACCTTCGTGGCGAGCACCCAGCCCAGATAGAGCATCCCGAGAGGGATGAACCAGTACTGGGCGCCCATGGCGACCATCACGAGGCCCATGACCGTCAATGGCTTGTTGGGCTGACCCGCCATTCAGACCCCTGATTAAGGAACCCGGATTTATCTCTTGTTCCGGCCGGGAATGGTATTCGGGGAGGCCGTTCGATGCCCTTCCCAAAAGAAATAAATAGGCGTCGCATGGATGGAGTCGCCGGTGGTATTCGTGTTCGGGAAAAAGATGCTTCCGGCCCTCCTTGCGATGCTCTTCGTGCTCTCGCCGGCGCCCGGCTCACTGGGCGACACCCAGGACACCTTCTCCGACGGCTCGGGCTATGCCGCCATAACGTTCCCCGAGAAGGGCGGGGAGAACTCCACCCTCTCCATCGACCTGCCGAAGCACGTCACCGTGAACTCGGCGTACGTCGACCTGGAGGGCCGCCCGAAGAGATATGCCTCGGCCTCCGGCTTCGTCGACTACTCCAGCCCGGCCGGTTCGATCGCTTTCAGCGGGACGCACTCCTCGCTGCCTCCGGTCAACAAGCCCAGCATGTACGAGTCGAACAACATCACCTCCGACCGCGGCCTCCAGGCCAGCGACAACGCCCGCACGCCCGCCAAGGCCCCCGCCTCCGTGCCCTACCACCTCTTCGAGTTCGACGTGAGCGAGGTAGAGCTCGACAACTTCGACATCATGTGGGAGGGAATGGGCACGATATATCCTGATTCGGGCTCGGCCTACTCGGCCGGCGAGCTCTACCTCTACAACTGCGCCACCGGCCAGTGGGACCTCGCCGACAGCTATACCCTGCCCTCGCAGTCCCAGAACGACTACACCCTCTGGGCGCGCGGGGCTTCCGGTGCAACCGGCTATCCGGACAGCCGGGGCTACCTGTGCGCGATGGTCACGGTCCCCCTGCCCGGGATGGCCCGCTACACCGGCTACCTGGAGACGGACTACGTCGCCCTCTGGTTCAACGGCACGCGCGTGCTGTACCCGGAGAATGTGAAGCTGGACCTCAAGGGCGACGGTTCGGTGGAGTGGCAGAAGAGCGGCCGGCTCCGGGGCGCGGCCAACTTCACCGGCATCGGGTTCATCAACGCCCTCCAGGCCATCCTGGACGGCTCCCCGATGGGCACCGTCCGGATACCGCTCAAGTTCACCTCCGGCAAGGGCGGCATCCTGTTCGTGTCGAACCTGAGCGTCGTGTACGACCTGCGCAACCTCCCGCCGGAGCCCAACGGAACCGTCCCGCGGCTTTTCATCGACGAGGACACGAACGCCACCGGCGCGCTGGACCTCTGGGACTGGTTCAGGGACGACGCGGGGGCGCGGAAATTGGCCTTCTCGATATCGCACGAGCAGGACGCCTCCAAGGTCCACGCGGCCATCAATCCCGACGGCCACCGCGTCGACCTTTCCACGAAGACGGCGGACTGGTACGGCAATGCGCGTTTCCGGGCCCGCGCCACCGACATCGAGGGACTGTTCGCCGAGACGGAGTTCAATGTCACCGTCAGGCCGGTCAACGACCCCCCCAGATTGAAGGCCGCGGGCACCCTGGCGGCCTACCAGGGAGCGTTCTTCGAGTACACCTTCACCGCCACGGACGTCGATTACGGCGTCGACCCGCTGGAAACGCTCTCGTTCGGCACGAACTCGACCCTGCTCGTCCTGGACCCGGATACGGGTATTGCGGGCTTCACGCCGCGGAACGCCGACGTTGGAACGCACCAATTCAACGTCACGGTCACCGACCACTACGGGGCTTCGGACACCCGCAACTTCACGCTCCGGGTGGACAACCGCAACGACCCGCCGACCATCCAGGAGGTGCCGGACCAGACGGCCACCGAGGACCAGCTGTTCACGCTCGTCATCAACGCCACCGACCCGGACATCGCGCTCGGCATGGACGAGCTCTCCTTCGAGGACAACTCGCCCCTATTCACCATCTCGCAGAACGGGACGATATCGTTCACGCCGCAGAACAAGGACGTCGGCGACCACCCGGTCAGCATCTCCGTGACGGATCTCGGGGGCTTCAAGGCGTGGGCCAACTTCACCATCACGGTCGTCAACGTGAACGACCCGCCGCGCCTTCTGGCCATCGCCGACCAGACCGTCGAGGAGAAAAAGGAACTGACGCTCCGGGCCGTGGCCTCCGACGACGACGCCGGCGACGCGCTCTCGTTCTCGACGGACGACCCGCTGGTCAAGATAAACGCCACGGGCTGGATAACGTACAAGCCGGTCCAAAAGGACGTCGGCGTCCACCGCGTGAATGTCACGGTGAGGGACGCCGCCGGCGCCTCGGCCACGGTCTCGTTCAACATCTCGGTGCTCAACGTCAACGACCCGCCGCGGGACGTGAAGATAACCGGCCCGGCGAACGGCTCGGTCTTCAAGCAGGGCGCCGAGGTGGCATTCTCCGGCAACGCCACCGACGACGACGGGGATTCGCTGAACTTCACCTGGTACTCCGGGACCGAAATTGTCGGCACGGGCGCCTCCTTCAGCACGAAGACGCTCAGGCCCGGCGTCCACGTCATAACGTTGAAGGCCGACGACGGGTCGGGGCCGGTCTCATCGGCGCCGGTGACGATGACCGTGCAGAAGAAGGCCGCCCCCGCGCCTGCGAAGGGGTTCATTCCCGGGTTCGGGACGGCGGCCGCGGTGGCGGCCGCCGCTTTCGCCATAGCGGCGCTCGGGCTGGTCCGCAGGCGGGAGGATTGAGCGGGGGCCGGCCCTGCCGTTTGATAGCACGCCCTCATCATTTTTATATATCCTCCGCCCCATTCTGAAACGGGGGGCAGGGAGCTTTGGACATCAGGGTGAAGAAGGCCAAGCGCTCGAGGATAGGCTCCGTGGATTGGGACAACCTCGGCTTCGGCGACTATTTCTCGGACCACATGCTGTCCATGGAATACAAGGGCGGCTCCTGGTCGGCGCCGGAGATAATGCCCTACGGGAAGTTCCAGGTCTACCCGTCGCTCTGCAGCTTCCACTACGGCCAGCTCATCTTCGAGGGCCTCAAGGCCTACCGGACGCCCGGCGGCATCGCCCTTTTCAGGCCCCGCCGGAATGTCGAGCGCCTCAACAGCTCGGCCGCCCGGCTCTGCATCCCGCCGGTGGACGTCGATGCCGTTCTCGATGGCCTCGTCAGGCTGGTGAGGCTCGACCGGAAATGGGTGCCGAAAAAGGAGGGCACGAGCCTCTACATCCGGCCGTTCATCTTCGGCTCGGGCAACTTCCTCGGGGTCCGGGCCTCGGAGGAGTACAGGTTCCTCACGATAACCTCGCCCGTGGCGGCCTTCTACAAGGGAGGCTTCAAGCCGGTGAGGCTCTGCACGCCTGGCGGGTACATCCGGGCGGCGCCCGGCGGCCTGGGCGCGGCCAAGGCGGCCGCCAACTACGCCGCGAGCCTGCTCCCGGCGGAAGAGGCGAAGAAGAAGGGCTTCCAGCAGGTGCTGTGGCTCGACGCCAGGGAGAACCGCTACATCGAGGAGTCCGGCGCGATGAACGTCATGTTCGTCATCGGCGACGAGCTCGTGACGGCGCCGCTGGACGGGACCATCCTGGCCGGCATCACCCGGGAGAGCGTGCTCGAGCTTGCGCGCTCGTGGGGCATCAAGGTCAGCGAGCGGCCCTACACGATAGACGAGGTCATCGCCGCCTCGAGGAACGGGACGCTGAAGGAGGCCTTCGGCACCGGCACCGCGGCCGTCATCTCGCCGATAGGCGAGATAGCGCACGGGGACACGAGGATAGTCCTCAACGGCGGGAAGACCGGCCCGCTGGCCCAGAAGCTCTACGACGAGATAACGGGCATACAATACGGGAAGCGCCCTGACAAGTTCGGCTGGGTAGTGAAGATCTAATTCCGTGGGCCGTGATCCGTGAACCGTGGACCGAGGAGCAACGCCGTTTCCTCCGGTTCACGGTTCACGGTTCACGGCTCACGGTCCACGGTTCACGGTCCACGGCTCACGGTTCACGGCTCACGGTTCACGGTTCACGGTTCCCGGCCGCCGGTGCTTCCCCGCGAACCGCCGCGTATTTTTCATCGTCCCAGCCGTCGCTTTGGCAGAAGTGCTCGAAGAACCCCTCGGGAAGCTCCATGGGCTTCCTGGAGCTCTTCCGGTCCCGGTTGCGCAGGTGCTCGGCGAACACTGCGAGCGTCCCCCGCGCCAGCGATGACCAGCGGCTCTTCTTGAGTATTTTCTTGGCCATCTTGGCCCCTATGGCGGCCGCCGGGCGGCGCCTCTTGCCGGTCACGTCCTCCAAGTCGAGCTCGATGCCGACCGTGGCGTCCGGTTGCGGTTCAGCGGTGATGTCAAGGTATTCGACGCGGTCGGCCGAGGTCTTGAGCACGTAGTGGGCGAACGGCTCGCCCGCCTGCCTTACCGTGATGCAGAGCTTCTGGTCGCCCAGTATGGGCAGGACGTTGTCCAAATCGACGATGTTGTGGATGCCCATTTTCTGCGTGCGGATGCGGGTGTGCGGGTTGACCTGGCCCCCGAGGAACACGCGGGCCATGCGCGTCCCCGTCTCGTGCGTCTCGTACTCGCTCCCGGCCTCGCGTATGAACGTCATCCTTTCGAGGAAATGGCCCACGGCGCCCCGGAAGGTGATCTTGCGGCCCTCCGCCTCCCGGCCCTGGCGGGCGATGATGTCGTCGAGGAAGATGTCGAGGGCGTAGAACCGGCCCAGGCACTGCGTGAGCAGCTCCTCGGAGCGCTTCGGCGTGAGTTTTTCGTGGCGGAACACCCGGTGCATCTGGTCGTAGTGCTCCCAGTTTTCGTCCTCGATGAGGCCCTGGGCGTCCAGCTCGTTGTAGAACTCGGTGGCAAAGTGCGGCGTGGCCACAGGGAAGGCGGCGTTTATCATGCCCAGCCGGCGCGCGTACTCGGGGAACATCAGTATCTCCCGCTCGTTGTGGGCCGAAAGGCCGCACACGAACGTCCCGCCGGCCACCGCGTGGTTCCTCCTGAGTATGCGGATGGCATCGAACTGCGCCTGCGGCGTTATGCCCTTCTTCGTGCTGCCCAGGTCGCCCGCGGCGGGGCTCTCCAGGCCGAGGCAGTAGCCGATGATGCCGGCGCGCACCATCTTCTCGGCCACCTTCGGGAACCGGGCGATCATGTCGGCGCGCACCATGGCGGTGAACTCGATGTCCATGTCGGCGTCGATGAGCAGGTCGCAGAGGCGTTCGGCGAGCTTGGGCGCGCCCATGAAGTGCGGGTCGCCGAAGAGTATGAACATCTTCTCGCGGTGGTGCAGGTCGTAGACCTGCCTTATCTCCTCGAATACCTTCTCGGGCCGGCGGTGGCGCTGGCGCGAGCCCGACATCAGCGGCTCGCAGCAGAAGGTGCATTTCCCCCAGCAGCCCCGGGAGGTGTGCACCTGGTCCCGGTGGATGCCCCAGCGTTTGAGCGACAGCTCGCACTCGTTGCCGGCGCGCAGGTGCCGGGCTGGAAAAGGCAGGGTATCCAGGTCCTTGATGAACGGCCGCCTCGGGTTCTTCACCGGTGCGCCCGTTTCGTCGCGGTACAGGACGCCTTCGACGCCGGCGGGGTCGCCCTTCTGCACCAGCTCCCGCATGGTGAGCTCCGCCTCCCCGACGGCGACCATGTCCACGTCCTCGGAGAGCATCCGCTCCTCCATGGCGTTGGGATGGAAGCCGCCGACGATGGTCTTCAGCCCGGGCTGCGCCCTCTTCGCCCTTTTACAAAGGTCCAGCCCCGAGTAGTGCTCGGTGGCGCTCATGGTAACGCCGAAGAGGTCCGGGGAAAAGTCGGCGATGTGCCTCTCGATGGGCTCCCCGTCGAACTCCTGGTTGACGATGCGCACCTCGTCGACGACGTCCAGGATGCTTCCGGCGATGTACTCGAGGTTGAGCGCCACGGGCGCGAACAGGAATCCCCAGCCGGTCCGCGTGCGCGGCCGCACCAGCATTATCCGGCGGAAGGCCACTCAGCCACCGCCGTTTCCGCCGCCGCCGTTGCCGCCACGGCCGCTTCCGCCATCGCCGTTTCCGCCATTGCCAACCCCGCCTCCCCAGTTCCCGCCGCCGCTTCCCCCATTCCCGCCCCCGTCGCTTCCGCCGTCGCCCCCTTTCGTCCCGTTCACTATCTTCACATACTTCTCGGGGTCCCAGCCGTCCGCGGCAATGTAATTGTCGAAGAAGTCCTCCGGGATGCTGAGCTTCTTCCCGTGGCCGTTGCCCCTCCGCTTCCCGTTCAGCCCGCCCTTCGTCCCGTTGCCGTTGTAAAGCCTCGTCTTCTCCTTCTGGTCCAGGTAGGCCGAAAACATCCCCAGCGCGCTCCGCGCCAGCGAGCGCCAGCGGCTCTTTTGGAGAATGCGCCGAAGCATGATGCCCGCAAAGCGCCCCCGGCTCTTTTCGAGGACCTTGAGGTCCTCCATCTCGAGCTCTATGTTGATGGTGGCGTCGTCGTGGGGAGCGGGGCAGATGTCCAGGTAGTGCACCCGGTCCGGGCCGGTCTTCACGACAAAATGGGCGAACGCCTTTCCCTGGTACAGGAGCCGGGCCTGCAATTTCTGCTCGCCCATCACGGAGAGCATGGCGTCGAGGTCGATGACGTTGTGGATGCCTATCTTCTCGGTCCGCTGGCGCGTGTAGGGCTGGACCTGCGCAGTGAGGAACACTGAGCCGAAGTAGAGGCTTTCTTCGGGCTGGTAGTCCCCGCCGGCGTTCATGATGAAGTCGAAGCGGTCGTGGAAATGCTCGAACGCCTCCTTGACGGTCATCTTTCGCCCGCCGCGCTCGCGGCACTGGTAGGCTATCATGTCGTCGAGCAATATGTCCAGCGCGTAGAACCGGCCCAGGCAGCCCGTCAGGAGCTCCTCGAGCTCGCGGGCCGAGAGACGGTCGTGGCGGAACACGAGGTGCATCTGGTCGTAGAGCGTCCAGTCCTTCTCGGTGATGAGGCCCCGGCGTTCCAGCTCGTGGTAGAACTCGCTCCCGGCCTGGGGCGTGGCTATGGCGAACGCCGCGTTCGTCATCCCGAGGTTCCGGGCGTACTCGGGGAACATGAGTATCTCCTCCTTCGTCTGGCCCGGAAGGCCTATGACGAAGGTGCCCCCGGCCACGGCGTGGTTCTCCCGGAGGTTGCGCACCGCCCTACGCTGGAGCTCGTTGGAGATCTCCTTCTTCGTGCTCCCGAGGTCGCCCTCGTGGGGGGTCTCGATGCCCATGCAGTAGCCGATGATGCCGGCCCGGACCATCTTCTCGACCGTTTTCGGATTCCGGGCGACCGTGTCGGCCCGGAGCATCGCGGTGAAGATGATGTCGTAGTCGGCGTCGATGAGCAGGTCGCACAACCTGTCCACGAGCGCGGGCTTTCCCATGAAGTGCGGGTCGCCCCAGATGCAGATAGTCGGCTCGCGGTGGTGCAGCTCGTACACGGCCTTGACCTCGGCCATGATGTTCTCCGCCGACCGAAACCGTTGGCGGGAATTGGACATCGAGGGCTCGCAGCAGAAGGTGCATTTCCCCCAGCAGCCGCGGGAGGTGTGTATCTGGTCCCGGTGGCGCTCGCCCTTCCTGGTCCACATGGAACACTCGTCGCCGGCGCGCAGGTGCCTGGCCGGGAACCGCAGTTCGTCGAGATTCGCATTGCATTCGCGCGGGGCGTTGTGGATGACCCGGCCGTCCTTCCTGTGGCTGAGCCCCGATATCCCACCGGCAGCCCCCTTTTGCACAAGCTCTCGGGCCGTGGCCTCCGCCTCTCCCCGGCAGACGATGTCGACCTGCGGCATGGCCCCGAGCTCGTCCGGGATGGCCGTCGGATGGTATCCGCCGACAATGGTCGTGCAGCCCGCCTTCTTCGCCCTGGCGCAGAGCTCCAGCCCGGAGTCGTGGTCCGTGGCGCTCATGGTCACGCCGAAAAGATCGGGCCTGAAATCCCGCAGATGCTCCTCAATGGGCGTATTGTCGAACTCCTGGTTGACTATCCTGACCTCGCAGACGTCCTCTATGGCCGCGGCCACGTATTCAAGATTCACCGCCAAGGGGGCCCACATGTAGCCCCACCCGCACCGGCTCTTGGGCCGGACGAGCATCACGCGCTCAAAGCCCAGGGAACGACACCGCCATTGGATGGTGAAAATCGAGGGGATATTTATATGTTGGCGGGGAGCCGGGGACCGCAGGCGGGCGAAGCCCGCTGCGGCAAGGACGACCGAAGGTCGTCCGGGGCCGCGGAACCGGGAAGCCGGCAACCCGGGGTTGCAGCAAACCGGCCAGCCGGCTCCCGGGCTCCCCGGCTTCCCCGTTCGTTCATCGGCCTTACATCTTTATAATGACGTCAACGCATACTTGATGCCAGGGCGGTCCCTTCATGAAGCTGGTTTCGGCCGGAGTGGCTTTGTTGTTCGTCGGCACCTGCCTGGTTCCGCTGGCATTTGCCATCCCATCCGCCGGCAACGATCTCACAGGCCCAAAGGCCGCGGCCGCCAAATCCCGCGCCGAGCCCGAATACAACGGCACGGGGCCCCACCTGCGCTCCGCCGTCTACGACTTCTCCAACACGTTCATGTTCTCGCGATGGTCGGTGGTGATGGAGACCGGGATGGCGCGCCTCATGAAGAACCTCCGGTTCCAAAACGACAACTGGACCTCCCTGGGAGGGTTCCCGGGCGGCGAGGGCCGCGCCGGGACGGTTGCCGTCTGGGCTCCGGATGCCGGCCGCGCCATCGTGATGGGCGGCTACGCCTGGAACGCCTCGCTGGCTGAAAGGGTCTATGACCAGCCCGTCCTCGTCTACGACCCTCAAAACGGGACCTGGGCGGGCCTCGGCCCGTCGAAGATTCCGGCCGGCTCGGCCGGCGTCTACGACCCGGCCAGGAAATGCGTCATCGTTTGCGGGGGCACCAACAGCACCAGCGGGCGCACGGATGTCCGCAACGAGACCTGGGCCTTCTTCCCCTCCAACGGCTCCTGGGCGCGGCTTTCGGACATGCCCGGGGCGCGCCACGGCCAGAGCGCGGTGTGGGACCCGGACGACGGGCTCATGCTGGTCTTCGGCGGCACCGACGGGACCGGATACTTCAACGATGTCTGGGCGTTCGACCGGGCGAGAAACCTCTGGACCAACCTGACAATCATCTCGGACGAGTACCCGCTCACGCGGGCCTACACGAGCGCCGTGTGGAACCCGCAGAACGGGGAGATGGTGGTCCACGGCGGCTACAACAGCGCCATCACCTTCCTGTCGACCTGGGCATTCAGCTTCCGAAACTCGAATTGGATACACCGGACGAGCGCGCCCTTCGCCCGCTACATCCACGCCGCCGGGTTCGATTCCGGCCGGGGGCTGATGACCGTGTTCGGCTCGGGCGAGTACGATTACACGGACACCTGGACCTACGACGCCGCTTCCGATTCGTGGGCGCCGAACAAGGTCCTTCCCGGGACGCCCCGCACCGCCTCGTCGGCGGTGTTCGACCCGGCCTCGAAGCGCCTGCTGGTGTTCGGCGGGCGCGACGCCGCCGGGGACTGCCTCGACGAGGCCTGGGCATTCACGGCCGGCGCGATGTGCTGGACCTATTTCTCGCCGGGGTACATGCAGCCGCCCTCATTCGGGGGGGCGGACTTCCATTCCATCGCCAATGCGAGCTGGACGGCCGACCTCCCGGCGGGGACCGCCATCTCGCTCCGGGTCCGGTTCAGCGGCGACAACTCGAGCTGGAGCTCCTGGGAGGAGGTGCAAAACGGGGGAAGGCCGCAAACGAGGGGCAGGTACGTCCAGTGGAACATGACGTTTTCCGCCTCGCCCGACTTTCTGTCGACGCCGATGCTCCGGGGCGTCAGGTTCGACTACCTTGTCAACAAGCCGCCCTCCGCCGCGGCCTTTGGCGGCGGGACGGCGTACAAGCGCCAGCCGGTCCCGCTCTCCGGCGGGGGCTCCGACCCCGACGGGGATGCGCTCTCCTTCCGCTGGTCCCGTTCGACGGCGCTGGAGGGCGCCTTCGACGACGACGCCCTACGGAACGCCACCTACACTCCGGCGGCGAGCGGGGTGCACCGGCTGACGCTGGTGTGCAACGACTCCTTCGAACAGAGCCCGCCCTCGGCAGTCAACCTCACGGTGGTCAACCGCCCGCCCTCGGCGATGGCCGGGCCGGACAGCACCGCCTACCGTGGCGAGTTCGTCAACCTCTACGGCGGGGGCTCGGACCCGGACGGCGACGCCCTTTTCTGCAACTGGACCCAGCTTGGGGGCCCGGCGGTGGCCATCGCGCCGTCCGGCTCGCCCAACGCCTCGTTCGTCGCGCCCCGGTCGGGGAACTACACCTTCAGGCTCGAGGTCTCCGACGGCGAGGACACCGCCTCGGCCACTGTGAACGTCACGGTCCTGAACCGGCCGCCAGTGGCCCGGCTCGAGGCGGCGCCCGCGCGCGCCGGCGTCAACGAGCGCATAAACTTCTCGGCGGCCCTGTCCTACGACCCCGACGGCAACGTGACCAAATACCTCATCGACTTCGGGGACGGAAACTCCACCGGCTGGACGGCGAAGGCGGCCATTGGCTACTACTACACGTCGCCCGGCGCCTACAACGCCACGGCGCTCGCGATGGACGACGAGGGCGCGGTCTGCGCCGCGCCGGCCTGCCTCACCATATCGGTCCAAAACGCCCTGCCGGTCGTGGACATCTCCGTCACGCCCGCCGGAGGGGACATCCGTACCGTCTTCCAGTTCTCCGTGTCACCGTCCTCGTTCGACCCGGACGGCAGCATCGTGTCCTATCTTTGGAAATTCGGGGACGGCGCCTCCGGGGGCGGCTCCTCCGTGTCGCACAACTACTCCCGCCCGGGGCGCTTCGCCGTCACGCTCCGGGCCACGGACGACCTGGGGGGCTTCACCGAGGCGGGGCTGAACATAACGGTCGGCAACCTGGCGCCCGTGATAACCTCGACCTCGCCCGGAAAGCTCTCGGCGATGAAGGCCGGGGCCGCCGCCGCGTTCACGGCGGTGGCGGCCGACCCCGAGGGCGGGCCCCTGGCGTATTCCTGGAAGGTGGACAACCGGACCGTCGGCGGGAACAACAATACATTCGTTTTCAGGCCCGCGTCCAAGGGCGCCTACCGCATCGCCGTCACGGTCTCCGACGGCGAGCAGGGTGCCGCCTACGAGTGGGGCGTGACCGTGAGCGCCGCGGGCGGCGGCGCCTCCGACGAGCAGGGCGACAGCGCGCCGGCCATGGCCGTGATGATCGCGGTTGTGGCCATACTGGTCGTGGCGATCGCGTTGCTGGCGAGGAAGAAGAAATCGGGACCGTGAGCCGTGAGCCGTGAGCCGTGAGCCGTGAACCGAGGACCGGACGGGCCGTCGTCCCCGGCTCACGGCTCACGGCTCACGGTTCCCCGTCAGCCTATCGGCGCGTATATTTCAGTCAGCAGTTTTTCCTCCGGCACCTTCCCCGGCTCGTTGAGGTAGACCTCGCGTATCGGGCCGGAGAGGGCCTTTCCGTTCCTGCCCAGCCACTCGAAGAGGCGCAGGTAGGTCCCGCCGACGTCCTTGTACGGGCCCTCGTGAACCACCCTGGCCATCTTCCCGCCCCGAAGGGTGTAGCATTTGAAATCGCCCCTGCCCCGGGTCTTCCTGCCTATCGGGACCACGACCTCGAGGTCCGCCGTGCCGTCGGCGTTGGCCTTCTGCGCCTGCTCCGGCGTCGACTCGTGGCACACGAACGCGGGCGGCCCGGCCATCGGTATCCCCCGCGTCCCGGCGAACGCGCACAGCTCGGGTATCATACCGCCGATGGCCTCGTACCGCCCCTTCTTCCGCATTCCAAGCACCGTGGTCTCGGGCATGTCTACGATATCGATTTCCACATTTCCACCTCGGAGAACCGACGGGCGCGCCCCTATTTAAGCCGGAAGGGGGGGTGGGTGAAACTGGCCGTGAACCGTGAACCGTGAGCCGTGGGCCGTGAGCCGTGAGCCGGAAAAACCGGCGTTGCCCCCCGGTTCACGGTCGTTTCGCAGAAACGCTTATCTAAACCAAAGAGCATCAATTCCGCGTGCAGCTCACGCGGACGCACAAGCTCCTGGCAGTCGCGGCCGTCCTCCTGGTGGCGGGCAGCTCCGGCGCCTGGTACTCCGTGGCGGTCTCGCACCAGCGCGGGGCCGGGCTCATCGGCTTCGACGCCGACCGGGCCTACGCCGACTGCTCCGCGCTCTGCAACATCGGCCCGCGCACGCCCGGCGCGCCCGAAGACGAGCAGGCGGCGCTGTACGTCGAGCAGAAGTTCAAGGAGGCGGGCCTTTCGAACGTCCACATCGAGGAGCACGAGGTGACGACGTTCCAGGTGAACAGCGCCAGCCTCTCCCTGATAACGGTCCAGCTGCGCGGCGTCAATCGCAGGGACTTCGGCCACATCAGCGACTTCGTTCTCTACCAGTACTCGGGCTCGACCAACGGGGCCGTGCGGTACGAGATGGCCGACGTCGGCAACGGCACCGAGGAGGCGTTCACCGGGGTCGATGTGGCCGGCAAGGCCGTGCTGTCCACGCAGCAGTGCCTGCCGCTTGCGGCCGCGAAGGGCGCGGCGGCCGTCATCGTCCAGAACACGCGCCTTGCGCCCGAGCTGGACTGGCCGCCGTATTCGGGCGGCCTCTACGGCTCCGACGAAAACGGGGACAGCATCCCCTACCCGGACGCCAACCCGGACGCCGTCCTGCCGACCTGCGCCGTGTCCGGCCCGGTGGGCGACGAGATACGCGACGCAATCAACGGCTCCAGGAACCTCCCCCTCGTCGGCAGCACGGTCCGGATAGAGATCGACTTCGACACGACCATAGCCAAGAACCCGATATTCAACGTCATCGGCGACGTGAAGGGCACGAAAAGCCCGGAGGACATCATCTACTTCGTCGCCCACCGGGATTCGTCCTACATCAACCCGGGCGCGGTGGACAACGCCGCCGGCGTGGCCACGATAATGGAAATGGCCCGCACCATGGCGCATTCGGCGCCGCAAAGGACCCTGCGCTTCATCGCCACGGACGCCGAGGAGACGGGCCTCCTGGGCGCCACCGAGTACTGCAAGGCCCACCAGGCGGAAGTGCAGAAGCACGGGCTCATCTGCATCAACTTCGACATGAACGACGTCAACCTGCAGCGGGTGAAGGTGCTCAACCTCCAGTGCTCCAACTTCTCCGGCGAGCTCAAGCAGGTGCGCTCCGAGTTCGCCTCGCGATATCCGGCCATCGCCCAAAAATACATCATAAACGTCACGAAGGGCGGCGGGGGCGCCGACGGCGCCCCGTTCATGAAGCGCGGCATCGACGGCGCGCTGGCCATGGGCGAGTGGGGCTCGTCGTGGGAGTACCATACGCGCTGGGACAACATGCAGTTCGTCAACAAGGAGTCCTGGCTCGTGGGCGGGATGATACTGGGAACCTGGGGTCTGAGGCTGGCGAACAGGTGAAGGGAAAAGTTGGCAAGGAGGCAGTTTGACAGGTCTGCAAGTTAGCCGTCAACTTGTCAGCCTGTCAACCTGCCAACTTGCCAACCTCGTTTTCCCAATCTACACGATTCCCTTCTTCTCCCGGTCGTGGTCGCGCCAGGAGCGCGAGGCCGCCGGGGCGGACTTGTCGAGGCGGTAGAGCACCCACTCGCGGATGACCACGGAGCGGACCTGGTCCTGCCGGTCGACGATGGCAATGACCTCCCGGACCACCTTCTCGACCACGGCCCTGCGCTTCGCCGGGGAAAGCCCGGCCTCGGCACAGGCCTTGTCCACGGAGCGGCGGAGCTTGGCGGGCTCGAACCTCTGGCGCTTCCGGTTCCGCTTGACCACCACGGTCATGGGTTCACTGCCACCGCCACGTGGCCGGGTTTAAAAGGCCTTTTGCGCAGATTGGGTGCAAATCGGGCGAGAACGGCGGGGCGGGCGCAGGGGCCTCAGCGGCTTCTCTTCGACGGCTTCGGCGCCGGCGGCGCGGCCGGCCCCGGGATCTCCTCGAACGTCGTGTAGACCTCGTAGGGCTTCGGCTCGCCTTGGCGGAACTGCGGCACGGCGTTGATGTTTATCCAGGTGTAGCCCTTCCGGCGCGGGTTGTACACTCCCATCACGACGTCCTTCTGGGGCTTGCCGGTCCGCAGGGACACCATGGAGGGGTGCTCGCTCCCGGGGAAGGGCGAGCCGTCCTTCTTCACGGAGCGCCACTCGGGGTTCATCGACGTCCGGCCCTGCATCTGGGCCACCGAGAGGCCGAGCATGCGCTCGGCCGCGGGATTGGCATGGGTGATGTATCCGGTGGCGTCCTGGTAGACCACGCCCCAGGGCGCCGTCATGAACAGCTCCCGGAAGCGCCTCTCGCTCGACTGGAGGGCCTCGGCCTGGCGCCGGCGGGCCAGCGCGATGCCTATGCTGGAGCCGAGCTCCTCGAAGAAGCGGATGACGTCCGGCGTGAAGCGGTCGCGGCGCCGGTCGTTGAGCTGGATGAGCCCGATGACCTCGTCGCCGGAGCGGAGGGGCACCAGCGCCACGGACTCGAAGCCCTCGGTGTTGCACCGGTTGCGCAGCGGGCCGCCCAGCTGTTCTTCCGTCGCCGTGGCATTGAGGTCCGTCGTCGAGTTGGTCCAGAAGCTCCCGCCCCGGGTGAAGAACGGCAGCGCCGGGTCCGTCCGCCCGCGTATGACGTTGCCGCACATGCAGTCGACCACGGGGTCGCCGCGGCCGTCCAGCACCGGCTTCCCGTCCGCGCCGAACGAGCACAGGCTGTTTTCGGCCTTCAGGTGGGATTCGGAGAAGCCCTTCGTCGTGTAATACGGGTAGTCGCCGCCCTCGTTCAGGCGGATGGCCGCGGCCTCGATGCCGGTGTATTCCCGGATGGCCGAGAGTATCTTCGGTATGAGGTCCTGGCGGGTCTCGGGCAAGTTGAGGATGCCGAGCACCCCTGCCAGGACGGCCTGCCGGTCCTCGGCCCGCTTGCGCTCCGTGAGGTCGACCGCGTAGAGCCGGTAGCATTCTATTCCGCGAGGCTGGAAGACGCTGAGCTGGAACGTCCGCTCCCCGGCGGAGACCTCGCGGTAGACGGTGCTCCCGGGCTTCTCCTGGAGCGTTTTGAGGACCTTGGACATGTCCTTCGGGAGGATTTGCGACGCGTCCGTGAGCCCGGCGTCCTTGAGGACGCGGCCCATGGCGGCGTTCTCGTAGGTGACCTTTCCGTCCAGGTCCATCTCGATTATCGGCAGGGGGCTCAGCTGCGGGAATGTCGCCAGGTGGCGTATCCTTTCCTCGGCCTTGCGGCGCTCGGTGACATCCGTGGAGATTATGGAATGGCCCACCAGCCGGTCGCCCTCGTCGCGGATGGCGTCGACCGTCACCTCCACCACGAGCGGGGCGCCGGACTTGTTCTGCGCCTGCATCTCCTCGCCGACGACGCGCTTGCCGGCCGCAAGGGCCTTGAGGTGGTCCCTGAAGTGCCCCATGTCCTTGAACATCGGCAGGGGCTTGCAGATTATCTCCTGGCTCCCGAAGCCGTAAAGGGCCTCGGCCGCCCGGTTCCAGAAGATGATGTCCTGGTGCTCGTCGATGACCGTGACGGCGTCGTTGATCTGCTCGAGCACGCTTTGGAAGAACCGGGGCGAGGTGGTGATGGTCTTGAGCTTGTTGCTTATCTCCTCGAACATCGGCAGCCTTTGCTCGAGGTCCGGCGAGACGAAGTAGACCTCCCCGTAGCCGCCCGTGCGCGACGTGCCTATGAGACCGTGCTTCAGGAGCATGTCGACGTGGTGCTTGACGGTCCGGTAGTTCAGGTCCAGCATCGACGCCAGCTGGTTGATGTTCGAGGGCCTCTGGCGCAGGGCCTGGATTATCTGGACGCGGGACTGGCCTCCCCGCTGGCCCAATATGAGATAGGTCAGCCTCTGCTTCATCTCGTGGTTGGAGAGCATCCGTATCCCAACTTGGGGGGATTGGAACGCTTTCACCGTATTAAACCTTTTTTACGCCGGCCGGACGGCCCGGTTCGACACCTTAAAATACGGCCGCCGGGATATGCTTCCGTTCCGGTGGTCATTCATGGGTCGCCTTGCGGTTTTCCTGGCAGCTCTTCTGTTCGCGGTACCGTTCTTCCCCCTCCCGATCGCCGGGACCACCACGACGGAGTTTCAGGGCGGCGCCCCCTCCGTGGAGCTCGACATTGCGGCTCCGCTGTATTCGGCCAACGCCTCCTTCCCCGTCCAGTACCCGGGCGTGGCCTGGCGCGGGGCGATGAACGTTTCGACCGTCGATGGGCGCGAGCCCCTTGGGCCGTCGCTGGACATCGGCTCCGACGGCGTCGTCGACTGGGAGTTCAACGCCTCCTACGGCGCGTTCGGCCGGCAGGACCTGTTCACCGACGGGACGCCCAATTTCACGATGCCTGTATCCGGCGAGGCGGGCGGCCGCCGCTCCGTTCTCCTGCCGCTCGAATCCGAGGTCGCCTCGGCCACGCTGATGCTCAACGGCACTCCCACCGCGCCAGCGTATGCCTCGGCCTCCTGGAGGAACAACGTCGTCCTGTCGAACGGCGCGCTGCACCAGAACCTCTCCGGCGTAACGGCCAACGCCACGGGAATGAACGCCACCGTCAGGATCATCAACGGGACGAAGACAGTGGCCGAGGAGGTCCAGGAGGGCGCGCCCGACAACCAGCCCTGCGGCTTCTCCGGCTCCCGCGTGTCCATCGCCCAGACCTTCACCGTCGACACCGACGGCGAGGTGGTCGAGGTGCAGGTCTACCTCTCGCAGATAGTCGGCAACCCCGGCTCGCTCTCCGGGCACATCCGGACCGTGGATGCCAACGGCACGCCGACCTCCACGCGGATATCCAACACCTTCTTCGCCCCGCAGTCGTCGTTTTCGGCGGGCGCCTGGAACCCGTTCTCATTCGAGGGGTGCGCCGTGAGGGCCAACACGACCTATGCCGTGGTGCTCTACGCCTCGGGCGCGGGCGCGACGGCCGAGAACGCCTACCGGTTCGGCGCCAACACGGCCGACGCCTACAAGGGCGGCCGCGCCTGGACCTACGCCAGCGGCTCCGCCACAGGCGCGCCCGTTGCCCTCAACGGGACCGACATCTCGTTCCGCGCGAAGGTCCGGTCGAACCTCACCGCGCCCGACTTCGGCAACCTGACCGTCAACGGCACGGCGCTCTCCGGGCCTGACGAATACGGGGCCTGGCGTGCCGATTTCTCGGAGCCGGCGTACGAAAACGGCTCCTGGCCGATCGATATACGGAACGGAAACCCGTTCGACATCATGTCCCTCAACTGGACGGCCGGGACCTGGCACCGAAACCACATCGATCGCGTTGTCGTGTCGCTTGCGGGTACGGAGTGCTGGTCCTCGGCAGGGAAGGTCTTCGGCCCGGTGGCCGCGGAGCTGCCCGCCGAGGCCTTCTCGGAAGCGCTGGCGTCGCTTCTCGATGTCTACCCCGACCGGTTCGGCGTCCGCACGGCCGAGCTCGCGCTTGATGTGTTCGCGGCCGGCACCGGCGTGCTCGACGTCGTCTCGCTGGAGATCTCCTACGGCCTGACGTGCAAGGTGCCCGAGTTCCGCTACGCGATGCGGGAATACCTCGCCGGGAAGCCGGCCGGGACCGTCCAGGTCCCCGTCACTGCGCGGGCGCTGTCCGCCGGCCGGCTGACGCTCTCTTCGCTGGTGGCAGTCATCGACCAGGCCCCGGTGCTGGCGAAGGAACCGCCCGCGGACCTCCACATCCCGGAGGACGGCTCCGACATGAATCTTGCGGACCTGTCCACATGGTTCTCGGACGACATCGATCGGGTGCCCGTCTTCGGCCTCGAGCACAACTCGGACCCGGCCCGGGTGGTCGTCGGCTTCAACGGCACCTACCTGACGGCACGGGCGATCTCGGCCAACTGGACCGGGAGCGTCTCCGTGGTCGTGAACGCCACCGACGGCCGGGGCCAGAGCGCCCGGACGCCGCCGTTCAACATAACCGTGGTGCCGGAGAACGACGCTCCCGCCATCGTTTCGACGCCGCCCGCCCGGGCCCGCGTGGGCCGGAACTTCACATACCAGGTCGAGGCCGTGGACGCCGAGAACGACACCCTGTCGTTCACCTTGGTGGCGCCGCCGGAGGGCATGGCCATGGGCGCCACCGGCCTGATATCGTGGGTCCCCTCGCGCGACCAGCTCGGCGCGGCCAACATCACGGTCGAGGTCTCGGACGGGAAGCTCTCATCGCGCCAGACCTTCTGCGTGACGGTCGTGAACGACAACCGTGTGCCGGCGATACTCGCGCCCTCCCCGCTGAACTCCACCGGCTACGCCGGCAAGCCCTACTTCTGCCAGTTCCGGGGCCAGGACCCGGACCCGGGCGAGCATCTCGCGTTCTCCCTGGACTCGGGGCCCGCCGGCATGACGGTCGACGCCTCCTCGGGGCTCGTCGGCTGGCCCGCGCCCGTCGCGGGCAACTTCAGCGTCCGCCTCCGCCTGACGGACGGGATAGACTTTGCGTTCTTCTCCTATGACATCCTGGTCGTGCGGAACGGGCTCCCCTTGTTCACGAGCAAGCCAGCCCTGAAAGCGACCGTTGGAAGCCAGTACACCTACCAGCTCTCGGGCGCCGACCCGGACGCCGGGGCCGTCGTGACGCTCTCGCTCGTCTCCGGCCCGGAGGGCATGGCGCTCGCGCCCGGCGGGAGGCTCGTCTGGACGCCGTCGAAGGCGCAGAAGGGCCCAAACGCCGTGGTGGTCTCCGTGTCCGACGGCGTGGACACCGTGACGCAGTCGTTCAACGTGACGGTCTCCGAGCCGGGTACGGGCGGCGGGGCGGACATCACGCCGGTCATCATCGGGCTGGCGGTCCTCGCGGCCGTGTGCGCCGCGGCGGGCGGAATGCTCCTTGCGCGGAGAAACAGGAACGAGGACGGGTAGACCGGTAAACCGGTAAACCGGTAAACCGGTGAACCGGTAAACCGGGGGACGCGGCGTCGCACCGGCTTGCCGGTTTACCGGCTTACCGGATTACCGGTCGCCTCCGATTTGCACCAAATCTGCAACCCAGCAGGCCCATACCTTGAAAATCGTACTTTAAAGGCCGGGCTCATCAATGAATGGCGGAGGAAAAGGCCATGTACACCCTTCGGATGCGGATGGGCGCCAGGCGGGGGATGGTGCGTTACAGGCGGCTGGGAAGGTCACCGGCCGCCCTCTCTCTCAGCGACGGGCGCCGCGGGATTCTTCCGCGCGGGCGCGGCACGAGCCCGGGCAGCCGGTCGGACCACCCCGGTTCAGGTCCGGCCGACCCGCGGCCCCCGTCCGTCCCATTCGACGGCATGCGGGGTGGCCGGCCATGATCGGCGCCCGCGGCACCGAATATGGAATAGCCACTCCGCCGGCGCTGGCCGGACCCGCCCCCCTGGCGCGCCGGCCGGATTCCGTGCGCGCCCCCTGGCGCCACCCGATTCCGGCCGATGTGGTCGTCGACCGGGGCTTCATCACCGTCAGGGCCGACCTGCCCGGAATCCCGGGGGAGAACATCGAGGTCGTGGTATTGCCGCGGTACGTCGAGATAATCGGCTGGCCGTCAAGGCCCCATCCCGCCGGCACGTACTTCGTCAGCGAGCGTCATCACGAGGTGGCCCGCCGGACGCTGAGGCTCCCGGAAGAGATAGTGCCCGGAAGATCGGTGGCCCGGTTGTCAGGCGGCGTACTCGAGGTGAGGATAGCCCGCCTGCCCATCGAATCCGGCTGGACCGGACGGGAGCGGGAGGCGTAGGGGTGGGCGACGCCGAGTCCGGAGTGTGGTACGCTATGACCCTCAGCATCGGGAGCGACCCGGAGCGGCGGACGGACGGGCATTGGGATCCTCCGCTGGAGATGAATCGGTGGCTGTCCCCCGACCTGGCGGAACTTGGGGCGGGGGATTCTGCGGATCGGCGTGTCGTCAACCCGCCAGTGGAAGTCCTTATCAGCGACGAAGGGATGATTCTCGTTGCAGACATGCCAGGCATCCCCAGAGACAACATCGACGTAAGAGTGATGGCCAGGCTTGTCGAGATCGTTGGTGTCCCGCCCGGAGATGAACGTCGCGGTACCCTGTTGGCACCGGAGCAGGCGGGGCGCGGCCATGCCTCCGGCAGAATGCCGGATATCGCATCAGCCCCGTCGTTCGAAGGTCCTTGCGCCCTCCTCCGGGGAGGCGTACTGGAGCTCCGGCTTCCGAAGGGCGCACTGCTCCGCGGCGACGACCAGGGCCGGATAACGGTCAGGTAGCGGATTCCATGGCGTTCGAAGGGGGCCGCACCCTGCCCTCGCCATCGCTGGCGGGAGGCTTTGGCACCGCATTCTCACCGGCGGGTCCCGGTGGCGCGGGCGGGGCTCCCATACCGCCGCGGCCGCCGCGGTTTTCCAATCGGGCATAGTAGAGCCCGGCGCCGAGTAGCGCAAGGAGCCCCATGAGCGCCCAGAATCCGGCCGGGATCGTGAACCCATTGCTCCCGGAAGCGGGCGAGGAAGGCCCCGGCACCACGTTCATCACCAAGGTGCGGTTGACCGAATCCCGGCCGTCGCTGACCGAGAGCGTCACCGGGTACCTGCCGGGCTTTCCGAATATATGGACCAGGACGGCGGAGCCGTTTGCCACAGGCGTGGATCCGTCCCCGAAGTCCCAGTTGAACCTGAGCGGAGCGCCCTCCGGGTCGTAACTGGAGGACGCGTCGAAGGCCACGGGCGTATCCACGAATACCCTCGTATCCGGCAAGATCCATCCAATCGACGGCAGGGCATTAAGGGACGGCTGGTCCGGTGGCGGATTTCCGGTAGAGGGGCCGGCCGGCCGCACGGCGAAGGGCGCCGAGACGGCCTCCTCCGACATGCCGCCGGAATCCTTTGCCAGGAGCACCAGCTGGACGGCCGAGAGGTTCTCGCCGGGTGCCGGCCATCCCCAGACGCCCGCGGCGCTCAGCCCGGAGGCCAGCGTACCGTCGCCCGGCTCGCCCCAGCGCCTGAGCAGGAGCGACACCGAGACCTTCCCGAAGCCGCCGGCTGCGTTCCAGCGGACCTCGACGACGGAGCCGGCGGCCACGACGCCGTCCACGGGGAATGACGCCGAGAGCGAGAGGGGCGGGGCCACAGCGAACGTGCGCGAGGCGTTCACGGCCGAGCGGCCGTTCCCGTCGGTCGCCGTGAGAACGAGCGCGGCGTTGTCGGCCGGGGAAGCCGGCGCTGTCCAGGAGAGGCTCCCGTACCGGTGCAGGCCGGTGGCCAGGCGCGTCGCGGGAGCACCCGGGGACACGCGGTACTCCAGCGATACGATCACCTCTCCGTACCCGCCGGTGCAGTTCCACGACAGGGGCGCCGTGCCGCCGGAGTAGGCGACGGGCCCCACGGTGAGATCGGCCGCTATGCGGATGGCGCGTGCGATTGTGAACGGCGCAGAGGCGTTCTCCACGCTCCGGCCGGCGGCGTCGGTCGCGACCATCACCAGCCGAGCGTTGTCCGCCTCCAGCTCGGGGACGGTCCATTGCAGGATTCCGATGGCGACGCCGGCCGCGCCCGCCGGGATGTCCGGTCCGGCGCCGGCGCGCAGGGCCAGCGCCACGGAGACATCCCGGTAGCCGCCGCTACGTTCCCAGCCGACATCGAGCGTTTCTCCGGAGTAGACGATGGCGGCCGCCGGAAATGCCGCCCGCAGGCCCAGCGCGCGGGCCAGCGAAAACGGCGCCGAGGCGCACTCGGCCGTCCGGCCGCCCTGGTCCGTCGCCACGAGCACCAGCCGGGAGCCGTCGAACGACAGGTCCGGGGCGGTCCAGATCAGGGAGCCCGAGGCCGCGCTGTCGGTGCCGACGAGCTGGTCCGCCGAGGCCCCGTTCCGGAGCCAAAGCGTGACCGTGACGTCGTGATATCCGCCGGTCCGGGACCAGCCGGCCGGGACGCTCTCGCCGGAGTAGACGACCGCGGCAGCGGCAAACGACGCCTGCAGGGCGGGAGGCCGCGCCAGCGGGAACGGCGCCGAGGCGTTCTCGGCCGTCCGGCCGCCCTCGTCGGAGGCGGACACCACCAGCACCGCCCCGTCGATATCGGTCACCGGGACCGTCCAGTCCAGAGAGCCGTCCGGGGCCAGATTGGAGCCTATGACCTGATCCGGCCCGGCCCCCGTGCGCAGCGAGACGGAGACGGCGACGTTCCGGTACCCGCCCGCATGGCTCCAGCACAGCAAGACGCGGTCCCCGGCGTACACCACTGCCCCGTGTGAGAATGTCGCCGACAGGCGCAGGGCCCTCGCGATCGCGAACGGGGCCGAGAGGTTCTCGGCCGACGCCCTTCCCTCATCGCTGGCGGAGAGGGCCAGCACGGCCCCTTCGGCCTCCATGTCGGGGGCGGTCCAGCCGAACGTGCCGTTCGAGGAGAGGTTCGAGGCCAGCACGCGGTCGGGCCCGGAGCCCGCCCGAAGGAGAAGCGAGAGCGTGACATTGCGGTAGCCGCCGCTGAGGCTCCAGGACACATCCACCCGGTCGCCCGAATAAACGACCGGACCCTGCGGGAAGCCGCCGGCGATTCGCAGGGCCGAAGCCAGGGGGAAGGGCGCCGAGAGATTCTCGACGGACCGGCCGTTCTGGTCCGTGGCGTTGAGCACGAGCCGGGCCCGCTCGTCCGGAAGGCCGGATGCGGTCCAGTTGAACGTGCCGGAGGAGGGCAGGCCCGAGGCAATGAGCGTCCGGGCGCCGGAGTCGGCCGAGCCCAGGTAGAGCGAGACCCCGAGGCTCCCGTATCCGACGGTCCCGTTCCAGGAGACGCTGACGATGTCCCCGGTGTAGGTCACGTTCGAGGCCTTGAACGACGCCGAGACCGAGGGAAGATTGGCGATGGAGAACACGGCCGTAGAGGTGTCGTTGGTTTCCATCCCCTTGGCGTCGCGCACGGTCACACGGATCAGGCAGCTGTTCGAGACCGCCTGCGGGACGTCGAAGCTGTAGCTCCCGCTGTTGGGCAGCGACGCGGCCACCGACTGGAACGGGCCGGCGGCGCCGTTCTGGGACATCGAGACGTTTATCGACAGGTTGCCCGTCCCTCCGGCAGCGGTCCAGAGGGCCGTGATGCGCTCGCCCCAGTAGTATATCTCTCCGCCCGTGGGGTCGGACAGGGCGATTGACGGCACCGGCACGGCCGAGGTCGTGAAGTCCCACGAAAAGACGGTCTTGTTGGTGTTCCCGGGGGTCGAAAGGTCGGTCATCCCCGATATCTTGCACGTATACGTGGTGGAATCATTGAGGGTGTTGTGGGTCCCCGTGGCCGCTGTCTTTTCGCTGTTCCAGCTCCACGAGAACCCGCCCGGGTCGGGCGAGATGCTGAAGCCGCCTAGCGCCGTCGTGGTGTTCACCGCCTCGGAGAAGGTTATCGTGATTATCGCCGCGTTGGATTCATTGTGGCCTCCCGCGGGCGGGGAGACCTTGATGACCGCCGGGGGCGCGGAGTCGATGGTGAAGTTGGACGTCAGGCCCTCGCCCGTCTGCTTGAGCGAGTCCTGTATGATTCCTTTGACCCGGACCGTGGTCGAGTTCACCATCGGCAGCGTCAGGTTGAACGAGCCGGCGGAGGCGGCCAGCGACGAGGCGATGGAGGTGTTGGACGAGGAGAAGCCGTCCGTCGAGTAGAAGAGCGAGACCGTGCAGGAGGCGAGGTTCTCGTCGCTAGCGTTCCAGCCGATAGTCACGGAGGACCCGCCGGAGAGGTCGGCCCCCGGGGCCGGACCGCTGAGGGTGATGGACGGGGGGTTGTTGGACGCCGTGGTGAACGACCACGCGTATTTTGTCGTGTTCTGGTTGCCCGGCGAGGAGGAATCGTTGAAATTGGCCACCGAGCAGTTGTACTGGGTCCCGGCGCTGAGGTCGGCGTGCGTCCCGGTCATTGAGGTGGAGTTCAGGTCCCAGGACCAGTTGAACGCCCCCGGGCTCGGGGACATCGAAAAGGCCGCCTCGGCGCTGGAGCGGTTCATCGGCTCGGAGAAGTTGACTACGATGGAGGCGCCCACGGAGGCGCCCGATGTCCCGTTCGCGGGCGAGGCCGACGACACCGACGGAAGCGCCGTGTCGACCGTGAAGTTGGACAGGGAGGCGGATTCGCCCGAAAGGTTGCCCGAATCCTTGATCATCCCCTTCAGTGCGACGGTGGTGGAATTGATCCGGGGAAGCGTCCAGTTGTACGCCGACGGGCTGGCCGAGAGGTTGGTCGCGATGGTCGTGTTGGACGAGCCGAAGCCGTCGGTGCTGTAGAAGAGCGAGACCTTGCACCCGGCGAGGTCATTGTCCGAGGCGGTCCAGTTCAGCCTGAATACGGACCCTCCGGAGAGGTCGGCCCCGGCGGAGGGCCCGGTCAGGGAGAGCGAGGGCGCCGTGTTGGTGCCGTTGGAGGTGCTGTTGACGGTTATCGAGGGCGACGGGCTGTAGCTGTCGCTGAACGAGAGGCTCTGGTGGTTGTTCGTCCCGGTGGCGTTGATGTACATCGTGTCGTTCCCGGCCGAAACCCCCTTGATCTGCCATGACGCCTTGGCAGTGTTGCCGGCGGTTATCGAGCTGATGTTGTAGTATGTGCTGTTGACCGAGAAGTACCCGTTCTTGGATGCCAGCGTGACCTTGATGGAGCTCATGACGTTGTTCTTCGTCGTGTTGCCCTCCACCTTGACGACCACGGTCACGTTTGCCGATTGGTTCAGATCCACAGATGCGGGGATGCTCTGGCCGGAATCCCCCTCGAGGATATCCAGGTACATGTACCGGGTGGCATGGCAGTCCGAGCACGGGTTCGTGGACTTGGTCTCACCGGGCGGCGAGAAGGGCGCGGCGAGCAGGGCGGCCAGGATTACCGATAGCACTGCGGCATTGGGGGAGCGCATAGGTTTCGACCACGCCATCGCATCCTTTAAATGTTTTGGTAAAAAGCCCGCGCCCGGCCAACCGTTCTGTTCAGATATTGCTTGCAGGAAATCCGCCCTGTGGATGTGCAGGAAGGGATTCTGCTCCGTTCTCCGTCCGGTCGGGGGACCGTGCGCCCGGGGCCTCGTGCATCCGCCCCTTTCCCCGCCATCGCAGCCGCTTTCCAGCCATCGCCATATCCTCCCGCCGCCATGTGCAGGTGTCCTGCACCAGATTTGCGTGCCATCTTGGTCATCGTTCATCAATGCTCCCGGGGATGCCGGAGGCATGAGGCTCGACAGCTACCCGGTCGCCGACCTTTACCTTTCGGCGATCAAGGCCGAAATAGAGGCCGCGCGGGTGTATTACAGGCTCGCAAGGACGGTCCGCGACGCGTACCTCGAGCGAAGGCTGCTCTTTTTGGCAACGGAGGAGGAATCCCACCGGCGGGATCTGTCAAGGCTGTACATGAAGGAGACGGGCAAGCGGTTCGCGCGCCTTCCGGCGCGTACGCTTGTGCCCATGCCCCGGCTCCTCCCGCCCGGCCCGGGCACGTCGCTGGCCGATGTCATCGCGAGCGCCCTGGCCGCGGAACGGGGCGCGAGGAGCTTCTACCAGGCGTTCTCGAGGCTCTATCCCGACGGCTCCGACCAATCGGCGCTCCTGCGTTATTTTTCCGGCATGGAAAAGGGGCATGGCCAGCTCCTCCAGGCCGAGCTCGCCTCCCTGGGCCCGGATGGCATCCGGCCCGGAGGGCTCCGGGGTCCGGGCGTCGAGGAGGCCGGCGGGCCGCTGCCGGAGCTCCCGGACGAGTTTGCAACCGACGGAATGATGGTCAGGACCGGCGCGCTCGAGCCCCGCAGGGCGCCGGTCGGGTCGGTGGCGCGCAAGCCCGGGCCCGTCGCGCCCGCGGGGAGATGGGCGATGGAGAGGCCCGGCGAGCCGGTCGTGAGGAAAAGGAGGCCCTGAGCAGGGGGTTCTTCAATGCACATGAAGATATCCAATCATCGATTCGCTGATGAAGGAGATGACGGTGATGCGAAACGCCCCTTCGGGCGACGTGGACATCGTCACCGTCCAGATCAGGGACCAGGAGTTCACGCTCATCAACGCCGGCCCCCTGTTCCGGATGAATCCATGGACAGCGCCCGGCCGCACGATTTCACTTTCAATGAGGCCGTCTCGCTGCTGGTCAGGTGCGATGACCAGTCCGAGACAGGCCGGTACTGGGGCGCGCTCTCGGCGGTGCCGGAGGCCGAGCAGTGCGGCTGGCTCAAGGACCGGTTCGGCGTCTCCTGGCAGATAGTACCGGCGGAGCTCGACGGGTTGATGAGGGACGGCGACCCGGCTCGTGTGGCGCGTGTCACGGAGGCGTTCCTCAAGATGAAGAAGCTTGATATCGGGGCCTTGAAGAAAGCGCATTCCGGAGCATGATTTTGATAGATATTCCCGTGAAAGTTGCAACGCATGTTGGTCAATGTTTATCAGGACCGCCCGCGATGATCGCTCCATGAAGCTCGACGGCTACAAGCTGGGAGACCTGTACCTTGCGGCAATCAAGTCCGAGGCCGAGGCGGCAGGGGTCTATTCACGGTTGGCGGAGGCGGTCCCTGAAGGCTACATGAGGCACAAGCTCCGCTTCCTCGCATCCGAGGAGAAGGCCCACAGGCGGGACCTGTCCAGGCTCTTCCGCCGGGAAACGGGAAAAAGGTTCTTCCGGCTCCCGCTCGAGTCGCCGGTTCCGATGCCCCTGATCTGCGAGCCCCGGCCCGGCACGCCGGTGGCGGATGTCGTGGAAAGCGCGATGGATGCGGAGAATGCGGCCCGCCGGTTTTACCTGCACCTCTCGAGGCGGTATCCCGCGGGCTCCAATGAGGCGTTTCTCCTGGTCTTCATATCCAACATGGAGCGGGGCCACTACCTGCTCCTGGAAAACGAGCGGGCGATGCTGGAGGCCGAGGCGAATTTCGATAACCCCTGCCCGTGAACCATCCCTACTGGAGAGCGCCCGGGAGCCGGCCCAGGACGTTTGCAACGATTCCCAGCCTGTCCATCTGCTCGGGGATTCCGGCCGCCCGGTTCCGCGGTTCCCGCCTGAAATAGGTCGCCTCGGCGCACGGTTGCCAATAGCCCCCGCCGGTGGAGGTCTCGACGCGGCTCTCGTAGCGGGAGTCCTCCAAAAACTCCCAGGTGAGGCGTATCCTCGTCTGCGCGCTCAGGGCCTCCAGAACCATGACGCCGTCCCGGAACGTGCCGTTGAAGAACACCGGCGCCGAGCCCGACGAATCGAACCAGTGCATGACATAGCAGCCATCGGCACGGCTCCATGTGATGATGCCGTGGCCGGTGAAATCCTCCCATCCGTCCCGCTCGTGCCGGTACTCGTGGAGGAGGACGAAGCCCCCCAGCGAGAGCCGGTTCCTGACCCTCCCCAAGGCACGGCCGCCCTCCGGCGCCGACGGCGATGGGAGGATGACCTCCTCGCCTTCCCAGTTCCCGGTCAAGCGTTCCAAAAGCCCGTGCTCCGTGGATGGGGGTGCAAGCCTCATGCCGTTTCCTCGCCGGACTCTGTGCCTTGGAGGTTTAAAAACATTGTTCCAGATATCGCCGGATGTGGCCCGGAAGCCGCCCGGGCCGGCCCTTGACGGCAGCCGGCGGCTTCAGCCTTCGACCTTGACCTCGAACCCGCCGACCGCCATGCGTTTCATATCGAACGGCATCTCGAGATCCTTGCGCTTTCCCGCCTGATCGTCCATTTCCTTCATGACCCTGGCGTTGACCGCGTCGCGGTGCATCCTCGACTTTTAGACCATGAACGAGAACCATACGGTCTCGTTCGGTCTTGCCCTCGCCATCTTTGTGAATGCGAGCGGCCTCCCGCCGCCCATGTCCTTCGGGACGAGGTCATCGCCGGCGCACTCCATGTATTCAAGTGCGCCGCACTTCATCCACACATTTGCCACACCTTGCCGCCCTTCGCCCCGCCCCCTACTTCTCGTCCTCGTCGTCCTCCTCGTCCTCCGGCTCCCCGCCTTCCTCCTCGACCTCGGGGTCCGGCTCGACGGGTTCGGCCTCGATGACCGGTTTGGCGGTGGGCGGGCTCAGCGCCGCCTTTCCCCGGCGCCGGTACATCGCGTAGCCGGCCACAGCCGCCACCACTACGACTATCAGCAACAGCGCCAGGTAGTACGGCATCAGGTCCGGCGGGTTGTCCACCGTCACCGTGAAGGTCTGCTGCGCGGCGTTGCCCAGCGCGTCCGTGGCCATGACCTCTATCGAGTGGTCCCCGTTCTTCAGGGCGGTGGTGTCCCAGCGCGCCGAAAACGTCGTGGCGTCCTCGAGGTTCATCTGCCTCCACCTGCCGCCGTCTATCCGGTACCAGGCGTCCTTCATGCCCTCGGCGTTCACAAACGTCGCGCGGAGCACCGCCTGCCCGCTGCGGACGCTGCGTATCTTGATCTCCGGGGCCTTGTTGTCCACAGTGAGGACCAGCGTGGCGTTGGAGACGGTTCCCGCAAGGTTCTCGGAGTGCGCCGTTACCGTCAGGGTGCCCTCGACGATTCCCAGCGCCCGGGTATCGATCTCCACCGAGTACAGCCCGTCCGTGCCCATCACGAGCTCCCGCTCGGCGCCCTCGGATCCGGCCCTGACGTACTTCAGCCCCTGGCCCGCATCGACCGAGAGCCTCACCGTCGTCACGTTGTTCACCTTGTTGGCCGGGTTGGGCCCGGTGAACATGATGGCCGGGACGCTGTTGTCCACCGTGACGGTGAGCGTCCGGGTCTCGGTCTTCCCGCTCCGGTCCAGGGCCCTGACCGTCAGGGTGTGGGGCCCGTCAACGGCCGTGCGTGTGTCCCAGGGCGTGGCGGTCGCGATCCACGACCCGCCGTCGACCATGTACTGCGTCCTCTCGAGGAAGGTGTCCGACGCCAAGGCAAGTATGCTCACGCTGCCGCGCAGGTAGGCCCCTTTCACGGGGTCCTGGATGACGAGCACCGGCAAGGCGTTGTCGACCTGGAAGGCGACTGCCACGGATACGGTGGTCTTGGCCGACATGTCCGTGGCCCAGGCCGTGAGGCTGTAGTTGCCGTCGGGGAGCGTGGCGCTGTCGCGGAGGAGCTCCCAGAGCCCCGTGCCGGGATTGAAGGTCAGCGTCGCATTGACGGCCTCGGCCCCGGAGTCCTGCGAGGTGACGATGACGCCGGCGCGGGCGACTCCCACCTGGTCCGTCGCCGACACACGGAAGACGGCCTGGCCCGACAGGAACTGGCCCGGGGACGGGGCGTCGATGCGGCAGGCCGGGGCGTTGTTGTCGGCGATGACGGTGACGCTGGCCGTCGAGGTCTTGCCACTGAGATCCATCGCGCGGACGGCTATCGAGTGGACGCCATCTGGGACGACATGCGTATTCCAGGGCACATCGATGTCGGCCCACGGGCCGCCGTCCACGCTGTAGCTCACGCTGTCCAGGAAGGTGTCCGAGGCCGGGGCGTCCATCAGCACGAACCCGCTGAGGTAGCTTCCCGGGGCCGGGCCGACGAGCGAGAGTGCCGGGGCGTGGTTGTCCACCCGGAACGCCACCGCCGGCGCCTCCGTCGTCTTGCCCGAGAGATCCGTGGACCAGGCGGAGACGGTGTAGTTCCCGTCAGTCAGGAGCCCCGTGTCGACCGAGACGGCATAGTACCCGGTGGATGCGCCGAAGGTCGCGCTGCGGTTCAGGTCGGTCCCGGCGCCGTCGAGGCTCCGGAGCCTTATGTAGACCCTCGAGATGCCGACCGTGTCGGCGGAAGATGCCTGGAGCGCAAGCATTCCCGAGGCGAATTGCCCCGGGATGGGCGAGGCGATCTCGCAGGTGGGGGCATTGTTGTCCACAATCACGTTGAAATCGACCGTGGTGCTCTTGCCGCTCTGGTCCCAGGCCCGGACGGAGAGCGCGTGGGGGCCGTCGGCGTACATCACGGTGCTCCACGGCACGCCTATCCCGGCCCAGCCGCCGCTGTCGATTCTGTACTCCGTCCTCTCAGGGAACGCGTCCAGGACCGCGGCCTGCAAGGCCACATCGCCCATGATGTAGGCGCCGGAAGCGGGGTAGGCAACGAGAAGCGACGGCGCGTGGTTGTCGATTTGGAACTTCACGGGCCCCGCCTCGGTGGTCTTGCCCGATTTGTCCGTCCCCCAGGCCAGGAGGCTGTAGTTCCCGTCCGGGAGCAGCCGCGAGTCCTTGGGGATCTCCCAGAGGCCCGAGCCCGCATTGAAAACGAGCGAGTAGTTGGAGACGCTCAGGCCGGTGTCGACGTTGGTCAGGTTGGCGAAGACCTTCGAGATGCCGTTGTGGTCGGTCGCCAGCACCTGGTAGACCAACTCGCCCTCGGCGAACTGGGAGAACGCGGGGCTGTTTATGGCGACCGCCGGGAACGTGTTGTCCACGATCACCACGAGGTCCACCGTGTCGCTCTTGCCCGAAAGGTCCCAGGCGCGCACCGAGAGGTTGTGAGGGCCGTCGGCGTACCCGACCGTGTGCCAGGTCGCGGCGATGGCCGTCCAGGGGCCGCTGTCGATGCGGTATTCCGTCCGGTCGTAGAACAACTCCGTGACGGCGGTCGAGAGGGTGAAGCTGTTTTGTATGTAATCGCCGGCCTTGGGGCTCGAGACCACGAGCACCGGCGCGGTGTTGTCAATGTGGAACGCGACCGGCGTTGCGTAGGCCCACTTGCCCGACCGGTCCATGACCGATGCGCTGGCAGTGTAGTTCCCGTCGGCGGTGAGGGTGGTGTCGTAGCCCAGGGCAAAATAGCCGGAGGCCGAATCGTAGCTCAGGCTCTTGTTGAAGACCGTGGCCTGCGTGTCCGTTTTAACCAGCTTGAGGTAGACCGCCCCGATGCCCACGGTGTCCGTGGCGGACACGCGGAACGTCGAGGCCATGGCGAAGAACTGCCCCTCCCACGGGCTGTCGATGCGGCAGGTCGGGGCGGTGTTGTCCACGAAGACGGACAGGTTGACCGTGGAGTACCGGCCGGCGAGGTCCGTGGCCCGGACCCATACGTCGTGCGAGCCGTCGCGGTAGCTTCTCGTGTTCCAGGCCGTGGCTATGTCCGTCCAGCCGCCGCTGTCCACGCGATACTCGGTCTTGTGGGGGAAAGCGTCCGTGACGGTCGTCGCTATCGTGACGTTGTCCAGGACGTAGTCGCCCGAGGCCGGGCTCGACACCACGAGGACGGGGGCGTTGTTGTCGACCCGGAAGGAGACCCGCGCCGAGGGCGTCATCTTGGAGGACAGGTCCGTGCTCCAGGCGGAGGCCGTGTAATTGCCGTCTTTCCAGAGCGTGGTGTCCCGGGAGATCTCCCAGAGCCCGGAGCCGCCGTTCCAGGTCAGCGTGAGGTTGAACATGGCGGCGCCGGTGTCGGCGTTGGTCACGTTGAGCAGGACGGAGCCGATCCCGACAGCGTCCCAGGCGTAGACCTGGAACGTCCAGGTGCCCGAGGCGAACTGGGTGTCGACGGGTCTGTCGATGCGGCAGACGGGCACGTTGTTGTCCACCGTGACCGCGACGATTGTCGAGTCGGACCTGCCCGCAAGGTCCAGCGCCCGGACCGTGAGGTTGTGGCGGCCGTCGGCCGCCAGGAGCGTGTTCCAGGCAGTGGCGATGCCGACCCAGCCGCCGGCGTCCACCCTGTACTCGATTCTGTCCAGGAAGACGTCGGTCGCCGCGGCCGCTATGGAAACGCTCCCTTTGACATAGTCTCCCGTCACGGGCCCGGTCACCGTGAGCACGGGCGCCGTGTTGTCGACATGGAAGGAGACCGGCGCCGACCAGGTGGTCTTCCCGGAGGCGTCCTGCGCCCAGGCGACGGCGCTGTAGTTCCCGTCCGCCCAGGTCGTGGTGTCCTGCGAATAGGCGAAGTAGCCCGCGCCGAGGTCGAACACCACGGTGCGGTTCAGGACCTCGGAGGCGGTGTCCGTGTCCGTCACTGCGATGTGGACCGTGCCGAACCCGACGGCGTCCGTGGCGGAGACCCGGAACGACGCGGTCCCGGAGGCGTACTGCCCGGCCGTGGGCCCGTCTATGCGGCAGGTCGGGGCGGTGTTGTCGATGATCACCGGTATGTCGACGGTCGTACTGTGGCTCGCCAGATCGAGCGCCCGCACCGTCAGCGTGTGGTTCCCGTCGGCGTAGGCCGTCGTGTCCAGTGCGGTGGCGATGGCCACCCAGCCGCCGGCATCCACTTTGTACTCCGAGCGGTCCAGGAACGTGTCGGTCACGGCCGCCGCTATCGTCAGGCTGCCGGAGAGGTAGGCGCCCTTGACCGGGCCCGAGACGGTCACGGAGGGCGCGTTGTTGTCGAGCCTGAAGCCTATCGCGTCCGAGGCGGTGGTCTTGCCCGCAAGGTCCGTGCTCCAGGCCGCGGCCGTGTAGTTGCCGTCGGCGTCGAGCGTGGTGTCGCGGGGCAGCTCCCAGAACCCGCTCGCCGGGTTGTAGGTGAGCGACAAATTGAACGCCGTGGCCCCCGAGTCCGAGTTCGTCACGTTCAGGACGGCGCCGCCGACGCCGTTGGCGTCCTGCGCCGAGACCTTGAAGGTCGCGGTGCCCGAGACGAACTGGGTGTTGCCCGGGTTGTCTATCCGGCAGCTGGGCGCGACGTTGTCCACCACGGCGTGGAAGTTGAACCGGGTGGACAGGCCGCTTTGGGTGAACGCCCTGACGGAGAAGTAGTGCGTCCCGTCCCAGGTGGCGGTGGTGTCGAACGGCGTGGCGATGGGTGCCCAGGTCCCGTTGTCAAGGCTGTACTCCATGTGGTCGGGGAACACGGTCGTCGCGTGCGCGGAGAAGACCACCGTGCCAGAGATGAACGACCCGGGCGCGGGGGTCACCACGGTCACGGTCAGGGGCGTGTTCTCGATGCGGAACACGACCGGCGCGGCCTGCGCCATCGTGCCCAAAAAGTCCGTGGCGAACGCCGCGACGGAGTAGTTCCCGTCGACCGTCGCGGCCGTGTCGTAAGTGTACTCGTAGAAACCGGTGGCCGCGTTGTAGACCGCGCTCACATTGAATATCCCTGTGGCGCTGTCGATGTTCACCAATGCGATGTACACCGGCCCGATGCTGACGCTGCCGGTGGCCTGGACCTGGATTGTGCGCATGCCAGAGACGAATTGGTTGTCGGCCGGGCTCTTGATGCCCAAAACGAGCGAGCCGACGTTGATGGCGAGCGTGTCGTACGTGGCCGGCGCCGCCTTGGTGTTCCCGGCCTGCGTGGTGGCGATGCTGTAGAACCGGTAGTAGCCCAGCCCGCTCGGGAACGTGAACCTGAACTGCCACGGCGCCGAGCGGAGCGTGGCGAAGGCAGTGTAGGCGCCCAGCGCGGGCCAGTGGATGTTGTCCGGGCTCCAGCCGAAGTAGAGCGTGACGCCGTCGAGGTTGTTGTAGGCGCTCGAGGCGGTGACCGTGATCCAGAGGGGCTGGTAGGTCTGCCAGTAGTTGTAGGTCGACGGGCTTATCGCGTCCACCGAGCTCTGGGGCGGCGTGAGGTCGTGGCCGGCGCGTGCCTCGGCCAGGCCCTTGGTCGGATCGACGTTGCCCTGCGTGTCCGTGGCGACCGCCTCGAACTCGTAGTAGCCCTGGCCCTGCGGGAACGTGAACGAGAAGAGCCACGGCGCGACGTTCAGCGTGCCGAAGTTGGCCCAGGCGCTGAACGTGAGGTTGTCGGCGGAGGACCGGTACCTCAGGGTGCACGACGCCACCGAGCTCAGGAGGTCGGTGGCCGTGACCGTGATGGTCCTCGGGTTGGCGTTGCGCCAGTACGGGGCCGGGGCGTCCACGATGGCTATCGGCGGCCACGAATCCAGGGGCTTCATCAGCGGCCGGTCGTCCTGCATGGTCCCGCCGCCGATTCCCTGGCCGGTGGCGCTGGTGTAGGGCAGGTCGCCGATGCCGTTCCCGTTGGCGTCTGGGCCGGTGTAGTCGCTCCAGAAGTTGCCCTGGTTGCCGGTGTCCCAGTCGTTCTGGCCGGAATCGTAGGCCTGCGCCCCGTTGTCCTTGAAGTTGTTGTGGTGCACGTCGTTCCCGGACGAGCCCTCGAGGAAGGCGCCATTGCCGTTCAGGGCGATGGCGTTGTAGGTGACGGTGTTCCCGGAGGAACCGCTGAACATCTGCACTCCGAAGTCGGCGTTCTGGAGGAACTCGTTGTGGTAGACCGTGTTGCCGTCGGAACCCGCGAGCACCATGCCCCTGAAATTCTTCATCAGGATGTTGTCCGAGAGGGTGTTGTCCCTGGAACGGTACAGCCAGGTTCCGGCGTGGTCGCCCGAGAGGGTGTTTTGGCTCACGGTCGAGTCCCGTACGCCGTCGAGGTAGATGCCCATGTAGCTGCCCGTCACCGTGTTTCCGTCGATGAGGATGTTGCGCGAATCGTAGACGGCGATTCCCGCCCAGCCGTTCCCGGACAGCCGGTTGTTCCGGGCTTCGCCGTTCTGGACATCGTAGAACACCAGCCCGGCGTCCGGGTAGAACGGGAGGTCGCAGGTGCCGAAACCGGCCGCGTCGTGGAGGTTGCAGTTGCGGACCTCGAAGAAATCGGTCGTGTTGCCGATGTAGATTCCGAAGCTTGAGCCGGCTCCGCTGATATCGAGGCCCTCGATTATCCACGGGTCGCCGGCCGTGCCGCTGCCGCCGCTGACGCCGTTGGCCGCGGTGAAACCGGCATTGGAATCGATTCTTATCGGGTGATGGGCTCCGGGCACTCCGGCGGGGAGCGCCGGGGGCGCCGGCACCGGCGGGTCGGGAAGCGGGGGCCACGGGACCGGGGGCGGGGTCGCGGGTGGCCCCGGCGGCGGCAGGAGGTCGCCTCCCCCGCCGGTATCCACCACCACGGTGTTCGACGGGGATGATCTGGGATCTGCGGTGGGGAACGGGTTCCCGTTGCCGTAGTCCGTGGTGTCCCCGACCAGGTTGTTCGCGAGGACCCTGTAGGCGTACTTCGTGGCCGCAGCGGCCGTATTGTCGTCGTAGGTGATGATGTTCCCCTTGGTCGGCCCGGTTGCGACCGATGTCACGGCGGCCAGGTCCGCCCAGGCCGCGGCGCCGGACCTCCTCTGCACGATAAAGCCCGTCTCCGCTATCGAGTTGTCGGTCCACTGGAGGTTGACCGTGGCGCCCGTCATCCCCGCCGTCAGGCCCGAGGGCGCCCGGGGCGCGGTGGCGAATACCATCGCGTGCATCATGTCCATCTCCTCGTGGGCGAGGATGTGGCAGTGGTAGACGTACTCCCATCCGAAGTTGATGTCCTTGTTGGTGACCACTATGGGCTCGGCGTTGGGGTCCATCCAGCCCAGCGGAGGGGGCCCCGGAAGGATGGTCCCAAGCGGGTAGTTGGGGTCTATCGGGCGGATGATGTTGGGGAGCTCCCAGGGCAATGACGGGGCGACGGGCCTCAGGGCCACTATCGTGTCCGTGAGCGGGTTCACCCTCACGGTCTCCTTCCAGCCCAGCTCGTTGGGGTCGGGCATGTACAATGCGTTGTCCCAGGCCACCCGGTTTATGAGCTGGACATTGAAGAGGTGGAAGTGTATCGGGTGCGTGTCGACGCCCTGGTGCGTTATCTTCCATATCTGCGTCCCGTCGCCGGCGACCGGGGTGGAAACGATGGTGCAGTCCTCGAGGAGTTCGACCGGCGGGGCCGAGTACGGGTATGTTATGAAGGATTGGCCGCCAGGGACAGCGCCGGTAACCACCAGTCCGAGGAAGCTCCCCTGCCGCCCGTACTCCAGATCGAACGTCTCGCCCTGCTCGTCCTGCAGGGACTTCGACTCGAACGGCACGGTGACGGTGTCGCCGGCGATGGTCTTGAACGTGAGGCTCTTGTCCATTATCCTGGACACGGTGTCGGTCAGGTCCAGGTCGTAGGCAGAGGCGTAGCCGGCCTGCGGCACGAGTATCGGGTCCTGGCTCGATTCGAAGACGCCCGGGTGGGCCGGGGTGCTCGCCCAGGCCGCCTCCAGGGCCGCCACGTCGTACGCCGGAGCGGGGGCGATGTCGGCCACCCTGATCTGCATTATGGTGCGGGTGTTCGGCCCGAAACCGGTGTAGGTCGTGGGCGCGCCGCCCGCTCCCGTCAGGTCCTCATGGCCCGTGTAGTAGTCGTACCTCGGGTCGAGGGCCGGGAACGCCGCGGGCGCGTCGTTGTACAGGATGAGCGTCTTCCCGGCGTACTTCGAGAAATCGATTATGACATCGGCCCTCTCGGCGCAGCCCAGGAGCAACGTGTGGTCCTGGACGTTGCCCATCGCGAATGTGGTGGGGTCCAGGTTCCAGGTGACGGGCTGGTTGGGCACCACCACGGGTGCGGGCAGGAAGCCCCCTTCGGTGCCGATCTGGATGAAATCCGGCCCGGCCATCGCCGGGTCGGGAGCGCCGCCGGCCCGGCCGTCGGCGGGCCAGGTCGCCGGGACGCCCGGCGCGGCGACCGCGTCGATCATCCGGACTTCCGTGTTCATCCGGCCGTCCGTCGAGACGGTATCCGGGTCCGCCACATAGAGCTGGAGATTGAAGAACCGATCGTCGGCGGCATTCAGAATCCTGAAGCGGTAGGCCTGCGGCTCGACGGTCACGTAGGGATAGGCCACACCGTTGACTATGGGCGTGTCCATGAAGGCTTCGGCAGGCGCCGATGGGTTGGGGGTGGCGGGCATCATCGGCGGCTCCCAAGGGGCGTTGACCGGGTCGTAGTACGGGTTCGCGGCCGGCGGGTTGGTGATGCCCAGTGTCGGCGGCCAGAACCAGGGCCCGTAGTGCCACCGGCCGAAATCGTTCATTCCACCCGCCGACCAGGGGTTCTGGTTGGGCATGTAGACATGCGGGTACCAGAGGTCGCCGGTGTGCGGAACGGGAGGGGTCGACCCCCACTTCCAGGTCGGGTCCTGCGAGGCTATCGTAGAGGCATCGACGAATGTCCGGTCCTGTATTATCAGGGGTATCCCGAAGGTGTAGACCCCGCCGGCGTTGGGCAGGAGGCCGGCGTCGATGAGGTCCATCTCGGTCTGGTCGACAAGCAGGTATCCGGCGGCCTCGCCGGCGTAGACATTGAGCCTTGTGATTCCCTGTGCGTGGTCGTGGTAGAACATGAGCCTCGCGCTCTGCTGATTCGTATAATAGAAGGTCTGCGCGCCCGGTCCGGGGTTGTTGGTGGCGCCGGCGGATGGCGGGTCGGTCTGGCCCACGGTGTCCGCAACGATGTCGCCGTTGACGAACCACATGTCGGGCACGTACGCCACGCTCACGCCCTTGGGATACTGCGTGGCCTCGCTGGCGGGCGTTATCCACTGGTGGGGCGTGCCGTCGCTAATCCAAGGTGTGAGGCCCCCGTGGAGATGCAGCGTCGCCCGGTTCTCCGTGTAGGACTCCTTCATGCCCGGCTGGCCGACTATGTCCAGCGGGCCCATTCCGGCCCCCATCACGGAGGTGTCCACGGGGAGGAACAGATCCCCGCCCGCACCGGTCGGGAGCAGGTTGTAGAACGTCACCCGCGTCGCGGCGTCGCGGACCGAGATTATGACGGGCCCCAGGTAGCGCGGGTCGTCCATCGCGAAGGCCTGTGTGCCATCCGGCATCAGGATGGCGGAGCCGTCGGGATTCTTGAGCGCGACATGCTTGCCCTGGGCGGCGACGGCCGGCGTCTCGAGCTGGACGTACCCGCGCATGAGCGTCGGGGGCAGGTCCGAGTGCATCTTCTGCACGTACTGCACCAGCGCGATCTCGTAATACTGGCTGCCGGGGAACGAGGTCGTATCTGCCACTGCTATCGGGATGTAGGCTCCGAGGTTGTTGGCGTTCCCGGCGGTCAGGCCGGGAAGCGAATCCACGAACTTGCGTATCCCGCCGCTCAGGACGCCCCCGATTCGGGCCTCGGCCGCGGCGCCCGATCCGGTTATGTCATCGATCACGACCACGGGCGCGCTGTAGCCGGCGCCGACATTGACCGTGACTATCTGGGTGATGACTCCTCCGACCACGGTCGCCTTGGCCGTGGCGCCTGCGCCGGTGCCCCAGGCGTCGGCTATCGTCACCGTCGGGTTGGTGTACTTGGAGCCCCCGTCTATCATTATGATATCGGTTACGGGCCCCGTCGGGACCGGGCTGTTGGCGTAGTTGGCGTACGGGCCGAAATAGTGGGGAATCCCGCCGGGGTCCATGACGGCCGCGGCGCCGAGCGGGTCTCCGGGTCCGCCGGCCGTCGCGCCCTGGCCGCCCAGGTCCGATCCGAACGGTGCAATCAGGGCAGGCATGATGAATGCCGCGGTCAGAAGCAGCGCCGCGATGGCTCCCTGGCCCCCGCGCGCCCCGCTCATAGTCCTTCGACGGAACGATCCATTCTGCATGTTCGACTCCTCCATTGATTTTGTTCCTCAAACGGGGGTTGTTTATTAAGCGGTATTTCACAATCACACGCCATAATTGTGCAAAGTATGTACAAATCGCGTCCAGGGCCGTTTCGACGGTGCCTGCCGGCAGGACCATACGCGCGCGTTCGGGGGAGGGTTTCACACCGGAGAGGGCAGTCCACGGGGCGCCGCCCGGGGAGGGCCGTCGCGCGCCCTCCTCCCCGCGCGGGCCGGCCGTGAACGCCGGAGGCCTCCGGGAGCCGGTGCGGAAGCGGCGACCCGGCTTACGCCGGGCGGGGGCCGAGGTCCGGTGGGCCGGCGCCTATTTCCCTGGCCCGCCCGCAGGCTCCGGGGAGGCGCGCCCGCCGCGGCCGCGCAGCATGAGGAACGCCGCGACCGCCGCCACGATGACGATCACGACGACGATCGCCAGGACGGCCATCGCCTGGAACCCGGCCGGGGAGGTGGCCGCCGCGCTTTTCAATCTTGCGTCCGCCGGGGTCGTCCGCCCCGCGCCGACAGAAAGGCCGGTCCTGGTGTAGGTCCGCTTCCCTCCGGCCGAGACGGTGAGGTTGTAGAGCCCGGGTGGGGCCGATATCGAGAACCTGCCGGCCGTGTCCGTCACCGCGGTCAGCGCCTGGCCGCTTGCGGCAATCAGCCTGACCGTGGCGCCAGCCACCGGCCTTCCCCCGCTGTCTGTGATGATTCCCGAAACGGTCCCGTTCGCGGAGGCCGCCGTCACCGTCACGGCGGCGCTGCCGGTGATTCCGCCGCTGCTCGCCAAGACTGTACCGGACCCCAACGAGGGACCTGCAGTGAGGAGCCCGGCGCCGCTGATGTTGCCGACCGAGGAGGTCCAGTTGAAGACGAGGCCGGGGATGGTGTTGTTGTGCGCGTCCCTTCCCGTCGCCGAGAACTGCAGCTGGGCGCCCGCCGGGAGCGTCATGTTCGCCGGGGAGACGTCGATTCGGGCCAGGGGGCCCGGGACGACCGTGACGGAGGCGGTGCCCGAGATGTCCCCGATGGCCGCCCGTACGTATCCCGTCCTCCCGCTCGCATTCTGGGCCGTGAGGGTGCCCCCGTCCATCCTCCCGACGTCCGTGGTCCAGTTGAACGCCAGCCCGGTGATGGCGGCGCCCAGGACATCCTTCCCCGTCGCGACGAACGCCTGCGTCGCCCCGGCGCCGACGTTCACGGGGGACGGCGAGACGGCTATCGTGGCGAGAACGCCGCTGCCCGGGACGGTGGCGTTGGCCGTGACCGTGTCCGACGGCGTGGAGTTCACCATGGCCGCCGGGAAGCCGGCCGAGCCGGAGTAGGTTTGGGTGTCTCCGATGAGCTTGGAGGCGAGCACCCGGTACGAATAGGCCGTCCCGTCGGTCTCCGCCAGGTCCAGGTGCCTTATGGTCCCGCCCGTCGCAGGCCCGGTCGAGCCGGCCGGCGAGGCCACCGTCGCCACCGTCGCCCAGGGGCCGCCAGCGCGGCTCCTCTGGACGATGAAGGCGCTCTCGCTTATCGAGTTGTCCGTCCAGGAGAGGTTGAAGCCAGTCCCTGTGTAGACGGCCTGGAGATTGGTCGGCGCGTACGGCGCCACGCCGAACACCACGCCGTGCATCATGTCCATCTCCTCGTGACCGAGGATGTGGCAGTGCACCACGTACTCCCAGCCGAAGTTGACCTCGTGGTTTGCGACCACGACCGGGTCTCCGGACGGGTCGCGGAAGCCACGCGACGGGCCCCGGAGGACGGCCCCGGCCGGGCTCGTCGGATCGATGAGGCGTCTGCTGTCGGGCAGCTCGAACGGCTGCGTCGGCGCCACCGGCCGGAGGGCCACGACGACATCCTCCTTCGGGTTCATCCGCACGGTCTCCTTCCATCCTAGCTCGTTGGGCTCGGTCGGCAGGATGAGGCCCTCGAATGTGCACCGGTTGAGCACCTGGACGTTGAAGAGGTGGAAGTGGAACGGGTGGGTGTCCTCGCCGTGGTGCCTTATCCTCCATATCTGCGTCCCGTCGCCCGCCGCCGGGGCCGAGACGTTTTTGGAATCCATGATCAATTCGACGGGCGGGCTTGCATAGCCGTAGATCACGGTCAGGTCCTTCTCGGGGAGCTCCAGCCCGAAGAGGCCGGTCATGCGCCCGTACTCGGCGTCGTACACCTCATCCGTGAGGTCGCTCAGCGCCTTGTTCTCGAGCTTGAGCGTGAGCCGGTCGCCATCCAGGGTCGAAAACGACAGCGATGAGGCGGAGTAGCCGGCTGTGCCGGGTTCTCCGAAAGTCTCGCAGTAGGCCGAGGAATAGGCGGGCTGGGTGACGAGGATCGGGTCGGCCCCGGATTCGAAGACCCCCGGCGCCGAGGGCGTCCCGGCGAAGGCGCTCCTGAGGGCGCCGAGGTCGTAGGGCTCGGCCGGCGTCCCGTTGCCCACCCTGAACTGCATTATCGTCCGCGTGTTGGGCCCGAATCCCGGGAGCGTTGTCGGCGCCCCGCCCGTGGCGGTCATGTCCGGGCCGCCCGTGTAGTAGTCGTACCTGGGATCGCCCCCGGGGAACGCCGCCGGGGCGTCGTTGTAGAGTATGAGCGTCTTTCCGGCGTACTTTGAAAAGTCGATGACGACGTCCGCCCTCTCGGCGGAGCCCAGGAGCAGCGAGTGGAGCTTCACTCCCTCGTAGTTGGACTGCTGCTCGTTTGTCTCGTAGGCCACCGGCTGGGGGGGGACCACCACGGGGGCGGGAAGGAACCCGCCCTCCGTCCCTATCTGGACCATCGCCGGCCCGGCCGTGGCCGGGTCGGGGACGCCTCCCTCCCTGCCGTCGGCGGGCCAGCTCGCGGGGTAATCCGGGTAATACGCGGCCGGGACCATCCGGACCTCCGTCCCGGTGCGGCCGTCGGCCGTCGTGACGTTCGGATCGGCTTCGTAGAGCTGGAGGTTCAGGAACCGGTCGTTTCCGGCGTTGAGCATCCTGAAGCGGTAGGCCATGGGCTCGACCGGGAGGTACGGGTAGGCCTGGCCGTTGACGACGGGCGTGTCCATGAAGGCCTCCATCGCCATCGATACCTCCGGCACGCCCGGATTGATGGATGGCTCCCAGGGGGCGTTGACAGGGTCATAGTGCGGGTTGGGATCGGGGGCGTGCTCGACGTCTTCGATCCCGGCCTCCAGCCACGGCGCGTAGTTCCACCTGCCCCAGGGATTCTCGCTCCCGTCGGGGCGGTTGTTCGGCATCCAGACGTGGGGGAGCCACAGGTCGCCGGTATGGGGCGTCCCGGGAGTGGAGCCCCACCTCCAGGTCGGATCCTGGTAGCCTATCGTGGCCGCATCCACGAACGTCCTGTCCTGTATGACCAGGGGGATGCCGAAGGCGTAGGCCCCGCCGAGGTTGGGCAGGACGCCGGATTCCAGAAGACCCGCCTCCGTTTCGTCCGTCAGCACGTAGCCGGCCGCCTCGCCGGCGTAGACGTTGAGGCGCGTGATGCCGTAGGCGTGGTCGTGATAGAACATGAGCCTCGCGCTCTGCTGGTTGTTGTAATAGAATGTCATCGAGCCGGCGCCGGGGTCGTTCGTCGCGCCCGCCTGGGGCGGGGCGGTCTGGCCGGCGGTGCCCGCGATCACGGTCCCGTTCTCGAACCACATGTCCGGCACGTAAGAGACGCTCACGCCCTTGGGGTACCGGGTGTTCTCGCCGGCGGGGGTTATCCACTGGTGTGGCGTGCCGTCGGATATCCAGGGCACCAGCCCGCCGTGCAGGTGGAGGGTGGCGCGGTTTTGGGTGTAGTTCTCCTTCATGCCCGGTTGGCCGATCTTGTCCAGCGCGCCCATGCCGGCGCCCATCACGGTCGTGTCGACCGGGATGAAGAGGTCGCCCCCCGCTCCGGTCGGGAGCAGGTTCAGGAATGTGATGCGGACCGGCGTGTCGCGCTGCGCGACCATCGTGGGGCCGAGGTACCAGGGCTCGTCCACCCCGTAGGCCTGGCCGCCGCCGGGCTTCAATATCGCCGAGCCGTCGGGATTCCTTAGCTCGACATGCCTGCTCGATGAGGCGGTGGCGGGCGTTTCAAGCTGGACATAGCCCCGCAGAAGGGTCTCGGGCAGGTCCGAGTGCATCTTCTGCGTATACTGGACTAGCGCTATCTCGTAGTAGTCGCAGCCCGGAAACGTCGTCGTGTCGGCGGCCGCAAGCGGTATGTAGTTCCCGAGGTTGTTCGCGCCGGCCGGCGTCAGTCCGGGGAGCGTGTCCACGAACTTGCGCATCCCGCCCGAGAGCGGACCCCCGAGCTCCGCCTTCGCGACCGCGTACTCGCCCGCGGGATCGGTGATGACGACCACCGGGGCGCTGTAGCCCGAGCCGCCCGCCGTCAGGGTGATTCCCGTTATCGTGCCGTTCTGGACGGTGGCCGTCGCCGCGGCCCCCGAGCCGGTGAGCCACATGTCCGTGATCGTGACCACGGGGTTTGCGTAGTCCTTGCCGCCCGAAATCAGCGTTATCGCTGTGACGGCTCCCTTGGGCACGGGGCTGTTTGCGAAGTTGGGATACGGGCCGAAATAGTGCGGTGAGGCGATGGCGCGTCCGCCCGTTGCTCCCGCCGCTTCGTCAGCCGGCCCGCTGCCGGGGAGCCGGTCCGCCGGTCCGGCCCCGCCCGGGACCGCCGGTCCGGACGCCGCCGACGCGGCCAGCGCCGGCACGACGGTCATCGCGGCCAGAAGAATCGCCAACATCGCCTTCGGGGCGCCCCGCTCGACACCTCTACATGGGTTATCCGGCTTCTCGCTCGACATGCGGTCTCCTCCGTTTTTGCACCGGTCAGCGCCCCCGGCTTATAATCAGGTATTCCAGAATCCTGTGTCACTGGTGTGAAGATTACATGCAGATGTCCTTTCCGGGCCCGGCCGTCAACGCCAGCGAGGGGCTTTTGCCCCCGGGGGCGCCCGCCCCTCAGGGAGCCGGGCACCGCCGGGCGGCTCCTTCACCGCAATGCATCCGGAATTCATACATGATTTGCATATACCCTTCAGATAATCCTCGCCTTCCGTTATATAGCGCGGGAGCATGCTTGGTTGCCCGTGGAGGGAAAATGATGATGGCAGCCCCGGGATGCGTCGCAGCCTGCGCCCTGGCGCTGGCGGTCCTCGCAGGCCAGGCCGGAGCGCTGGCGCCGGCGAGCATCGTCATCGATTCGTTCGAGGTCTCCCCGCCGGAGAGGACCGGTGTGCCGCCGGGCGCCGCCGCGACGTTCGACCTGACCATTACCCTCGCCAATCAAGGCGGGCAGGCGGGCACCGCCCGGCTCGCCATAACCGGCATGGACGGCGCCGTCGCCTTGGACAACCTGACCATCGAAGGGGGCAAGGCCGTCACCAGGACGTACCCGTGGACCCTGAAGGGCGACCGCCGTCACTCCTGCATGGCGACCATAACCAGCGATGTGGGCGCCCCGAGCAACATGCCGGCCGCGGCCGACCTCCATTACGCGGCCGCCGCTCCGGGCTTCGACGCGCCCCTGCTCGCCCTCGCCGTTCTGGGCGTAGCGGCGCTGGGCGCGGCGCGCCATCGGGTTTCCGTCCGGGCCGGAAGGGGAGGGAGCTGAACTGCTCGGCAGGCTCGTTTACGCCGCGCTCTCCCGGCGCAGGGCCCGCACGGCCATCGCGATTCTGGCCGTGATGACCGGCTCGGCCGTCGCCACCGCCATGTACGCCACCTCGCTCTCGCTGAACGACCGGCTCTACCGGGAGTTCCGCGCCTTCGGGGCCAACATCGTGGTGCTCCCGCCGACGGACACCATCGACGCCGGGCTCCCGGGCGTCTCCCTCGACGAGGTGGTCGACCAGTCCCTGATTCGGGAAACGGACCTCTTCAGGATAAAACTCATCCGGAACTACAGCGCCAACGTGCTTGGCTACGCGCCGGTCCTGTACCAGGTGGTGTCCGCCCGGGCCGACGGCTCGGGCCGCTCCGCGAGCGCGGTGATGACGGGGACGTACTTCTCCCACGCCGAGCCGAAGGTGGCGCCCGGCTGGACGACGGGCATGCGCTACATCGCGGCCTGGTGGCACGTCCGCGGCTCCTGGGTGAAGGGCGACTCCGACGCGAACGGGAGCATGTGCGGGGCCAACCTCGCCTGCGAGCTCGGCCTTTCGGTCGGGAGCACCTGCACCGTCGCCTTCCAAAACCCGGCGGCGCGCATCGAATCGGAGCGGCAGTTCTCCGTCCGGGGCATCGTTTCAACCGGCGGCCTGGAGGACGACCAGCTCTTCGTGAACCTCGCCTCCGCCGGCGAGATGAGCGGCCGGCCGGGGCTTGCGCACGCCGTGTTCGTCAGCGCCCTCTGCAACGCCTGCCCGGCCGAGGAGATGGCCGAGGAGATCGAGATGTCGCTTTCCGTGAAGGCCAAGAGCGTCCGCCAGCTCGCCGCATCCGAGAGGGCCGTCATCTCCCGGCTCGACGGGCTCATGTCGGCCGCCTCGGGGGCGTCGCTCCTCGGCGCCTCTTTCGTCGTGGCGACCGCAATGACCTCCGGCGTCGTCGAGCGCCGCCGCGAGATCGGGGTCATGAGGGCGGTCGGCGCCTCCGGCGCCAGGATAGCGGCCGTGTTCCTGGCGGAGGCGGTGCTCTGCGGGCTTGCAGGCGGGTTGGGCGGCCTCGCCGCCGGGCTTGCGCTCGCCCAGGTGATAAGCGTCGGGGCCTTCGGGGCCCCGGTCGTGGTATCATCGCGCGTCGTGCCCCTGGCCATCGGGGTCGCGCTGGGGGTGGCGGCCGCCGGCTCCGTGTTCCCCATCCATCGGGCGTTAAAGCTCCGCCCGGCCGCCGTGCTCAGGGGTGATTGAGACGGGCAAGGTCCGCCGTCCGGGAGGGAGCCGCGGCCGCGTCCTGGGGCCCGGCGACGTCCCGGCGTCCCGCCGGCGCCGGCCGGCCGGCCGGCCGGCCATGACCGCCCGCCTCGTGCGCCGCTCCCTCGCCGCCCGCAAGCTTCGCTCGGCGATGGCGGTCCTGGTGGTGATGGTGGGCGCCGCCGTCGCCTCGGCGCTCCTGACCTCGGCGCTCTCAGTGAGGGAGGGCATGGAGGCCCAGTTCCGGGCCTTCGGGCCCAACATCGTGGTGACGCCGGACAAATCCACCATCGCGGTCGGGCTCCCCGGTTTCTCGCTCGGGACCGTGACGGAGCAGGGCTACCTCAACGAATCGGACCTCTGGCGCATAAAGGACCTTCCTGGAAGGAGTTCGTCGATACTGGGTTATGTCCCGTTCCTCTACCAGAAGGTACTGGCCTACGCCTTTGGCATAAACGTCCACGCCGTGCTCGCCGGGACATACTTCTCCCACCCCGAGCCCAGGATTGCCGGCCTCGACGGCCGGCCCTGGGCGACGGGCGCCAGGCACGTCTCCGCCTGGGGAGTGAACGGGAGCTGGGTGGAGTGCGATTACTGCGTTGGCGACGCGATGGTGGGGGCCTCGCTGGCGGAGCTCCTGCATCTCAGGCCCGGCGTATCCCTCCGGGTGACGTTCAAGGACGCCGCCACCGGCGAGTCGAGGTCCCGGGGCTTCAACGTGACCGGCATAGTCTCGACCGGGGGCGTCGAGGACTCGTTCATCTTCGCCAACCTCGGCGTGGCCCAGGAGCTCTCGGGCCGCCCGGGGATGGTCCACATGGTGCAGGTCAGCGCGCTGACCACCGGCGCCCCGGCCGAGCAGATCGCCTCGGAGATATCCTCCACGGTCCCGGCGGCCCGGGCGCGAAGCACCCGCCAGATAGAGCAGGCGGAGATGCAGCTTCTCGGGAGGACGGAGACGCTCGTGGGCCTTGTGGCCGCGGCGGCGATGGGCGCCTCGTCGCTGGGCGTGATGGCCACTATGACCTCCGGCGTGCTGGAGCGCCGCCGGGAGATAGGTGTCATGAAGGCGCTCGGCGCCCGCGGGCGGGCCATCGCATCCCTGCTTCTGGCCGAATCGCTCCTGCTCGGCGCCGCAGGGGGCCTTGCGGGTTACTTCCTGGGCCTGGCCGCGGCCCGCTGGCTCGGGACGGGGTTCTTCGACCGCACGGACGCCCTCGTCCCGGTCGTTTTGCCGCTCACGCTGGCGGTCTCGCTTCTCGCGGCATTGGCCGCGAGCGCCGTGCCGGTCTGGCGGGCGCTGAGGGTCCCCGCGGCGGAAGTCCTGAGGGGGGATTGAGATTCCATTCATGGCGGTCTGCAGGGAGGGAAAGGCATGGCGGAACAAGAAGTCATAAGGGATGTGGCGGGAAAGGGCAGGATCGACGGAGTCCGCAGGGCCGGGGCCGGGCGAAAGGCCCTCCTGGTGCTCGGGATAACGCTCGCCCTCGTTGCGGCGGGCGCGGCCGGCGCCTTCCTGGCCCAAGACAGCCTCTGGCCCCCGGCGCGGCCACCTTCGGGGCCGGTCGGGCTGGGCGAGCACAACAACACCCACCTTTCGCTCCCCTCTTCGTCCGTCGGCGCCAGGGCTGCCTTTTTCGAGTACAACGCCAGCGGGACGACGGTCCGGTTCTTCGTGGTCAGGGACCACAACGGCACGGTCCGCGCCGCCTTTGACGCCAGCGCCGGAGACGACGGCCGCCCGGCCGGGTTCAGGCAGTCGGGGGACGCCATGGTCCACAAGGCGACCGGGATGGCCACGCCGATATCCGACCTTGCGGCTTCCCCGAGCGCCGGGGGCGAATGCCACCCCGCTCCCCTGCCGTGCATTGTCGAGGGGAACGAGGTGTTGTTTTCCAAGTCCAGCCTCATGATGGGCGCCTCGCTCTTCCGGCCCAGGCCATCGCCGGCGGCGCTGGAGGAGCACGACGCCGGCACCGTGGCGATACCGCTCGGGTCGCTGAGCGCACAGGCCGCCTGGTTCGAGTACGACATCGGAGGGGCGGCCGTACGCTTCTTCGCCGTGCTGGATTCAAGCGGGAACGTCCGGACGGCCTTCGACGAGTGCCCGATTTGCTACGAGGGGCGCATGGGCTTTCGGCAGGAAGGCGCCGTGATGATGGAGAACTGTTGCGAGATGCCCTTCCCGATAGACGGCATCGCGCCCGGCGGCGAGGGCTGCCACCCGGAGCACCTGCCCAGCCGGCTTCAGGGCGACCGGGTGCTCATCTCGAAGTCGGACCTCTCGGCGGGGGCCTGGCTCTTCGGCGGCGAGGTCCCGGAGCCCCCCGCTCCCTTCGTCACGGACCATAACCTCACGCACGTGTCGATTCCCCTTGGCTCGTTTTGCACGACGGCCGTGTTCTTCAGCTACGACATCAGCGGCGGGCTGGTCCGGTTCTTCGCCGTCAGGGACGCCGCCGGGGCCGTCCACACCGCCCTGGACGCCTGCCCCAACTGCTGGAAGAAGCACGCCGGGTTCCGGCAGGACGGCGACGCCATGACCGAGAACTGCTGCAACATGCCGTTTTCGATAGCGAACATAACGCTCGAGGGATGCAACCGGACGGGCTGCCGGCCGGCTTTCCTGGCCAGCCGTGTCGAGGGCGAGCGGCTCGTGATAGCCAAGTCGGCGCTCTCGGCCGGGGCATACATGTTCCGGACCCGAAACGAGTCCTCGGGCATCGAGAGCGTCAACGCCACCCACATCGCAATTCGGTCCACGCTGGTCGGCTCCAGCGCCACCTGGTTCGAAAGCGCCGCGAACAACACCACCGTCCGCTTCTTCGCCGTGCGCGACCAAAACGGGACGGCCCATCTCTCGCTCGACAACTGCCCGAAGTGCTGGAAGAAGCACGCCGGGTTCCGGCAGGACGGGAACCTCATGGTCGAGAACTGCTGCAACATGGGCTATCCGCTCGAGAACATCACCGCCGCCTGGTGCTCCGGGCGGACGGGCTGCCGCCCGGCGTTCCTGCCCTCCGTCGAGGAGGGCGGGAGGATACTGATCGCCCTGGCGGACCTGGAGGCCGGCTCGTACATGTTCCAGACGGGAGGGCGGTGAGCGATGGGGAAGCTGATAGAGGTGATAGGCCTCGGCAAGCGCTACGACGAGAGGACGGAGGCGCTGAAGGGCGTGTCGTTCACCGTCGACAAGGGCGAGTGGGTGAGCATCATGGGCCCCTCGGGCTCAGGGAAGACCACCCTGCTCAACATAATCGGCTGCCTCGACGAGGCCACCTCCGGGACGGTCAACATCGGGAAGACGGCCATAACCTCGTTGGGCCAGGGGGCGCTCTCGCGCTTCCGGAGCCTAAACATCGGGCTGGTCTTCCAGCAGTACCACCTGATACCGCACCTCACCGCGCTCGAGAACGTGATGCTCGCCCAGTACTTCGCCGGCTCGCTCGACGAGGAGGACGCGCGGAAGGTCCTCGAGGAGGTGGGCATGGGCGCCAGGCTCGACCACCTCCCGCCCCATCTCTCCGGCGGGGAGCAGCAGCGCGTTTGCATAGCCCGGGCGCTGGTGAACGCCCCGAGGCTGCTTCTGGCCGACGAGCCGACGGGCAACCTCGATTCCGAAAACGGGCAAAAGGTGCTCGGCCTCCTCAAGGAGCTCCACGACGACGGCCGGACCATCCTGATGGTCACCCACAGCCCGGAGGTGGCGTCCACGGGCGACAGGATTCTCAGGCTCTCGGACGCCCGCCTGGTGGCGGACGTCTCAAGCCGGAGGGCCTCGGCGACGGGGTGAGCGCGTGGAAGTGCTCGATGGGGGCTGGGAGGAGGGCCGGCGGCAAAAGATCGCCGCCGCCGCGGCACGACGGCGGAGGCGCATGGTCTGGGCGATGGCGGTGGTCGTGGCGGGGCTTGCGGCGGCCGCGGGCGCCTGGGCGTACACCGCGTCGGTCCGGGAGCCGGGAACGGCCCCGCGCCACCCGGTCGGCGCCGTGTCGCCGTACAACGCCACGGCCGTTTCCGTCGACTTGGCCTCAGCGGGCGCCACCGCCACGTTCTACGGATTCGAGACGTCCGGGAGGGCGATTCGCTTCTTCGCGGTGCTCGGAAGCGACGGCGGCGTCCGCACGGCCTTCGACAACGCCTACTGCTGCTTCCGCAGGGACCTCGGCGAGCGTCAGGAGGGGGCAGACATGGTCTGCAACTGGTGCGGGAAGCACTTTCCGATCGACGAGCTCAACCGCACCAACCTCGACCCGCTCACCGTCGGCCGTTGCTGCCCGGCCCACCTGCGGAACACTGTGGTCGGTGGAAAAGTCGTCATCGAGATGGCCGACCTCGAGGCGGGCGCGTATCTGTTCACGAAGTGAGAAGGCGAGGTTGGCAAGCGGGCAAGTGGACAAGCTGGCAGGCGAGGTTGGCAAGCAGGCGCCTATGTGAAAGCCGGCCGTCCCCGTGACGTGAACGGCCTCCACCTGACGAACGGGAATGTCCGCCTGCGGCGCTGGAATGGGCGGTCGCCCCGCAGGTGGTCGGGCTCGACCTCCACCCATTCGCCCTTCTCGTCCTTTATCCATCTCCTCATCGCGATGCCTCCGGGCGGCGGCGCCTCATGGCCTTGCCGGCACGCGGGCGTCCGGGCCACCGGCCTTCCCGGAGGCGATCTCCAGCGAGCCTGCCAGCGCGGCCCCTTTCACGATCAACGCCGGCAGCAGCCTCTCCTCCTCGACGCCGATGATGTAGGCCGTCCGGGCAACGATGTCGGAGAGCCATATGTCGGAGCCTTCCCGGGCTATCCTGCGCAGGCGGGCGAGATGCATCCTGAGAAGAGCATGATCGGCTTCCAACCCGGGGATCTTGGATTCCAGCAGGGGCGCCAGAAGCCCGAGCATGTCGTCGGGCGGGAGGCCGCCGGAGGCCTCAGCGTCCAGAAGGACGCTCACGACCGGGAGCAGCGCCTCCTCCTCGCGAGCTGCGTGGTCGGCGAACAGCGCCCGAAAGTCGCGGGCGGCGCGGCCGCTGTGGCCCCCCTTGCCTGCGAGCTCGCCGAGCTCCTCCAGGATGCCCTGGTGCGTCCTCCTCATGAAATCGGAAAGCGGCATGTGCCCTATCCTGCTCCAGCCACCCCTCTCCTGACCAGCCTTATGCGTCCCCATCATCCCGTCTCACCATTTCCCGGAACCTCCCGCCTCCGGGAAATAGTATTTGCGGATTCTGGCGCGGAAGGTGTGCGCCTTCGCGCCAGGTCCGGCCCAATTCTCATGCAAATCGGGCTCCTTGGGCGGATGGGCGCGTCCACGCCCGGATGCATCGCCCCGTCAGGCCTGCGGCCGTCCCTCCGGGCTTTCGGGCGCGCGCCGGTCGGCGGCCTCGGCCCTCTTCAGGGCCTCCAGGTTCCGGCTGTTGCGGAGAGCGACGGCCGCCATCTCCCCGAACGCGGCCGAAAGGCGCGCGTCCCCGTCGGTGAAGCCCCCGGGCTTGTTGGCGAGCCCCAGGAGGCCCGCCGTCCTTCCTTCCAGCACGAGCGGCGCGAAAAGTACATTTTCGAGGGCGACATGCCCGCCCGGCAGCAGCCGGGCGTGCTCCGAGGCGGCGAACCCGTTGTCGTAGGCCGGCCTTCCGGTGCGGTAGGCCTCGGCCCGCAGGCCGCGTATCGGCATGGGCAGGGCCGGGTCGACGGAGCAGGGCAGCCCGCCGGATTCCAAAAAGAGCACCTCGTTGCGCGACCCGTCGTCCGACAGGAGCGCGATGTAGCCGGCGGTCGCCCCGATTATCTCCAGGCAGGAATCGAATATCCTCCTCGCCGAGACGGCGAAGTCCTGGGTCTCCAGGACGTGTCTCGAGCCTGCCAGGAGGGCGGAGACCTCGGCCTCGCGGTGCCGCGACTGGGCGAGCGCCAGCTCCAGGGCTTTTTCGGCCCTCTTCCGTTCGGTGATGTCGCGGGCGACATGGACCGAGCCTGTCAGCCTTCCCGCCCCGTCCAGGAGCGGCGTGGTCGTGACGAGGAAGTCGCCGCCCAGCCGCTCCTCGTGGATCTCGGCGGCATGCTCCCGGCCGTCCCGCATCGTCAGAATGTGCGGGCACACCTCCACCGGCGCGCCCGTGCCGTGCACGCACTCGTGGCAGGTCCGGCCGGCGCAGCGGTCGGGCGGGGCCTTGAGCCTCTCGGCCATCGCCCGGTTGGCGCGCACTATCCTCTGCCGGCCGTCCAGTATCGCTATGAGGTCCGGCACCGAGTCGAAGGTGCGCTCCCAGTCGTCCCGGGCGCGCCTGAGCGTTTCCTCGGACGCCTTGAGGTCCGTTATGTCGTGGAGCGAGCAGACCGCCCCCGACACCTTCCCGGCGCTCCGGGTCGGGGAGCAGGAGCTCAGCACGGACCGGGTCTCGCCCCGCCCGTCGCGTATCTGGTACTGCGCATCCCTCACGTGCTCACCGCCCAGTGCCTTCGAGGCTCCCAGGTCCGCCGGCCCGCTCCCGCCCGCCCCGCAGGCCACCTGCAGCCTCGCCATGAGCTCCCCTCCGGTGATTCCGGCGGGATCGAACCCGAAGAACGCTTCGGCCGCCGGGTTCACCCTCGCGGGATCCCCGTCGCCGTCGAAGACTATCACGGGCGTCGAGACGGACGAGAGGAGCATGTCGAGCTCGTCGGCCCGCCGGAGCGCCTCGGAGGTGACCGCCGCTAGCTCCGCCACGAGCTCCTGCATCGAGCGGTCCGCCTCCTTGAACAGGGTGATGTCGTGGAGGGTGCTGACGGCCCCGGAGACGTCGCCGCCCCCGCCGATGGGCGCGACCGAGCCGAGGAACGTGCGGGTCCGTCCGAGCCGGTCGGCCACCGAATACTCCACGTTCCGCACCGTCTCGCCCTTGAGCGCAAGCGCCACGGCCACACGATCGGCGAGGTCCTCCGTCCCGGCCCTGCCGGCCGGGCGGCCATCGTCCGCGTCGCCGCCCAGGAGCTCCCGTGCGGCGGCGTTGAGCCTCGTCGGGTTGCGGGTGCGGTCGTACACGACCACCGGCTCGGCTATCGAGGCCAGGATGGCGTCGAGCTCGGCGCCCTGCCGCCCGAGCTCCGCCGTGCGCTCGGCCACCAGCCTCTCCAGCCCATCCTTGTGCCGCCCGAGCTCCTCCTGGGCCCGCTTCTGCGGCGTGATGTCTATGCCGACCTCCATTATCAGGTCGGAGCCGTCGACGTCCTTGAACGGGTAATCGTAGATGTAGTAGTTCCGGCCGTCGGGGCCGGTCCATTCCCACTCCAGCGGGGCCATTTTCTTCAAAGCATCGTAGGTCTTGCAGTTCTCGCAGGGGCTGTCACGGTGGAAGAGATACTCGTAGCATCGGCGCCCGCCGGATTCCCCGAACCGCTCGCGGAAGAACCGGTTCATGTACGGTATGCGGTGGTCTCGATCAAGCAGGATGAGGTAGGCCGGCAGCGTCTCCAGGAGCTCGAAGAACATGTTCCGCTCGACGACGGCCGTCGACGGGCCGCGCCCCTTCGGCCTTCCCGCCGCCCCCGCCGAGCCCCTCCGGTTCATCGCGGGCCCCCCGGTACCACGGGCAGCCTGACCGTGAACGTCGCGCCTTTCCCGGGCTCGCTCTGCGCCTCGATGGTGCCGCCGGCGCTCTCCACTAGCATCTTGGCCACCGGGAGGCCCAACCCGGTTCCCCCCGGCTTGGTCGTGAAGAGCGGCTCGAACACCCTGTCGAGGACCTCTTTCGGCATGCCGGGGCCGCTGTCCTCGACGTTCACGGTCACCCATCTGCCGTCGAGGGTGGAGGACACGCCCAGCCGCCCTCCCCCGATCATCGCCTCGCAGGCGTTCCGCAGGAGGTTGCCGAAGATTATCGAGAGCTGGCCGGGGTCCGCCGCGACGGGCGGCAGCGCATCATCGAGCCGCTTCTCGACGGACACGCCGGGCGGGACGGTGAAGGCCGAAAGCGTGCCTTCGAGCAGGGCGCTGATGTCGACCTCCGAGCGCGGCCGCGGGCCCGTCCTGGCCAGGCCGAGCATGCTCGTGATTATGGTGTCGGAGCGCGCTATCTCCCGGTTGAGGACCGAGAGCGTCTCCGCCACCGACGGGTCGGAGCGGTCCGCCACCATGCCCAGGTAGTAGGCGGCGTTCTTCATCGCCGCGAGCGGGTTCCGGAGCTCGTGCGCCACGCCGCCGGCGAGCCGGCCGATGGCCGCGAGCTTCTCCTGCTGGGCGTTGCGCTCCCGCGCCTTCCGGAGGGCCAGCTCGGCGCGCCTGCGTTCGGTCACGTCCTCGATGGCCGATATCATGAACCTGCGTCCGTGGATCTCGATCGAATCGATGGCGGCGACGACGGTCCGGCTCTCGCCGCTTCTTGTCCTGATGACCGCCTCGACGTTCCGGGCGGAGCCCTCCCGCCGGAAACCCTCGATGATTCGCTCCCTCTCCGGGAAGTCGGGGAGCAGCCCCAGCTCGACCGAGGTCTTCCCCAGGACCTCGGACTTGTCATCGTAGCCGAACATGTCCAGCCAGGTCCGGTTCACGTCGGTGATTCTCCCCTCCGGGAAGGTGGCGAGAGAGAGGGAGACGGGGGAGAGCCGGAATATCGCCGAGAAGCGTTCCTCGCTCTCGGACAGGGCCTGCTCGGCGCGCTTGCGCTCCGTGATGTCCTGCGTGATGCCGAAGCCCCCCAGCAGGGCTCCTTCCCGGTCGAACTCCAGGTAGGCCTTCTCCCTCACCCACTTGACATTGCCGCCGACCACGAGGCGGTGCTCTATGTCGTAGGGCTCCCCGCGCATTCCGGCCTTCCACATCCTGTCGACGTAGAGACGGTCGTCCGGGTGGACTATTCCCAAAAACGTCTCGTAGCTCAGGGGCGTGCCCCGCGGCACGCCGAATATGCGGTGGTTCTCGTCGGACCAGGTCAGGACGTTTTGGCGGGTGTCCAGCCTCCAGCTCCCTATCTGGCCGACCTCCTGGGCGCGCTCGAGGTCATGGCGGAGCGCGTCGCGCGCCTCCTCGGCGCGCCTTGCCGCCGTTATCTCGACGCCGTAGACGCGGTACACTTCCAGCCGGGCGGGCTGGAAGATGCTGATGAGGAATGTCCGGCCGCCCAGCTCCACCTCCCGCGTGGCGGTGCTCCCGGGGTGGAGCCGGAGCTCGGCGAGCACGCCGGCCATGTCCGCCGGGAGCAAGAACGAGGGCGAATCCAATCCGGCCTCCCGGGCGATCCTCTCGGCGTAGGAGTTGGCGTACACCACCTTCCCGGCGAGGTCGAGCTCCAGCACGGGGTTTGGATTGAGGTTGGGGAACGAGGCGAGGTGGCGTATCTTCTCCTCGGCCCGCCGGCGCTCCGTGGTCTCCCAGGCGGTGTTCAGAATCCCGTGCCCCTCCTCGCCCGGCAGGCTCACGCGGTGGAGCGACCAGCTGAAGTAGGCCTTCTCCAGCGGCCCGTCGGGCGATCGGCGGATGGTGTACGGCGCGTCGTCCTCGTGGTACGGCTCGCCGGTCTCAAGCACCCGCCGGCAGAGCGTCGTAAAATCGCCCCCGGTCTCCGCCCAGAGCTCGTCGAGCGTCTTCCCGACCATGTCCTTGCCGGGCGCGATGGCGCGGTAGGCGGGATTGACAAGGATGATGCGCAGGTCGCTCCCCCGGATGAGGTTGACGGCGGCGGGGATGTGCTCCACGACGGTCTCGAGTATGAGGCGGGAGGCCTGGACGGGGTCCCGGGCCTGGCCGCCTGGCCCCGCGTCCGTTCCGCCGGCGCCCGTTCCCGTGTCCGTTCTCATCCGCTCCGGTGTGACGGGTTGCCGCCGGGAGATCGCGCCGCGCCCTCGATGAACCCGATGACCTTCTCGAGGTCCAGCGGCTTGTAGAAGACGCCCTCCGCCCCGCCGGCGAGCGCCTCCCGCACCTTGTCCTCCAGCGCGTAGGCGGTCATCATCGCGTAGCGCGCGCCGGGCCGGGCGGGCTTGAGCCTCTTGAAGAGCTCCACCCCGTCCATCCCCGGGAGGCGGATGTCCAGGAGGAAGACGTCGAATGGCCTCTCCCTCGCCCGCGCGATCGCCGCCGGGCCATCCCCGACGCACTCCACGTCGAAGCCCTTCTTCTTCAAGATCAGAGACATCGTCCGGCAAATGCCCTGGCTGTCGTCGACCACAAGAACGCTTGGCGCGCCGCTCATTGCCCAGCCCCCTTCCCGACCGGGAGAATGACCGTGAACGTGCTCCCGCTTCCCGGCCTGCTGTCGACCCTTATCGTCCCGCCGTGGCCCTCGACCAGCTGGCGGGCGACCGGCAGCCCGAGGCCTATTCCCCGAGGTTTCGTGGTGAAGAAAGGGTCGAAGAGCCGGCCCATCTCGGCCCCGCTCATCCCGCGTCCCGTGTCCCGGACGGTGACCTCGACGTTGCTGCCGTTCACGGCCGCCCCGACCTCGAGCTTGCCGCCGCCGGGCATCGCCTCGACGGCGTTCTGGATGATGTTGCGGAAGACCACCCCGAGCTGGCCGGCGTCCGCCATCACCGGCGGAAGGTCGCCGTCCGGCCGGCGCTCCACGGCGATTCCGCCGCCGATGCGCATATCCGCAAGCGTCCGTGACAGGAGCTCGCCGAGGTCCACCCGGCCGGTCTCCGGAGGTCGCGCCGCGGCGATGTCGCCCAGGTTTCTCAGTAGTGCCTCCGATGACCCGACCTCGCGGCGCAGTATCTCCAGGACCTCGGCGACCTCGGGTCCGGCCTCCCCCGCCACCATGCCCAGGTAGTGGACGGCGTTCTTGATGGCCGTGAGGGGCACGCTGAGCTCCTGCCCGGTGGCGCCGGCCAGCCGGCCAAGCGCCTCGATGCGGTCCTTGCGCGCAAGCGCCGCCTGCGCCTCCTTGAGTTTCTCCTCGGCGCGGACGCGGTCCGTGATGTCTATCCCGTAGACCCGGTAGCACGGAAGCCCCGGCGGCCTCGTCGTGGACAGGCGGAAGACGCGGCCGCCGACGCCGATGTCGCGGTGGACCGTCCCCTCCGGACGCTTCCGGAGCTCCTCTTGGACGGTCTGGAAGTCGGCCGGCCGGAGCTCCGAGGGCGCCCTGAGGCCCGCCCCGTCCAGTATCCCCGCCGTGACGGGGTTCGAGTAGACGACGTTCCCCTCGAGGTCCAGTTCCATTACCGGGTTCGGGTCGAGCCGTGGGAACGAGGCGAGGTGGCGCATCCGCTCCTCCGCCTGCTTCCGGTCGGTCACGTCCTGGACGACCCCGAGCATCCTGACAGCCTTCCCGCGTCCGTCGCGAAGCACCTCCCCCTTCTCGGCCATCCAGTGGACGCTCCCGTCGGGCCAGACGATTCGGTGCTCGCAGTCGTAGGGTTTCTTCCTGTCGGTGGACGCTATCACGGCGGCCTCGAGCCGTGCCCGGTCATCGGGGTGGACGCATTTGAGGAATGCCGCGTACGTCCCCTTGAATTTGCCAGGCGAGAACCCGAACATGGGCTCGATGGTATCGGACCACTTGAGGGCGCCCGAGGCGATGTCCCAGTCCCAGCTTCCGATGGAGGCCGCCTTCTGGGCGAGCGCGTACCGCTGTTCGCTCAGCCGGAGCTCGGATTCGGAGCGCTTCCTGCCGGTGATGTCGCGCAGGAACACCACGAGGCGCCCACCCTCCGAGTCCAGATAGGTGGCGCTCACGTCCAGGTCGACGAGCGAGCCGTCCCGGCGCCGGTGGCGCGTCTCGAAGCGGTCGGAGCCCACCCTCATCAGCCTCTGGATGTGGCGCAGCGTGTCGGACGGTCTCTCGGCGGCCTCTACGTCCTTGATCGACTTTTTGAGGAGCTGGCGCCGGCCGTGGCCCACCATCCGGCAGTAGGCCTCGTTGACCTCGAGGAATCGGCCCTTCATGTCCGTTATACAGAAGCCGTCGAGCGACGTCTCGAGGATCCGGGCGTAGCGCCGCTCGGCGTCCCGGCGCTCCGTGATGTCCTGGATGATGCCCACGAGCTTCTGGGCCTTCCCGCGGTCGTCCCGGATGACCCCGCCGGTGTGCCGCACCCAGCGGACCCGGCCGTCCGGCAGGGTGAGTCGGTGCTCTATGGATATGTCGCGGCCCCGCTTCCGGATGGATTCCGCCGTGCCGGCCACGAGCGTGCGGTCGGCCGGGTGGACGTGCCTGAGGAACGCCTTGAACGTGCCCAGGTCGGCCGCCGCCCCCAGGCCGAGGAAAGGCCCGGGCCGCTCCGACCATCGCATCTCGTCGGTGGCGATGTCCCATTCCCAGCTCAGGATGCGCGCCGCCTGCTGGGCCAGCGCGTACCTCTGCTGGCTGACCAGGAGCGCCTCCAGCGCCAGCTTCCGGTCGGTTATGTCCTTGCATATCATCGAGAAGCCGACCAGGCGGTTCTCCTCGTTGCGGATGGCGTCGATGGTGAGCTCGAGGTCCAGGTCCTTCCCCGTGGCCGTCCTGGCGCGTGTCTCCAGCCCGGCTACCTTCTTCCCGGCGGTGACCTGCGCGAGCACGTTGCGGAGCCCCTCCGGGTCAGGGAACACGGACAGGCGGCCGCCCATGACCTCCTCCCCCGTGTGTCCGAAAAGCCCCTCGGCGCTCCGGTTCCAGAAGATGACATCGAGCTTCTCGTCGACCATCACCACGGCGTCGTTGGTCTGCTCCATGACGCTCTGGAAGAGCTTCGGGGAGGCCGTGATGGTCTTGAGCTTGTCGGCTATCTCCCTGAACATCGGCAGGCGCGTCTCGAGCTCCGGGGAGACGAAGTACACCTCGCCGTAGCCGCCGGTGTGCGACGTGCCGATGAGGCCGTGCTTGAGCAGCATGGTGATGTGGTGCTTGATGGTCCGGTAGTTCAGGCCCAGGCTCTCGGCCAGCTGGTTGATGTTGTAGGGGCGCTCCAGGAGCGAGTTGATTATCTGCACGCGCGACTGGCCCCCGCGCTGGCCCAGCAATATGTATGAGAGCTTCTGTTTCATTTCGTAGTTCGACAGCATCCGTCCAGGGCTCGCAAAATCGTCAAACCATGATCTGGTAGATAAATATTGTTGCAGATGAATGACATAAATTCCTTTTCCGGCGCCCCCCGCGGGAGAGGCGCTTCAGGTAAGGCCCTTGAAGGCCTTCTCGTGGAGCCTCCATCGCCGGGAGACCGCAGGCTCCGCCTCGTCCATCAGCCTGAGAATCTCGTAGCGAAGGACACTCGACGGGACCTCCCGTTCCCACTGGTATTTCACCGCCATCCTCCGGGAGATATGCTCCACGAGGTCGATCACGCGCATCTCGGGCAGGCCAGCGTCCCGGGCGGCCGCTTCGATCGCCGATCGTATCTTCACCGGGTCGAACTCCTGCAACGACCTGTTCCGCTTCTCCACCAGGCTCATTATCGCGCCTCCTCAGGAAAGCCCCTTCGATTCACGATCGTAGTCGCGCCAGCTGCGCGCCACGCGCGGCTCGAGCCGGTCCAATCGCGAGAGCACGAGCTCCCTGAGCTCGATGGCCCGGACCTCCGCCCTTCCGGCGAGCTCGCCTGCGAGGTTCGCGATGACCTCTCCGGCCAGCGCCTCGCAACGGTCCGGCGGGACGTCGGCCTCGTTGGCCGCGGCGGCGATGGCCCGCCGGAGCTTGTCTTGGTCGAACTGCTCCCTCTTCCCGTTCCTTTTGATGACCACGGTCATCCGCTCACGATTGGGGAAACCATTGCCGTCCTTATTAGCCAATGCCAACTTCTTTTACAGATTCATGCAAATACCGTTTCCTGCCTGTCGGCGGATTTGGGAAGACGGGCGGGCCGGGCTGGACGGGCGAGTTCCGGTGGCGGGTGGCTGGTGGCCGGAAAACAACGACCGGCCACCGGGACGAGCCGCCAATGTTCACCGAATTTGCATCCAAAGTTGAAGATAGTATCGAAATCCTACATATAACCCGGAGGCCCTCGCATCCATCAAGGATGTGGTGATGCTATGCTCGAAAAGCGCGATATTCGGCGGGCTCCGCCGGCCATCATGAGGGCCCCGTCGACGGGACCTGACGAGAAGCTGGGTTCCCTGGCGTCGAAGGTCTACATAGCCGACGGCAAGAACCCCTACCGCAAGGGCGGACTGGCGATCCGCAACATGGAAGAGCTGGACCAGAGCATCGGCACCTTCGAGCATCACGAGGCTCCCTGGGTGGCCGACTGGCTCGAGTACCTCGGCGACGCCGAGACGGCCCGGCGGATACGGGAGGAGCCGGCGCGGTTCAAAAAGATAGTGCACGAGCGCTGGGGGGAGCTGAAAAGACAGCTCTGAGGCTGACGATCAAAACGGGCCCCCGGCGGGACTGATTTTCAGAACCCCTCCGGTCCGTCGTTCCAGGCGACCAAACCCGCCGGGGGCCAGGCAGTTTACCCGCCAGCCTAGAACTTGTCGAATGTGGCGTACCACCAGACCATCGTCAGGACGCTGCAGAGGAGGCCTATCACGCCGAAGGCTATCATCGCCTTGGCGCGTCCGGGCTCCGTGGACCAGACCTTGGCCCCGATGGCGATGGCGATGATGCCGAATATCTCCGAAAGTACCCCGCACCAGAATTGCAGGAGAAGGACGGCGAGCAGGTAGCCCCAGAACGACCCCAGGCCGAAGAACATGCCCGTCATCGCGAGCTTAGACATCTTGAAGCTGATTCCCCCCGGCGCCGAAGGCTGGGGGGATATTGCTGGGGCGGGTACTGCTGGGGCGGCTGCTGATAAGGCGGCGGCTGCTGTCCATACGGTTGCTGTGGATAAGGCGAGCTCATCTTGGAACACCCGGGGGGATTGGTTCTCCCGGGTATAAAATACAGTCTCCCGGACGGGCAGGCCCCGGAGCTCTGCCGTTATGGCGCATCCCGGCTCAAAGCATCGCCGCGAGCTTCTTGAGCCCGAGCTCCCCGAGCCGCCTTTTTGCGTCCATCCGGAGCTCTTCGCCGGTCCCGGCGTGGTTGATGCCCCTCCCCACCATCATCGAGATGATCTCCCAGCTCGTGGCGCCCGCGAGCTTCCCGGCCTGCTCGATGGAGAGCTCGCCTTTGGAATAGAGCATGAGGGCCTTCTCGGCCAGGACCTCGTCGGCGCCGCGGGAGAGCAGGCTGCGCATCAGGCTCGTCCGGTCGGTTCTCTCGAGCTCTGCGAGCTTTTGGAGCTTGGCCAAAAGCTCGTCCTCAAGCCTTATGTTGACGACGTGGGTAGTTCGGCGCAATTGATCACATGCCTGTGATGTACTTGGATAACATTGTACTTATACGTTGCGATTATCACCAGTCCTTCCTCAATCCGGAATAACCCTCCCGTCGAACGGCTCGCCGTCCATCATCCGGGCCAGCGCGGCCATGACGGCACGGAACTGCCCGGCGGTCAGGTTGGCCTTGATGCTGTTGACGAATCTCGCGCAGACCGAAAGGTTCCCTTTTTTACCGGGGAACCTGTGGTCGATGCTCACATACCATGGGCTGTTTGGATCGTTCTCGTCAAGAATTATTCCGGTGTACTCGCAGACGAAGCCGTCATGCTCCGGGCGCCACGCGCGCATGAACGCGACGAGGCGGGCCCTGCGCTCGTACTTGCCGAAGAAGAATTTGCGGTGCCTCGGGCAGTAATCCGAGCCGGGGAACGACGGGTCCTGGCATATCTTACATGGGACGACGGCTTTCCCTTTGGCGGGCGGCGCGCTCTTTTCCGCCTGGATCATCCGTCCGGCCGTCCTCGACCAGTGCTCGAGGTCGACGGTCTCCTTCGGGAAGACGCCCGTTTTCTTGTAGATGTCGAACGCGGCCACGACGGTGAAGAGCTCGTCCCAGGTGAGGTCCGATTTCATCTCGTTTATCAGGCGGCAGCAGACAACGAGGCGCTTGTCGTCGCCGGGGATGACATGGTCGAACGTGAGGTAGCGGCGGGACCACGGGGCGGTTTCGTTCAGGGGGATGCCGGTGTACCAGCAGCGGAAGCGCTTGCGGACGGGGTCCCAGGATTCTATGAGGGCGGCGGCGCGGGCCTTGTG
>Ga0233425_10001049_pt1 | contig 65418 bp, 49 predicted proteins | sample Watercolumn_Towu_2_FD_181712 | JGI IMG/M metagenome (GOLD analysis project Ga0233425, IMG submission 181712) | Freshwater microbial communities from Lake Towuti, South Sulawesi, Indonesia - Watercolumn_Towuti2014_140_MG | ecosystem: Environmental > Aquatic > Freshwater > Lake | place...
TCCGGTACCGCACCTCGTGTCCTGGTTCAAGCCAGCCAAGCCATCGATCGACTCCTTGAGGAAGCCAAACTGGCCGCCTGAAAACTTGACTCATCTGTACAGATCAAGCCTGCTCAAGGCCCCTAGGTACGAACGAGTACTTCTTTGCCGTCGCCAATTGACAAAGCGCATGACCTAGTTGGCGCCGCAGCCGAGCTGATCATTGGCACGGCGTCGTTGTCTGACGCCCAACCCGTCGTTGCACCCGACGTGCTACAGCAGGCTTCGCCTGCTTCCGCCCGCGGGTGAACTCCAATGTTAGAGAAGAAACGGGGTCAAAGAAACGGGGTCAGACACGATTCTTTCGTGAATCAGGTTCCTGGCCGCGGGGCGGCGTTCTGGATCGCTCCGGTTTAGTCTCAAATACTCCGGATATGGTGTCAACCAGTCGCCTTATCGAATAAGACTTGAGCCTGAAGTGAGGGCCATGCTTTCCGTGCGTAAACGGGGCCTGTCACCTTTTCTCCCACGATGATTTACACCCACGTGTTGAACCGCGGCGGTCACGGCATGTTGGGCCGGTTGGATCGGTTGTAGGCGGGACGGGTTTCCTGGGTTTCGCTGCGCTCTACCCAGGCTACGGTGACCGGCGGATGCTCCGCGGCCCCAATCGGGCGTCGGCTATTTCTCCGCGCTTGCCGCACTCCGTACCGCCGGCCCGTTTTCCCAGCCCCCTCCCAAGGCTTTGTAGACTGCCACCAGTGCGGTGGCGGTGCGGGTTTCGCTGGCGGCCAAGCGTTGCTGGTCTTCCAGCAATCGGGATTCGGTGTCCAGCACGGTGAGGAAGTCGGCTAGCCCCTCGTCGAAGCGGAGGTGGGCCAGTTCGTAGGCGCGTTGGCTGGCTTGGGCGGCCTCCGCCAACAGGGCCCGTTCCTGGCGCGCCCGGTTGTACTCCACCAGGGCGTTTTCGGTTTCTTCCAGGGCGGTGAGCACAGTTTGTTCGTAGCGGGCCAGGCCCGCTTCGGCGCGGGCGTCGGCCGCCTTGATGCGGGCGTAGACCCGGCCCAGGTCGAAGGCCGCCCAGGTGATGCGTGGGCCGACCGAGTAGCTTTCCCCGCCGGCACCGGCCAGTGCCCCCAAGGTTCGGCCTTCCAGAGCGACGCTGCCGACGAAGGTGACGCGGGGGAACAGGTCGGCGGTGGCGACGCCGATCTGGGCGGTGGCCGAGGCCAGGCCGCGCTCGGCGACCCGGATGTCGGGACGGCGCCGCAGCAGTTCCGCCGGATTGCCGATGGCGATCACCTCTGGCGCTTTGGGAAGGGCCATCGGCACCGTCAGTTCGTCGGTCAGCGCGGTAGGCGGGCGCCCCGTGAGGACGCCGAGCCGGTGGATGGTCTGGAGGACCGCCGACTCGATGGGCGGGACGGTCGCCAGGGTGGTGTCGAGCTGGGCCTTGGCGCGGGAGGTATCCAGTTCGGTGCCGCGGCCGGCTTCCAACCGCACCTCGGTAAGCTTGAGCGTGGCGGCCTGGTTTTCGGCGTTCTTCCGGGCCACGTCCAACTGATTTTGGAGCCCCCGCAGGGTGAAATAGTTGCGGGCCACTTCGGCGACCACGCTCACCGCCAAATCCCGCAATTCCGCTGCCTGGGCCTCCACTTCGGCATCGCGCGATTCCACATTGCGGCGTACCCGGCCGAACAGGTCGATTTCCCAGGAAGCATCGAAGCCCACGCTGTAGAGCTTCAGCTCCCGCGGCACGAAGGCGCGGTTGTTGAGTGCACCGACGCTGCGCTTCTGTTCGGTATAGCCGGCGCGGGAGGTGACGGTCGGCAGCAGGTCGAGGCCGGCTTGCAGGTACAGGGCGCGGGCTTCCTGCAGATTGGCTTCGGCGGCTTTCAGGTCTCGGTTGTGGGCGAGGGTGCGTTCCACCAAGGCGGACAGCTCGGAGTCCTGGAACTGATTCCACCAGTTCCGTTCCACCTCACGCCCGGAGAATTCCCCGGTACCGGCATAGACGAAGCTGGCCGGGCTGGTGTCGATCTCGGGTGCATGGTAATCCGGTCCGACGGCACAGGCGGTCAGCAAGGCGGAAGCGAGGAGCCAGGAGAATCTGGCCATGATCGATCGCGAACCCGTAGGTTGGGCAGGCTTCATCTGCCCAACCCGTTCCGGTGGGCAAACAAAAAGCCGTTTGCCCACCCTACATGCTTGATGGGTTTCGCTTCGCTCTACCCATCCTTCTACGGGTGGATTGCGGGTCATGGGTTTTCTCCCGCCGTTGCCGCGGCGCGGGCCTGGCGGCGATCGACCCAGGCCTGGATGGCGACGTAGAACACCGGGGTCAGGATCAGGCCGAACAGGGTGACGCCGATCATGCCACTGAACACCGTGGTGCCGAGGATTTGCCGCGATTCCGAACCGGCGCCCTGGGCGATCACCAGGGGCAGCACCCCCATGATGAAGGCGATGGAGGTCATCAGGATGGGCCGCAGCCGCACCCGAGCGGCTTCCACCGCCGCCTGGAAGCGGTCGGCGCCGTCTTCCCGGCGGCGCTTGGCGAACTCGACGATGAGGATGGCGTTCTTGGCCGCCAGTCCCACCAGCACGATGAATCCCACCTGGGTAAAGATGTTGTTGTCCATATCGCGCAGCCAGATGCCGGTCATGGAAGCCAGCAAACACATGGGGACGATCAGAATGACCGCGAAGGGCAAGGACCAGCTCTCGTACTGGGCTGCCAGCGCCAGGAACACGAACAGCACGCTCAGCGGAAACACCAGCAAGGCGACGTTGCCGGCCAAGGCCTGCTGCAGGCTGATTTCGGTCCACTCGAAACCGAAGCCGGGCGGCAGTTCGCCCTGGAGCAGACGCTCCATGATCGCCATGGCCTGGCCGGAGCTGACCCCCGGCTTGGGCACGCCGTTGATTTCCGCGGCCGGATACATGTTGTAGCGGGTCAGCTTGTCCGGTCCGCCGATTTCCTGCACTTCCAACAGGGAGCCCAGCGGGACCATGTCTCCGCCGGCATTGCGGGTCTTGAGCCTGCCGATGTCGTCGGCGCGCATGCGGAAGCGGGTGTCGGCCTGGGCCACCACCTGGTAGGTGCGGCCGAACCGGTTGAAATCGTTGATATAGAGCGACCCGAGGTAGATCTGAAGGGTGTCGAACACCTCGCTGAGCGGCACGTTCATGGCCTTGGCGCGGATGCGGTCGACCTCCAGGTACAGCTGCGGGACGGCGGAACGGAAGGTGGTGAAGGCCGCCGCCAGTCCCGGTTCCTTGACGGCCTTGCCGATCAGCTCGTTGGTGGTTTGCTGCAGGGCGGCGACGCCGGCGTTGGCGCGATCCTGCAGTTGCAGCTTGAAGCCGCCGACGGTGCTCATGCCGCGCACCGGCGGCGGCGCGAATACCGCGATGTTGGCTTCCGTCACCTGCCCCAGCCGTTGCTGCAAGCGGGCGATCAACGCGTCGGCGCTCAGTTCCGGGCGGCCCTTGCGCTCCTCGAAGGACGCCAGCCGGGCAAACATCGTGGCCACATTGGACTGGCTGGTGCCGGTGAGTACCGACCAGCCGGCATAGGCATTGACGTGTTTGAGGCCTTCGGTCTCCAGGATGATCCGGCTGGCCTGCTGGACCACCGCCGTAGTGCGCTCCACCGAGGCGGCATCCGGCAACTGCGCGTAAAGGATCAGATAGCCCTGGTCCTGCTGGGGGATGAAGCCGCTGGGCACCTTCTCGAAAGCCAGGAAGTTGAGTCCGTTGAGTGCGACGTAAAGCGTCAGCACGATGGCGGTCAGCCGGATCAGCTTGCCCACCAGGCGCGCATAGCTTTCGCCGAAGCTTCGGAACATCCGGTTGAAGCCGTCGAAGAACCAGCCGAACAGCCGGTTCATGGCTCGGGTCAGCCAGTCTGGATTGTGGTGGGCGCGGCCCAGCAGCAGCGCGCACAAAGCCGGGCTCAGGGTCAGCGAGTTGAACGAGGAGATCACCGTGGACACCGCGATGGTCAGGGCGAACTGCCGATAGAAGGCGCCGGACACGCCCACGATGAAAGCGGTGGGCACGAACACCGCCACCAGCACCAGGGTGGTCGCGATGATGGGGCCCACCACCTCGTCCATGGCATGGCGGGTCGACTGTCGTACATCCTCGCCCATGGCGATGTGGCGCTCGACGTTTTCCACCACCACGATGGCATCGTCCACCACGATGCCGATGGCCAGCACCAGGCCGAACAGAGACAGGGTGTTGAGGGACATGCCCAAGGCCGCCATCACTGCGAAGCTGCCGATCAGCGAGACCGGCACGGCGATCAGGGGAATGATGCTGGCGCGCCAGTTCTGCAGGAACACCACCACCACCAGGACTACCAGCAGCAGCGCCTCGAACAGGGTCTCCACCACCGCCTCGATGGACTGCTTGATAAACACCACGGTGTCGTACACCACGTTGTAATCGAGCCCTTCGGGGAACTGGGTCCTGAGGCTCTCCATGGTCTTCACCACGGCCTCCTTGGTGGCGATGGCATTCGATCCCGGCAGTTGAAACACCGCCAGGCCGATGGTGGGCTGGCCGTCCAGGTAGAGGGCGGAGGCGTAGTCCTTGGCCCCCAGTTCGATCCGCGCCACGTCCCTGAGCCGGGTGACGGCGCCGTCGGCACCGGTCTTGATGACGATGTCGGCGAATTGCTCGGCTTCCATGAGCCGGCCCAGGGTGGTGACGGTGTACTGGAAATCCACCCCGCCCGCGGTCGGCGCCTGCCCTACCACGCCGGCGGCCACCTGCAGGTTCTGCTCGCGCAGGGCGCGCACCACGTCGGTGGCGGTGAGGTTGCGGGCGGCCACCTGCTCGGGGTCCAGCCAGACCCGCATGCTGTAATCGCGGGCGCCGAATACCAGGATGTCGCCGACACCGGGCAGCCGCGCCAGGCTGTCCTTGATCTGCAGCAGCGCGTAGTTGCTTAAGTAAGCGCTGTCGTAACGATGGTCGGGAGAGATCAGGTTGACCACCAGGCTCAGGTCGGGGCTGCGCTTCTTGACGTTGATGCCGAGCCGCCGCACCTCTTCCGGCAGCTTGGGTTCGGCCAGCGCCACCCGGTTCTGCACCAGCACCTGGGCCTTGTCGATGTTGGTGCCGGGCTTGAAGGTGACGGTCAGCACCATGGCGCCGTCGTTGGTGGATTGGGAGGACATGTACAGCATGTCCTCGACCCCGTTGACCTCCTGCTCGATGGGGGTGGCCACGGTTTCCATCACCACCTTGGCATTGGCGCCCGGATAGCTGGTGCTCACCACCACGTTGGGCGGGGCGATCTCGGGATACTGGGCGATGGGCAGATTGACCAGCGCCAGCGCGCCCAGCAGGGTGATGACGATGGACAGGACGGAAGCGAAGATCGGCCGGTCGATGAAGAAATGGGTGAAACGTCCCATGGTCCGGCCCTCAGTGCGAATCGCCCGGTTCGGCGGATTCGGGCTTAACCTCCTGGTCGGGCCTGAGCTTCTGGACCCCTTCGATCACCACGCGGTCATCCGGCTTCAATCCTTCCGCGATGACCCGCAATCCGTCGCTCAAAGGTCCTAGCGTTACCGGCCGGCGTTCCACCCGGTTGTCGGCCTTGACCACCCAGACGAAGCGGTTCGCCAGGTCCGAGGCGATGGCCCGATCCGGCAGCAGCAGCGCCGGGTGCGGCACCCCGCCCGGCACCCGCAGCCGGGTGAACAGGCCCGGCGTCAGCAGGCCGTCGGGATTGGGGAAGACGCCGCGCAGGGTGAGGGTGCCGGTGCCGGCATCGAGCCTTGGGGATTCGTAGTCGATGTGGCCGGGGTGGGCAAAGCCCGCTTCGTCGGCCAGCGCCAGTTGCGCCGGGATGCGGCTTTCGGCACTGCCCGACGCGCCGGTCAGGCGCCGGTATTTCAGGGCCGAGCGCTCGTCCACGTCGACGTAGACGTAGACCGGATCCACCGAGACGATGAAGGTCAGCAGGGTGCCGTCTCCCCCGCTGCCCTTGACCAGGTTGCCGGCGGTGATCAGCTCCCGCCCGACCCGACCGGCGACGGGCGAGCGCACCTCGGTGAACTCCAGGTTGAGGCGGGCCTCGCCGACATCGGCCTCGGCCGAGCGCACCGCGGCCTCGGCTTCCAGATGGCCCTTGCTGCGGGCGTCGTATTCCTCTTCCGAGATGGCCTTGGATTTGTACATGCGTTCGGCCCGGACCTTGTTGTTCCTGGCCAGGTCGAGCCGCGCCCGCGCCTGTTCGAGTTCGGCCTGGGCGTGATTCAGCCGGGTCCGGTAAGGGCGGGGGTCGATCACGAACAGCAGGTCGCCCTTGCTGACTTGGTCGCCGGCCTTGAAGTTGACCTTGTCGAGGTAGCCGTCCACCCGCGCACGCACGTCGACCGACGCCACCGCGGCGATGCGGCCGGGGTATTCGTCCCACAGGGTGATTTCACGCAGCTGCGGGTGATCGATCTTGACCACCGGCGGGGGCGGTGCCGAGGGAGCCTGGGCATTGGAGCCGCAGCCGGCCAAGGCCAGCAGCAGCAAGGCCAGAATCGGCGGGAGCCGCTGCAGGCTCCGTCGGCCGGCGGGAGTGCGGCGAGACGCGGCCAAGCCGGCTCCCTCCAAAATCCGGCTTTGATTTTCATCGTCAAGGTCGTCGATCATTGCGGCCACACTCCACGCTTGAGCATCGGACAGGAATCGGTTCACAATTAAACGGTAAGCTACCTTTTCATTTATGTCAAAAAATCCATCCGAAGAGATCAAGATTGCCGCGAGATCGGGCCGGCCGCGGCGCGGCGAGGAGGCGCTGCGGCGGGACCAGCTGCTGGATCAGGCCATGCAGTTGTTCGCCGAACACGGTTACGGCAGCCTCAGCCTGGAGACCATCGCCCGCGAGGCCCAGGTTTCATTGCGCACCATCTATGCCCAGTTCGGCGGCAAGGCGGAATTGTTCGGCGCCGCCGTGCGCCGGCTCAGCGACGAGTTCGTCGCCAGCCTGCCACTGGATGGGACGTCGTCCAAGCCCCTGGAAGAAGTGCTGGTGGAATTCGGGCGGCTCTATCTGAGCCGCATCACGCGGCCTTCCTGCACCTGCCTGAGGGCACAGATTCTGGCGGAGGCCCAGCGTTTTCCGGAACTGGCTGCGGAGTTCTACCGCAACGGTCCGGAGCGGACCTTACACCGCCTGGCGGAATTCTTTGCCCTTCAGCAGCAGCGGGGATTGATCGAAGGGGACGGTCACTTTCTTGCCGGTCAACTGATCCAGGCGATCCGGGGTGAGCGTTTTCAGCGCCAGCAGCTGGGGCTGGAAGACCCGCCCACCGAGGAGGAGGCCGAGCTATGGGTCAGACAGGCGGTTCGCTATTTCTTGCATGGCTGTTTGCGCCGGGACGGATGAACTGCGGACGCGGGGAGATGGCGGCTGAGGGCGGCGCGGAGCGAACGGCGCACACTCCATGGCTGGATGTCGCAACGGGCAGCAAACAGGCGGTCGTGGCGATCAGCGGCGGGAAACCCGGCTCGGCGCCGGGGAAAGCTGCATCGAATCAGCTTGAGATCGGATAAGGCGACCCGCCGAGATGTAGCGTAAGTCGAAGCGGCAGGAAGGCCGGTCGCTCAACAGCCGTATTCGAACGGGCTGCAATGCTTGGAACAAATCGGGCATTCCGACGGCGCATGGTGGATGTCCGAGCGTTCGATCCACTCGGTGCCGCACCGGTCGCAGAGAAAGTACAAGGACCATCGGCCGGGTTTGATGGGGCTGTTGGGTGCAATCGCGGGAAAGATGCGGCTGAATTCCGAGGGGGAGTAGATGAGTCCGGCCGGCGCAGTCATGGAAATCTCCCTGTGGCATCGGTATGACGCCTTGAGTGTGGGTCGTCGAGTTTCGGTATCGATCCGGACGAGCAGGGAGAGAGCCTCCCCATCGCTCCTGTGCTTCACGCTGCGATTGCGCGCCTCCGCAGGCGCGGAGCTCTTGCCCATGGGGCTGAGGGGTCAGAGGTCGTCCACGGCCCCATTGCGAGCATCCCGGCTGCGCCCGACCGCTCCCTTCCCTGGCCTCCGGCGTCCTTGCCGGCGCGGGCTCCTGTCATGCGATGGAGTCCCAAGGGTGTCGAGCGCGCATTCCGGCGTTTATTGGAATGCGCGCTCGGTAAAGCCCGAGGGCTTCGGCCATGCCCCTCAATGTGGGGCGATCAACCCTGCGACTCCCGATCTCTCTCTCGCTGCGGCCTGTCCCTTGGGAACGAACTATAAGGACCGATGGCCGCGAGGGTGATCGGAACAAGGCCGGACCGGCGTAGGACATCGGCTGATCTTGCCGTAGGAAAAATCCTATGCCGATGGTTTGGACACGATCGCCCCGCGGTGTCCACAAGCTCCGCGGTCACACCGGTCACCTGAGGGAGCGGTTTGGATTTCGCGGGCGCGGTGGTGCATGTCCTCGGTGATTCCGCGACATACGGCCCGCGGCGGTATCTACTCGGCAAATCCGTGGTCGAGTCCGTAGCGGATCAGTTCCGCATTGCTGCGGCGTCCGAGTTTCTCCATCAGACGAACCTTGTGGGTGCTCACCGTCTTGTTGCTGATGGACAGCTGCTGGGCGATTTCATTGACGCCCGAGCCCTGGCAGAACAGCCGCAGGATCTGCTGTTCGCGCTGCGTCAGGCTGTCGTGGGCAGAGGTCACGGTGGCCAGCGTGGACTGGAAAGCGAGCTGTTCGGCCAGGGCCGGTTCGATATAGCGTCCCCCGGCCGCCACTTTGCGCACCGCCGCCAGCAGGGTGGCCGGATCGTTATCCTTGGTCATGTAGCCGGATGCGCCGGAGCGTAGAGCCTTGGCGGCCACTTCGGCGCTGTCGTACATGCTGAGGACCAGGATGGGCAGCTGCGGATGGCGGTGGCGAACCTGCAGCAGCAGATCGACGCCGTGGGTGCCGGGCACGTTCATGTCGAACAGCAGGATATCGGCTTCGCACCGCCGCAGCTGCTCCATCAGCTCGGAGCCGTTGGCGGCCTCGCCCGCCAGCTTCATGTCCATAGGAACCTCGAACAGCCGCTTCAATCCTTCGCGCATCAGATGGTGGTCTTCCAGCAGCAGGATACGGATCATCGTTCACCTCGTGGGCCCGCCGATTCAGACGGGAACGGACAGTACCAGTTCGGTGCCGGCGCCGGGGGCGCTGGAGACGGTCAGGATGGCGCCGGCAGCCAGGGCGCGCTCGTGCATGCCCAGGATGCCCAGGGCGCCGTTGCGGGGTGGCAGGGACATGTCGAAACCGCAGCCGTCGTCGCTGACCGTGAGGATATAGATATCGCCTTGCCGGATCAGATTGACGCGGACCCGGCGCGCTTGGGCGTGGCGGGCGACGTTGGTGAGGGATTCCTGCAGGATGCGGAAGATCAGCAGGCTCTGGGCTTCGGTGGGGGCAAGATCGTCGGTGTTCATCCCCAGCTCGCCGGCGACCCCGGTCCGCCCGATGAACTGGTCCAGCTGCCACTGGATCGCCGCCGCCAACCCCATGTCCAGGGCCAGCGGACGCAGCGCCGAAGCGAGGCGGCGCACGGCCTTGATCGCGGTGTCGACCACGCCGATGCATTCGGCCGCGGCACGGTCCAGTTCCCGGATCGTGCCGCCGTGCTGCATGCGCACCAGGGAGATGTTCAGGCGCAGGGTGGTCAGCAACTGTCCGAGTTCGTCATGGAGTTCACGGGAAATCCGCTTGCGCTCCTCCTCCCGGGCGGCCTCGCTGCGGGCTCGCAGGTCGCGCAGCAGGGCGCGGGAGGCCGCCAGCTCCCTTTGGGAATTGACCAGATCGGTGTTATCCCGGCCGATGGCCAGCACGCCGGCCACTTGCCCGTCGTCGTCCTGCTCCGGCACGAAATGCACCTGCCCCCATCCCTCCGAACCACCCCGATGGCGGCACCGCGTCTCGAGGGTCGCCGGGTTGCCGGTTTCGATGACTTGGCGCAACGCGTCCATATAACGCTGGGGCGCCATCAGCGGCGAGTGCTCCAGGGGGGTGGCTCCGAGCGGGTTTTCGGCGTTCCACTCCAACTCGCGCTGCATCGCGGGGTTGACGTAGAGCCTGCGCCCGTCGCGATCGTAACGCGCGATGGCGTCGGGTGAATTTTCCACCAGGCTGCGGAACTGCCGCTCGCTGGCCTGCAGCGCCCGTTCGGCGCGGCACCGCTCGGTGCTGTCGTGGGACACCGCCAGGATGCTGGCGATCTGTCCTTCCGCGTCCCGTTCCGGGACGAAACGCATGACGTAGCAGCAGTCCTTCCCGTCGGGCAGCATCCATTCCTGTTCCACTTCGATGGCTACGCCGGTTTCCAGCACGGTTCGGATCCGTGCTTGATAAAACGCGGCGATCGGCGCGATGGCGCCGGGTAACTCCATGGGCGTGCGTCCCAGCATCTGCCGCGCCGATGCGCCGTTGATCCGTTCGAACTCCTTGTTGAAATAAACCCGCCGGCACTGCCGGTCATAGCGGACGATCACCGCCGGCGCGTTTTCCGCCAGGGTGCGGTATTGGCGCTCGCGGGCGTCGCGCTCCTGCTGCAACCGGTTCCGGCTGATGGCGATCGCCGCCAGGTGGCAGGCCCGCTTGACCGCTTCCCGTTCATCGGGAGACGGGGTTCCGGGCACGTGGCGATAAACGTCGACGGTGCCCAGTATCTCTCCGGTGGCATCGAAGATCGGTTCCGACCAACAGGAGCGGAACCCGGCGCTCAAGGCCGGCGCTTTGCAATCATGCCAGTCGGGGTGGCTTTCGATGTCCCCGGCGACGGCGCTCGTGCGGCGGCGGACCGCGGCGCAGCAACACCCCGCCGCGGCATCGATCGGCACATCGGCCATGGCCCGGTCGAACGCTTCGGGAAAACCGGATGCCGCACCGCTGACCAGTCGGGTGCCGCTGGCTGTGACCAGCATGATGCGGACGCTGCCGTCGGCAATGACGGTTTCGATGTAGCGGATCACCCGATTCAAGGTCTCGGGGAGTTCCGCGCCGAGCGCCATGGCGCCGAAGATTCCGAACCGCGTCGCCTCCTGCCTCTTCCGGCGCCGCGACTCGGTGATGTCGCGGGCCGTTCCGAGCACGCTGACGACCCTTCCGTTTTCGTCCAGTTCCGGGATATGGCGGATCTCGAAAAAAACCTGGCCCGTCGGGACCATCTTGAGTTCGATGCGGTTCGGGGTCGCGGTGGCTATGGCTCGGCGCGCACTTTCCAGCAGGGCGGAATCGGATTCGGCGTGGCCGGTCAAGCCGATTTCGCTGACCGTATGTCCCAGGAAAAACTCCTTGGGCTTGCCGAAGAAGGCCATTACCGAAGGGCTGACGTAGCGATGACGGCATTCGGCGTCGAGCCGGACGATGAAATCCGGAAAGTTCTCCATCAAGGTCCGGTGCAGCCTTTCGCTTTCCCGCAACCGGGTTTCCAGGCGTTTGCGGTCGTTGACGTCGCGCGCCACCAACAAGACATAGGAGGCGCCGTCGAAATGGAACCTGCGGCTGCTGATTTGCACCGGAAACAGGCATCCACTGCGGCTGCGATGCCGGGTTTCCAGCGTCAGGCAGCCTGCCGACTCCAGCCGTCTTTGGAAGTTCGGCCAGCGTTCGCGGGAAAGTTCGGGATCGATATCGCTGATGTGGAGGCTGAGGAACTGCTCGCGCGTATGACCCCGCTCCCGGCACGCCGCCTGGTTGGCATAGCGGAAGTTGCCGTGCTCGTCCATCAGGCAGACCGCATCGGGCACCACATCCAGGGCAAACTCCATGAGGGACAGGCGGGTGCGGACGGCGCAGGATTCCGCCGGCGAACCGGCGAGGAGCTCGAAGGATGCTGCGTCGGGGAGGCGGACTGCGCAGTCGCAAGGCCGCGGGACTTCGCCATCCCGCGAGGCCCCTTGCCGTGCAGGCTCGGAATTCGTGCCGTGAAGGAGATGAAAATGGCCGGCGACCTGTTCCCGCCCGGCAAATTCGAAATGCTCGAGGGTCACCCAAAGCGGAACGGCGCTCGCTCCGGCTCCCTGCGGGAGCGGCAAGTCGACCGTTTTCGCCTCCCGCAGGCTCTCCCACAAGCCGTACAGGCGTTCGCCGTCGCGACCGGGCAGCCAATCGGTCAACCGCGACCGCAGCAACTCCTCGCGGCTGCCGCCGAGCAGCCGGCAAACGCCCCCGCTCACATGGACGAAGCGTCCGCCGTCGGCAAGATCGAGGACGAAATTGGCCGCTGCCTCCAAGGTCCCATACCCCGAGGAAGGGGGCGGGCGGCGATGGTCCGGGCCGGTACTGGCGTTGTTCACGGGGCGCATGGCGTGGTCCTTTGGTGGTCGAAAACAACCCGCCGCGAGGCATCGTCAAGGACGAGCCGGTACTTTACCGTGGAGTGTGGGTAGGAAACTAGCCTGCGCCGGGTTCCGGCAGCGCGGCGCATTGCCGGCACAGGCCGTGAACTTCGATGGTCTTGCGGCGGATCGTGAAACCGGCGGCGCCGACTTCCCGTGCGAGGGAAGCCATCACCGCGACGGCCGGCCGCTCCTCGACCTCGTGGCAGCCGCTGCAGATCAGGAGCAACTGGTCGTGCCGGGTTTCCGAACAGTTGCAGCCGACGAAGGCGTTGAGGCTTTCCACCCGGTGGATCAGGCCATTCTCCATCAGAAAATCCAGTGCCCGGTACACGGTGGCCGGCTTGGCGGCGAAATCGAAGGGGCGGATGCGTTCCAGCAGGTCATAGGCCTTCACCGCCCGGTGGCTCTCCCAAATCAGCTCCAACACCTTGCGTCGCACCGGCGTCAGCCGGGCTCCCCGCTGCAGGCAGAGCCGCTCGGCGGTCTGGATCGCCTTGTCGACGCAGAGATGGTGGTCGTGCGGGGTGCGGTCGGCCATGGCGATTCCGGAGGGAGGCGACAAGATAGCATCGCGCCGACACGCCGGGCAATGCGCTCAGGCCGGGGGCTCAGCGGGCTGCCTCGGAAACCGGCGAGCGATTCGGCAGCGTCCACGGTGCCGGGATGCGCCGCCACAATCAGCGGTTGTACCTCGTTGATTTTACGAGTCGTTGGGCAAGCTTTCCTGTAAGGCCGCCGGGATGGAATGTCAGCGCTTCCCTGGAGAGCCCCGCAGGCCTTCGGCGCTGAGCAGGATGATCTCGATCTCCTCGGTGATTTCTTCCTGGCGCAGGGATTGGCTGCGGCGGGTCAGGTCCCGGGTCTTTTCGTCGAGCCGCTGCAATGCCCCTTCCAGATGGCGGACGCGCTGCTCGTTTTCCGTCAGCAGCGACTGCTGCAGGATCGCCTGGAGCGCCGCCAGCAGGTAATGCTCCAGCCACTGGCGGTAAAAGTCCTCCGGCGTCTGGTACAGCAGCGGCGGAATGCCGGCCGGTGCCGGTATCGGCTGGTCGGCGAAGGGTGGCAGCAGGGTTTCCCGCATCGGCTCGGCGCCGCCGGATTGGTAGAGCGCATCGAGCTGCAAGCCCGACTGCGGCTGTACCTCTATCAGGGCGGAGACGATGGCGCCCAGGGTGTCCGGCAGATCTTCGGCGATGGTGGCACCGGTTACCGGACGATGGGCCACGCCGGCATCCTCCAGGCGGCCGCACAAGCGGCTGCCGACCGCGATGATCGCGCCATGGTCGGGCGCTGCCGCCGAATCGAGCTCCGCTCCCGGTGGAAAAGGCTTGCCCGTTTCAGCAGCATCGCCGATCCTGGACGCTACCGCCGCGGCGGGCGGCGGGATCAGCTTCTGACGAATCTGCTCGTTGAATTCACCGCAAAAGCCCCGCTCCGAGCCGATGGCCACCAGCATCCGCGGCGTGTCCTGCGGCAGCGGCGGCTGCGGGTGGTAGCGCAGGAAGTCCAGGGCCGCACGCTCCAGCACCTGCACGGTCCGTCGGCGGGCCTGGGCATAGCGCGCCAGCTTGCGGGTCTCCATCAGCGCCAGGTTTTTCATGGAACGCATGATCTCGCCGATCTCGCCGAGTTGCCGCAACCGGCTTTGCACCTCCCGACGGCGGGTCACGCGGCCGGCTCCGCTCGCCCCAACCAGTCGGACAGTCGCGCACTCCAGTGCTCGCGGCCCTGCGCCAGCTCCAGGGGCGATTGGGACAGGCACAGCTGCAAGTGTTCCAGGGCCGCTGCCATGGTCTCCGGTTCGCGCCGGTCCCACAGGCCATCGTTGAAGGCGGTGAGCCAGGCCAGCTGGTATTCGATGGAGAGCGGCGCCAGGCGGCGCTGCTTGAGGATCTCCCGCAGCAGCCGGCCGCGCCGGAGGGGGCGCTCCATGGCCGCATCGAGCCGGGTGCCGAAGCGGGTGAACACTTCCAGATCGAGGAACTGCAGGTAATCCAGTTTCATCCGCCCGGCTTCTTCTTTAATCCGGGAATGCTGGGCGCGACCACCGATGCGGGACACCGAACGGGCGATGTCGATGGCGGGACGGAAGCCGGAGGCGAACAGATCGGCGTCCAGGTAAATCTGTCCGTCGGTGATGGAGATCAGGTTGGTGGGGATGTAACTGGCGATTTCCCCCTGCTCGGTTTCCACCACCGGCAGGGCGGTCATGCTGCCGCCGCCGCGTGCGGCACTCAAACAGGTGCTGCGTTCCAGCAGTCCGGCATGGATGGAAAACACGTCGCCCGGATAGGCCTCCCGGCCCGGCGGCCGGCGCAACAGCAGCGACAGTTCGCGGTAGGTCTTGGCGTGGGTGGACAAGTCATCGTACACCACCAGGGTGTCGCGGCCCCGTTCCATCCAGTATTCGGCGATGGCGCAGCCCGCATAGGGCGCCAGGTGCTTGAGGCCCGGCAGGGCGCTGGCCTCGGCCACCACCAGCACGGTGTAGTCCAGCGCATTGTGGGCACGCAGCAGTTCCACCGTGTTGACCACGGTGGAGCGCTTCTGGCCGATCAGCACGTAGACGCACAGCACGTCCTTGCCGCGCTGGTTGATGATGGCGTCCAGCGCCAGCGCGCTGCGGCCCAGGCCCTTGTCGCCGATGATCAGCTGGCGCTGGCCTTTGCCGATCGGCACCAGACTGTCGATGATCTTGATCCCGGTGTAGAGGGGTTCATGCACGAAGTCGCGGGCGGCGATGGCCGGCGACGGCCGTTCCAGGGGCTGGCGCACCCCGGAGGGAATGGCGTTGCCGCCGTCCAGGGGATTGCCCAGCGGGTCGACCACCCGGCCCAGCAGGTCGTCGCCGGCGCCGATGCCCAGGGTATGGCCGGACAGCCGTGCGGTCATCCCCGCGGTGAGGCCGCCGCTCTCCCGCAGCAACATGGCGCCCAGTGCCTCCCGGTCGAGATCGAACACCAGCGCCTGGCTGCCGTCCTCCAGGGTCAGCAGGTCGTTCATGGCGGCAGACGGCAACCCGGAAATCCAGGCGATGCCGTCGCCGACCGAGACCACCCTGCCCTGTTCGGCGATGCGGAGGTCGAGGCGGTAACCGGCCAGCCACAGGGCCTGGCGCGCCAGCGGATCGCCGGGCAGGCTGTCAGGCGGAATCGCTGGCGGCATCGACAAAGGCTTTCAGTTCGTCCCGCAGATTGGCATGAAACACCCAAGGGCCGAGGGTCACGCTGAGACCCGCCAGCAGCGAGGCATCCTCCCGGAACCGGCAGGCCACCGCCATGCCCAGCACCTCGCTCAGCCGCTGCTGCAACTGCAGCCGGAGCTCCTCCGCCAAGGGATTACCGGTCACCACCGAGGCTTCTTCCGGACTGGTCTCGCAGGCCAGACGGATGCCGTCGACGGTGGATTCCGGCAGATTCGCCAGGCGGTCCAGGGCCAGCGCAAGCAAGCGCGCCTCCAGATCGGGGCCGGCCAGATCGCCCAGCAGAGCGGCGGCGAATCGTCCGCCCTGCAGCAAGCCGAGGCGTTGGTATTCCCGGACGCAATCGGCGCGTCGTTTCTCTTCGAGCGCCTCCGCCCGTTCCCGCTCCTCCGCCAGCTCGTGCTCGATGGCCGCCAGGGCCCGCATCCGCTCGCCATCGAGTTCGCCTTTCAGCTCCAGCCGGGCTGACTGTTTCTCCTGCTGCCATTCCTCCAGGCGGCTCCGGTAGCGTTCCTGCAAGGCTTCGGCTTCCAGCCGCAGGGTCTCGGCATCGCTCACGGTCTGCGCGATCGCCGCCTGGCGCCGCGCCACCACGTCCCGAACCGGCCGGTAGAGAAACCGTTGCAGGATCCAGATCAGGACCAGGAAGTTGAGAATTTCGAATAAAAACGTGGTTGCGCTGAGCTCCAAGCCCTTTCCTCCGCGGGTCGATGGTCATGGCTCGGGAGCTCTCGTGGCTCCCCCGGCAGCCGCTAAGGTACGCAGCCGATTTTCAGCGAGTTGATGTTGCGATGGAAGTTCAGCTCGCCCAGGTGATGCTCCCGGTGGCCGGCACCGAAACTGATCTCCCGGTCGCTGAAGCTCCGGGCATCCTCGCCCCAGTTGCGGATGGCATCGCCATGATAGGCCAGCCCGGAATAATCGTCCTTGAAATTCTCCTGGCGAAACGCCCAGACTTGCGCCTTGGGACCGACCGCCAGACTGTCGATGCGATTGCCCCAATTCTCGCCGTTCAGCTTAGCCAGGCTCGGCAGATCCGCCGGCCCCTCGATTTTAACCTTGTTGCCCTCGAATCCGTTCTGGTCATAAATCTCCAGCCAGCAATCGCCGCCGGCCCACACCGGCGGCACGGCGCCGGCGCAACCCAGCAGTAATCCCGCAATCAGCTTGTATCGGTTTGCGTGCATGACAACCTCCCCAGGCCCGTACTGTGATGGTGAATTGAATCCGGCCTTGTTTCGGCCGGTAGAGCTATAGACCGAGGGAAAGGGGAGGGAATTCCGGAGAGCGCCCCGATCCGGCAGCACGAGGCTTCAACTGGCGGCTCTTCCTGCCGTTTCCGGAGAGCTGAATCGGTCAGGATCAGCCGCGGTTGCTTTCGCAGCGCCTGGAAAATTCCATCGCGGCTCCTGTACGATCGGTCGAATTCTCATCGCCGAAACAGGACTGGTGGCTGAACCATGCGGAGATCGTGCCTGCTCGCCGCTTTCGTATTTCTTGTCTGTATCCGGTCGTTCTCCGCCGATGAGTCGGCTCCCAGGTTCGCCCTGCCGCTGGCCTGCACTCCGGGGGACGACTGCTTTCTGCAGAACTATGTGGATGGCGATGCCGGTCCCGGCGCCGCCGACTATGCCTGCGGCTTTCTGACTTACGACGGCCACCGGGGCAGTGATTTCCGCCTGGTGGATCGCGCTGCCATGCTACGGGGTGTCGTGGTCAAGGCGGCTCACGACGGCGTGGTTCGTGCGGTCAGGGACGGCATGGCGGACCGCAGCATCGCGGCAACCGGCAGCGCAGCCGTTGCCGGCCGGGAAGCGGGCAATTCCGTGGTGATCGTCCACGGCAATGGCTGGGAAACCCAATACGCCCATATGCAGTTGGGCTCCATCACGGTCAAGCCAGGCCAGTCGGTCAAGACCGGCGACACGCTGGGAAAGGTCGGACTATCCGGCAAGACGGAATTTCCTCATCTGCATTTTGAGGTTCGCCACGACGAGATGCCCATCGACCCATTTACCGGCTCCGGAAAGCCCATTCGATGCGGGGAAGGGGGCGGCGCATCGCTGTGGGACCCGAATGCCGGGAAGCTGCTGAGCTACCGTCCGGCCAGCGTGCTCAAAGCCGGTTTCAGTTTTGCCGTGCCCGAATTGGAATCCGTACTCGACGCGGAAACGCCGGCCAAAATCGACCCGCAAGCCGGTGCGCTGATCTTTTGGGTCTATCTGATCGGAATTCGCGAGGGAGACACGGAAACGACGCGGCTGTATTGCGACAACGGCAAGGAGGTGGTCAGCGAAACCAGGAAGCCCGCGAAGAACAAGGCGACCTGGCTGACCTATACCGAGATTCGGCACCCGCGGTCGAAATGCCCCGGCGGCAGCGGATTTCGCGCCGAATACCGGCTCGTTCGCCAGGATCCCGCAGGTGATGCGAAGGAAATCGTCGCGATCGACCGCCGCTTGGCCCCTTGACTTACACCCTCGCGTTGCGCGGCTAACCATCATGGCGGATCGCCTGCGGCATCCGCCCTACTCCGGCTGATAGGCCGGAAAATCGGCGAATCCTTCGGGCTCGAAGCAGTACCACACGCCGGGATCGGCGGGTGGACTCAGGGGCCAGCCGTGGGCGAAGCGCTCCACCAGGTCGGGGTTGCTGATGAAGGGGCGGCCGAAGGCGATGAGGTCGGCATGGCCCGCGGCGATCAGCGCGGTGGCGGAGTCGCGGGTATGGCCGCAGTTGCCCATGAGGGGGCCTTGAAAGACGGCTCGGAATTCGGCCAGGGCCATAGGCGTGCCGAGTTCGTGGAAACCGAAATCCAGCCCGTCCATGACATGCAGATAGGCCAGCCGGTACCCGTTGAGCACGTTGGCTCCGTAAAGGAAGGTCTCCCGGTAGTCCGGCGAGCCCATGTCGTTGAAGACGCCGTTGGGCGAGAAGCGGACGCCTACCCGGTGGGAGGGGAACACCGTCACCACCGCATCCAGCACTTCGCGCAGGATGCGGAAGCGGTTTTCCAGGCTGCCGCCGTAGCGGTCGCTGCGCTGGTTGGTCCTGGACTGGATGAACTCGTCCAGCAGATAGCCGTTGGCGGCATGCACCTCGATGCCGTCGAATCCGGCCGTCCTGGCGTGTTGCGCGGCTCTGCGGTAGTCCTCTACGATGGCCGGGATCTCGTCGGTCTCCAGCGCCCGCGGGGTTTCGTAAGCCAGCTTGCCGGCCGGCGTTTGAAGGCCGTCGCCCGCCAACGGAATAGCGGAAGGGGCCACCGGCAGCTCGCCGCCGTGGAAGCTGCTGTGGGAGGCGCGACCGCAATGCCACAGCTGCAGGAAGATCGGTGTACCCTTGACGTGCACGGCATCCACCACCTGCCGCCAGGATTGTGCCTGCGCGTCGGTGTAGATGCCGGGGGTGTTGGGCCAGCCGATGCCCTGTTCGGAGACCACCGTCGCCTCGGTGATGATGAGCCCGGCGGAGGCCCGTTGCGCGTAATAGGCCGCCATCAGTGGATTGGCCAGGCGCTCGGCGCCGGCACGGGCGCGGGTCATGGGCGCCATGACCACCCGGTTGCGCAAGCTCAGGTCATGCAGTCGGTACGAATCCAGCAACATATCGGTTTTCCCCCTTTTCTTCAGGAATCCATGGAATCCAGTGATCTCATCGGCATGGTGGCGGGCAGCCTCACCACCCTGTCTTTCGTTCCCCAGGTCGTCAAGACCTGGAAGTCCCGTTCCGCCGGGGACATTTCCCTCGGCATGTTCCTGCTGTTCAGCCTGGGTGTGGCGCTGTGGCTGGTCTACGGGGTGGCTATCGGCTCGTTCCCGATCATCCTGTTCAACACCGTCACCCTGGTGTTGTCGGCGAGCATCATCGCGATGAAACTGCGCTTCGGCTGCGGTCAGGGGCCGGCCTGAAGGCGCTGGAGGGTCTCCGCCACGGTCTTGGCGTCAAGCGCCGGGTCGACCTGGTCGTCGATGTGGCGGATGATCAGCTTGGGGTCGAGGACGAAGGTCCAGCGCTTGGCCATCTTCAATACCGGCAGCTTGACGCCGTAGTCATTGGTGACCTTGGCGTCCGGGTCGGACAGCAGGGTGAAGTTGAGGCGATGCTTGCGGTGAAAGGCTGCCAGGTCTTCCGTGGCGTCGGTGCTGATTCCGAAAACGTCCGCGTTCAGCGCGCGGATCGATTGGATCCCGTCGCGGAAGGCGCAGGCTTGGGTGGTGCAGCCGGGGGTTCCCGCCTTGGGGTAGAAGTAGAGTACCGTCCAGCCCTTGCCCTCGCGGGTGGCGAGGTCAAGGGATGTGCCGTCCTGGGCGGTGAGTTGGAATCGCGGGGCGGCCTGTCCGGCCTGGAGCGGTTCGGCTCGTGTCCCGGTGAAGGGTGACGCCAGCAGCAGTGCCGCCGCACAGATTTTACGGAATCGTGGCATGGCCGGTTTCTCCGTCAGCATGAAAGCCGGAATCGGCACGCCGGCCCGGCCGGGGTGCCGCATCGCGTCAGCGCAGGACGACGAAGAAGGACGCCTCGCCGCGCTGGACGTTGAGCAGCAGCTCGTTGTGTCCCGCCGCGACTTCCTTCAATTCCGACAGGTTGGAAACTTCCTGGCGATTGGCGCCGACGATCAGGTCGCCAGGTCGCATGCCGGCCTGGAAGGCCTGGGAGCCGGTGTGGATCTTCTCGATCCGCACGCCGCTCTCGGTTTCATTGGGACCGGTGTTGATCAGCAGGGTTCCGGCCAGCTTGGGGTGTATCCTCCGGCCATCCTCCTGGGTCAGCTTGGGCTTGGTGACCTCGGCGGATTTGTGCAAGGTTTCGCCCTTGCGCAGCAGTTCGATCTCCAGTTCGTCGCCCACCTGGGCCATGCCGATGGCGTTGCGCACGTCCATGCCGCTCTTGATCCGCTTGTCGTTGATGGCCAGCACGATGTCGCCGGGCTCGATCCCGGCCTTGGCAGCCGGCGAGCCCGATTGCACTCCGGTGACCACCGCCCCCTGGGTCTGGCTGATACCGAAGGCTTGCGCCAGGTCCGGCGAGAGGTCCTGGATGTTGACCCCCAGCAGACCGCGCTGCACCTCGCCGTGTTCCACCAGGGCCTTCTTGATGGCGGTCGCCATGTTGGAAGGAATGGCGAAGCCGATGCCGACGTTGCCGCCGCTGGGAGCCAGGATGGCGGTGTTGATGCCGATCAGTTCGCCCTTCAGGTTCACCAGCGCACCGCCGGAGTTGCCGGGGTTGATGGATGCGTCGGTTTGAATGAAGTCTTCCAGCCCCTCGATGCCGAGGCCTGAGCGGCCCAGGGCGCTGACGATACCGGAAGTGACGGTCTGGCCAAGGCCGAAGGGATTGCCGATGGCGACCACGAAATCGCCCACCTGCAGCTGGCTGGAATCGGCGATGGGGAGTTCGGTGAGGTCGTCGGAATCCACCTTGATGACCGCCACGTCGGAGACCGGGTCGGTGCCGACCAATTTAGCCTTGCGTTGCCGGCCGTCATGCAGGGTCACCTGGATTTCATCGGCTTTGTCGATGACGTGGTTGTTGGTGAGGATGTAACCGTTGCGGGCATCGACGATGACCCCGGAACCCAGGCTGGACGATTCCCGCTGACGCGGCGCGTTGGGCAAGTCGAAGAAATAGCGGAAGAAGGGATCCTGCATCAGCGGATTCTCCGCTGTCTGGATCTTGGTCCTGGTGGAGATGTTGACCACCGCGGGCATGGCCTTCTTCAACATCGGCGCCAGGCTGCCGGTGGGGGCATCGCCGCCGATCGGCCAGGCGCTCCAGGAGGATTGCGGCAGTGCCGCGGCGAGCAGGCCGGCGGCCAGGACAGCAGCAAGACGGGATCGGATGGGGTGCATGCGAGTACCTCTGGGAAACAGTGTTCGGCGGGCTCTGTGTTCGCACAGGCCCTCAGGCGGGCAATATGGGGACGGCCTTTGCGGAATTAAAGCCACCGGGCGGTGGACCATCGACGATGGTCTATTATATGGAATGGCAACCGCCCCACCACTGATATAAGTTTGACCGGGACTTTGCAAGGGTGGCGGTTGGCTCGACCTGACAGGGCCTGACCATCGCGCCCACCCACTCCCGGACCCTCGCAAGCCATGGCTGTCACCGCACGCGATTACGAAACCCAGGATCTGCGCCGGCTGATCCCGCTCAACATGCTGTCCAGCGACCGCTTCGACAAGCTCTGCGCGGAGACGGCCATCGAAGACGCCCCCCGGGGAAGCGTGCTGTTCTCCAAGGGCGACACCAAGAACGAATTCGTCTATGTGCTCAAGGGAACGGTATCGCTGCAGGCCGATGGCATGGAGCTGGAAACCATCACCGGCGGCACCGAGTCATCCCGCTTCGCTTTGGCTCACCAGATTCCCCGCAAGGTTTCTGCGGTCGCCAAGGATCGGGTGCGCTTCATCCGGGTGGATGCCACCTTCGTCAACCAGGCCAGCGAAAGTTCGTCCCGCGGCAAGGCCAACTACGAGGTCAGTGAAGTCCAGGAGGACCACGACGATGATTGGGTCACCACGCTGCTGAATTCGCCCATCTTTCAGCGCTTGTCGCCGGCCAATTTACAGCAGTTGCTGCGCAACCTGGAAGAGATCGAGGTCATCAAAGGCCAGCAGATCATCCGCCAGGATGAACCGGGCGATTTTTACTACGTGATCAAGAAGGGCCGTTGTGCGCTGAGCCGCAAACCCACCAAGAATTCGCGCGACATCAAGCTGGCGGAGCTCAAGACCTGCGATACCTTCGGAGAAGATTCGCTGATCTCCGACCAGCCCCGCAACGTCTCCATCACCATGCTCACGGACGGCTCCCTGCTGCGCATCGACAAGGAGAACTTCCTCAAGCTGGTGAAGGAGCCCGTCATTTCCTACGTGGATTACCAGAAGGCCCAGGACATGGTCGCGCGGGGCGCGGCTTGGCTCGACGTGCGCTCGTCCAATGAATTCGAACTGGGCCATTTGCCGGGTGCGATCAACATCCCCTTTCTCGGTCTGCGGATCGAACTGTCCAATCTCGACCACGCCCGCCCTTACATTCTGGTATGTGAAAACGGCAAGCTGAGCGAGGCGGCCGCGTTTTTGCTCATCCGCAACTCGATTTCCAATGCCCATGTGCTGCGGGGTGGACTGACGGCGGTGGGAGGTCGCCGGGCCGCTGGAACGGCGCCGGCGCTGGTGGCCGAACCCGCTATGGAACTCGCGCCGCAAACGCCGGCCGAGGTGGTCGCCGCTCCGTTGCCGGTGGCCGCCGCCGAGCCGCTGGAAGAGCTGAATCTCATCGAATTCGCTCCGCTGGACTCTCTGGCACTTTTGGAACTGGTGCCCGCCGAGCACAAACCGGTAGCCGCTGCCGACGTGATCGCCGAGCCGAGCGCCGCGGTGACCGAGCTGGAGGAGCAGCTCGCCGCCGCCGAATCCGAAATTGCCGAACTGAATCTGAGGTTGGCGGGCCAAGCCGAGGAAATCGCCGATTTGAAGCGAAGCCTGCGGCAGCAGGCGATGGCCGTGCCGGCCCCGGACACTGCGCGCATGGAGTCGTTGGAAGCCGAACTGCAGGCTGCCTTGGCCGACAAGCTCGAACTGGAAACCCGGCTGCAGTCTGCGCAGCAATCCCAGCCGGCCAGCGGCCCTCAGGCAGCGCGAATCCGGGAGCTGGAGGCCCAGGTGACGGAGCTGACTTCGGTAGTCCAGGAATTTCTGGAACAGCAATCCGGCGGGGGCGAAGAAGGCGAGTCGCTGCAGGCGGAACTGGAGACGGTGCGGGCCCAGGCCAACTCCGACGTGATGTCGCTGCAGACCAAGCTGCGCGCGGAAGAACAGGAAGTATCCCGGCTTCGGCGGGAGCTGGACGGTACCTATGCGCAGGTACTGCAACTTCAGACCGGCTTCCATGTCGGCGGGCGCCGCAAGCCCAGTTGGCGCGGCAGGGCGGTTTCGTTCGCCATCGGTCTTGCGCTGGTGATGTGCGGTATGTTGCTGGCCTTGTTCCTGTTCAAGACCACCGATCTGGGCACATCCCTGGGGATGGTGACGGGGACCGCCGAATCGACATGGCTGCAGCCCATGGAAGCAAAGACCACGCGCTCCGTATGACCGAAGGCGGGGAGTGGCTCCCTCTGTGTGAGCTGGATGAACTACCTCAACGTGGTTGTAGGGAATTCCGCTACCGCCGGGATGGAGAAGTCCGCGAAGGGTTTCTGGTCAGGCTGGGCGATACGGTCTACGCCTACCGCAACTCCTGCCCCCATCTGCTGATACCAATGAACTGGCTGCCCGATGTGCTGCTGGACGACCGCCGACGCTACATCCACTGCGCTCTGCACGGTGCCTTGTTCGAAATCGAGACGGGCGAGTGTATCAAGGGACCCTGTTTCGGTCGCTTCCTGGAACACATACCCGCCGTCCTGGAGGCCGGACAGGTACTGATCGCCGGACTGAGCCACGAAGGCGGCGGCGACCGCTGGCGAGAAAAGCTGCTGGGGGATGGTGACAGCTTTCCTCCCGGCTGAGTTTGCTGTTACTTGATCTTGGCTTCCTTGTACATGACGTGCTTGCGAACCACCGGATCGAATTTCTTGATTTCCATCTTCTCCGGCATGGTGCGCTTGTTCTTGGTGGTGGTGTAGAAGTGCCCGGTACCGGCGCTCGATACCAACTTGATCTTGTCGCGCATGATGTTGACTCCTCAAAAACTCAAACGGATTCGCCGCGTTTCCGCAGATCGGCCAGAACGGCGTCGATGCCCTTCTTGTCGATGGTGCGCAAGCCCTGGTTGGAGATGCGCAGGCGCACCCAGCGCTTTTCGCTCTCGACCCAAAAGCGGTGTTCGTGCAGGTTGGGGTTGAAGATCCGCTTGGTCTTGTTGTTAGCGTGGGAAACGTTATGGCCTACAATACGTCGCTTGCCGGTCACCTGGCATACTCTGGACATGGGGATGGACCTCTAGTCGCGTGGCTGGATTCGTGAAACGGCCTTTATAGCGGATGGCGGGTTAACGCGTCAAGTCGGCTTCCGCCCCATCCCTGAGTCCGCGCATCCATAACCTGTTCGGAGAATACCACGCGTGAGCCTGAAACTCGGGATCGTGATGGACCCCATCGCGGCGATCAACATCAAGAAGGACACCAGCTTCGCCATGTTGCTGGAAGCCCAGTCCAGGGGCTGGGAGCTCTGGTACATGGAGCTGAACGACCTTTATCTGCGCGACGGGGTCACCCACGCCCGCAGGCGCAAGCTGAAAGTGATGCGGGATCCCGCCGGCTGGTTCAGTTTCAGCGATGAAGTCGATACCGCGCTCACCGAACTGGACGTGGTGTTGATGCGCAAGGACCCGCCTTTCGATCAGGAATACATCTACGCGACTTACCTGCTGGAATGCGCCGAGAGCCGAGGGCTTTGCGTCATCAACAAGCCGCGCTCGCTGCGTGACGCCAACGAAAAACTGTTTACCGCCTGGTTCCCCCATTGCTGTGCCGCTACCCTGGTGGCACGGGAATCTTCCCGCATCCGCGCATTTCTGCGGGAACAGAGGGAGATCGTGCTCAAGCCTTTGGACGGCATGGGCGGCAGTTCCATCTTCAGGGTCCGGGTGGACGATCCCAATGTCAGCGTGATCCTGGAGACCATGACCCAGCACAACCGCCGTTTCATCATGGCGCAGCGCTACCTGCCCGAGATCGCCGACGGCGACAAGCGCATCCTGGTGGTCAACGGCGAAGCGGTTCCTTATGCCCTCGCGCGGATTCCTGCCCAGGGTGAGAGCCGCGGCAATCTGGCCGCCGGGGGGCGGGCGGAAGGCCGGGAGCTGACCGATCGGGACCGCTGGATCGTCAGCCAGGTAGGGCCGACTTTGCAGGAGCGCGGCTTGGTCTTCGTGGGGCTGGACGTCATCGGCGACCATCTGACCGAAGTCAATGTGACCAGTCCGACCTGCGTGCAGGAACTGGACCGGCAATTCGGTACCAATATCGGCGGCCAGCTGATGGATTACATTGCCCGAGCCTTGCGGGACTGACCGGTTCGCCGCCATGCAACGTTTCTGGAATTCTCCCGACCGGCTGCTGTTGACCCTGGTTTTGGCCGCCATCGTTCACGCGGTGGTCATCCTGGGAGTGACGTTCACCATGCCGAAACCGGAGAAAGTCAGCTCATCCCTGGAAATCACCCTGGTCAAGTCGTTTACCAAGGAGGCGCCCGAACAGGCCGATTATCTGGCCCAGGAAAACCAGGTGGGTGCCGGCGAGAATCCCGACAAGGCCGTCCCCCGGTCCGAGCCCGCGCTACCGTCGGGGGTGGGCCGCGAGCTGAATCCCGCCCCCAACCAGACGCGGATGACGGAGGTCAAGCCCAAGGAGGTGTTGCAGCAGGAGCAGTCGGAAAAGAAGATCACCGCCTACCAGGGTGACAGCGATGAGTCGCCGTCCGACGTGCCGCGTATCAGCGCCGACGCCATGCCCCAGCCGGCGGCCGAAATCAGCGCGGCGATCAACCGGTCGCAGGATGACAGCGCCCGCAAGGTGCGCCGGATGGACGTCAACGAGGCAAGTGCCCGCAAGTACGGGGGAGCGGAGTACGAGCGCGACTGGCAGGACCGGATCGAGCGGGTGGGTACCCTGCACTTTCCCGACGAAGCCCGCCGCAAGGGTCTGAGCGGCAGTCTGCTGATGAGTGTCGGACTTCGTTCCGACGGCACCATCGACAGCATCCAGGTGACACAATCCTCGGGTCACCAGGTGCTCGACGATGCGGCCCGCAACATCGTGCGGCTGGCCGGGCCCTATGCCGCCTTTCCTCCGGAACTGGCGCGGCAGACCGAGGTGCTGGTCATCACCCGTACCTGGAGGTTCTTCACCGACAACCGCCTCGAAACCAGCCCCTGATCCAGGTTGATGCCGGGCTCTCGGGCCGCTTGCGTTTCGGCGGCTCGCAAACAGCGAAAATGATCGGGCACGAAAAAGGGCGGTCTTGCGACCGCCCTTTTTCCGCAATGCCGTGGACTGAGCCGAGGCTTACTTGGACTTGATCTTTTCCAAGGCCGCGACGACTTCGGTCAGGATATCGGCGGCCTTGGCAGCGCCACCTTCCTTTTCACATTCGGCCTGTGCATCTTTCAGGCGCTTGATGGCGTCCTGCAGGGGCTTGCCGGCTGCATCGCCGGTGACTTCCTTGTAGTGCTGCTTGGCGGTCTTGATGGACGACAGGCAGGCGTGTTCGTTGCCTTCTTTGGCGTGGCTGAGGGCTTCCTTGGTGGTCTCGACGGTCAGCTTGAAGTGTTCGGCGACTCCGGCGGCGGATTCGGCGGCGATCGACACGGAGCTGGCCAGGGCAAAAACGCCGCCCAAAATCAGGGAACTCACGATCTTATTGATTTGCATAACAACTCTCCTCGAGGGTTTCTATTAGGAACCACTGCTAGTGTGGTCTGGGTCTTGAAAGGCGCGGGCCATTGTCGGCCGGCAAGGGAACTCTGCGGCGCTCCATGGACCAGGCAAGGGAAAAACCGCGAACCGTCAAGATGACGCCATACTAATCAAATTCCCTTCCGGACGCTATCCATCGCGAAAAATCACCGCGGCTTCGGCGGGGATCAGTCGTAGTGAACCAGGGGGTAGGGAAGGTTCGGTTCGCGTCCCGACGCCAAGTCCGTGAGGAATTTCCAGAACACGTCGGCGGAAGGCGGGCAGCCGGGCAGGAAATAATCCACCTTGACCACTTCGTGGATGGGGCGGACCTTGTTGAGCAGCAAGGGCAGTTCGGGATCGTTGGGAACCTGCGGATTCTCCACGCCGACTCCGTGCAGATAGGATTCCGCCAGACATTCTTCCAGAGGAACGCGGTTGCGCAGTGCCGGAATGCCGCCGTTGATGGCGCAGGCGCCGACCGCCACCAGGATCTTGCAGGATTTGCGGAACTCCCGCAGGGTGTGGACGTTTTCGGCGTTGCACAGGCCGCCTTCTACCAGGCCGATGTCCACCACCGCGCTGCAATGCTTGATGTCGGTCAGGGGCGAGCGGTCGAATTCGGCGACCTGGGCCAATTCGAGAATCCGTTCGTCGATGTCGAGGAAGGACATGTGGCAGCCGAAGCAGCCCGCCAGCGATGTGGTCGCGACTTTGATCTTCTCAGCCATGGTGATCTCCCATTGCCGCGGGTTCCCACGACAGACTCCATTCGCCCACGTCCTGCTGATCGAACTGGCGCTCGCCGATGGGGGTCTCGAATCCGTGCCGCTTGACGATGATGGCGCCCACCGGGCAGACCTGGGCGGCCTTGTCGGTGGCGGCCATCTCGGTGTCCTTGAGCAGCCCGGAACCGGAATTCACCACCAGATGGGTGTGGATGCCCCGGCCCGACAGTCCGAACACGTTCTTGCCGTCGACGTCGCGGCTGGCCCGGACGCACAGTTCGCAGAGGATGCAGCGGTCGCGGTCCAGCAGGATGTCGGGGTGGGACGAATCGGTTTCCCGCTCCGGGTAGAACAGCGGGAAATGGGGATCCAGCATGTTGAGGAAATAGGCCACGCCCTGCAGCTGGCAGTTGCCGCTCTTCTCGCAGGACGGGCAGAAATGGTTGCCCTCCACGAACAGCATCTGGGTGATGGTGCGGCGGGTGGCATTCAACTCCGCCGTGCTGTTGAGCACCTGCTGGCCGTCGTCGGCGGGGAAGGTGCAGGCCGAGCAGTTGCGGCCGTTGACGTTCACCGTGCACAGCTTGCAACTGCCATGGGGCTTGAATTCCGGGTTGTGGCAGAGGTGGGGGATGTAGATGCCGGCGCGGGTCGCGGCGTCCATGATGGTGTCGCCGTCCTGGAAGGGAACCGGCTTCCCGTCGATGGTGATGGTGTTGCGTATGCTCATACCGGCTCCTGCTCCAGGTGGGCGTGGGCGTCGTCGCGGCCGGTCAGGCGGCGGGCGGTGGACAGTTCGCCGTCGAGGTCGAATCCCGGCTCGAAGCTGATCGACTTGAGCCGCGACTGGTAAATCTCGGGGAAGCGTTCCAGGGTGGATAGCAGCGGATTGGCGGCGGTCTGACCGAGGCCGCAGTGGCTGGCGGCGCGCACGAACTGGCCGAGGTTGCCGATCTCCACCAGGTCGCCGGCCGCCCCGTGGCCGGCGCACAGCTTGTCCATCGCGTTGCGCAGCAGCGAGGTGCCGACCCGGCAGGGCGTGCAGAATCCGCAGCTCTCATGGGCGAAGAAGTGGGTGAAGTTGCGGACGATCTCCAGCATGTCGCGGGTCTTGTCGAAGATCATGAAGGAGCCGCCGGTCGCCAGGTCCTCGAACCCCAGCCTGCGGTCGAATTCCCGCTCGCCGATGAAGACCCCGGAGGGCCCGCCGACCTGGACTCCGAAGGTGTTGGCAGCGCCGCAATCCTTCAGGATCTGGGCGACGCTCACGCCGAAATCGTATTCGTAGATGCCGGGCCGCGCGCAGTCGCCGCAGATGCTCAGAATCTTGTTGCCCTTGGACTTCTCGGTGCCGTGGGTGGCGAACCAGGCGCCCCCCTTGAGGCCGATGGCGGCCGCGGCGGCAAAGGTTTCCACGTTGTTGACCACGGTCGGCTTGCCCAGGTAGCCGTGGGTGACCGGATAGGGCGGGCGGTTGCGCGGGGTGCCGCGCTTGCCTTCCAGCGATTCGATCAGGGCCGATTCCTCGCCGCAGATATAAGCGCCGGCGCCCATGTGAATCTCGATGTCGAAATCGAAGCCGTCCCGTCCCAGTATGCCTTCGCCCAGCAGATTGAGGCGGCGGCGTTCCGCCAGCACCGCTTCCAGCTTGGCCCTGAGCGCCAGATATTCTCCGCGCAGATAGAGGAAGCCCTGTCTGGCGCCGACGATGCCGGCGCACAGGGTCATGCCTTCGAATACCTGATGAGCGTGGCTGTTGAGCAGCACCCGGTCCTTGAAGGTGCCCGGTTCGCCTTCGTCGGCGTTGCACACCACGTAGCGTTCCACGCGTTCGGCTTTGTCCACCGGGCAGACCGCGGTTTCCTCCGGTCCTTCGAAACAGAACCGCCATTTCCAGGAGGTCTGGAAGCCGGCGCCGCCGCGGCCCCGCAATCCGGACTTGTCCACCTCATCCAGGGTGCTTTCCAGACCGCGCATCAGCGACCACTTCAGCGCGGCGCCGGGGGTGACCGGGTTGCCCAGCAGCAAGCCGGTTCGGCGCAGGTTGTCGCGGGCCACGAACAGATCCCGCGGCCATTCGTTCACCGGGATTTCCGCCTCCACCAGGGCGACGATGCGGTCGATCCGGCTGCGGTCCAGGTTCGGCAGCCACCAGCCGTTGACCAGCCCCGCCGGCCCCTGGTCGCATAAGCCGGTGCAGGAGGTGTAATCGAAGCTGACCCGGCCGTCGACCCGGGTCTGGGCTGGTGCGATACCCAGCCGGTCGCAGAGATAGGCTCCCAGTTCGCGGCTTCCCAACAGGTGATCGCTGATGGAGTCGCTGAGCAGGAGGTGGAAACGGCCTTGCGGCTCGGTCGATAAAAAGCTGTAGAACTCGGTGACGCCCAGGACTTGGGCGAGAGGAATCCCCAAATGTTCGGATAGCAGGTGCATCGCCGGACGCGGGATGCAACGGAAACGGTCCTGCACCTCCCGGAGGATTTGCAGCAAGCGTGTGGAACGCCCGCCATGGCTGGCGGCCGTGGCCGACAACCAGGCCCGATCGGCGTCGCTGATACTCATCGGCAGTCTCCATGGCACCCCGGCGGGGTGCAGGCTGGAACACGCAAGGGGCACGGGATAGGGCGTGTCGCGCCCGCTTCCCGCACCGACGGTCGAGGAACCGAACTTTCAGGCGGTTCCCGCGGTGCTGAGGGTGCACCGCCGAAATCAAAGACGGCTAGCCGCCGATTCCGCGGGTCACCGGGTAACGGCGGTCACCGGTGACAGGGGCTGAACGAATCGGGTGCATATCGTTCATTCCATGTGACCGCGGAGCTAGCCCTTGCCGGGCTTCTTGGCGGCCAGCAGCTGGGTCATGATCTGTTCCCTCGCCTTGAGCCAGTCCTCTTCCTCGAAACCGACGGCGAAATTGCGTTTCTCCGCCAGGTAATAGGCCGCTTCCGCCACCATCTTATCGATCACGGCCTGATCCGGCATATTGGATTGGGTTGCTGCCGCCTTGGTCTTCGGTTCGGCCTGCTTGCGCGGTTTGGCGGCAGGTTTGGCGGCCGGCGCATCGTCGACACTCAATACGATGGTGGTGGCGGGTTCCTTGGGAGCCGGCTTCGCCTGCGGTGCCGGTGCTGCGGCGGCGGCTTTGGGTGCCGCAGCCGGAACCGGAGTGGCGGGAGCAGGCGTGGCCGCGGCGGTCTCGGCCGGTTTCTTGGCGGCTCTGGTCGATTTGGTTTTGGCTTCGCTCATGGAGGTTCTCCCTTCAGTCGGGTCAGGATAGGTCGAGGTGCGTCAGTCGAGGCAATGATAGATGGTTGGCGCGGCTTGGCCAGACGCCGGTACGAAACTCTACATTGCTGCCGCTCCCAAGCATGAATGCTGGTTTCGTCCTTGGCAAGTCGTGCAGCCTAAAAATAGCCATGAATGACCATTTCGCCATCCAGGGCATGGCACTGGTACTCGGCGAAGCGGACCGGAGCCTGGTTCGAGGCTTCCTTACCGGTGTCGCCGCCGAACCGCGGGACCAGTGCGACAATGCCGTAATTGGCCAAGCCCCGGGTGATCAGTTCGCTACCTGCATCGGCACCGGTGATCAGGCTGCCGATACCGCGCCGTCCCAGTTCATCGAGCATGGCCGGATAATTCGGCGCACCGCCGCTTTCCGGTTCGGTCGCCACAACGGCGGCACCGGCGTCATTCAGCGCCATATGGAGTGGCTCGGGGACCGGCCCTGCCGTCAGCGCGACCAGCGTCTTGCCGGCCGCCGCCAGCCGCCGTACCGTCTCGACCGAACCGGAATCCGGACCAAGGACGACCACGGTCGACACCGCCGGCCCAACGAAACCGGCGGCGAGCCCGGGCGCCGTCACCAATACGGCGTCGTGGTGGGATTCGACTGCTTCGAGCAGCCGCGCCAACCGCGCGGAGCACTGGCTGCGCAGCGACGCAGGAGGAAACACCCCGCCACTCAAACCGCGCGCATAGGCAACCGAGACGAAGGGGCGCGAACGGGCTTGCAGAGCGTGCTCTTCCAGACGCTTGACCAATCCATCCATGCAGGCAAAGTCACCCACCGGTTTCTGGCGGACCTTGAGCGATAGCAGATGCTGCATCTTGCGCGCCTTGGTACGCAGATAGCCTTCATTTTCGGCGTTGAAGGGAATCTCGATGGGAATGCGGTCGCTGACCTCGATGCCGAGTTTACGCAGCTGATCGATCTTGGCGGGGTTGTTGGTGATCAGGCGAACCGAGCGGATGTCGAGATCGTGCAGCATGGCGGCGGCGATGCTGTAATCCCGCTCGTCGGAAAGATGTCCCAGCCGCAGATTGGCCTCCACCGTATCGAGGCCTTCGTCCTGCAAGTTGTAGGCCTGCAGCTTCTTGAGGAGACCGATGCCGCGGCCTTCCTGGCGCAAGTACAGCAGCACCCCGCAGGGTTCCTGGCCGATGATGCGCAGAGCGCGATCCAGCTGGTCGCCGCAGTCGCAGCGCAGCGAGCCGAAAACGTCGCCGGTGAGGCATTCGGAATGGAGTCTCACCGCGACGCCGGAGGCCTTCTCGACGGTGCCCTTGACGATTGCGAGATGCTCCTTCTTCTCCAGCGCGTTGTTGTAGTAGTACAGGACAAATTCCCCGTTGCGGGTCGGCAACCGGGTGCGCACCAGGTTCTGTACCAGGGATTTCGGATCGGCTGAACCGGTTCGTGATGGGTTGGAGACTTTCATGGGCCTAATATACCGCCTCGAAGCGACCGCTGATAAGAGCGGACTCAGGTTTCGGCTCGTGATCACCGCGGCGTTCGCGCTGCCACGGGAGGGTTTGGAGCCGGTGGTCCGGCTGGGTATTTTTTGGAGTTTGCGGCCGCTGGTGCGCGCTATATGATTGCGTTGCCCTCACGGGACTTGCTCCGGCGAGGATGCCGGTGCCTGGTTGCCGCGACGGTGCGGCCTGCGGCATGCACAGCCGTAGCCCAGTTCGATAATGCCTGCGGGGGGAGCCGCCTCAACGATGCCGAAATTCAGCGTGATCATACCGACCTACAACCGCGAAAATTTCGTGGGCCGGGCCATCGCAAGCGTGCTTCGGCAGGATGTGACGGACTACGAAATCATCGTGGTCGACGATGGTTCCAGCGACGGCACTCAAGGCGTCCTGGCCGATTTCGGGGATGCCGTCACCTCGATTTACCAGGACAACGCCGGCGTCAGCGCCGCTCGAAATGCCGGCATCCTGCGGGCAGCGGGGGAATGGCTGGCGTTTCTCGATTCCGACGACGAATGGTTGCCCGGCTATCTCGGCGCCCAGTCAAACCAGATCGAACAATATCCGCAGGCGGTCGTCCACATGACCAATTCGGTCAGCGTCGCGACGGATGGGCGGCGGGCCAATTATTTCGAAGAGGTCGGCGTGCTGGGGGAATTCGGCGACCGGCGGGTGTGGTGGGAGCCCAGGCCCCTGCTCATGGTGGTGAAGCGCCATATGGTGTTTCTCCAGAGCTCGGTCATCCGCAGGGACGTGTTGCTGCAGTCGGGCCTGTTGGACACCGGCTTGTCCATCGCCGAAGACGTCGACCTGGTGGCGCGCCTCGCCCTGCGGGGAGGCTTCACTTTCTGCCGGGACGAGCGGGTGGAGGTCATCCGGCGCATCGAAACGATCGACAACCTGGGTGCACAAAGCATGAAGAACCTGGTCGACCGTTACCTTTCCTACTGCAAGGTATACCGGCGTCTGCTGGCGTCCGACAATCTGAACCGGGCCGAAGCCACGGCGCTCTCCGCCCTGCTCGCGCAATCCCGCCGCGCGCTCGGCAACGCATTGGTGCTCGAACAGCGCCTTCCCGAAGCCCGACGCCAATATTGGGACTCCTTGCTGACCAGCCCCTCCCTGGGTTCCTTGGTCAAGATGGTCGGAACCTTTCTCCCGGAAGCGGCGTCCCGCGCCCTCGTCCGAAAACGCTGACCCGCCGGCTTCGAGCCCGATGGGGCGGCGCCGATCAAGCCGCCCGCCCGACCGGCGGGGCGGTTGAAATTGTCATGGTTATTCTCTATAAGATGCCTTCCTTCGGGCAGCGCCGCCCAAGACGGCGTGGCCCGCGACGACATAACGAATAACCAAAGGCACAGCCCCCAGGAGGAATCCCATGAGTAAGCTCGGATCCATCGTTTCCGCAATGGCCTTGGCCAGTGCCAGCAGCCTGGCCCTGGCCGGCGAATGGCAGGCGCTGCCCAGCAAGGCGCCGGAGCCCGCCTCCAATCCCGGCACTCCGGCCAAGGTCGAGCTGGGCAAGATGCTGTACCACGACCCGCGCCTATCCTCCACTGGCACCGTCGCCTGCGCTTCCTGCCACAACGTCATGGCGGGCGGTGAAGACAACCGCGCCGGTTCCGTCGGCGTCCATGCCCAGGTCGGAGGCCGCAGCGCCCCCACGGTATGGAACTCCGCCTTCAACTCGGTGCAGTTCTGGGACGGCCGCGCCGCCAGCCTGGAAGCCCAGGCCAAGGGACCGGTCACGAATCCCATCGAGATGGGCATGAAGAGCTGGGATGACGTGGTCGCCCGGCTGAAGCAGATCCCCGGCTATCCCCAGGCCTTCGCCGCCGCCTTCGGCAGCAGCGACTCGGTGACTGCCGACAACGCCGCCAAGGCCATCGCCGCCTACGAGCGCACCCTGATCACGCCGAACAGCCTCTACGACCGCTTCGTCAACGGCGACAAGAGCGCCCTCAGCGACCAGCAGCAACGCGGCATGAAGCTGTTCGCCGAAACCGGCTGCAACTCCTGCCACAGCGGCCCCGCCTTCAACGGCCCAACCCTGCCGGAAGGGACCGGCTTCTACCAGAAGTTCCCGATGCACGACAACGGCGTCTTCGAAGCCCAGTACAACTTCACCGCCGACAAGGGCCGCGCCCAGGAAACCAAGAACGCCGCCGATGCCCATCTGTTCAAGGTGCCGACCCTGCGCAACATCGCCCTGACCGCGCCGTATTTCCACAACGGCAAGGTCAAGACCCTCAACGACGCGGTACGGGTCATGGCCAAGCTGCAGTTGGACAAGGATCTGACGGAAGCGCAGATCGAGGACATCGCCGCCTTCCTCAACGGTTTGACTGGCGAATTCCCCAAGCAGGAGATGCCGCGCCTGCCTGGATACCCCGGCAAGACCTTCGACTTCAACTAAAAATCGTTGGGCAACGCTCCGCTTTTGCCCAACCTACGTTCTGGTCGTGAAATCGGACAGGCCCTCTTCGGAGGGCCTGTTGCGTTATGGGGTGGGGTTCTGGCGGTGGTGTCGGTCACGGCTGCGCTACGCCAAACCTGCCGCTGAACGTGATACTCCTCCGCATGAGAGGCTCATCTGGACCTACGCAGGCTGGATTTTGGCCTAACGGCCATTCACCTTTGCCGATATCGGCTATTCGTGACTGTCCGTTTGTTGAAACTCCTTCGGGTGGTAGTTCATCCCACTACTCTTGCTCAACGGCGGCCGAGCCTCTGGATTTCCAACCGCGGAGCAAAAGCATAAAGATCGACAATGCGGGCAGTAGCGCGGCTTTTTTCGCGCCTAGAGCCGAATTCGATGACCCCTAAATCTTCCAGCTCCTTTAGTGCCGATTCCGGATCCGATTCACCGGATTTTGTTAGCGCCTCGATGAAATCGCTTTTGTCTTGGTAAGCCTTGAATCCTTTTAACCTCAATACGCGCTCTTTCTGGTGAACTCCACATTCCGCCAAAAGCTCATCCAGGCGTCGTTCTGCGACTGTCGGCATGGCATCCCGGAGCGCGCGCGCATCCAGCAGGGGAGGTCGTTCCGCGCGTGCTGATTTTCTCGCGTCCACCGCTCGGCCCACTAGCCACAGTGCCGCTCGTGGGAACAAGCGACCTCCCCCATCTCGAAGTCGCTTTTCGGCCCATGTCGTGGTGCGTGTATTGCTTTCCCCGCTTCCTCCCATACGCTCACCCCAAATCAATTCCAAGGCGTGTTCCCAATCATCGGGAGGAATCTCCTCGAGACGTTCGCTGGCAATACCCCGGGTTTCCAGATGTTCTTTGAACCGTGTTGATGCGACTACCATTGCCCGGATGACTAATCGCCAGATGTCGTCGGCTCGCCAAACTAGTTCAAATCCCCGATCTCGGTATTTGGCTTGTTCTTCAGCACCAAGCCCATTGAAAACATCACTGCGCAGAAAGACTTTAACACCGAGGTTTCGACCGGCAAACCAAGCGGCGTTGGCCTGATCGAGAAGGCCTATTATCATGGCCCGCCTCCGCTCCAGCGCTTTGTCGGTTTCCCCCAAGGCTACGTCCAAGTCGTCAAACAACAGCGTGACCGTGCGTCCTTTGTCTTGCAGCCACTCATCGAGCTCCCGCCAGGCATCGCTCAAGACCAATGCGTTTCGACCTCGGAGGAGTTTTGCAACTTCGTTCTCAACCTGTTGGAGTTTTGTCGCTTGAGCGAGAGTGCCAAGGGCCGCCCCTTGTGCTCTGGTTAAATTCCCTGGTTGCCACTTCACACCGCTTTCATCGAGCTTCGTCAGCACTCTTCCAAGGGACAAAACCGACCAGATCTCTGCCCACCTTTCAGGGTGCTTTTGATCCAACCTCCGCAGCAGATCTTGATTCACCGGTGGTTTGTTTTCGCGGCCGGCACGGGGCGCAGAATACCCGTCAACAAATATGGTTTTTTGTGCCCCATGGCGCTCCCCCAAGAGGTGCTGGTTTTCCAGGCAAATACGCCTCAGGTAGCTCTTGCCGGTTCCTTTCGCACCGCGCACCAGAAAATTGTCGTGCCGCAGGAATCGTTCTAGATCCGGCGTTCTGGTAAACAGGTCGGCAAGCAGCTTAGGGTTGCTTTCACTCTCTGCCTGGGGATCGGGTACTCGTGCTTCGCGTAAGACGTTTTCCGTCCAGCCTGCTTGCGTTTCGACAACGCTTTGGGGTAACGGTGGAGGCGAAATGCGTTCAGCCAGATCGCGGTATCCTTCGGTAACCCCGCTAACCCGTAAGCCCCCGTCGTTCTCAACGATCCGTGCCGAATAATCCAAAGGCGTCACCACAATGTCTGGCGCTAGCTCTTCCTGTGGTGTCGCAAGAGCCTCGTTCACCTGTGCCCGAGCTTCTTCCAGATCGCTTTGTAAATTTTCAAGGATGCGTTGTCGTGCCTGCTCTCCCGCTGGCGTCATGCCTGCGACCACGTGGACTACACCTGGGCGCCCCCGTGCGCGGCGATTTCTTTCCAGTGCTTCCACGGCAGGAGCGAAAGAGGGATAGGTTGAGGGAGACGGTGAGGCAAATAGAACAACTTCGTCTGCAAGGTCCAAAACCGCCATCGCCGATTCGTCGCAATATCCGGAGCGAGCATCTAGCAAAATGATTTGCGCACCGGATATCTCTACCGCCTCCCTGATTAGACGACGAAGCGCCGATTGCCTTCCGCGATACATAAGACTAGGAGAGAGCGGCCCAAGCAATGCTCTTACGAATGATGCATCAGCCTGAACTGGACCAAGGATTTCTACCAGTGCTCCGGATTCCAAACTTGGGGTCAAGGCCCGTTCAACCATCCGTTTTAAGGTGCCATCGGAGGTGGCGGGATCCTCAGCGACACGAACTAACTCTTCGAACCGTATATGGTCTGGTCGCAAAGTTTCGCCTGAAAGCGCCCCGACAAGTGCTGGCGATTCCAAGTCCAGATCGATCGCCAACACTCGAATTTGCCGTCGCCCCAACAATAGAGCCACATGAGATAACGCTGTAGACCGCCCAACGCCCCCTTTGAGTCCCCAAAAGGCGACCACCTTGATCCCTGTGGGGAACCCACGGTCATCTACTGGTGCAGCCTCAGACTCCAATGCCAGGGCATCTGCCCAAGTCGGGGTATTTAGAAGCGGTTGGGAGAAGAGAATTTCTTCCTCACCTTCTTCCAACTCATCCGGACTTTTGAGGAAAGTGAGTGTTCGATCGGGAAGGCTGAGCCCCCTGTTTTTTAATTCCAGCTTTAACAGTGATAAAGGATCATCAATTTCTGAAAACCGATCGCTCAAGACCCGTAAATCGAGAGCGCCTTCCCGAACGCGACGTAACAGTAAACGCTTCGGAGATAACGCCTCGGTTATGGCCTTTCGTAAGCCGGGCAGAGAAATTTCGAAGTTCATGGTGAGATACCCACTATTTCTTTCATCCACTTGACCAGGCATTCTGAATATTCGACAAAGGGTTCCGCATGCTCCCGCCTCGGCTTCATCTTTCCGTAGCGGTACGCATAGGGGTCAGCTTTGTTCAATATGGAAATAGCCTTACTCTGTTGATCCGTCGCCAGATTACGAAGACTCGCGTGTTGATCAACCCAGAGCGTTTGCAAGTTATGGCCCTTTACCCCCTTAAACCAACGATTGCGCTGAGAGTCATTGGCGTCATCTGTAGTATTAAGCTGGTAACCATGCATGAGCAATGCTTTCAAAGAACATTCGGCTGCCAGCAGGGCTAGTGTGACCGCTCCGTCGCGGTGTTTTTGGTGCGACGGATAATCCAGTAACGCGCGAGCTTCGTTTACTCGCCGCCGCGCCGTATCGAGAAACTCTTGGCGTGTGTATGGAGCTTCAGCCATTACCTTTCATCACCAATTTACCAGTTGCGACTAGGAAATTTAATATTGAATTTAGGCACAAAAGTCGCCCTTGCCGCAATTCCTTAGCATATCTCGAAAACTTTGGATCGACAGGCTACCAAACTCCCGAGCTGCCATGGGCAGGAATATCCAGTATACCTTGAACATGATGACGCAGTGCGAGATCGTGCGACTGCCCGATAGCGGCGATGTGAGCTAACCGGAAGGCAAATGTCAACGACCGCATAGACCAACAACGAGATTGCCGTGACGAGTCTCCCCATACTTGGTTTGCAACCCTCTCCGCTCAAAACGGCGCCAGCCGAATCGATTTCCTGGCGCGCGTGGCCGCCACGTAGTACACGTTGATTTCTTCCTTCAGCTTGGCCGCGCTGACATCGTCCTGATCGGAATTCAGCAGTTTGGTCAGGTCGCTTCGGGTCGCAAAATCGTTTTCCACCATCTCGACGATGTCGTATTCCTGGCCCTTGGCCTTGTGGGTGGTGGTGAAGATCAGCTTGGCGCGATCCTTGTCCACCAGACGTTCCTTGATCATCCGGTCGAAGTCGAAGAGCTTGGCGCCGTACCGGTTGACCAGGTCGATCATGATGGACAGAGCGGAGTTCTGGCTGTCCTTGGCGAAACGCCGGGCATCGTCGAAGGACCGGAACTTGGCGATGAAGGGATCTGTGACCTTGCCCGGTTGCCCCTGTGAGAGATACAGCAATCCGACCACCCGCCCGTTCAGGAAGGCATAACCGGGATAGCCGCCTTCGAAATGCATCGCCGTGGCGCCGCTGAACAAGCGCTCCAGCACGGCTTCAAACAGCGCCAGATTGCTGCGGGCGATGACGGTCAGCGGATAGCGATTTTGCAGAGCGCGCTTGCCGAACCGGGTGTCTTCGCCGGTGCCGCGTATCTTGAGCGCCGTGGTGTCTCCCAGCAGTTCATAGGCCTGGTTGACCCGCTGCCCCAGATGCTGCGCCAGACCGTCGCCGAATCGGAAGGTCTGGCTGAGCCGGTAGGTCTTGCCTTCGATCCGGTCCAGGGAGTTGACGGCGTGGCGGAAGGCGTAGATCTGCTGAAAGCTGTCACCGACGAACAGGCGTTGGGCATGGTCTTGGCGAGCGACGATGGACAGCATGACGCCGGAGGTGTCCTGTGCCTCGTCCACCAGGATGACGTCGAAGGGCAGGGGCTGTTTGGCGAACTGGAACATCTTCAGATAGAAATCGTGCACCGCCGGCAGTTGGCGGTTTTTCATGTCGGAGAGGATGTTGCGCACCAACGTGAGGATTTCATCCCCGCGTTTCTTGATCAGTGTCCGGATGCGTTCGCCGGGTACCGTTGCGAGTTCGTAGTGAGCGAGCAGATTAGCGTCCAGCGCCCTGGCCGCGGCATTGAGGTAGTAGTTGACCAGATCCTTGAGGATCCAGGCGTATAGAATTCCCCTCTCGCCGGAGCGTTCGGTGGCGGGCACGTAGCGATCGAGTATCCACCACTCGCTGAGCTCGGGTTCCAGCTCGTAACGCTGGCCGCCGGCGTGGCGGTAAGCCAGGGCGTGGATGGTGCTGACCGTGAGGTTCCCAAGATCGAGGGCCTGGGCTTTGACCCGCACTTCCTCGGCGACGGACCGGTTGTAGGCGAGGTACAAGATCCTCGCGTCGGGCCGGCGCGCCGCGAATTCCAGCAAGGTGGTGGTCTTGCCGCTGCCGGCGACGGCATTCACCTTGAGGATGGGATCCTCGGCTTCGATGACGGCGCGTTGTTCGTCGGTGAGGGACATTGGGTGCAAGCGGAATCCAAACTTGGGCGCCTCTCGGCGCTTAACCGGTCATGGCATTCGTGCCACCCCCGAATATGAAAGCATTCGCGCCATGACCGGTTTCCCTCACCCCGACCCTCTCCCAGAGGGAGAGGGAGATCAAGGTGTTCGCTTCGCGACTTTCAGGATAACGGCAACCGCCGGATTCGATTGGCGCTGGGCGCGATGAGGATGCGCCAAGACTACACCAGTTCGCGAGCACGCACGAAGGCGTCGCGGAAGTCCAGATAAACCGGGGTTTCGGTTTCCAGCATCAACCGCAGCAAATAGTTCTGCAGCTTGTACTTGATGTTGCCGACCGCCAACGCGCCGATCCCGACCGCGTTGGGACAGTTACCGGCGCTCAACAAGGGAACGCCCATGTCGTTGCGCTTGATGCCCTCGATGCCCAGCGGGGGCACTGCGTTGACGTCGCCTGCGACCTTCAGCTGGCGGGCGTCGGCCAGCACCGATGCGCCCAGCACTTGCACGCCGGCCTTGGCGGTGCAGAACACGATGTCGGCGGTGGCGACCAGCCGGGCCTTGTCGGCTTCGGAACTGGCATAGGTACCCTTGACCGTGCAGCCGCACAGCTTGTTGTACTCATCGGCCTTTTGCAGCGCGGTGTCGATGGTTAGATGATCGACGATGGTGGTTTCGGCGCCTTGCAGGGAAGCGATCACCGCGGTCGCCAGCCCCACCGGTCCGGTGCCGCCGAACACCACGGCCTTCTGGCCTTTCAGTTCCTGCCCGTGCTTCTCCTTCAACTGTTTTTCCACGCAGGCGACCAGAGCCGCGGCGGTGGTGAAAGCGCCGCTGGGGTCGGCCAGCACCGAAACTTCGAACGGCGGCACCATGGCTTGTTTGGTGGCCGCCAGCATGTCCATGGCGAGACCGATGTCGCGGCCGCCGATGAAGATGCCGGTGCGTTTCACGCCGGCGGGACCTCGGGAAAAGATGGCGTCCTGAACCAGGCCGTTGACCTCTTCCTTCTTGACGCTGCTGTAGGGCAGCAGGACTTCGAAGCCCGCGTCCGCCGCCATGTTCAGGTCGAACGGGCTGTTGTGGGGCATCGGGTCGAACATGTGGATGATGGCGCGTTTTTCCATGGGAACCTCGTAAGGAATTAGCGGCGGCGCGATTCCGCCGGTGACAACGACAAGGGGCCGGACACCTTGCGGCCTCCAGCCCCTCAGCCCGCCGGTCGGAACCGTCGCATCCCGAATTACAGTTTCTTGGCCAGTTCCCGCGCGGTTTCGAAGGCGTGTTCGTAGTGCAGGTAGACCGGCTTGTCGCCCTTGCGGGTCTGGAACCGCATCTGGTTCAGCAACCGGTTCTGGGTCTGGTACTTGACATTGCCGATGGCCAGGGCGCCGATGCCGACGGCGCCGCTGTTGGAGCCGGCGATGGGGGTTCCCTTGTGGAACGCGTCCAAGCCGGCGATCCCGGCGGGCGGGACGGCGTTGACGTCGGCGGCGACCTTCAGCTTGGGGGCGGAAGCGACCAGGGCCGCGCTCAGCACCTCGATGCCGGCGGCGGCGGTGGCGAACACAACGTCGGCGGTCTTGATCAGTTCGGGCTTGTCGGCATCGGCGGCGCCCTCGATGTCGGTGGCGCCGTTGCCGTACTCGGCGTTGCACTGGGCGGCCACGTTCTGGGCTCTTTCCAACTGGCGGCCGACGAGCTTGACCTTGGCACCGGCCTGGGCTGCAAGCACTGCGGCGATCTGGCCCACCGGCCCGGTGCCGCCCAAGGCCAGCACGCTCTTGCCATGCAGGTTGGTGCCGTGGTTCTTCTCCAGCTCCCGTTCCACCATGGCCACCATGGCGGCGGCGGTGGTGAAGGCACCGCTGGGATCGGCGAATACCGACACCTCGAAAGGCGGCACCATGGATTTCTGGGCGGCCCGCAACATGTCGATGGCGGCCTTGGGATCGCGTCCGCCGATGAAGATGCCGGTCCGCTTGACGCCGGAGGCGCTGCGGGAAAACACCACGTCCTGCACCAGTCCCGTGATCTCACCCAGCTCCAGCTGGGTATAGGGAATGGTCGAGAGCCAGCCGGCATCCAGCGCCATGTTCACATCGAACGGGCTGGGATTCTTCTCGGGGGTGAACATGTGCAGGATGAATGGTTTTTCCACAGGGCATTCCTCGTGAGGGTTGACGATGAGGGCCGGGGTGAGCCGATGTTCCCGAGCCCCCGGAGCGCAAAGCAGTGTAGATCATCGGCGTTGGTGCCGACGGATGAGACGCGGTGCGGCCGAACGCCTTCCGCGCCGGCACGAAACGCCGGACAAATACCGGCCGGTCGCCCAAAGCCCGTCATTGTCGGCCATCGCCGTAGCTTTGTGAATCCCCGCCGCGGCTACTGGTTTGCGGCCAGACAGGGTATGATTTGGACGGGCGGTCCGCCTCTCCAGCCTGATTGTTTAATCCTGGTATCAGTCTTCTTGACGAAGAGGAAACTATGCGTAATTGGAAAGACCTCCTGACGATCTCCGCCGTGGCGTTGGGCGCGCTGGCTCTGATCGCTCTGGCGCTGGGCATAGCCCTGACCAATTTCCTGGTGGATTTCTGGTGGTTCAGCTCGCTGGAGTTCGGGGGCTATTTCTGGCTCCGGGTGTTGTACCGCTACATCTTTTCCGGCGGCGTCACGATCTTCTTCTTCGGCATCTTCTTCCTGCATTTCTGGGCCGCCTCCCGCTATTTGGGGGTGGACCAGTCGGCCTTTTCGGAACTGACCCGCAGCGACGGCGCGCGCTACCGCAAACTGCTGAACCTGTTCCAGACCGGCTCCATGAAGGTCTACGTGCCGTTGTCGCTGGTCCTGGCGGTCACTATCGCGGCGCCTTTTTATACCCAATGGGAGCAGGCCCTGCTGTTTTTCTTCGGTCCCGAATCCGGGGTGATGGACCCGGTATATGGCGAGGACGTCAGCTTCTACCTGCTGCAACTGCCGCTGCTCGAGCTGATTTACACCGAACTCCTGGCTACCGCGGCGATCCTGCTGGTGGCGGTGTGGTTCCTGTATTGGATCGAACACCAGCTGCTGCCCATCGAACGCAAGGAATGGCCGGTGGGCGCGCGCCTGCACATCGCCTTCCTGGTGTTCGTCACCGCACTTTTTCTGGCCTGGGGCTTCATCCTGGAGCGCCACAACCTGCTCTATGTCGGAGTCCATGAACCCGTGTTCTTCGGGCCTGGCTTCGTCGAGATGCGCTATGTCAACCCGCTGTTGTGGACCTTGGTGATTTTTCTACTGGCGGCGGCCGGATGCTGCATCGCCTGGGTCTACAACGGCAAGGCATTCAAAGGCATGGCGGTGTTTGTCTTGCTGTTCCTCGTGACATGGGGACTGCGCCACTGGCAGTTCCCGCAGAACATGCTTGACCGTTTCGTGATCAAGCCCAATCCGGTGGCGGTCGAGCGCGAATTCATGAACAACAACATCAAGGCCACCCTCTCCGCCTACGGGCTGGATCACGTCAAGACCATCCCACTCACCGCCAGCACCGGTGCCGACCTAATCGATCCCCACACACGGGAGAACGTCCACAACATCCCGGTCTGGGACCCCGAATACCTGGACGACGTCTACCAGCAGCTGCAGGGTATTCGTCCCTACTACCACTTTACCGACGTCGACGTGGGCCGCTATACCCTCAACGGCATCACCGAGCAGGTGAACCTGGCCGCGCGGGAGATCAACATCGGCAAACTGCCCAAGGAGGCGCAGAACTGGGAAAACACCCATCTGCGCTACACCCACGGCTTCGGGGCGGTGGTCACCCCGGCTTCGCAGAAGGCCGACCAGCCCATGGAATGGTTCCTGCGCGACCTCAACCTGCAGTCCAGCGTGGGCATGACGGTGGAGAAGCCGGACATCTATTTCGGCACCGAGCAGCTCGGCTATGCGGTGGTGCCCAACCGCCTCAACATCGTCGACATTTCCAGCTTCGACATGGACTCCAGCCAGAACTACACCGGTCACGACGGGATGCCTATCTCCTCGCTGTTCCGCCGGCTGCTGTTCGCCATCTATTTCCGCGACGAGAAGCTGTTTTTCTCCCTCAACATCGACGAGAACAGCAAACTGCTGTTCCGCCGCAACATCGTGGAGCGCATCAAGACTTTGACGCCGTTCCTGGCGCTCGACCGCGATCCTTACGTGGTCGTCACCCCGCGCCACATCTACTGGGTCCAGGACGCCTACACCACGTCCAGCTGGTATCCGGCTTCCAAACCCACCCATTTCAGCTTCGCCGCCAACCCCGACGGCAAGGACGCCAAGGACGGCACACAGAAGTTCAATTACCTCCGCAACTCCGTCAAGGTGGTGGTGGACGCCTTCGACGGCACGGTGGACTACTACGTCTCCGACCCCGGCGACCCCATCATCCTGGGCTACGGCAAGGCTTATCCCGGCGTATTCAAGGACATCGCCGCGTTGCCTCCGCTGCTGCGCGAACAGCTGCGCTATCCGCGCGATGCCTTCGCGGTTCAGATGGGAATTTACGCAAAATACCACCAGACCGATCCGGCCCTGTTCTATCAGCAGGCCGAAACCTGGGATGTCGCCAAGGTCGACAACAACCCCATGAAGCCTTACTACTTCACCACCTATCTGGAAGGGGCGGAGGAGATGCAGGACTTCATCCTGCTCAACGCCATGACCCCGGTCGGCCGCAACAACCTCAGCATGATCGGGGTGGCCGGCTCCCTCAAGGCGGGCGTCACCGGCTTGCCGTACAGCCCCAAGATCGTTGTCTACAAGTTCAGCCGCGACGTTCAGGTGAACGGCCCGTCCCAGGTCAGCGCACTGATCGATCAGGACCCGGAAATCGCCCGGCTGTTCGCCCTGTGGGACCAGAAGGGTTCCCACGTCCAGCGCGGCCGCATGATCATGCTGCCGATCGGCCGGTCGTTGCTGTACGTGCAGCCGGTCTACATCGTTTCGACCGCCAGCACCAAGATTCCGGAACTGGCGCGGGTCATCCTGTCCATGGGCAACATCGTGGTCATGGACACCTCCCTGGAGAAGGCTCTGGATCGGCTCGAGGCGAAACTCCGGCAGTCCACGCCCCCCTCCAACCACGGGGTGCCTGCGCCGGAAGAAGGATCGGCCCCGTCCATGCGCCCCCTCTAGGCATCCGGGTTACAAGCCGGCAATGATCTTCTTCGCTTCGCCCGGAAACTGAACCGATGGATGTCATCATCGTCGGCGGCGGGGTGATTGGCCTGCTGACCGCGCGCGAACTGCGGGCGGCCGGCGCCGCCGTCACGATACTGGAGCGCCAGGCTCCCGGGCGGGAATCATCCTGGGCGGGCGGCGGCATACTTTGCCCCATCAACCCCTGGCAGGTCCCCGAGCCGATCACCCGGCTGTGCGGGTGGAGCCAGCGGGCTTATCCCGATTTCGCAAGACAACTCCACGAATCGTCGGGCATCGATCCCGAGTGGCAGCCGAGCGGCATGCTGTTGCGCGCCTCGCCGCAGGATCGTCAGGCGATCGAAGCCTGGGGAGCAGGGCATGGGTTGGCGGTCCAATACCTCGACGCCGTCGCCGCTGCCGTTGCCGAACCGAATCTGGGCGAGCACCGCGAAGCCGTGCTGTTGCCGCACGTCGCTCATATCCGCAACCCTCGGTTGCTGGCGGCCCTGTTACGCGACGTGGAACAGAGCGGAGTGCGAGTGCTGGCGGAACACCCGGTTCATCGCATAGACGTTGCCGGCGATCGGGTGGAGGCTCTGGAAACGGAAAAAGGCCGGTTCCGCGCCGACTGTTACATCCTAGCCGCTGGTGCCTGGTCGGAGCAGTTGGCGTCCTTGACCGGACTTCACCTGCCGGTCCAACCCGTGCGTGGCCAGATGCTGGTGTTCGATGGCCAGCCCGGCTGGCTCAATCACATCGTCATAGACCAGGGCCAATATCTGATTCCACGCCGGGACGGGCGAATACTGGCGGGCAGCACCGTGGAGTATGCCGGCTTCGACAAGAACACGACTGCCGACGGCGGCGCGCAGTTGGCGGGATTTGCCCGTGGCCTGTTGCCGCCACTGCGCAATTGTTCCATTGAACGTCATTGGGCGGGGTTGCGCCCCGGATCACCCCAGGGAATCCCTTGCATCGGCCGGCATCCGGAGCTCGGAAACCTTTATTTCAACTGCGGTCATTTCCGCAACGGCCTGGTAATGGGGCCGGCTTCGGCACGGTTGCTCGCCGATCTGATGCTCGGCCGGCCGCCCATAGTCGTCCCGGAAGATTACGCGATACAAGCAGTTACTGGCCGAGAAGAGATTGACATCAGGCCGGTAACCTGCGATCTTAGTTAACTCGATGCTTCGGCCACAATCTCCACTGGCCGAAGCGCTCCGATGTCAGGCTTCAGACACTCGGGCGGTTAGCTCAGCGGGAGAGCACTGCCTTCACACGGCAGGGGTCGTAGGTTCGAACCCTACACCGCCCACCAATCATTACGTGAAGTTTCAGTTACTTGGAACTCAGACCGACCCAACAAAATCACGCTTTTTTTTGTTTCAACGTGAAACTGAACGTGAAACCGGTACCACACTGAGCTTTTCAACAGCACCTCGAATCGCATCCGGCGAAAGATGTGCATAAATTCTATCAGTTGTTCGAATGTCGCTGTGTCGAAGTAAAGATGACACGGCTTGAATCGACACTCCCGACTGAACCAACCAACTCCCACAGGTCCTTCTCAAATCGTGAGGATGGACATTTTCGAGCCCCGCCTGCCGTACTGCAGACGCAAAACTTTTCTTAATGCTGGCGATCCGCTGGCCTCTTGCGTCACAAAAGACCCACGGGCTGTCAGGACAATGGACTTCCCTGAAACGAGCCCTCGACTCCAAAGCAGCTTGAGCCTCACGATTGAGTGGTACGCTACCGACCTGTCCGTTTTTCTGGTCTACAGCCTCGAAGTAAACCAACAGCGCTGAAAAGTCAACTCTGTTCCAGGTGAGGCCCAGCATCTCACCGGAACGCATTCCGGTAAAGGGCTATCCATGTGAGTGCTGACATCACAATATCTTGCGATTCTGAAACCGAATTACCCGGTCTCGACCACAACCAGTATGGATTACAGCACTCACATGGACACCCCTTTTCCGGTATGGAGCCCCAAGCGAATGAAGTCGACGAGATGCGGTGCGGCGCGACATTGCTCTGCCGATGCGATCAGTTTATCCGCCTCCGTTCGGCTAAGCCACCGACTTCGTCCCGCCGGTACCCTGAGCTTTCGTCCTTCAACCGGATTCGAAATTTCCCATTCCAAATCCCGGCGCGCCCAGTTAAGGGCCGCACTGAGCATTCCGATCTCGCGGTTGATCGTACCATTGCTGACGTTCCCAGTCCGGCGCCATTCGATATAGCTGCGTATCTCACATCCCTTCAAGTCCTCCAGAACACGGCCCGTAAAGAACGGATACAGTTGTTTTACGGAATACTGATCACGTTCTCGACTTCGCTACTCACGGCTCGGTCCATCCAAATAGAGAAGCATCAACTCGTCGAACGTATGCTGACTTGGCGCTGGGAAGTCGGCCGAGTTTTTTTTGCCCCCGCTTCGAGGATCCATTGGGCGCGTAAGGCTGCCGCGAGCCTTCGGCTGTTGTCATCCGCTCGTGGAATCCCAGTACTGCGGCGAGTCGGTCGGCCGCGTCCGTCGATAAAGCTGACCCACCAGAACGGGGAGTCAGGTCGATCGTAAATCCCGTCCTGGTCTCTTCTCTTGCGCTTTGGCATGTGCTTTTCTCCGCATTTCTTTGCACAGCCTGCTGCACGCAGGTTCCATTATGCGAGTTGCGCATATTCCTTTCCACCCACTCTAGAACCGAGGCCGCCGGGACTTTGACAGTGCGGCGCACCAAGACACTGGGCAACTCTCCAGACTGGATCATTCGCTGGACGGTGCGTGTCGAAACGCCCCCCAGTTGCTTGGCAGCTTCTTCCAATTTCCACAATAAAGGGGCTTCCATATCGCCGAACCTCTGCTGATTTCTAAGTTCATGGGTTAAAACGCATCAGCGGTCGCACCGCTGTGAAACTAGGTTAAATGTTGATTTGCCAAGGTGTCAATACTATTATGCTAAGATAACATGTAACTGTGGCCCTGATCGCCCGCATCTATCAGGTCCTGCCGTTGCTCTGTGCGAAATGCGGCGGCGAGATGCGGCTGATCACGTTCATCACCGAACCGGAACCGGTACAACGCATCCTGTTCCATATCAGCGAACCCGCCGCGCCTCCGCCGATTTCGCCGACCCGCTCCCCGCCGGTGATGGAATCATTCGATTGGGATCAATCCACCGATCGCGATCCGGAACGGGGTGAACCGGCTCCCGAGTTCGGCTTCGACCAAAGGAACTGTCCAAAAAATAGGTGGTTCAATCAATGGAATTAGACGATCACTGCGGCGAGGAAGTCTGCGAGACCATTTCTTCGAACACCCACCGAGGCGCTGCGGCAATTGGCGCACAGACGATAGAACCGCAGGGCGTCGCCGTCTTCCAGCAACGGCGCGAGAGTGGTCCGGAGCACCCCCAGTTCGCCAGGGTGGCGAACGACGATCTCAAAAACGGACTTCTGCACTCTCTCGCCGTACGCCAGCAACTCCTTTCCCACCCGGTCCCGGTCCCGGTCGTCGGCAATGAGCCCTGTCATCCAGCCAGCCCGACTCCCAACGGCAGATTCCACGGTGAAGCCGACGATCGGCGAGGAAGCTCCGTCCCGCAAAAGCGGCCATTCGACTTCGATTCCCGTGAGTCCTCGAATGACTGCAATCGAGATCGAGGCCGAACTGGTGGAAACGGCCAAGAGCTGACGATGGTTAGCCATTTGGCAACGGCGCTTGTCAGCCCCTAAGCTGACACCCAAATCGGTAGAGGGGTTGCGGACGCAGTTTCAGTTCCCTTTTCCACCACCATTTCAGAAGCCGGAGAATCCTCTCCGGTTTTTTTATGTCCGCCCGGAACCGCACGGCTGGCGCGGGTTCCAACGGGTGTCTCTTGACTGCCGCCCCCGCCGACTACCCCGTTTCCGGCAATATTCGGGCCGATTTTTCTCTCTTATCTCTGTGGATGCCTTGACTGTCAAGGTATCGAAATTTCGTAAAAACAATGGGTTGCGGGCGCGCGGTTGGAGTGGGAGAGTGGTGGCGGGGGGCGTCTGAGTACGAAAAATCGCAAGCTGAATCTGGTAGCCGGCACGCGGGTGAACACCGGCAAGCTGAGCGCTTTAGGGTATGGGCGCCGGGCGCCTTGCCGGCATCGACCTTCTCGACCGTGACCAGCGCCATCACCTCCGGCGAAACGAGGCGGTCGTAGACCACCACCTCGGCCTCCCGGATCACCCGTAGCGCTCGGAGCGTGAGCAGTTCGGGATCGCTGGGCTCGACCCCCACCAGGGACACGAAGCCGCCGGCCATCGCCGGACCGTTTTCAGAAGGAAGTGGTGAACTCGACGAAGCCATAATCGGCATCGTTCTTCATCTGATAGAAGCTCCCGCTGACATCGGAACCAAACGCGTGGGCGTAGTAGACATTCCAGGAGAAGTATTTCGAGACGTTGTGGGTGAAACCAAGGTCCACCATCTGCCCGATGGTGTGGTTGCCGCCGGACGCGCGGCCGAAGTAACCGAAGCTGCCGGACCGCGAGGTAGCGCCGGACCCGCCGTAAAAGAGGTCGCTGTCGTCGGTCAAGGCCAGATGGTGGAAATCGACCGCGACCTTGGTGGTGTCGGTGGGTGCCGCGATGAACTGGACGAAGGCATCCTGCAGGTTCATCAGGTTGTAGAAGGGGAATTTGGCTTGCAAGCGCACCGTGGGGATGGCCGTGAAGAAGGTGCCGTGGGTGCCGTCCTTGGCGTTGCCATCGCCGGAACTGACGAAGTAGCCGGCCCGAACCCAGGGCTTGAACATCACGTCGGTGAACTGGTAGCCGATTTCCTGGGTGACCGCCCAGGCGCTCTGGTTCTGATTGCCCCAGTCGCCGAACTGATAGGCGCCCCACAGCATGGCGTCGAGGGCGCCGGGGCCGATTTTCTGCATCGTCAGAAGGTGGGTGCCGATGGTGCTGATGGCGAGCGCATCCTGGCTCAGCTTGGGGCGCTGGGCCAGGGGGCGGTTGTCGACCGGCTGGACGCCGCGGTTGTCGCCGTAATAGAGGTAGAAAAGACGGGCCTCGGTGTCGGGCAGCAGCGCCCCTTTCTTGGTGGTCAGCGCGCCATAGGTCAGGTCGATGTGGCTGATCTGGTCCATGGCGTGGACGTTGAAGCCGCCCTGGGTAGGATGGCTGGCGGAGAAGGTGGCGTTGAAGTTCGGATCGTCGTAGTTCAACTGGAAGCCGTCGAAGCTGCGGGTCACGTGGGTGAAGTCGAAGGGGCCGATGAGCCGCTGGGAAACGCGGGCGGTCTTGAGCCAGTCGAACTTGGCGTCGCCGGTCTTGTACTCCAGGCCATCAGCAATCTCGAACCGGCCACCCTGGAAGTAGGTATTGGCGAGGCCCATCATGGGCTGGAGCTTGAACTTCAGATAGCCCTGCTTCAGGAACACCGCGCCCGGATTGGGGCTGCCGTTGTCCTTGTAGTATGCACCGCCCAGGCCCAGCGGGCCGACCGGGAGCCCGGCGAAGGCATCCTCCGGCAGGCCGTACAGCCCCGTGTACTGGCCTTGCAGCAGCCCGTCCACCCAGGGTGTGTTCATGGCGACGCCGAGGCGGGCACGCAGACCGCCGAAGGTGTAGTCGTTGCCGTTGGCGGTGATGCCCTTGGCCGGATTGAGCGCCGGCCGGAAGAAGTCGTTGCTTTCGGAGCGTCCGCGCAGTTCGCCCAGCACCCGGAAGTTGGGGGTGATCTGGCCTAACGGCGGTTCTTCCGCGGCTCGGGCGGCGAGGCCGGGCAGCAGCAAGGCGGCAAGCCCCGCCGCCACCGTGAGCCGGAAAACGAAGCGGCTGGCCTCCGGGCTGGCCGGTTTTGGTTTCGATGAACGGGATGGCTGGGTCAAGATCATTGTCCTCGTCTGCTTTCGTGGGGCGTAGCGCGCCGGATTCGCGGGCAAAAAACCCTGATTGGCAAGAAACTGGTCGTCATGGCCGGCGACGGCTTTGGCGAAATCCAGGCTTTCCTCAGGCGCAAGACCCTGGACGACCTTCGCTTTCGGCATCACCATGACCACCGGCGCATATTGGCGCCAGCCCAGACAGGAATTCCGCGCCACGGTGAGTTTGCGGCCCAGCCCCTCGGCCTTGCGAGCCGCCTTGAGGGCGTCGAACACGGCGTTTTCCGCCCCATGCCGCTGCCTGGTTGCGTTCGCGCAGTCCTCTCTCAGGGCGCACAGCATGATGTGCCTCAGATCTCGGTCTAAGTCGTTTTCATTCATGGGAACCTCTTAGCATTTTTCAGATCGCTTCAGCTGACTCTCTCTCACACCACCGCCCGGCGGAAAGGCCGGCAGTCCCCGGCATTCGTCCGAGAGTGCTCTTTACTACCAGGTTGGCTTGTTCTTCCATATGCTTCCTGTACAGCCCCGTCGGGGGAGAATCCGCCGCCGTGCATCAAGACCGCCATCACCTGCCCCCGCTCCAGGTCGTTCCAATAGGAGCATGGGTAAAGGTCGGCGAGGTAGGGGGGGGTACTGGTGCAATGCTGTTGAATTAAGCCAATTGCCTGTAGAATTCGTGTCTATGTATATGACTTATCGAGCTATTTTCTTAACGGGGACCAACATCATGGCACAAATCTAGATTTGAAAATTCATGCCAACTTTCTTCCATTCTGGATGCATTTCTTCATCTCATTCCTCAACGTCTTCATCTGCAAGACGATTCTCCTTCCCCCAAAGCCTTCGCCCGTCAGCGCAAGCTGACGCTTCCGGTCCTTTTCGTCTTTCTGCTGTCACTGGTGGCCAGCGGCAAGAACCAAGGTGTTGACGGCAAGTCCGGAGCCTTTTTTCGCCAGGCTCGCCGCAGTGGGCTTTGTCCCGACGCGGAAGCCGTGCATCGCAGCGCCGTCACCAAAGCACGCGCCAAGTTGCCTTGGACCGCGTTCGAACAGGTGCATCACCAGGCCGTGCGGCTCGCTTATGAGCTGTGGCCCGAATCCGCCGACCACACCTGGCAAGGCCTGTCGGTCTTTGCCATCGATGGTTCCAAGAATCGCCTGCCGGCCACCGATGCCCTGCGCCAAGCTTTCGATCCCGACAGCGGCCTGGATCGTCCCGGCCACGGCCACTATCCACAATGTCTGGTCTCGACGGCCTATGACGTCTTCCGCCATTTGCCCGTCGCCCGTACCGTGCAGCCCATCGCCAAGGCCGACGAGCGCGAAGAGGCCAAAGCTTTGCTGCCGCACATCCCTGCCGGCGGTGTCTTGTTGTTCGACCGGGGCTACCCGAGTTACGACCTCATCGACCATCTGCGCCACCATTACCGGGGCTACTGGCTGATCCGTAGCCCTGCCAGCGCCACTTTTCCTGCCGTCGAAGCCTTTGTGCAGTCCAGCCAAACCGAAGCCATCCTCACCTTGACGCCGCCCAAGGCCAAACCGATCATCGTGCGGGTGCTGCGGCTAGTCAGTCCCGATGGCGAGGTCTCCGTACTTCTCACCAGCCTGCACGATACCGAGCGCTTTCCCGCCGAGGCGGTCGTCAGCCTTTATTTCCGACGCTGGGCTGTGGAAACCCACTACCGCGACGAGAAAACCGTTCTCGACATCGAAACCTTCCATAGCCACTCCGAAAATGGCATTCGCCAAGAGTTGTTTGCCATTCTCATCATGGCGGTCATCGCCCGGCTATTGGCCGTACTCATGACCGACGCGGACCAACCGGCGCAAACCGAACCCCAGTTCAAACATGCCATGATCACACTGGCCGAAGACGCTTTTGTTCTGACGCCCCAACGCCCCGAACGCGCCCTGGTTATCTTCTCCGAAATCCTCAAGGAAATAGCCCGAGTACGTTATTACCGCCCAACAACGCCTCGAACTTCACAACCCCGAGTATCCAGGAAACCCATCAATAAATGGCAAACCCACAAAACCAAACGCATGGTTACGGCTTAATTCAACAGCATTGGGGTACTGGTGCCACCCTGTAGTCTTCAGCGCCTTCGGACCACCTGATAGGGCCGCGCCACGTAGCCGACCGGGGCGCTCCAGATATGCACTAGGCGGCTGAACGGAAACACCAGGAACAGGGTGGTTCCCAGGAACAAGTGCAGCTTGAAAATCCAGTTCACATCGGCGATCACGTCCGCCGCGCCGCCGCGGAAGGTGACGATACGCTGTGCCCAGTCCGCCAGCACGAGCATGTTGGCGCCGTCCAGATGGAACAGCGAGATAGGCAGGGTCAGCAGGCCCAGTCCCAGCTGAAAGGCGATCAGCAACAGGATGAAGATGTCCATGCGGCTGCTGGTGGCGCGGATGCGCGGGTCATACAGCCGGCGCCGGATCAGGATGTACAGCCCCCAGGCACAGAGACCGCCGAATACGCTGCCGGCGACGATGGCCAGCACCTGCTTGGCCGAGGTCGACAACCCAAGAGCGTGGTAGACATCGGGCGGCGTCAGCAGGCCGACGGTGTGCCCCACGAACAGCATGAGGATGCCGATGTGGAACAGATTGCTGCCCAGTCGCAATTCGCCGGAACGCAGCAACTGACTGGAACCGGTGCGCCAGGTATATTGGCCCTTCTCGAAGCGAAGCAGGCTGCCGACCAGGAACACGGTCATGGCCACGTAGGGGTAATAGCCGAACAACAGGGTGTTGAGGTAATTCATGAAAGATCTCCTCTCAAAAAATGTAGGGTGGGTTGGCTGCGCATATCCGCTTGCCCATAAGTTCTCGAGAACGGCTTGTGCGCAGCGTAACCCACCGATGAGCGCTGATTACACCGATGACCTTCTCGTAACGAAATGGCCATGGTGGGTTACGATGCGCGTCAAGTCCGCTCATTAGGACCATGCCATAGGGTTTGCGCATCTAACCCACCCTACGCTGTTTGGGTTGGTGCCGGTGGAATACGACCGGCTGTTCGGCCGCTGCCGGCTTCCGGCAAACCTCGGGATTACCCATGAAGCTGACCGCCTCTTCCTCCCAGATCTCGTCCATCTTCTCCAGAGTCTCGTCGGGGCCTTCCTTCGCTACCTGTTCCCGCATTCCCACGGTATCGGCCGTTTCACCAACGAGGCTACAGAGTGCCTGGAACAAGACGGCATTAGCACTGCCCCGCTCGCCGAGTCTGGCACCCAGCAATGCCAGCACCGGCATGGCGCCGCGTAGCCAGTCGATGGACTCCTCCTTCGGCCGTTGCGACAGGTATTCCAGAAACATCGGAATGTAGTCCGGCAGTTCCCGCGCGGCGATTTCGAAGCCGTTGGCCTGGTAGACGTTCATCAAGTCCACCATCGCCTGACCGCGATCACGGGATTCGCCGTGGATGTGTTCGAACAGATGCAGCGACAGGTTGCGGCCGCGGTCGAACAGATCGACGTACTGCTGCTGCAGATCGAGCAGATCGGTATGGCGATGGTGGTCGATCAGCCCCGACAAGCCGGCCTTATCGCCCTGTGCCAACATCGCATCCCGTTCAACCAGATTCGCCATGTCGTCCAGCGCCTCCAGCATTTCGGCGCGGGGATAGCTCATCAGCACGGAAATCAGCTTCAGCATCTCCATGGCCTCAACCCGCCTTGCGGGGCGAGAACTTGATGGGCACGCCGCCGTGCTCGTTGAGCTTCTTGGCGCCGAACAAGTCCTCGGGGCTGGTCCCGCCGCAGCCGTTACCGAAGCTGAACCCGCAGCCGCCCCGCTCGCCATAGGCGTCGAAGGTGGCGCTGGCGTATTCCCGGTGGCTGGTGGGGATGACGAAGCGGTCCTCGTAGTTGGCGATGGCCAGGTAGCGGTACATGTCCTCCACCTGGGCTTCGCTCAGTCCGACCCGCTCCAGCAAACCGGCATTGGCCTGGCCTTCCACCGTCTTGCCCCGCATGTAGGCCCGCATGGCCGACATCCGTTCCATGGCCAACACCACCGGCTCTTCCTTTCCGGCCGTGAGCAGATTGGCCAGATAGCGCACCGGGATGCGCAGGGAACGCACGTCGGGAATGTCGCCGTCGCAACCGATCTGACGGCTCTCCGCCGCCGACTGGATGGGCGAGAGCGGCGGCACGTACCACACCATAGGCAGCGTCCGGTATTCCGGGTGAAGCGGGAAGGCCAGCTTCCAGTCCATGGCCAGCTTGTATACCGGCGAGGCCTGAGCGGCTTCCAGCCAGGCTTCGGGTATGCCGGCCTTGCGGGCTTCGGCCTGGACTGTTTCGTCGAACGGGTCGAGGAAGATGTCGAGCTGAGCCTGATACAAATCCTGCTCCGAGGCCGCGCTGGCCGCCGCCTCGATGCGGTCGGCGTCGTACAGCAGCACGCCCAGGTAGCGGATACGGCCGACGCAGGTCTCCGAGCACACCGTCGGCTCGCCTGCCTCGATGCGGGGATAGCAGAAGATGCACTTCTCCGATTTACCGGTCTGCCAGTTGTAGTAGATCTTCTTGTAGGGGCAACCGGAAACGCACATGCGCCAGCCCCGGCACTTGTCCTGGTCGATGAGCACGACCCCGTCCTCCTCGCGCTTGTAGACGGCGCCGGAGGGGCAGGCGGCGACGCAGGCCGGGTTCAGGCAGTGCTCGCACAGCCTGGGCAGATACATCATGAAGGTGTTCTCGAACTGGCCGTAGATGTCCTTCTGCAACTGGTCGAAGTTCACGTCGCGGGAACGGGATTCGAATTCGGTGCCGAGGATTTCCTCCCAGTTGGGCCCCCATTCGATCTTGTCCATGCGCTGTTGGGTGATGACCGAGCGCGGCCTCGCGGTGGGCGCGGCCTTGGATTCGGGTGCGTTGTGGAGATGAGCGTAATCGAAGTCGAACGGCTCGTAGTAGTCGTCGATCTCCGGCATGTTGGGATTGGCGAAGATGTTCTTCAGCGTCTCCCGCTTGCCGCCCTGCAGGGGGATGAGCTTGCCGCTGGGCTTGAGGGTCCAGCCGCCCTTCCATTTCTTCTGGTTCTCCCATTCCTTGGGAAAGCCGATGCCGGGTTTGGTCTCGACGTTGTTGAACCATGCGTATTCCACCCCTTCCCGCGAAGTCCAGACGTTCTTGCAGGTGACGCTGCAGGTGTGGCAGCCGATGCATTTGTCCAGATTCAGGACCATGCCGATTTGTGCGCGGATTTTCATTTGGATTCTCCCGAAGCGGTTTCACCATCGAGCCAATCAACCTTGTCCATCTTGCGGACGATGACGAACTCGTCGCGGTTGGAACCGACCGTGCCGTAGTAGTTGAAGCCGTAGCTCTGCTGGGCGTAGCCGCCGATCATGTGAGTGGGCTTGAGGGTGGCCCGCGTCACCGAGTTGTGGATGCCGCCGCGCTGGCCGGTCGTTTCGGAACCGGGCGTGTTCACGATCTTCTCCTGGGCGTGGTACATCATGGTCATGCCCTCGGGCACCCGCTGGCTGACCACCGCCCGGGCCACCAGGGCGCCGTTGACGTTGTAGGCTTCGATCCAGTCGTTGTCCTGGATGCCCGCCTTGGTCGCATCCACCTCGCTGATCCAGACGATGGGGCCGCCGCGCGATAGCGTCAGCATCAGCAGGTTGTCGGTGTAGGTGCTGTGGATGCCCCATTTCTGATGGGGGGTGATGAAGTTCAGCACCAGCTCCGGATGGCCGTTGGGTTTGCTGCCCAGCAGCGGGGTGACCGAACGGGTGTCCACCGGCGGCTTGTAGACGCACAGGGTCTCGCCGAAGGCGCGCATCCAGGGATGATCCTGGTAGAACTGCTGGCGCCCGGTGAGCGTGCGCCAGGGAATGCGCTCGTGGACGTTGGTGTGGCCGGCGTTATAGCAGACATTCTCGGATTCCAGTCCACTCCAGGTGGGCGAGGAGATGATCTTGCGCGGTTGGGCCTGGATGTCGCGGAAGCGGATCTTGTCGTCCTCCCTCGACCTGGCCAGATGGGTATGATCGAGACCGGTGGCCTTGCTCAGCGCCGCCCAGGCCTTCACCGCCACCTGGCCGTTGGTTTCCGGCGCCAACATCAGCACCACTTCGGCGGCATCGATGTCCGACTCGATGCGTGGCAGGCCCTGGGAGACGCCTTCCTCCCGCACCGTCCGGTTCAGCTCGGCCAGATGATGGACCTCGGTTTCGGTGTTCCAGGCGATGCCCTTGCCGCCGTTGCCGATCTTGCTCATCAACGGCCCCAGGGACGTGAACATCTTGTAGACGTTGGGGTAGTCACGCTCCACCACGACCAGGTTGGGCATGGTCTTGCCGGGCACCGGCTCGCACTGGCCCTGCTTCCAGTCCTTCACCTCCAGCGCCTGGGCGATCTCGCCCGGCGTGTCGTGGAGGATGGGCACGGTGACGAGGTCTTTCTCCACGCCCAGATGGCCCGGCACCAGTTCGGCGAACGTGCGGGCGATGCCCTTGTAGATCTCCCAGTCGGAGCGGGACTCCCAGGCCGGGTCCACCGCCCGCGACAGGGGATGGATGAAGGGGTGCATGTCGGAGGTGTTGAGGTCGTTCTTCTCGTACCAGGTGGCCGTGGGCAATACGATGTCCGAATACAGACAGGTGGTGGACATGCGGAAATCCAGGGTCACCAAGAGGTCCAGCTTGCCCTCCGGAGCCTGGGCGTACCACTTCACGTCCTCCGGCTTGGCGCCGCCTTCGGCGCCCAAGTCCTTGCCCTGCACGCCGTGGCTGGTGCCCAGCAGATACTTGAGGAAATACTCGTGGCCCTTGCCGGACGAGCCCAGCAGATTGGAGCGCCAGACGAACAGGTTGCGGGGGAAGTTCTGCGGGTTGTCCGGGTCTTCGCAAGCGAAATTGAGCTTGCCGCTTTGCAACTGCTCGACGACGTATTCCGCCGGTGTCTTGCCCTTCTTCTCGGCCGCCTTGGCAATCCCTAAGGGGTTGGTTCCCAGTTGTGGAGCCGAGGGCAGCCAGCCCATGCGCTCGGCGCGGACGTTGTAGTCGATCAGGCTGCCGGTGAACTGCTTGGGATCGGCCAGGGGCGAGAGGATCTCGCGCACGTGCAGCTTCTCGTAGCGCCACTGATCGGTGTGGTTGTAGAAGAACGAGGTGCTGTTCATCTGCCGGGGCGGGCGGCGCCAGTCCAGGGCGAAGGCCAGGGGCAGCCAGCCGGTCTGCGGGCGCAGCTTCTCCTGGCCGACGTAATGAGCCCAGCCGCCGCCGGACTGACCCACGCAGCCGCACATCATCAGCAGGTTGATGACGCCCCGGTAGTTCATGTCCATGTGATACCAGTGGTTCATGGCCGCGCCGATGATGATCATGGAGCGTCCTTGGGTCTTCTCGGCGTTGTCGGCGAACTGCCGGGCCACGTCGATGACTTGCTGACGTGGCACGCCGGTGATCTGCTCCTGCCAGGCCGGGGTGTAGGGCATGTCGTCGTCAAAGCTGGCCGCGACGTTGCCGCCACCGAGCCCGCGATCCACTCCATAGTTGGCCACCAGCAGGTCGAACACGGTGGCGACCAGCGCTTCGCTGCCATCGGCCAGGATGATCTTCTTCACCGGCACGTTGCGGCACTGGACAGCATCGTGGGGCGAGCAGGTGAAATGGGGATGTTCGGCGCCGCCGAAGTAGGGGAAGCCCACCTCGACCACCTCGTCGCGACTGTCGAGCAGGCTTAGCCGCAACTGCACCGGCTGGCCGTCGGCGGATTGCTGCTGGATGTTCCACTGCCCGGTCTCGCCCCAGCGGAAGCCGATGGAGCCCTTGGGCACGGTGATGTGGCCGGTATTCTCGTCCCAGGCCACCGTCTTCCATTCGGGGTTGTTGCCCTGGCCCAGCTGATTGGAGAAGTCGCTGGCGCGGAGGAATCGGTCCTGCACATAAACGCCATCCTGGTCTTTCAGCAGCACCAGACAGGGCAGATCGGTGTTTTCGCGGACGTAGTGGGTGAAATACTCGCTCTGCCGCTCCAGGTGAAATTCCTTGAGGATCACGTGGCCCATGGCCATGGCCAGCGCGGCGTCGGTGCCCTGCTTGGGGTGCAGCCACAGGTCGGCGAACTTGCTAGCTTCCGAATAGTCCGGGCACACGGTGACGACCTTGGTGCCCCGGTAACGCGCCTCGGTCATGAAGTGGGCGTCGGGGGTGCGGGTCTGCGGCACGTTGGAGCCCCACATCATGATGAAACCGGAGTTGTACCAGTCGGCCGATTCGGGCACGTCGGTCTGTTCCCCCCAGGTCTGCGGCGAAGCCGGCGGCAGGTCGCAGTACCAGTCGTAGAAGCTCATGCACACGCCGCCGATGAGCGAGAGATAACGGCTGCCGGCGGCATAGGAAACCATGGACATGGCCGGGATGGGCGAAAACCCGATGATGCGGTCGGGGCCGTACTGCTTGGCGGTGTAGATGTTGGATGCGGCGATGATTTCGTTGACCTCCTCCCACTCGGCGCGGATGAATCCGCCCAGGCCGCGCTTGGACTTGTAGCTTTTGGCCTTGTCGGCATCCTCGACGATGGACGCCCAGGCCTCCACCGGACCGAAAATCTGCCGGGCCTCGCGCCACAGCTTCACCAGCGGCGCGCGAATCATGGGGTATTTCAGCCGGTTGGCGCTGTACAGATACCAGGAATAGCTGGCGCCACGGGAACAGCCGCGCGGCTCGTGATCGGGCAGGTCGGGGCGAGTGCGGGGATAGTCGGTCTGCTGGGTCTCCCAGGTGACCAGGCCGTTCTTGACGTAGATCTTCCAGCTGCACGAGCCGGTACAGTTCACGCCGTGGGTGGAGCGCACGATCTTGTCATGCTGCCAGCGCTGGCGGTAACCGTCCTCCCAGCTCCGATCCTCGCTGGTGACGACACCGTGGTCGCCGGAGAAGGTGTCGATGTTCTTTTTGAAGAACATCAGGCGGTCGAGGAAATGGCTCATGGCAACCTCATCACATCACGAATGGTTTCGTAGGCTGGGTTAACGGCGTCACCGTTAACCCAAAATTAGGCTTGCGGTTGTTAGGTTAGGCGCGCATTCAGGGCTTCTGGCAACGACTAAACCATGGAGCTGCGCACCTAACCTACATTTTGGATGGTTCGGAACGCGGCCCGGATCAATTACTGGGCGTAGCGCTTACGGAATTCCTCCGATGCCTTCTTACGGGCATCTTTTTCCTCTGGGGTCATCTTGCCGATGAACCAACGATGGTCTTCGGAGTTCAGCACCTGCTCCAGTTCGAGCTGCGCTTTCTTGGCGGCATCCACCTTGGCGGGGTCATCGGATTTCAGTCCCTTGTCCAACACTTCCCGCAACTGCGGCACGAACTCCATATAGAAACGGTGGGCGACCTCGTAATTGCCATGCCATTGGGTGTAATCCGGCCCCATCATGGCTGCGCCATGGCGGGCGCGGCGGCCTTCGTGATGCCACAGGAAGTAGTACGTAAATTCCAAGGGGTCGTCGAACTCCACATCATTACTGATCAATCCGGACGAGCGGACCATCTTGTAAAGCTTGGTAGCAGGGACGCCGAATTTGTCGTTGTACAAGCCCACCGATTTATCAAACTGCTCGTACCAGTTCTCGACCCAGTTTCCGCCGTGGCAAGACCGGCATACCTGCTTCATATCGTCGCGGCGGTCTTCCCAGGATTTGACCTTTTTGCCGGCAGCCACGGCGGAAGCGTCGATTTTTTCCGAAATAGCGGGCCGGAGGGTCCAGGAAATTCGCGCACCGACATCGTGGGTGAGGGGAAGCGTGCTGGTCGCACTCATGTGACAGGTGGAGCACGTCGGACCTTGTTCGTAGTCCTTGCCCGGAATCCATTCCTTTTTTTCCATCAAGGGTTCAAAGCGGGTGCGATGCGCGGAGAAAGCGATGCCGTGCTTGGATTCGTTGTAGATTTCGATCTGCGGATGGTCGGGCCCCATGTGGCAACGGCCGCAGTTTTCCGGCATCCGGGCCTGGGCGCGGCTGAAGTTATGCCGGAAATGGCAGGCCGAACAGGAGCCCTTGGACCCATCGGGATTCAGACGCCCCATGCCAGTGTTCGGCCAGGTGGTGGCGTCGAGCTTGCCATCCTTGAGCACCTTGACTTCGGAACCGTGGCACTGCCAGCAACCGCTCACGGCCGCGGGAGAGTCGCGGTGCATATTACCTTCCACCACTTCCGCCAACACATTGTCCAGGCTGCCCAATATCTTGGCGGCTTCGGCATGGTGGCTGGCCTGGAATTCCCTGGACTCCTTTTCATGGCAACGGGAACAGTCCTTGGGCGAGACGATCGTCGCGATGGAAAAGCCGTTATGTTCAAAGGCGTCGACATCGCCCTTATCCGCCTGGTGGCATTCGTAGCAGCCGACGCCTTTCTTGGAATGGCTGCTGAGGTGCCATTGGCCGACGATGCCTTCGGTAAGCGTCTTATGGCAATTGAGGCAGGCCTGGCTGTCCGAGCTGAGGCTGGCGGACGCCTTGTCGGCGGCGGACTTCGCGCCCCAGGCGGGATTCGCCAATCCCAAGAGGATGGCCATGAAGAAAACAACGATGTACCTCATACAAAGCTCCTTAAATACTTTCGTTTTGGTTCGCCATCAGCAGGGAATCTCCGCATTCCTTCTCGCGTAATACCACCAGGTGATGCCGACGCAACTCGCGTAAAACGCCAGGAAGGCATACAGCGCCGCGGCTGGGCCGCCGGTCAGGGCAATCGCCGTGCCGTAGCTTTTCGGGATGAAGAACGCCCCATAGGCCGCGACGGCCGAACTGAAGCCCAGCACCGCCGCCGATTCCTTGGCCGCGTCGCGCCGGACCTGCGCCGCATCGCCCGATCCCGCCGCCCGCTGCCGCTCGGTCAGGAAGATCACCGGAATCATGCGGAAGGTCGAGCCATTGCCTAGCCCCGTGGTCAGGAACAGCAGCAGGAACATGCCGAGGAAGCCGTAAAAGCTCCCGCCCGCGCCGCCGTGCGGCATGAAATGCAACACGCCGAACACCGCACCCGCCATGACGATGAAATTCCAGAAGGTCACCCGCGCCCCCCCCAACTGGTCCGCGAGCCAGCCGCCCACGGGCCGGACCAGGGCGCCGACCAATGGGCCGAGGAAGGCGTATTGGGTCGGGTTGACCGCCGGAAACAGGGTCTTGATGAGCATGGGAAGCCCCGCCGAATAGCCGATGAAGGAACCGAAGGTGCCGGTATAGAGCCAGCACATCAGCCAATTGTGCTTGCGTTTGAAGATCACCGCCTGATCCTTGAACGAAGCCTTGGCCGAGGCGATGTCGTTCATGCCGAACCAGGCGGCGAAGGTGGCGGCGAGGATGAACGGCACCCACACGAAGCCGGCGTTTTGCAGCCATATGGGCTTGGTCACGCCGTCCTTGACCCAGGTTTGCGGCTCGCCGCCCAGCCAGCCGAAGATTCCTGCGCCGATGACCAGCGGCACCACGAACTGCACGGTGCTGACGCCCAGGTTGCCGAGCCCGGCGTTCAACCCCAGGGCCGCGCCCTTTTTGGCCTGCGGGAAGAAGAAGCTGATGTTGGCCATGCTGGAGGCGAAATTGCCGCCGCCGAAACCGCACAGCAGCGCCAATACCAGCATGAGCAAATACGGCGTGTTCTGGTTCTGTACCGCGAAGCCGATCCAGATAGCCGGCAACAGCAGGGAGGCGGTGCTGAGGGTAGTCCAGCGCCGCCCGCCGAAAATCGGCACCATGAAAGAATAGAAAATCCGCAAGGTCGCCCCGGACAGCCCCGGCAGCGCGGTCAGCCAGAACAGTTGGTTGGTGGTGTACTTGAAGCCGACGTTTGGTAGATTGATGACCACCACGCTCCACACCATCCACATGGCGAAAGCCAGCAACAGGCAGGGGATGCTGATCCACAGGTTGCGGGTGGCGATGCGCTTGCCGGAATTTTCCCAGAGCTTCTGATCCTCCGGATTCCACTCGGTCAGCACCAGGGGAGCGGGCTGGGCCAGTTCCGGCAGGTCGGTGGACAGCGTGGCCAGTTGCGGGGCGGCGACACGGCGCTCCATGTTCAAAATGGCGAAATGCATCCACAGCAGGGCGATCATCACCAGCACGAACAGCAGCATGAAGCAGGAGGTCCAGAGGCCGGTGAGGTCGTTCAGCATCCCGAAGGTCAGCGGCAATAAAAACCCGCCCAGGCCGCCGATCATGCCGACCACCCCGCCTACCGCACCGACGTTGTTGGGGTAGTGGTCGGGGATGTGCTTGTAGACCGCCGCCTTGCCCAGGGACATGAAAATGCCCAGGAGAAACATCAGCACCATGAACGGCGCCGGGTCGATGGCGAGATTGAAGGCGATGTCCCCCTTGATGCCGTGGACCACGTAGTCGGTGGGCGGATAGGACAGGATAAACGTACTGAAGGCGGACACGATGAAGGTCCAGTACATGATCGTCCGCGCGCCATACCGGTCCGACAGCCAGCCGCCCCAGGCCCGGAAAAGGCTGGCGGGGATGGAATAGAGCGCGCCCACCATGCCGGCGGTCTTCACGTCGAATCCATAGGCGCCGACCAGGTAGCGAGGCAGCCACAGAGCCAGCGCCACGAAGGCGCCGAATACGAAGAAGTAGTAGAGGGAGAAGCGCCAGACTTGCAGGTGTTGGAGCGGTTCAAGCTGCTTGAGGAAAGGGACCGGGGGCTGGCCCGCCGCGCGCCGGGATTTCAGCACCGGGTCGTCGTCGGTCGTGAACCAGAACACCGCCGCCATGACCACCAGCGCCGCCGCCCAGATCTGCGCCACCGCCTGCCAGCCGAAGGCGACCATGACGAAGGGGGCGAGGAACTTGGTCACCGCCGCGCCGACGTTGCCCAGGCCGAAGATGCCGAGGGCGATGCCCTGTTTTTCCGGCGGATACCAGCGCGAGACATAGGCGATGCCCACCGCGAAGGAGCCGCCGGCGATGCCGATGCCCAGCGCCGTGACCAGGAACATGGGATAGGTGCTGACGTTGGTCAAGAGGAAGGTGGCGAGCGCCGCCGACAGCATGACCGCCACATACACCAAGCGGCCACCGTACTGATCGGTCCAAACGCCCAGGAACAGCCGGACCAGCGAGCCGGTCAGAATGGGCGTGCCGACCAAAAGGCCAAATTCGGTCTCGCTGAGTTGCAAGTCCTTCTGGATTTGCAGGCCGATGATGGAGAAGATGGTCCAGACCGCGAAGCAGACGGTAAAAGCCACCGTGCTGGCGGTCAAGGCGCGGGTTTGTTGGGGCGCGCTGATGTTGTTCACTGATAAATTCCCCTAATGGCCTCGATATTGTTGTTCTGCCTGTGAAATTCCGTTGGCTCGTAATCTGGGTTGGGACCCGCCCTTTGCTCCGGTCCCTGGCACAGGGACTTACGGCGTGCCGCCGGTATTCTTGTTCCAGAGGCTGATTCCGTTGGGTTCTGCGCCCACCGGCAGCCGAGCTATTTCCTGATCCTTTTGCAGGTCGATCACCGAAAGGTCATCGCCTACCAGATTGGTCACATAGGCATGGCGTCCGTCCTTGCCGATGACGATGCCATGCGGCGCGCTGCCGGCCCGGATGGACCACACGGTGCGGAATAGGCGTAAATCAACCTTGTAAACCCATTCGCTGTCCGGCTGTCCAAAGTAATGACCTTGGTCGGCTACGTAGACATAGCGGCTGTCGGGTGTGGGATACAACTGCACGGGGCCGCGCGCCGCCCCGAGCAGATCGATATAACGCAGCGACTGGGAAGCGGTTTCGTACACCGCGATCCGCTTGGTGTCGTAGAGCGACGCCAGCACGAGCCGCCCGTCCGGCGTGACCGCCGTTTGCACCGGCGCTCCCTCAAGGGACACGGTTCGTAGCTGACCGGTAGCGGTAGTCAGAATGCCCAGGCTTTTGGCCTGGACCAGAGCGATATAAGCGTGTGAGCCATCCGGGGAAAGGCGCAGGCCATTGGGCTGGCTCCCCGGCGGGGCTTGGATTTTCTGGATGACCCTGAATTCCCTGGCATCGATTTCATAGATGGCGCTTTCGGTCTGCGCCGTCGCGAAGGCTCTTGTACCGTCCGGCGTCACGACGATGTGGGCAAGGTGCAAGCCGGGAGCGACAGGAATACGATGGGTAACGGCATCCGTTATGGGGTCGATGACGATCACTTGATCGGCTGGCGATTCCGTCAGTCCGTGGCCGGTTTCCCCGTGGCCTCCGGCCTGTCCTTCGGCATGTCGGACCCCGTTGGCCGTCACCCAGACCCCTGAGCCGTCGGGCGCGACTTGGACATTGTGCGGAGCCAGCGGGATTCGCAAGC
>Ga0233425_10001050_pt1 | contig 65307 bp, 52 predicted proteins | sample Watercolumn_Towu_2_FD_181712 | JGI IMG/M metagenome (GOLD analysis project Ga0233425, IMG submission 181712) | Freshwater microbial communities from Lake Towuti, South Sulawesi, Indonesia - Watercolumn_Towuti2014_140_MG | ecosystem: Environmental > Aquatic > Freshwater > Lake | place...
GAACCCGAGCGGATGGCGGCGACGTTGGTCACCACCACCGACACCGCCTGCTGCAGCTGGCCGATGGCGGAGTTGAAGTCGGCCTTCAGCTGCTCCGCCTTCGGCGCCACCGGCACGGTCATCCGGTAGGTCAGGTCGCCCCCGGCCATGGCCGCCAGACCCTCGGCCAGCGCGGTGATGGCCACCCGGTCTTCCTCGGCCGCCCGGGCCTTCTCGGCCTCCGCGGCGGCGCGCTCGCGTTCGTTCGCCTCCCGGGCGGCGGCGGCCTCCTGCTCGACCCGCACCTTCTCGATCGCCGCGTCGCGGAAGGCGAGGATCGCAGCGCCCATCGCGCCGAACTCGTCCTTGCGATTGGCTTCCGGCTGGACGGAGGTGTCTCCGGACCGAAGACGGTTCATCTGCGTGATCATCAGATCGATCGGGCCGGCGATGGCGCGGGTCAGCAGGAAGCCGACCGCCAGGGAGATCAGGAGGGCGGCGGCCAGACCGATCATCAGGGCGACGACGAGCCCCGACAGCGCCCGGTCGTACACCGAGCGACCCCGCTCGAGCTCCGCCTCGACCACCGTGTGCATGCGCTCGACCGACTCCTCGACGACGCCCATCGCGGCGTCCGCAGAGCCGTCGCGCCCGACCATCTGCAAGGCGGCGGCGCGGGTCGCCGGAGCGTCGGCGAGCGCCCGCCCCTGCACCACGACGTGCTGGAACCAGTCGTCACCGGCCTTCTCCGCCGTCTCCGCCAGCGCAGCCACAGATGCGGTGCCTTCGACCTTCAGCGCCTCCATCTCGCCCTTGAAGGACGCCCGGTGAGCCTCCGCCCGCTCGATGTAGTAGGGATCTCCGGAGATCAGGTAGCCGCGGAAGCTGTTCTCCTGACGCGCCAGATAGAACTGCGCCGACTGCAGGTGCCGGGTCATGGTGTTGCCCACCGAGCGTTCGGCCTGGGCGCGTTTCAGAGCCTCGATCTGGTAGAAGGCCACGCCGCCCATCGCGCCGATGGCGAACAGGACGCAGGCGAAGGCGAGAAACAGTTTCCGGCCTACAGGCAGGTTGTTCAGCAGGGTCACGGGGGCCTCGATCTCTTGTCGGGTCAGAAGGCGAAGGTCAGGGCGGCGACGAGGCGATCCTCGTAGCGCTCGCCCAGCGCGTGCTCGTCGGTGTCGTACCAGCGCAGGTCGACGGCGACGGCGGAGGTGAGCTTGTGCTTCACGCCCACGTTCCACGCCGTGTACTCGGCGCTGGTGTCGCTGATCCGCTCGCCCACGGCGGCGCTGGCCCGCGTGCGGGGGCCCAGCGCGAATCCGGCCTGGGCCTCGATCCACCAGGCTTCCCGCGCCGACCCGGCGCCGTCGGCGGTGTAGTTCACCCGCAGCCGCGCCCCGACCGGCCCCACGTCGCGGGACACGTCGACCTGGTACTCGGTGTAGAGGTCGTCGTAGCCGGCCACGGTGTTGTGCAGCGACCGGCGCAGCACCGACAGGTCGATCTCGTAGCCGCCGACCTCGCGCACATAGCCGACGGTGGCGATCATCTCCGCATCGGCGCCGCCGCCGAGTTCGACCGTCGACGCCTCGAACTCGGCGTAGAAGCCGTTCAGCGCGACCCCGACCGAGCCCGAGACGCTGGGGTCGCCGCCGCTCTTGCCGAGACCCTTGGCGACATTCTCCGTCGCCACGCCGATCTGGCCGCTGAACTCGGGATCCGCGGCGGCGGAAGCCGAAGCGGCGCCGGCGACCGCGAGGCCGGCGAACAGGGCAGGCAGGCCGCGGGCGAGGCGCTTTTCCGGGCCCGGACGATGGTGGTCACGGTTGAACATATTTCCCCCTCGGATGCTGGCGACATCTTCGGGAGTCAGCGGAATACCGTTGGTAAACCAACGCGTACGTAGAAATGCGTATGCTGACCGTTCGCTTCCTAATGGAATCCGGTTAGTCTAGAAATCGGGAAGTCGGGGATGGGGACTCAATCGCAGGCGTGCGAAGCTACACAGCCAGCCTGAAGGACGGAACGCCGCTGGGCCCGCTGCTCGGCGGGCTGGTGAGGCGCTCATGGCGCGGCTGGCGCGGCTATCTGCTCGCCGTCGTTTCCGTCGCCGCCTGCGTCGGTCTACGCTACCTGCTCGAGCCGTTCGGCCAGTTCTACTACCTGCCGATGGTGCCCGCGGCGGTCGCCACCGCCCTGCTCACCCGCCCCGGCCCCACCGGCCTCGCGATCGCCCTGTCGATCGCCCTCAACCTCTGGCTGGTGCCGCGCGAACACCTGATCGACGCGATCGTCAACGCCGCCCTCTTCCTGTGCGTCTGCTGGTTCCTGGCCGAGATCTGCTGGGCCCAGAGGCGCGCACGTCTCCGCTCCCGCGTGCTGGCCCGCACCCTCGCCGGGAGCACCGCCATGCTGGACACGGTGCTGTCGGCGGTGCCGGTCGTCCTGCTCGACCGCAAGGGCCGGGTCCGCCGCCTGACCCCGGCGGCCGCCGGGCTGTTCGAGCTGGAGGATGCGGAGGCCCGCGGCCTGCCGTTCGACCGGCTGGTCGACGGCTTCGATCTCGCCTGCTTCGCCGGCGACGGTCGGCGCCCGGCCCCGGCTTCCGTCTGGACCGCCCGCACCCGCGCCGGGCGACAGCTGACGCTGAACCTGCAGGTCGGGATCAGCGCCGGACCGGTGGGGAGCGGCTACGCCGCCGTCTGCGTGACCGACGTCACCAGCACCGAGGCGGCCACGACGCGGGCGCGCGAGCTGGACGAGCAGTTGAACCGGGTCTGGCGCCTCAACTCCCTGGGCCAGATGGCGGCCACGCTCGCCCACGAGCTCAACCAGCCGCTCAGCGCCGCCGCCGCCTACATGCAGGCCAGCCAGCGCGACATCGAACGGAGCGGGCCGCTGGGCCAGAGCGCCGGACACACCCTCGAGCTCGCCAAGGGGCAGGTGCTCCGCGCGGGCGCCATCATCCGGCGGATGCGCGACCTTCTCGCCACCGGCACGGCTGACCTGCGGCCCGAGCGCGTGTCGTCCATGATCGTCGACCTGGGTCCGTCCCTGCAGATGCTGGGCCGGGACCAGGGCATGGAGGTGCGGGTCGAGGTCGATCCCCAGGACGACCGGGTGCTCGCCGAGCGCATCCAGTTCCAGCAGGCCGTGATCAACCTCGTTCGCAACGGCCTCGAGGCCGCCGCGGCCGCCGCCCCGCCCCTCGTCCTCATCTCCGGACAGGCGGAAAAGGCGCACTATGTCGTCTCGGTGGAAGACAATGGTCCGGGCGTTCCGCCAGAGCGGATCGAGGCGGTGCTGGAGCCGACCACGACCACCAAGGCCGGCGGCATGGGGCTCGGCCTGTCCGTGACCCGCACCATCATCGAGGGGCACGGGGGTCAGCTGGAGGTCGGGCGGAGCCGGTATGGAGGAGCCGCGTTCACCATTCGCATCCCTCGGGAGGAGGGGACCGCATGATGCATGAGGGAACCGTCTTCGTCATCGACGACGATGCAGCCGTAAGGGACTCGCTGGTGGTGCTGCTTCGCGCGGAGGGTCTGCGCGCGCGCGCCTTCGCGGGCGGCGCCGAGTTCTTTGAACAGCTGCCCCAGGAGCCCGCCGCCTGCGTCATCACCGACCTCCGCATGCCCGTGATGGACGGGGCGGAGGTGGTCCGCCGGCTGGCGGCCCTGACCGATCGCACCTGGCCGGTGATCGTGATCACCGGCCACGCCGACGTCTCGATGGCGGTGGAGCTGATGAAGACGGGAATCGTCGACTTCATCGAGAAGCCCGTGGATCCCCCCCGCCTTGTCGAGGTGGTGCGCGGGGTGCTGCGCCGGGTCGACGACATCTCCCTGCGTCAGGCCCGCCGGCGGACGGTGGAGACCCGGCTGGCGGCCCTGACGCCCCGCGAGCGACAGATCTTCGACCGGCTGGTCGAGGGCGGCTCCAACAAGGAGATCGCCATCGACCTGTCCATCAGCCCGCGCACGGTCGAGGTGTTCCGCGCCCGGGTGATGGAGAAGATGGCCGCCGACAGCCTGTCGGCGCTCGTCCGCATGGGCCTGCTCGTGGACGACGGCGCGGGGCGGGACGACCCCGCCCCGCCCGGATCTCACAGGGCCGTGTAGGCCGTCTTCGTCCAGGTGAAGAACTCCACCGCCGCGAAGCCCTGCTCGCGCGGGCCGTAGCTGGACTTCTTCGTCCCCCCGAACGGCACATGATAGTCGACGCCCGCCGTGGGCAGGTTGACCATGGTCATCCCCGCCTTCGCCCGGCGCTGGAAGTCGCGGGCGTGCTTCAGCGAGCCGGTGACGATGCCCGCCGACAGGCCGAACTCGACCCCGTTGGCGATCTCCAGCGCCTCCTCATAGGTCTTCACCCGGATGGTCGAGGCGACCGGGCCGAACACCTCCTCGCTGTTGATGCGCATGCCCGCCGCCGTGTCGGCGATCAGGGTCGGCTGCACGTACCAGCCGGGCGTCTCCAGCTGCAGCCGGTCGCCGCCGGCGACCACCCGGCCGCCCTCGCCGCGCGCGATCTCCACGTAGCGGTACGAGGTCTCCATCTGCGCCTCGCTGACCGCGGGGCCGATGTTGGTGGTCGGGTCCAGCGCCGGTCCGACCTTCAGGCCGCGCAGCCGCTCGGCCAGGGCGGCGACGAAGCGGTCGTGGATTCCGTCCTGCACGATCAGCCGGCTCGACGCCGTGCAGCGCTGGCCGGTGGCGAAGAAGGAGCCGTCCAGCGCGATGGCCACCGCCCGGTCGAGGTCGGCGTCGTCCAGCACGATCAGCGGGTTCTTGCCGCCCATCTCCAGCTGCACCCGCGCCTGCCGCGCCGCCGCCCCGGCGGCCACGCCCGCGCCCACGCCCTGCGAGCCGGTGAACGACAGGCCGTCGACGTCCGGATGGTCGACCAGCGCCTGACCCACGTCGCCGCGGCCGACGACCATGTTCAGCACGCCTCTCGGCAGCCCGGCCTCGTGCAGCACCGCCACCAGCGCCTCGGCCGTCGCCGGGGTCGGGCCCGCGGGCTTCAGCACCACGGTGTTGCCGAAGGCCAGCGCCGGCGCCGCCTTCCACGCCGGAATGGCGATGGGGAAGTTCCACGGCGTGATCAGGCCGAACACCCCGACCGCCTCGCGTCGGGTCTGCACCTCCACCCCCGGGCGCACCGAGGCCAGGTTCTGGCCGTGCAGGCGCAGCGCCTCGCCGGCGAAGTATTTGAGGATTCGCCCGGCGCGCACGGTCTCGCCGATCCCCTCGGCCAGGGTCTTGCCCTCCTCGCGCGACAGCAGGGTCCCGATCGCCTCGCGCCGCGCCATCAGCAGGGTCCCGGCCCGGTCCAGCACGTCCGAACGGAGCTCCGGCGACGCCTCGGCCCAGGCGGGAAAGGCCGCCTTCGCCGCCGCCACCGCCGCGTCCACCTCGGCGGTCCCGCCCTCGGGCCGGCGCGCGACCACCTCGCGCGTGTCCGAGGGGTTCAGCCCCTCGCCCGGACGCTCGGCGTCGACCTTCTCCCCGCCGATCCAGTGGCAGAGCTCGAGGGTGTCGGTCATGGAATCCTCCGGCGGATGCAGGCCGCCACTGGTACAGAAGCCGCGCCGTCGCGTCAGCCCCGCCTCAGTCGGCCGTGACATGCTCGCGGTCGCCCGGGCCGGCCGCGGGATCGGGCGCGGCCGCCAGGGGGACCGGGGCGCGACCCAGCGCCTCGGCGAGGGCGGCGCGGTCCAGCGTGCCCTCCCAGCGCGCCACCACCAGGGTGGCCACGGCGTTGCCGACGAAGTTGGTCAGCGCCCGGCACTCGCTCATGAAGCGGTCGATGCCGAGGATCAGGGCCATGCCGGCCACCGGCACCGACGGCACGACCGCCAGTGTGGCGGCCAGGGTGATGAACCCCGCCCCGGTGATCCCGGCGGCCCCCTTGGAGCTCAGCATCGCCACCAGCAGCAGCAGGATCTGGTCGCCGAGGCTCAGCTCGATGTTCATCGCCTGGGCGATGAACAGGGCCGCCAGCGTCATGTAGATGTTGGTGCCGTCGAGGTTGAACGAATAGCCCGTCGGCACCACCAGGCCGACCACCGGCCGCGGCGCGCCGGCCCGCTCCAGCTTCTCCATCAGGCTGGGCAGCGCCGCCTCCGAGGAGGAGGTGCCCAGCACCAGCAGCAGCTCCGCCTTCAGATAGGCGATCAGGCGGAAGATGGAGAAGCCGTTGGCCCGCGCGACCAGCCCCAGCACCCCCAGCACGAAGACCAGCGAGGTCAGGTAGAAGGTCGCCACCAGGGCGGCGAGATTGACCACCGACTGCAGGCCGTACGCCCCGATGGTGAAGGCGAAGGCGCCGAAGGCCCCGACCGGGGCCGCCTTCATCAGGATGGCGACGACGCGGAACATCACCTGCGACAGCGATTCCAGCGCCCGCGTCACCGGCCGCGCCGGCTCGCCGATCAGCGCCAGGGCGACGCCGAACAGGATCGCCACGAACAGCACCTGCAGGATGTTGCCGCTGGTGAAGGCGCCGACGAGGCTGTCGGGGATGACCCCCAGCAGGAAGCCCTGGATCGAGGTTTCGTGCGCCGCCTCGGCGTACTGGCTCACGGCCCCCGCATCCAGGCTGGCCGGATCGATGTTCAGCCCCCGCCCCGGCCGCACCACATTGGCGATCACCAGCCCGACAATCAGCGCCAGGGTCGAGAAGGTCAGGAAGTAGGCGAAGGCCCGTCCCGCCACCCGGCCGACCGCCTTCAGGTCGCTCATCCCGGCGATGCCGGTGGAGATGGTCAGGAAGATCACCGGCGCGATGATCATCTTGACCAGCTTGATGAAGCCGTCGCCCAGCGGCTTCAGGTCGCGTCCCAGCTCCGGCCACAGGTGCCCGATCAGCCCCCCGGCGAGGATGGCGAGAAGAACGAGGAAATAGAGGCTGCGCCAGAACGGCTTGGGCGCCGCGGCGGGCGGGTTCGGAGATGGAGGCGCTGTCGTCCTTTTCCGGCGCGCCCCCGCCGTCGCCGCCGTCTTCGCCTTCGCCGTCATCCGCTCATCCTCTGATCCGCAACGCCGACCATGGGCGGAATCGGACCCGCTCGCTAGCGCTCCGCCGCGGCCAGCGCCAGCGCGATCGCCCCCAGCGGGCCGGCGCGGCCGCCCAGCGCCGGCGGCCGCACGAAGGCTTCGAGGTCCGCGGCGATCCGGTCGGCGGTCGCATAGCCGCCGAGGCTGTCGATCAGGCCCCGGCGCAGGCGCGGAAACAGCCACGGCTGCCCCCCGGCGACGCCGCCCCCGATCAGGATGCGCTGCGGACAGGTGGTCAGGACCAGATTGTGCAGCATGCCGGCCAGCGCGGCGACCGCGGTCTCCCAGGCCGGATGGTCGGGCGGGACCTGCTCTCCGGGCCGGCCCGCCCGGGCGGCGATCGCCGGACCTGACGCCAGCCCCTCGACGCAGTCGCCGTGATAGGGGCAGACGCCCGGCCAGTCGTCCGCCGGCCGCCGCGGGATCCGCAGGTGACCCGCCTCGCTGTGGCCGAGTCCGCGGACGGTCCGCCCGTCCACCACTGAACCCACGCCGATGCCCGTGCCGACGGTGACGTAGGCGTAGCTGCGCAGGCCCTGCGCCGCGCCCCAGCGCCCCTCCGCCAGCGCCGCCGCATTGACGTCGGTGTCGACGGCCACGGGCCGGTCCAGCCCCTCCGCCAGCGACAGAAGATCCGCTCCGCGCCAGCCCGGCTTCGGCGTCGCGGTCACCCGGCCGAAGTCGGCCGACGCCGGGTCCAGCTCCAGCGGCCCGAAGCCGGCGATCCCGAGGGCGCGGAAGCCCGGCCCGGCGCGCCAGCGCTCCAGCACCTCGCGGATGGCCGCGAGGGTCTCGTCCGCCCCCCGGGTCGGGAGGCGGACCTCCTCGACGATGCTGTCCGGCCCCGACGCCAGCAGGCAGACGCATTTGGTGCCGCCCAGCTCGACGCCGGCCGCCGGCGCGGTTTCCCTGTGCTCGCTCATCCGGCCACCCTGCCCCGCCGCGCGGCTCCGGACCATCCCCGCAGGGGTTGGCGCCGGGCGATTCCGCCGTCACAGGTGCTGCCCATGGGCGACGAGCGGGACGCGGTGCTGGACGGACTGGAGGCGGAGGCCATCCACATCCTGCGCGAGGTCACGGCCGGGCGCGAGCGGCCGGTCATGCTGTTCTCCGGTGGCAAGGACTCGGCGGTGATGCTGCACCTGGCCCGCAAGGCCTTCTTCCCCGCCCCGCCGCCCTTTCCCCTGCTCCATGTCGACACGACGTGGAAGTTCGCCGAGATGTACGCCTACCGCGACGCCGCCGCCGCGGCGGCCGGCATGCGCCTGATCGTCCACCGCAATCCGGAGGCCGAGGCCGCCGGCGTCAACCCGTTCGACCACGGCCCCGCCGTCCACACCGATCTCTGGAAGACGGCGGGCCTGAAGCAGGCGCTCGACCTGCACCGCTTCGGCGCCGCCTTCGGCGGGGCCCGCCGCGACGAGGAGAAGAGCCGCGCCAAGGAGCGCATCGTCTCGGTCCGCTCGCCGACCCACGGCTGGGATCCCCGCGCCCAGCGGCCGGAGCTCTGGAGCCTCTACAACACGCGCGTCTCTGGCGGGGCGTCGCTGCGCGTCTTCCCCCTGTCCAACTGGACCGAACTGGATGTGTGGCGCTACGTGCGCCGCGAGAACATCGCCCTGCCCGGCCTCTACCTCGCCGCCGAGCGACGGGTGGTCGAGCGCGACGGCGTGCTGCTGCCGGTGGAGGACGACCGTTTCCCCCTGCGGCCGGGGGAGCGCGTGGAGACGCGCCGGGTCCGCTTCCGCACCCTCGGCTGCTGGCCGCTCACCGCCGCAGTCGAGAGCGACGCCGCGACTCTCGACGAGGTCATCGCCGAGGTCGCCGCAACCCGGCTGTCGGAACGCCACGGCCGCATCATCGACCATGACTCGGCGGCCTCGATGGAGCGCAAGAAGCGCGAGGGCTATTTCTGATGGCCGAGCCCGCCCGCCCCGGCATCGTCCGCCTCGTCGCCTGCGGCTCGGTGGACGACGGCAAGTCCACCCTGATCGGCCGCCTGCTGCACGACTGCGGCGCCGTGCCTGCCGACATCCTGGCCGCGCTCGACGGCGACGGCCCGGACGGACCCGACCTGTCGCGCCTGCTCGACGGGCTCGGCGCCGAGCGGGAGCAGGGCATCACCATCGACGTCGCCTGGCGCGCCTTCGATATCGGCGAGCGCCGGTTCATCCTCGCCGACGCGCCCGGCCACGAGCAGTACACGCGCAACATGGTCACCGCCGCCTCGTCCGCCGACGTGGCCGTGGTGCTGGTCGACGCCACCCGGGGCGTGCTCACCCAGACCCGGCGGCACACCCGCCTGCTGGCCCTGCTCGGGGTGCGTCGGGTGCTGCTGGCGGTCAACAAGATGGATCGGGTCGACTGGTCGCAGGACCTCTTCGACCGCCTCGCCGGCGAATGGCTGGCCTTCGCCGCGGAGCTCGGCCTCCCCGATGTCGCGGCCCTCCCGATCTCCGCCCGCGACGGCGACAACGTCGTCGCCCGCAGCTCGCGCACGCCCTGGTGCGAGGGCCCGACCCTCGTCGAGTGGCTGGCGGCCGCGCCGCCGCGGGCGGAGGCCGCCGGGCCCTTCCGCATGGCCGTGCAGTCCGTGATCCGCCACGGCGCCGGCTACCGCGGCCTGACCGGCCGCGTCGGCGGCGGGACAGTCCGGCCGGGCGACCGCCTGCGCATTCTCCCGGCCGGGACCGAGGCCGCCGTCGACCGCATCGTGACCTTCGACGGCGATCTCCCGCAGGCGACGACGGGCCAGTCGATCAGCTTGGTGCTCGACCGCCCCGTCGACGTTTCCCGCGGCGACGTGCTGGCCGCCGCAGAGGCGCCGCTCGAGGTCGCCGACCTGTTCGAGGCCGACATCGTCTGGATGTCGGAACACGCCCTGCTCCCCGGCCGGTCCTACTGGCTGCAGCTCGCGACGCAGACCGTCGCCGCCCGCATCGGCGACGTCCGGCGCCGCATCGACATCGACACCGGCGAGGCCCGGCCGGCCCGCACCTTCGCCCTCAACGACCTTGGCGTGGCGACCCTGTCGCTCGACGCGCCGATCCCCTTCGCCCCCTACGCCGAGAGCCGCGAGTTCGGCGGCTTCATCCTCATCGACCGCATCACCGACGAGACGGTCGGCGCCGGCATGATCCGCTTCGCCCTCCGCCGGGCCGACACCGTGCGCCCGCAGCGCCTCTCCGTGGACCGCGACCAGCGCGCCGCCCTCAAGGGCCAGAAGCCGCTCGTCGTCTGGTTCACCGGCCTGTCCGGGGCCGGCAAGTCGACCATCGCCAACCTGGTCGACCAGCGCCTTCTGGCCGACGGCCTGCACGCCGTCCTGCTCGACGGCGACAACGTCCGGCGCGGCCTGAACCGCGACCTCGGCTTCACCGAGGCCGACCGGGTCGAGAACATCCGCCGCGTGGCCGAGGTCGCCCGGCTGATGACCGACGCCGGCCTGATCGTGCTCGTGGCCTTCATCTCGCCGTTCGAGGTCGAACGGCAGGCGGCCCGCGAGATCATGGCGCCCGGCGAGTTCCTCGAGGTGCACGTCGACGCCCCGCTGGCGGTGGTCGAGGCGCGCGACGTGAAGGGGCTCTACGCCCGGGCGCGCGCGGGCGAGCTGGCCAACTTCACCGGCATCGCCAGCCCCTATGAGCCGCCCGAGTCGCCGGACCTGCGCATCGACACCGCCGCATGCACGCCCGAGCAGGCGGCGGAAGAGGTCATCCGCCTGATACGGACGGCGCTCGCCGGCTGAACCGCCACTTCATCGCCAGCACGCCCGAGGCCATCAGCAGGGCGCAGGTGTTGGCGAAGGTCACCGGCCAGGCGCCGGTCATCGCCCCGTACACCACCCAAAGGGCGAAGCAGGTCACCGTCAGGGAATAGGTCTTCAGCGACACCGCCGTGGCGTCCTGCTCCTTCCAGATCTTGACCATCTGGGGGGCGAAGCTGGTGATCGAGCACAGGGCCGCGCCGACCCCGAAGGCGTTGGCCACGACCTCGCTCACGCGACGGCCTGCGAAGGCTCGGGACGGGGCGCCGGGCGGGGGAGCGGATGCTGCATTCCGCCTCAACGGCGGCGCTCCCCCTTGGTTGCTAGTGCAGCGTCACGCCCGGGGGACGCCGCGCCAGGGTCCGCTGTTCGAAGGCGTGGCCCAGCGACAGAACCTTCGCATCCTCCCACTTGCCCGCGATGAAGCTGATCCCCACCGGCAGGCCGCGGTCGAAGCCCATCGGCACGGTCAGGTGCGGATAGCCCGCCACCGCCGCCAGCCGGCTGGCCGAGCCCTGCATGTCGTCCTCGTCCTCGCGGTCGTTGGTCCAGGCCCGCGAGGTGGTCGGGGCGACGAGGGCGACGACGCGGTGCTCCGCCATCATCCGGTCGATCCCCTCCGGCCCCGCCGCGCGCAACGAGCTGGCCCGCGCCTCGACGTAGGCCGGGTCGTCCAGCCCGCCGGTCGCCTCGGCCTGCTCGAACAGGTCCTGGCCGAACAGCACCGTCTCCCGCGGCTCGGCGGCGTTGAAGGCGATCACCTCCGCCAGGGTCCGCGTCCGCACCTGGGCCGGGTCGGTCGAGGCGAGGTAGGCGTTCAGGTCGTGCTTCAGCTCGGTCAGCAGCACGGTCAGCTCCCAGCCGCCGATGCGGCGGAAGTCCGCCGGGGCCTCGGGAATGTCGACGATCTCCGCCCCGGCGTCCCGCATCGCCTGCAGCGACGTCTCGAACGCCGCCCGCGTCTCCTCCGAATAGTTCGGCAGCAGGAAGCGCATCACCCCGATGCGCGCCCCGCGCAGGCTGTTCGCGTCCAGCGCCGCCGCATAGTCGACCTTGCGCGCATCGGCCTCGGCCGTGGCCGGGTCCATCGGATCCGTCCCGGCGATGGCGGTCAGCACCCGCGCCGCGTCCTCGACCGTGGTCGCCATCGGCCCGGCCGTGTCCTGGGAATGGCTGATCGGCACGATGTGCGTCCGGCTGACCAGCCCCACCGTCGGCTTGAAGCCCACGATCCCCGTCACCGAAGCCGGGCAGGTGATCGACCCGTCCGTCTCCGTCCCGATCGCCACGGGCGCCAGGCCGATGGCCACCGCCACCGCGCTGCCCGAGGACGAGCCGCACGGCGTCCGCTCGGGATCGTAGGGATTGCGCGTCTGCCCGCCGACGGCGCTCCAGCCGCTGATCGACTCCGACGAGCGGATGTTGGCCCACTCCGACAGATTGGCCTTGCCGATGATGATGGCGCCCGCCTCGCGCAGGCGCGCCGCCAGCGGCGCGTCGCGGCCCGGAGCGTTGTTGATCAGCGCCAGCGACCCGGCGGTGGTCGGCATGTCAGCGGTTTCGATGTTGTCCTTGAGCAGGATGGGCACGAACAGGAGCGGGCGGGCTACGCTCCGTCGCGGTTCGCTTGGCGACGGGTTCGGATTCCAGGCGATGACCGACCGCGTGCCGGCGTCGAACATCAGCCCGTAGGCGACGGCGCGTTCGGCTGCGCGCGGGTCAGGCTGCGCGATCAGCTGTGCGACGGTGGGCGCCGGCCCGCGAGCCTCCGATGCAAGCTCAAGGAACTGCTGGTCGCTGAGCGGCGCACGGCTCTGAACGCGTTCGACCCAAGCCTCATCGCTTTCGAGGCCGGACGCGCATGCGGCGAGCCCAGCGAGGCCTGCGATCAGTCCTGCGCGGACGGCGCCCTTGAGCCGATCGTGCGGTCGAGGAAGTCGAGGTAGGTTCGCCATTGGTGCAGTTGCCTGGGGTTGCCCCGCACGCCGTGGCGCTGGCCGGGGTAGAGCATGGTCTCGAAGGGGATGCTCGCCTCCTGCAGCGCGTTCAGCACGCGGGTGGTGTTCTCGAAGATGACGTTGTCGTCGGCCATGCCGTGCATCAGCAGCAGCCGTCCGGTCAGGTTGGGCAGGCGCGGGATCACGTCCGAGGCGGCGTAGCCTTCGGCGTTCGCCTGCGGCGTCGACATGTACCGCTCGGTGTAGTGGGTGTCGTACAGGCTCCACTCGGTCGGGGGCGCCCCGGCCAGCCCGGCGGCCAGCCCCATCTCCGGCTCGGTCAGGGCCATCAGGGTCATGAAGCCGCCGTAGGACCAGCCCATCATGGCGATGTGGTCGTCCTCGACGAAGGGCAGAGATCTCAGATAGTTGGCCGCCAGAACCTGATCCTCAATCTCAGGCTGGCCCATCTTCAGGTGCAGGGCCTCCTTGAACGCCGCCGAGCGGTCGCCCTCGCCGCGGTTGTCGAGCCGGAAGACGATGTAGCCCGCCTCGGTCAACAGTTGATTGGTTAGCGGCTGCCATGCCCGGCGCACCCCGCCGCCCGACGGGCCGCCATACACCTGCATCACCACCGGGTAGGTCTTCGAGGGGTCGAAGCCGGGCGGCGTGGTCATCTGCCAGACCAGGGTCTCGCCGTGGCTCTCCAGCGTCCCGAACTGCGGCGTCTGCCGGCGCGAGGCGTAGGGGAAGTAGGGATGATCCTCGTCCAGCCGGTTCTCCTCGATCCAGCGCACGAAGGTTCCGTCGGCCCGGTACAGGCCGGAGCGCGGCGGCGTCGCCGGATCGGAATAGTTGCCGACGAAGGCCGTGCCGGTCCGGTTCATCGAGGCCGACCACCAGCCGCCCTCCGGCGTCACCGCCGCCGGCTCCACGGTGTCGTTCAGGGAGGCGCGGAACAGCTGCTGCTCGATCGGCAGCTCCCGGCCGTCGCGCATCGACGCGGTGAAGAACACCTCGCCGGTGTCCTGGTTGACGCCGTTCAGCGCCTTCACCGCCCAGTCGCCGCGGGTGATCGGCCGGATCAGCCGCCCCTCGCGGTCGTACAGGTACAGGTGCTTCCAGCCGCTCTCCTGCGACGACCAGATGAAACGCCCGTCCTCCAGCGCCTTGAAGTCGTGGCTCAGCGGCGTCCAGGCGTCGGAGCGTTGGGTGAGGATCACGCGGCTCGCCCCCGTCGCCGGGTCGACGCTCAGCAGGTCCAGCGTCTTCTGGTCGCGCGACTGACGCTGCACGTACAGGGTCCGCCCGTCGGCCGACCAGTTCACCCGCGCCAGGTAGATGTCGGTGTTCTCGCCGAGGTCGACCTTCGTCCGCCGCCCGCTCTCGCGGTCGTGAACGTACAGCTCGACCACCGCGTTCGGCCGCCCGGCCCGCGGATAGCGCTGCTCGACCACCGTGGCCCCGCCGCCGGTGATGTCCAGCCGCGGGATCACGTCGACGGTCGACTCGTCGGTGCGCTGCAGGGCGATGTAGCGCTCGTCCGGGCTCCACCAGTAGCCGGTGTCGCGATCCATCTCCTCCTGGGCGATGAACTCGGCCGTGGCCCAGGTGATCAGCCCCTCGCCGTCGGTGGTGACCTCCGTCTCCCGCCCGGAGGCGAGGTCGTAGACCACCAGGTCCTGGTCCCGCACCCACGAGACGTAGTTTCCGTCCGGCGACACCTTGGCGTCGATCTCGTCCGCCTCGGTCTCGGTCAGCCGGCGCACCGCCCCGCCGTCCCGCTCGGCGAGGAAGATGTCGCCCTCCAGCGGCGCGAGGATGTAGCGCCCCTGCTCGTCCCACGAATATTCGACCACGCCGCGGGCGCTGATCCGCATCCGCTCGCGCCGCGCCTTCTCGGCCTCCGACAGCTCGCCGGCGTCGGGGACCAGCGCGCGGGCGTCGATCAGCTTGAACGGCTCCCCCTCGCCCGTCGGCGCGGCCCACAGGTCCTGCACCTCGGCGTCGTCCTCGCGCGAGCGCAGGAAGGCGACCAGCTCCCCGTCCGGCGACAGGGACACGCCCTTGGCCACGGGGCCGGACAGGGCCGGATCCGCGAACACCCGCTCCGGCGTCAGGATCGCCGTTCCCGGCGCCTCCTGCGCGATCGCCGCGGCCAGCGGCGTCAGGGTGGCGACGAGGAGGGTGGAGGCGAGAAGGATGTTGCGCATGGCGGCGACGCTAGAGCCGGAATCTCCCGCCGTCATCCCCTCGCCGCACCTCGCCCGAAAGTGCACGATGTGCACCCCGGTTTCTTCCGGGCGCACTCTGGACCGCGGACGACCGCCCGGGCGGGGCGGCCGCGCGCCTGCGACGCCGACTCCCTTCCGCAACCGGCCCCCGCCGCCTAATAAGCCCCCGATGACCGACGTCGCCGTCTCCGCCCCGCCCGCCAAGGCCTCGCCCTTCCACGAGCTGAAGGTGCTGTGGGTCCATCACTGGACCGACCAGCTGTTCAGCTTCCGGGTGGAGCGCCCCGAGGACTTCCGCTTCCGCTCCGGCGAGTTCGTGATGATCGGCCTGCCGGGCGAGGACGGCGGCAAGCCGATCCTGCGCGCCTACTCCATCGCCTCCCCGCAATGGGACGAACAGCTGGAGTTCCTGTCGATCAAGGTGCCGGACGGCCCCCTCACCTCCCGGCTGCAGAAGATCCGCCCCGGCGACACCGTGCTGATGGGCAAGAAGCCCACCGGCACCCTGGTGCTGGACGCCCTGACCGGCGGCGAGCGCCTGTGGCTGATCGGCACCGGCACCGGCCTGGCCCCTTGGCTCAGCGTGGCGCGCGACCCCGAGACCTACAGCCGCTTCGGCCGCGTCATCGTCTGCCATACGGTGCGCCACGTGGCCGACCTGACCTACCGGGACTTCCTCACCTCGGGCATCCACGACGACCCCCTGATCGGCGACGAGGCGAAGGCCCAACTGACCTACTATCCGACCGTCACCCGCGAACCGTTCGAGACGCCCGGCCGGATCACCGACCGCATCCGCTCCGGCGACCTGTTCCGCGACCTCGGCCTGCCCGAGGGCTTCTCGCCCGAGCGCGACCGGGTGATGCTGTGCGGCTCCATGGCCATGATCAAGGAGACGGCCGAGTTGCTCGAGGGTTACGGCCTGAAGGAAGGCTCCAACGCCGAGCCCGGCGACTATGTGCTGGAGCGCGCCTTTGTCGGCTGACCTGAAGGACGCCCCGACCGCCGTCGCCGTCGACGCCCGCGTCGCCCCCGAGGCCTGCGCCTCCATGGCCGAGGTCCGCCACGGCGTCGATGCGCTCGACCGCGCCCTCGTCGTCCTGCTGGCCGAGCGCCAGCGCTACATGGACGCCGCCGCCCGCATCAAGCCCAGCCGCGACGTAGTCCACGACGAGGCCCGGATCGAGGACGTGGTGCGCAAGGTCCTCGCCGCCGCCGCGCCCGCCGGCCTGTCGCCGGCCATCGCCGAGCCCGTCTGGCGCACCCTCATAGACCGCTGCATCGCCCACGAGCTTGACGCCTGGGACCGCACCCGGGGCTAGCCCCGCAGCCCCCGCAGCATCAGCTCGTGCCGGAAGGCGGCGACGTCGGCCAGCGCCCCCTCCAGATGATCGCGCACCCGCTCCAGCAGCGGCGGCGCCGCCGGCTTCTCGGCCGCCTCGGCCGCCTGGCAGGCCTGCGCCAGCGCGTCCGCGCCGATGCCGGCCGCGGCCCCCCGCAGGGTGTGCACCGCGTCCCGCCAGCCGTCGTCGCGCACGTCCAGCAGCGGCGACCACAAGGCCGCCTGCTGCACGAACAGGCCCAGCACCTCCTCGGTGACGCCGTCGTCGCCCCCGGTCATCCGCTCCAGCACGGCGAAGTCCACCGCCCCGCTGAGATCCCGGCGCGCCATCAGGCGCCGCCCGCCGGCCCGCGACGCTCCCGCAACTCCATCCCGTCCCCCGTCATGGCGGTTGATTCCGCGCCGCCAGCCTAGCCTGTCCGCCGCCCGCCCGGAACGGCCACGGAAAAGCCGCTTGCGTTCCGGGAAGCTTGCCTCTATGTCCCGCCCCTCGCCGCCTCCGGGCGCGCGACCGACGATCGGTCCGGGTGATTAGCTCAGTTGGTAGAGCAGCTGACTCTTAATCAGCGGGTCGTAGGTTCGAACCCTACATCACCCACCATCGTCCCTCGCCGGATGGCGCAGCGTCTCATCAGGATCGCGAGCGCGCGTTAGCGAGCTTCGGAGCTCTGCGCGCTTGAATCGTCGGACCGTCCCGCAGGAGCTTTCATCCGAGGGTGGGGCGCCCCGGCGTCCGGTCCCGATGCCTCCGGGCGCGCATCCGTCGGCGTGATCCCGATCACGCCCGGCGCCGGACTTCGCCTCAGTCTGGCCGCGCGGACAGATCCCAGAAATGCGCGTTGAGCTTGTTTCCGTCGGGATCCCTGAAGTAGGCGACGTAGAAGGCGTCGCCGCGGTAACCGGGCGGTCCTTCGCAGGAGCCGCCGTTCGCCAGGGCCAGAGCGTGCAAGGCTTCGACATGGGCCTTGGAGTTCGCCCGGAACCCGACCATGCACCCGTTTCCCGGCGAAGGCGCCTCGCCGTTCGCCGGCCGGATTACGCCCAGACCGGGCCCCTGGGGATCCCCCCACGCGATGCCCCCGGGCCACTCCATCTTCCTCGACGTCCCCAGCGCGGCGGCCATCGCGTCATAGAACATCCCGGACCGTTCGAGATCGCTGGTCCCCAGCGTGACGTAGCCGATCATCGGAGGGTTCCTTCTGTCGATGCGCCGCAGTTGCAGGGCGCGAAGCGTCGGAGGGACGCCGGAACCGCCCTCCCCTGGATCAGGTCGCTGAAGCGTTCGGATCGCTTGGCGCGGCTTTCCTTCGATTGGCCGGGTTCAGGCCGCCGGAGCGGGATCGAGCGGGACGAGGTGATCGATCGACAGGCGCCAGCCATCGGCGCGCCGCTGCCAGACCCGGACGTAGTAGCCCTCCCCGGGTGCGGCGCCGCCCCACCGTGCGAGGCCGTAGCTCCACGCCAGGTCGCCGTCCTGACTCTGTCCGGACTGCTCCGGCTCGAAGGTCGTCGGCAGGGCGATCCCGGAGGGAGCGGGCCGGCCGGGTTGCGGAGGCGTGTCGCGGCGCAGGACGAATCCGTCCGGCGCCAGCCACTGACGCAGGGCGGCGGCGTAGTCCTGCGCGGCCAGGCGATCGAACTCGGCCATCGCCTCATGCAGTCCGTCGACCCCGTCGGGCGCGGCGACGCTGAAGGAGCGGACGAGCGGCGCCTCCGGTCGCCCGTACAGGTCCTGCGACATGGGGGCGTTGCGATCGAGGATGAAACGCCACCCGTCTGCGCCTCGCGTCCAGATCGTGAGATAGACGCCGTGTTCGACCTCGGCGCCGACCCGCCAGGCCGACGGGCCGAAGGTCACGGCTGTTCCGCCGTCTGAAGACACGGCGATGTACTCCGGTCGCCAGTCCAGATCGCCCGGCCAGTGGGCGGTCGACAGGCGCGGATTGATGATGATGGGCCGGGGCAGGAACATGACGGCGTCAGCGCCGACATATTGCCGGAACGCCGGGACGATCCCGATGCGATCCGCCTCCTCGGCGAACGACCGTTCGGCGGCCAGGACCTGATCGACGGCCAGCGCCTGCTTGCCGGGATCGGCGGCGGCGATCGACGACAGACCGAAGGCCCCGATCATGAGACGCTTCAACGCGAACGGGACGGGTTTCCCCGGAGGGCGGGCGGCGGTTTTCATCGGGCGACACTGGCGCCCGGTCCGCCGCTTTCGTCGTCACCCGATCGGCCTTCATCGAAATCGCCCGCTTTTTGCCGGGTCGGCGAACGGCAGGGATCCACGGTCTCGCGCGCAGCCGCCGCGGCCGATGCGACATCGCGGCAACATGATGACCGCCGCGCAGGTCAGGCGCGGACCAGCGAGCCCGAAAGCCTGACCGTATCGCCGAAACCGGCGCCCGCGTCGACCAAGGCGCAATGGAAGCGACAATCGTGAAGGCCCGGTGACAGGCATTGGTCAGCCTCGCGACGAGCTGTGAAGAGCGTCCGCGGCTGATGATCGGAATGGGTCCGATGGCTTCGTCACCTCTGAAGGAAACTCACAGGTGTCAAACATGCACTCCCGTCGCTCGAACGCGCTCAGGCCGAAGCTTCTGGCCTCATCCATCCTGGGCAGCGTGGTCCTGTCCGCCGCCCTCGCCGCCCCCGCCTGCGCACAGGACGCCGAAGAGCAGCCCACGCAAATCGACGAGGTCGTCGTCACCGGCTCGCGCATTCCCCGCCCGAACCTCACGGAGACCACTCCGGTGCAGGTCGTCGGCCAGGAGGACCTCACCAACCAGGGCTTCGAGAACGTCACCGACCTTCTGACCCAGCTGCCGCAATTCGCCGCCGCCTTCGGCACGTCGCGCACCCAGTCGACTTTCTCGGGCGCCGCAGCCTCCGGCCTGAACCTCACCAACCTGCGCAATCTCGGCCCGCAGCGGTCGCTCACCCTGGTCAACGGTCGCCGCTTCCCGGGGGGCAGCATCCTGTCCGAAGCGGTGGACTTCAACTCCATCCCGTCGGCCAACATCGAACGGGTCGAGGTCATCACCGGCGGCGCCTCGGCCATCTACGGCGCCGACGCCATCGCAGGCGTGATCAACATCATCCTCGATGACGATTTCGAGGGTCTGGAGATCGGAGCCAGCTATGGCGCCGCCCTCTCCCACATGGACAACATCAACCCGAGCGCCTTCATCCGGTTCGGCTCCGGCCTCGGCGATCGCGGCCATGCGACGGCGACGCTGCAATATGACTATCAGGGTCTGGTCAACTGCGCCGACCGCTATCTCTGCGCCGAAGACTTCGTCTGGTTCCCGCCGTCGGATCCGATCCGCGGTCCTGCCGCGCGCTCAACCGTCCCGCTTGCGGGACGGTTCTTCGTCGATGGCGGGCCGGCGTCGGGCTACACCTTCCGCAACGGGCAGATGGTGACGTTCGACACCATCCTGGACGGCTACAACCGGAACGCGGACCGCACGCTCGCCATCCCGACCGAGCGCCTGCAGTTCGCGGGCAGCGCCAACTACCAGCTGACCGACAACGCCCGCGCCTTCCTCGAGCTGAACTACTCGTCCAACGAGACAAAGGCTCCGTTCGAGGGCCACCCGTTCCAGTCGAACGCCCAGCCGGTGTCCGGCGTCCTCGAGGCTTCCATTCCGGCGAACAATCCCTTCATCCCGGCGTCGCTGAGAGCGGTGCTGAACGGCGACCAGCAGATCACCTGGTGGCAGCGCTTCAACGGCCTCGGAAAGCGGGGCGCGACCAATCTGCGCCAGACCTCCCGTCTGGTGCTCGGCGTCGAGGGCGACCTGCCCTCGCCCGGTTTCGGTCGGGACTGGGCGTACGAGGCGTCCTACACGCTCGGCCGCACCACCCTGGACTCCCGGACTGAAGGGCTCGTCTCGCTGCAGGCCCTCTACGACTCCCTGCGGGTCGAAGCCGATCCCGCCCGGCCGGGACAGTACCGGTGCGTCAGCGCCGTCGCCCGCGCGCAAGGCTGCGTCCCGGTCAACCCGTTCGACGGCTACAACGAAGCCGAGAGCGCAAGCCTGACCCGGTCGGCGGGCGCTCGCGGCCAGTCGGATCTGGAGGTCGCCCAAGCCTTCCTGAACGGGACGGTGGCCGACCTCTGGGCGGGTCCGCTGCAGGTGGCGGTTGGTGTGGAATCCCGTCGCACGACGGCCTTCCTCGACCAGGACTCCGACATCAATCTCGGCGTCACCACCGGCAACCAGATCTTCGACAACCCCTCCCGGACCTCGCGGACGAACGAGGTGTACGGGGAGTTCGTCCTGCCGCTGCTCGCCGATCTGCCGGGCGCCGAGTCCCTCAACCTCGAGGGGGCCTACCGTGTTTCGGACTCGTCGCGTTACGACACCTACGAGACCTGGAAGATCGGCGGCGACTGGACGCCCCTGGCCGGCCTGCGATTCCGCGCGGCCAGGAACCGCGCCGTGCGTGAACCCAATCTGGGCGAGGCGAGCGGCGGCGGCCAGACGTTCGGCGTTGTGGCGGACCCCTGCGTCGACGACGGGCGCCGCACCGCGAACGCCACCCGGGCGGCCAACTGCGCCGCCGACGGCGTGCCGGTCGGCTACCGGCCGGCGCTGGCGGTGGAACAGGGAGTCGGCGGCTTCGCCCTCGGCAATCCGAACCTGGTGCCTGAAGAGGCCGAAACCCTCAGCTACGGCATGGTCTTCCAGGCCAGCGCTTTCGAAGGTCTCGCGAACTGGCTCCAGCCGCTGACGGTGACGCTGGACCGGTTCGAAGTCTCGATCGACGGCCTGATCAATGCGCCCGGCCGTCAGAACCTCGTCAACCTCTGCTACGACACCCCCGGCGCGGCCCGCGCGGCCTACTGCTCGTCGATCACGCGCGGGGCCAACCCGCTGGTGCCCGGCGGCAACTACGTCCTGCTGGCGGTCAACGACCAGTTGGTCAACGCCGGCGCGCTGGACATCGCCGGCGTCGATCTGCAGGTCGAATATCGCCTGGAGACCGACGCCATGTTCGGTCGGGATTTCGGGGCGTTCGCGGTCAAGTCGACCTTCACGCGCTATGACAAGGCCGAGTCCCGGCTGTTCGCGGGAGCGGCCACCGTCGATCTGCTCGGCTTCGCGGGCGGTTCCACGAGCGACGCCGGCTACCTGAAACTCCAGGGCAATACGAGCGTGACCTGGACCCTCGGGCCCTGGCAGGCGACCTACGTCAATCGCTACATCGGCGAAGCGAAGGACTCGCCGTTCTCGGCCACCCCGGTCACCATCGGCGACCGGTTCTACCACTCCCTCCAGGCCCAGTACGCCGTCGGTGAAGGCAGTGTGGTCTATGTGGGCGTGAACAACCTCATGGACACCGACCCGCCCTTCTTCCCGTCAGGCAGAGCGGGCACGCAAGCGCTGGACACCATCCCGGCCTATTACGACGTGATCGGCCGCCAGTTGTTCGCCGGCTTCCGCGCCAGGTTCTGATCCTCCCTCCGACGCCCGGGTCCCCGCCGACCCGGGCGTCGCTTCTTTCACCAGGTTCGGACGGCGAGGCTGCCCTCGCAGCGGCCCCGGCCGCCCGGGGACGGAGGCCAAAGGCCTGGCTGTGTCTCCGCCGGCTGCAGCGCCGCGCCGTCGGCCGATGATCCGCAGGAACATCCCCGCCGGGCGGCTGACGCCATGATCGCCCCCGCGCACGGAGCGGGAGCCGGCGCCGACAGAGGCTGACGCTTTCGGCGAGAGCCGACCGGCCGGCGACGAGACGCGAGTCCTTGAACCTACTCTGTGGCTTCACCGCCAGGGGGGCCGTCATGCGATCCTCGACCGCTCTTCCGATCGACGCACCCGTGCGAGGCCTGCTGGTCACCTCGGATCCCGAGCTGAGCGAGCTCTTCCAGAGCGCAATCAGACCGTTCGGCGTCAGGACCGAGGTTTGCGAGGATGCGGAGTCCGTCGAACGGGAGTGGCTTCGGGCCGCGATCCGGTTCGGCGTCGTCGACCTGGCCGGTCCAACCTCCGACCGCCTGCGGCTGGTGCAGACTCTCAGCCGCACCGACACGCCGGTCCTGACGGTGACGTCCGACAGCTCCGACATGGACCGCATCCTGTCGCTCGAGCTGGGCGCACAGGACAGCGTGTTCCGCCCGGTCGCCCCGCGGGAGATCGTCGCCCGGATCCTGCTGATGGCGCGTCGGTCGAAACCACTTTCGTCACCGGCGGACCGGGCCGGCGCCTACGAGATGTCGGGCATCTCCTTCGACCCGGGACGGCGGCTTCTCAGGGGCCGCCACCGGAGCGTCACCCTTTCGGATCGCCTGAACGGCATCCTCGAGCTCCTTGTCACCTATGAAGGTGAGATCCTCAGCCGACGCGAGATTTGCGAACTCCTCGGACTCACGCACATCGACGAGGGCGGAATCCGGACGCACATGTGCCGCCTGCGGTCGATTCTGGCCGACATCGGGGCCGAGCCCGACCCTATTCAGACGGTCTCGGGTCGGGGCTACGTCCTGCGCGCGTCCGCCGCTTCCGCGCCGATCGCGGCTCCCCTTCCGCGCAGCGTCCCGGAGTGGCCCGTCGCACGACTGGCGGCCTCGTCCTGACTCCCGGTCTTCAACGTCGATCCCGGCTGTTTCGACCCCGCTGAATCGGCTTTCGTCGTCATCGCCGACGATCCGGCGACGCCGGATCGGGCCCCGCTGCTTTCGGCTTGCGCCTGCGGTCCGCTCGAAGACAATCGTTCCGGATGAATGACCCGTCCGTCATCCCCCGTGACGACCGCCGCGTGCTCATCGCCGCCGGCCTCTTCTGGCTGGTCTATTTTGGCGTGCTCACCACCCAGTCGGTCGCCGAGGGCCGTCCATGGACAGGCGTGGTCTCCCCGCTGCGGGATCTGACGCTCCTGCGGATGGCGCTGGTTCTGCTCGCCGTCCTCACCTGTTTCGCCATGCACCGCGCCTACCGCAGTCTGGCGGCGCGAGCAGGGTTCAGGCCGGTGTTGACGATGGCGCTCCTGGCCACGATCACCACCCTGTTTCTCGCCACGGCGTCGTTCGCTCTGTTCAGCGGGTACATGCGCCTCGTCGGCGACCCTTCGCCGATCTCGCTCCTCTCCTATGCTCTTCACTACCTCTGGGTCGGGGGCGCCTGGTCGGCCGGCTATTTCGGTTTCGTCCAGTGGCGCGCGGCGTCCGATCAGGCCCAACAGGCCCTGCGGGCGCGGAGCGAAGCCCAGTCGGCGCAGCTGTCAGCGCTGCGATACCAGCTCAATCCTCATTTCCTGTTCAATGCCCTGAACGCCATCGCCGGTCTCATCGCGACCCGGGAACTGGAGGCCGCGGAGCGGATGGTCGAGCGGCTCGCCGCCTTCCTTCGCCAGTCGCTGCGCGCTGATGCGCCCCAGGAAACGAGCGTCGGCGACGAGCTCGAAGCCCAGAAACAGTACCTGGAGATCGAGCGGGCGCGGTTCGGAGATCGCCTGTCGGTCGAAATCGAATGCCCTGCGGATCTCCTCGCCCGGCGCGTTCCGAGCATGATCCTCCAGCCGCTCATCGAGAACGCCATCAAGCACGGCCTGTCGCGGAGCGAAGAGCCCGTCACCATCGCCATTCGGGTGCGCGGATCCGGGGCGCTTTCGATCGTCGTCGAGGACAACGGCCCCGGAGTGGACCCGGAGAAGGCGAGCGCTGGCCTCGGGATCGGGCTGGCGAACACCGAAGCCCGCCTGAGGGCGCACTACGGCGATCGCGCTCAACTGCTGGTGCGGTCATCCGCGGCCGGGTTTGCGGCCGAAATCGTCCTCATGGACGGAGGGCGCTGACATGGTGATGCGGGTCCTCATCGCCGACGACGAACCCGTGGCCCTCGAGCGGCTCAAGATCACCCTCGCCTGCGCGCCGGATGTCGAGCTTGTGGGATGCGCCTCGAACGGTCGCGAGGCGCGCCAGCTCATGCGCGAACTGCAGCCCGACGTGGTGATCCTCGACATCCAGATGCCCGGCCTGACCGGACTCGAGGCCGCGCGCGCAGTTGCGGATTCGCCCAGGGCGCCGGTCGTCATCTTTCTCACGGCCTTTTCGGAGCACGCCGTCGACGCCTTCGCGTTGAACGCGGTGGACTATCTGCTCAAGCCCGTTTCCTTTGATCGCTTCCGCGAGGCGCTCAAGCGCGCCGAGGACGCGCTCCGGCGTCAGACCGCGGAGGAGCGCCTGAGCCAGCTTCACAGCGCCATGCAGGCCGCCCAGTCCCGGGAAGCCGACAGCGGCGTGATCTACCGCAAGGAGTTCTGGCTGAAGGCGGGCGACACCCTGCATCGCTGCCCGGTCGACATGGTCGACATGATCGAGGCGGAAGGCGACTACGTCGCCCTCAAGATCGAAGAGCGCACACACCTTCTGAAACTGTCGATCACCGCCCTGGCCAGGGAACTGGACCCGGCCCGTTTCGCGCGCGTCCACCGCTCCGTCATCGTCAATCTGTCCCGCGTGCGGAGCCTTCGCCGACGGGGACGGGGAGCGATGTCCCTCAGTCTCGTCGATGGAGCGATCGTTCCTGTCGGTCCCAACTACGCGGACGCCGTCCTCGAAGCGCTCCAGGCGAAGCGCTGGCGCTGACTTCGGACACAGGAAATCCCTTATGACACGTCGATCGGCCGGCCTTGCCGTCTTCTTTCTCCTTGCCTTCGCCGTGCCCTGGACCGGCTGGACCATCCTCGCCGTCACCGGAATGGACTGGGGCTCGCCCACGGGCAGACTGCTCTTCAGCACCGGCCTGGCGTGCAGCCTTGGCGGCCTCGTCGCCGTCGCCGTCGAGGAGGGCCGCGCGGGCCTTGTCGAGCGCTTGAGGCAGCTGGTTCGCTGGCGCGTCAGCCCTGGCTGGTACGCTTTCGCCCTGCTCGGCCCGGTCGCGCTGGTCTGGATCGCGTCGACCCTCTATCTCCTCGCGACCCGCGGGGCCTATGTGGCCCCCGATCTTTCCGCCCTCCGCAACTGGTGGAGCATGGCGGCGCTGCTGATCATCATCCCGGGTCCGCTCGGCGAAGAGTTCGGCTGGCGCGGCTATCTCCTGCCGCGGTTGACGAAGCGCTTCAGCTTCACCGTCGCCGCAGTCCTTGTCGGCCTGCTCTGGGGCGTCTGGCATCTGCCCCTCTATTGGGGCCGGATCGTCGGAGCGGGTCCGTTGTGGTTCGCCCTGTTCTGCGCCGGCGTCGTCGCGCTCAGCATCCTCATCGCCGTCCTGTGGCTGGAGACGCGGAGCCTGCTCCTCCCGATCGCGGCGCACTTCATGGTCAACCTCAGCCAGAACTGGACCTTCTACCCGTCGCTCCGTCCGGATGAGCAGGTCGCCTACCTCGCCGTCTTTGTCGGGGTGACGGCCGCCGCGGCGGTCGCCGCCCTGTACCGGGTGCGGGGGAGGCCGCCTCCCCCGCCCTCTTCACGTCAGCTTCCCGACGGCAGGCCCTGACGCGCCGCTCCGGCGTCGAAAGGCGGTCCTGACCAACCGGCGCTTCGGGCGCCGTTGAGCCCGAGGGAGCCGGCGTCGCGGATCTCCCCAGGGTTGCCGGCGCGGTGTCCCGGCTCCATGGCTACGCCCTGGCTGCGGCGACCGCCTCGAGAAGGGTCTCGCCGACGGCCGGGAAGGTCACATCCTCGACGCCGTCGTTGGCGACGGCCGCAGCGACCACGCCCTGGGCCTTCTGGACGCAAACCTCTGCGTACCAGTAGGTGTTCGACCCGTTGTGCCACAGCGTTCCGTCGTTCCTGACAGTCCAGCCGAGAGCGTAGTCGCCGCCGAAGGGCGGCGTGTGCAGACGCCGCCAGTCGTCCCCGGCGAGCAGGCTGGCGGGTTCGCGCGCGTGCGCCTCCAGATAGGTGAGCAGATCGCCCAGGTTCATGTGGACGCGTCCCGCCGGTCCCATGGCCGTGACATTGTCCATGGGACGATCCCCGCCGAAGACGACGGGCCGCCGGGGCCGGCCGTCCTCCCAGTTCCAGTCGGGCTCAAAATGACCGAGGGGCTCGTCGACGGCTCCGGGAGAACCGGGAGGACCGAAGCCGGCGCTGGCCAGGCCGAGGGGTTCGAAGAGCGACCGCTGCGCCGCGACTTCCCACGGCATGCCGATCCGGGTCTCCAGCATCGCCGCCGCGACCACATAGCCGTTGTTGGAGTAGAGGAAGGTGTCACGCGGCGGCCCCGCCGGACGTTGACGAAGCGCCTCACGCGCGAAGGCCAGCCTCTGGGTGATGATGGGTCCGGACGCATCGACAAAGGGCCTCTGCTCGCGGGCGCCGAGATTGGCCTGGAGTCCGGACCGATGGCTGAGCAACTCCAGCAGGGTCGCCGAACGATACTCCTGTCTCATGTCCGGCGTGCTCTGTCCGAGCACCCCGCCCGCGGTGTCATCCCACGACAGGACTCCCGCAGCGACGTAGCGTGCGATGATCGTGGCGGTCATCGACTTGGTGACGGATCCCAGATGCCAGCGATCCGACGCTTCAACGCGGACGTCGGATCGCGTCGATCGCAGCCCGTCGACCAGCACTGACTGTCGGCCGTCAGCCCGCCGCCAGGCGGCGCCCAGGGCGGGGATCTGCGCCTCTCTGCGGCGACGGACGAGGCGATCAGCGGTCAAGGCCGGCGAGCCTCCGCCAGAACCCGCCCCGCCCGTCGCCGCGCGGGTGAAGACGATCGGGATGTTGTGAAAGAGCTGGCGCCAGCGGCCTTCCAGCCTGTCATTCGCCAGGCGGCCCTCGAAGCTCGCAGAGATGCTGCCGAAGGCGACCGTGATCTCGTCGCCCCGGATGGTCACCGAACTCGCCGGCCTCGGGGGTTCGTTCTCATCCACGCTGGTGAGGGTCGCCGCGTTCCCCGGGCCGACGTTGAGCTGCAGCCGGAGTGTGATGGAGCCCGATCTGAGCACGCCGTTCCACACCCCCTCGAACCCCGTCCCCTGCGCGGCGACAGGCGAACACACGGCGGCGGAGGAGACGAGAGCGACACCCAGAAAGCCGCGGCGGTCTGGCGCGAAGGACTGGTCTTGTTCATCTGAGGCGTGGGTCATGGACCGACTGATGCTGTGGTCAGGGCGGGCCCGTCGTCCGATCCGTCCCGCCCGGACACGCCCGACATCAAGCCCTGCCCGGGTTCCGGCATGCCTGCGGCGCGCCAGGCGGCGGGCGTCGACCCCGCGACCCGGCGGAACGCTTCGTAGAAGGTCGATTTGGAGTTGAACCCCGCAGCATAGGCTGCGTCCAGGAGTTCCGTCGCCTCGCCCCGCCGAAGGCGGCTCATGGCGTCCGCAACCCGCGCCCGGGCCAGCCATTCGCGATAGCCGCCCGCGCAGATGTTCAGCGTCTGGGACAGGTCGTTGGCCGCTGCGCCGATCCGGCGAGAGAGCGAATGGAGGGTAAGACCCGGGTCGCGGTGAACCCCCTCTCGGACGGCGCTTTCCAGCTTGTTCATCAACCGTCCGGCGTCCGCGGGCGTCAGGGCCGACTTCGCATACTTCGGCCGGCCCGCCGATGGACCGACGGTGAGCGGATCCGGAGGCGAGGCGATCGCGAAAAGCGCGACGCCGTACAGGCACGCAGCAAGCGCCAGGTTCAGGACCGCGGTGGCCAGGGCGTCGTCGAAGCCGGCGACGAGGGCGGCGAGCGACGCCGCCCATGCGACCCAGGCAATGGCGGCGGCGGAAAGGCAGCCCCTGAACCAGCGCCGGGCCGTCGGATCTCCGACTCCCCTGGCTCGCATCACCGCCCACACCAGGTAGACGAACTGCTGGACCGCGGTCGCGGCGAGGAAGGCCAGCAGGCTGAGGACGGCGCCTTCATCGCCTGGCGCCAGCTCGGCCCCGGTGTTGATCGACCAACGCCTGCCTCCGCTCGACACCCAGGGAAGGGCGAGGACGATGAGCCCGCCGGCCGCCAGCACATGAGGACGGGCGCGCGTCCATCCCGCCCCGGCGGGGTTCGCATGGGCCGAAACGTGCAGCCAGATGAGCGGACCGAGAAAGGGGAGCGCAAGCTGGGCGAGCCCGAACAGCGCAGGCGCGGCGTCGAACACCGCAGCGGCGGCGGCGGCGTCGTCGGCGAAGCTCAGCGCCAGGCAAAGGCTGGCCAGCGCCATGCAGGCGGCCCGGGGCGTTGCCGGAGAATCGCGCAGGACGGTGGCGACGGCGAAGAAGACGCCCGCAACCGCCCCGAGGACGGAGATCACGAGCTCGAAGGTCTGGGGGCCGGACATCGTTATCGCGACTGCCTGTTCCACCGGGGAGAACAGCGGCTGGTATGTCAGGAGACGAACGTCCCCAACCCCGCCCGGGCGCACTTGGTCGTAAAGCCGACGACCGGGCGACCGGGGAGCCGCCTGCGGCGAAAGACCCGGGCGCGGAAACGTCGGACCCTCTCACGTTTTGCGTTCGCGCAAAGCCGCCGGCGCCGGTTCGCGTCCATATGATCCGGAACTGACGGGATGCTGACGTGACCTCCACCGATCGCCGCCTTCTGGCCGGAGCCCTGCTCGCCCTCGCCCTGTCCGCCACGGGCCTCGCCGCCGCCGCAACCTGGCTGGCGTTGCGCCACATGGGGAGCCTCGCCGCCATGTGCGGGCCGCAGACGCCGCACTGCGGCTGGTGCGTCGTGGCGGCGTCCGCCGCCATCGCCGCCCTGGTGGCCCTCGGCGCCGCCGGCCGGATTCTCGCGCCGCCCCGCCAGCTGGCCCGCCGCCCGGCGATCTGATCGCGCGACGGCCGCAGCGTCTGGCGTCCGGACGCGGTCCTGCCTAGGTTCGCCGCTCGACACGGCGGAGGGCTTGCATGCGGCGCATCGGACTGGCGGCGGTGATGGCGATCGGTCTGGCGGGCTGCGCCACCGCCCAGGAGGCGCCGGCGGCGCCCCCGGCGCCTTGGGACGCCGTCGATCCCTTCATCGGCACGGCCGGCAAGGGCCACACCTTTCCCGGGGCCGTCGCCCCGTTCGGCATGGTCCAGCTGAGCCCCGACACCGACCACCGCTTCTTCCGCCAGAGTTACGACTGGGCCGCCGGCTACCGCTACGACGACCCGACCATCCTCGGCTTCTCCCACACCCACTTCTCCGGCACCGGCCACTCCGACCTCGGGGATGTCCTGATCACCCCCGTCTCGGGCGAGGTGAAGTGGGATCCCGGCCAGGCCGACCAGCCCGGCTCCGGCTACCGCTCCCGCTACAACAAGGCCTCCGAGGTCGCCGAGCCTGGCTACTACGCCGTCAGCCTGACCGACTCCGGCGTCCGCGCCGAGCTGACCGCCGGGACCCGGGTCGGGCTGCATCGCTACAGCTTCCCGCGCAGCGCCCCGGCGCGCCTGCTGCTCGACTTCCGCAGCTCGATCTACGACTACCCCGGCAAGGTGCTGTGGTCGCGCATCCGGGTGCATCCGGACGGCACGGTCACCGGCTTCCGCGAGACCCGCGGCTGGGCCCCGGGGCGGCAGCTCTACTTCGCCATGCGCTTCTCGCGGCCGATGACCGGCTATGAGCTGCGCAACCGCGAGGAGGACGTCCCCTACAACGGCTTCCGCCAGCCCGGCCGCGACGGGACCGACCGGGCGCAGATGCAGGGCCGCGCCCTCGAGGCCGCCTTCGACTTCGGCCCCATCGCCGGCCCGCTGCTGGTCAAGGTCGCGATCTCCTCGGTCGACGAGGCGGGGGCGATCGCCAATCTCGACAGCGAGGGCGCCGGCTTCGACTTCGACGCCCTGCGGGCCTCGACCCGCGCCGCCTGGCAGGACGCCCTGTCGGTGGTCGAGATCGACGCGCCGGAGGAAATGCGCACCAGCCTCTACACGGCTCTCTACCATTCGCTGATCGCTCCCGCCGTGCACAGCGACGCCGACGGCCGCTGGCGCGGACCGGACCAGCAGATCCACCGCTCGGACTTCACCGTCCACTCGACCTTCAGCCTGTGGGACACCTTCCGCGCCCAGCACCCGCTGCTGACCCTGGTCGCGCCGCCGGAACGCAACGCCGACATGGTCAACTCCCTGCTGGCCGCCCGGCAGGTCAGCCCCTACGGCATCCTCCCGGTGTGGTCGTTCCACGGTCAGGAGACCTGGACCATGATCGGCTACCACGCCGTCCCGGTCATCGCCGACGCGTACCTGAAGGGGATCCCGGGCGTCGACGGCGCGGCGGCGCTGGACGCTATGGTCGCCTCCGCCACCTACCGCCCCTACGGCGGCCTCGGCGACTACATGGATCTGGGATACGTCCCGATCGACCGCGAGCCCGAGGCGGCCTCAAAGACGGTCGAATACGCCTACGACGACTGGACCATCGCCCGCATGGCCGAACGGCTCGGCCGCAGCGACGTGCAGGCCCTGTTCGACCGCCGCGCCGGGAACTGGCGCAACACCTTCGATCCCGCGACCCGCTTCGTCCGCGCCCGCCTCGCCGACGGGACCTTCCGCGAGCCCTTCGATCCCACCGCGATCAACTACGGCAGCGACTACACCGAGGGCAACGCCTGGCAGTATTCGTGGTTCGTCCCCCACGACCCCGCCGGCCTGATCGCGGCCATGGGCGGCGACGACGCCACCGTGCAGAAGCTCGACGCCATGTTCGACTTCGACAACACCGGCCTCGACTACTCGCACGCCGAGGACATCGCCGGCCTGATCGGCCAGTACATCCACGGCAACGAGCCCAGCCACCACGCGGCCTACATGTACGCCTACGCCGGCGCCCCGTGGCGCACGCAAGGACGGCTGAAGCAGATCGTCGACAGCCAGTACCGCGCCGCCCCGGACGGCCTCTCGGGCAACGACGACGTCGGCCAGATGTCGGCCTGGCTGATGTTCACCGCCATGGGCTTCTATCCGGTCGCGCCCGGCTCGAACCAGTATGTGCTGGGCCGCCCCTTCGCCGACCGCATCGCGCTGAACCTCCACAACGGCCGCCGCTTCACCGTCAGCGCCGAGGGCCTGTCGGACGACAACCTCTACGTCCGCTCCGTGACCCTGAACGGCCAGCCCCTGACCCGCAGCTGGATCAGCCACGAGGAGATCATGGCCGGCGGGACCCTGCACTTCGTCATGGGCGCGGAGCCGAACACGACATGGGGCGCGCCGGTGGCGGCGCGGCCGTATTCGATGAGCGCATACGGCGTGCAGTGACGCTGACCTCCCCGTCGGCGAAGGCCGACGGGGAGGCAGCGCCTCACCCTCTCACGAACCCCCGGAGCACGTTCGCCTCGGTGCTCAGCACCAGCCGGTCCATATCCACCCGCCGCGGCTCGGCGAACATCAGCCAGTAGTATTTCATCTGCTCCGACCACCAGTAGCCGGGGCAGTTGTCGCCTTGGCGCATGGGCCGGGCAGTGATGTCGGCCAGCGCGGTGTAGCCGTACGCCGCCTTGGAGGTGGCCTTCATGTTGCGCCAGTGGGTCGCCGCCAGCGCGCGGTAGCGATCGTCGCGGTCGCCCAGCCACAGGTTCAGGCAGGCGTCGGCGAACTCCGGCCGCAGCCCCGTGCGCACCCCGCGCGCCCGCCCCGTGGTCACGTCGATGGACTCGGGGATGATCGTGTAGCGGTCCTGCATCGCCGTGTAGGAGGCGAGGAAGTCGTCCCCCTCGGCCTTGAACCCCGCCTGCCCCAGCAGCCCGGCCAGGTAGCCGCCCAGCACCGTCTGCGACGTCCCGGTCACCTCGCCGGTCTCGTAGTCGACCATGGGGAACCACAGCTCGCCGCGGTACCGCTTGCCCTGGTGGCGGACCATCGCGCCGAGGCACTCCCCGGCCCAGCCCTTCATCTCGCGGTCGCCGAACAGCTCCCAGCTGTCCCACAGGTATTCGTAGAAGCTGTCCGCATAGACGTCGATCGAGGCGTTGCGGCTGGTGAACGCGCCCGTCTCCGCATGGATGTTGGCCGCCATCAGGCCGAGGTCCGAGCGCCGGTCCAGCGCGTGCTTCATCGCCCGCTTCGCCGCCGCATAGTAGCGGTCGTCGCCGGTCAGCCGACCCAGCACCCCGAACTCGGCCGCATAGGTGCCGATCTCGGCGAGGTTGGTCTCCGGATCGCGCACTGCGCCGGTGCGCAGGTTCACATAGCGGTACGGCAGCCCGTGCGGCGAGGCCTCGAACGCCTTCATCAGCCGGTCGGCGAGATCCTTCGCCTTCGCCAGCAGCACCGGATCGCCGCTCGCCAGGTGCGCCGACAGCAGCCCGCCCACCAGCCGGATATTGGTCTCGAAGGTCTGGGCGAAGGCGTCGACGTCGAAGTCGAGGTTCGCCTTCACCCAGTCGACGCCGGCCGCGAACTCCGCGTCCAGCTCCATCAGCCACAGGGTGTCCAGCGCCTCGACCAGAGACAGGCCGAGGTCATGCCCCTCGATGAAGAAGGACTGCGAGGTCCCCGAGACCGGATTGATCTCGTCCTTCCCCCACGCCCGGTCGACATAGTGGTCCCACGCCCATTTGAACTCGGCCCGCACGTCAGCCGCCAGCGCGGTCCAGTCCTCGCCCTGCGGCCGAGGCAGGAAGGGAACGGCCATCGCCGCGGCGGTCCCGCTCACCAGGGCGAGGGTCCGGCGGCGGGAAAGGGTCTGGGGCATGGGGCGACACTGACCCGCGTTCGCCGGCCCCGCAAGCCGCACGGCGAAGCCTGTCAGCTCCCCGTGATCGCCGGAACGGCGAGCCCGGCCCCGCTTTCTCCGGTCATCCACAACCACGGAGGCGATGGCCATGCAGAACCCGTTCCGACAGCACCGACCGCAGGACGACTTCGGCCGGCGCGACGACCACCCGCAGGGCCGCTGGGAAGCGCGCGATCAGCGCTGGGACGAGCGCGCCAGTTGGTCCGAGGGCGACGGGGGCCGCACCGCGGAGGCCTTCGGCGGTCAGGAGCCATCCTACGGCCAGGAGCGGGAGATGTCCGGCCCCCGCGGCATGGGCTACGGCCAGCACCAGCAGAGCCGGTACGGCGGCGGCATGTCGACCGGCTGGACCGGGGACCGGCAGCCGCAGCAGGGCGGCTCCCATGATGCATACGGCTACGGCGCCCAGGCTTCCGGTCCGCAGCCGCAAGAGTGGGGCCGGGCGCAGTCGTACGGCCGCGGCGACGCGGGTTCCTGGAGCGGGCCGTCCGGTCACAGCGGCGGCTCCATGGGCGGTCAGGAGCGCTGGAGCCAGGGCGGCGGCCAGGGCTCCTGGAGCCAGCCGGGCTATTCGCAGGGCGGCGACTACGGCGGCGCCAGCATGGGCGGCGCGTCCGGCGCCCGCGGCGGCTTCGCCGGCGGCGCGCACATGCATGGCGGCCACGGTCACAGCCACAGCCACAGCCACGGCGGGGCCCCGTCCGGCTATCCGTCCCACGGCTACGCCCCGGGCGCCCAGATCTGGGAGGGCTCCGGACGGGGCATGGGCGGCCAGACCCACGAGCATCACGACTTCGAGCCGGACTACCTGCACTGGCGCGAGCAGCAGCTGTCCGCCTTCGACGACGACTACCGGTCATGGCGCGACGAACGTCGCCAGAAGTTCTCGTCCGACTTCTCCAGCTGGCGACAGAACCGGCCCCGCTCCGAGGCGGGCGGCGAACACCACACCCCGGCCGAGAACCCGATCGTCGGCGACGTCAGCGACGGCGGCGTCGGGGACGCCACCGAGGCGAAGAAGCGCCAGTAGGCCTTCGTCCGCCTGACGCACGGGCCCGGCGGCCTCCCGCCGGGCCCGTCTGCTTGCGCCGTAGGCGGCGCATTCTTCGCAAGCCTGACGTCGCCCCTTCATCCCAGCTTCGCCGTTTCGTCGCCGCAGCGGCACGGAGCCCCGCTAGGCCCTCTGTCGACATCCGAGGGGGGCCGTCATGATTCACCGCATCCAACGTTCATCCGTTCTGCTCGGCGCCAGCGCCCTGGGGCTGGTCTGGGCCGTGTCCGGCCAGGCCGCCGCCCAGGAGGCCGAGGCCACCCGGCTGGACGAGGTCATCGTCACCGCCCAGCTGCGCGAGCAGTCGGCCACCGAAGTGCCATTCGCCCTGACCGCCCTCGACGGCGAGCAGCTGCAGGACCTCGGCGTGCAGGACTTCGAGGAGCTCTCGGCCTTCACGCCGGGCTTCCTCGTCCAGAACCAGTCGCCGAACAACCCGGGCTTCGTGATGCGCGGCATCACCTCCGACTCCGGCGAGGCGACCACCGAGCCCCGCGTCTCGGTCTACCAGGACGGGGTGTCGATCTCGAAATCGCGCGGCTCCTATGTCGAGCTGTTCGACATCGAACGGGTCGAGATCGCCAGGGGCCCGCAGTCGACCCTGTACGGCCGGGGCGCGCTGATCGGCGCCGTCAACGTGATCCAGAACAAGGCCGAGATCGGCGACTGGGCGGCCGCCGGCCGGTTCGGCGTCGGCAACCTCGACTACCACCTCGCCGAACTGATGGTGAACGCGCCCCTCGGCGACGCCGCCGCCCTGCGCTTCGCCACCCGCCTCAAGACCCGCGACGGCTTCGTCGAGAACCTGCTCGGCGGCCCGGACTTCAACGGCTTCGAGACCGAGGCCTTCCGCCTGTCGCTGGGCTTCGAGCCGGTCGACTCCATCCGCCTCGACCTGATCGCCAACTACCAGACCGACGAGGCGCCCGGCACCTCGTTCAAGGCCATGGCCTACCACCCGCAGAACCCGATGACGGGCGCTGTCCTCGGCGGGCGTCTGCCCTGGGAAGGCGCCGCCTTCACCGCGGGAACGGCCATCGACGGCTTCCACAGCCTCGGCCTCGATCGCGAGGTCGGCGGCGTCACCGGAATCGGCCGCTTCGACCTGACCGAGAGCCTGACGCTCACCTCGACCACGGCCTGGCGGACCTTCGATTCCTACGAGGTGTTCGATCCGGACGGCATCTCCCTGCCGCTGCTGACCGCCGTCGAGGACGCCCACGGCGAACAGTGGAGCCAGGAGCTCCGCCTCAACTGGGACAACGGCGGCGCCCTGTCGGGCTTCATCGGGGCCGGCTTCTTCAAGGAAGACGGCTACCAGCGCACCCCGACCGAGTTCAACGAACGCATCGCCCTGGCGCAGCTGGCGGGCCTTCTGGACGGGACCCCGGCAGCCGTCCTGCCGACCCACCTCCCGCTCGCCGCCTTCTCCAGCCCGCTGCTGATCGATCCGATCCTCGCCGGCTTCGGCCTGCCCGCGCCGGTCATCCCCGGCGTCCGCAGCAACCTCGCCTCGAGCCACATCGAGAGCGCCACCAACGCCTCCGAGCTGGAGTCGATCGACCTGTTCGGCGACCTGACCTGGCGTCCGACCGACCGGCTGGAGTTCGCGGTGGGCCTGCGCTGGACCCAGGACGACAAGACCACCCGCTTCTCGAGCTCGGTCGAGAGCCGCTCCATCCTCGGCGGCCTGCTGGCGGTGCAGCAGCTGCAGGGCCAGATCGCCCGCCTGATCGCCGTCGGCACCCCGCAGGCGCTCGCCCAGGCCGCCCAGCTCGGCGCCTTCACCAACGGACTGGTGGTGCAGCTGGCCACGCCCGGCGCGGCCACGGCTCCGGCCAGCGCCGCCTTCCCGCTGTTCGGCCTGACCTTCCAGCCCACCGCCGGCAATGGCGGCGAGATCTCCCAGGACCTCGAGGACGACGGCTTCACCTGGCGCGCCACCGCCCGCTATGCGGTCAACGACGACACCAGCCTGTACGCCAACTACGCCCGCGGCCGGCGCCCGGCGGTGCTGGCCCCCTCCGCCCCGTCCAGCCCGTTCGCGGCGCCGGACTTCACCTATGTCGACGCCGAGGAGGTCGACAGCTACGAGGTCGGCGCCAAGACGGCGATGCTGGACGGCGGCCTGCGGCTGGACGGCGCCCTGTACCTCTACGACTACACGAACTTCCAGACGACGGTTCAGGTCGGCACCCAGTTCATCACCACCAACGCCGGCGAGGCCCGCGCCTGGGGCTTCGAGGGCCAGGCCTTCTTCGCCGCCAGCGACGCGCTGGACCTGTTCGCCACCTACGCCTGGAACCACTCCCGCTTCGAGGCCGGCATCTACGACGGCAACCGCTTCCGTCTGTCGCCCGACCACCGCGCCTCGCTGGGGCTGGTGTGGCGGATGCCGGTCGAGGGCGGCCGCATCGAGGTGCAGCCGACCTGGACCTGGCAGTCGGAGATGTTCTTCAACGACGACAACGACCGCGCCGACCTGCAGACCGGCAACTTCGTCCCTGACACTGCGGTGGACGAGGTCCAGGACAGCTACGGCCTCCTGAACCTGCGCGTGCGGTTCGTCGGCGAGGCGGGCGACTGGTCGGTAGAGGCGTTCGCCGACAACCTGCTCGACGAGGAATACATCCGCGACGCGGGCAACACCGGCGACAGCCTCGGCCTGCCGACCTTCATCGCCGGCGAGCCCCGCACCTACGGCGTCGTCATCGGCCTGAAGTACTGAGGACCCCGCCATGACCCTGCACCGCCGCGGACTTCTCGGACTGTTCGGCGCGGGCGCCGCCGGGGCGGGGCTGCCCGCCGCCGCGCAGCCCTCCGCGGCGGCGACGTTCCGCCACGGCGTCGCCGCCGGCGACCCGACGGCGGACGGCCTGCTGCTCTGGACCCGGGTGACGCCGGCGGATCCCGCCGCCGGCGAGATCGCGGGCCGCTGGACCGTGTGGACGGCGGGGGCCGCCGCTCCCGCCGCGTCCGGCGAGTTCACGACCGGGGCGCATCGCGACTTCACCGTCAAGGTGCCGGTCAGCGGCCTCCAGCCCGGCGTCGAGTACTTCTACGAGTTCGCCGTGGGCGACGCGCGTTCGCCCCGGGGCCGGGCCCGCACCCTGCCCGCCGGCGCCACCGACGACGTGGTGCTGGCGGTCGCCTCCTGCCAGCTGCACCCCGGCGGCCTGTTCAACGCCTGGGACGCGGTGTCGAAGCTGGAGCGGCTGGACGCGGTGGTTCACCTCGGCGACTACATCTACGAGTACGGCGCCGACCCCGAAGCCTACGGGATGAAGACCGGCGCGCCGCTCGGCCGGACGCCCGAACCGCCGCACGAGATCGTCTCGCTCGCCGACTACCGGACCCGTCACGCCCAGTACAAGTCGGACCCCGACCTGCAGGCGGCCCACGCCCGCGCCGCATTCATCTGCGTCTGGGACGACCACGAGCTGGCCAACGACGTCTGGCAGGCCGGGGCGGAGAACCACCAGCCGGCCGGCGAGGGCGACTTCGCCGCGCGCAAGGCCGCGGCGCTCAAGGCGTATTTCGAGTGGATGCCGATCCGGGAGCCGGAAGGCGGCCTGACGCCCGAGGCGCTCCACCGCAGCTTCGACTTCGGCGACCTGGCCAGCCTGCTGATGGTCGAGACCCGGCTGCTGGCGCGCAGCCAGCAGCTGACCTACCAGCGCGACATGCCCATGGTCGGCGAGGGCCGCGACGCCCGTCCCGATCTGGAGACCTTCCGCGCCCGCCTCAACGCGCCGGAGCGCGAGCTGCTGGGCGAGGCGCAGCGCCGCTGGATCGGCTCCACCCTCGCCGCCTCGCGCGCGGCCGGGCGGCCGTGGCAGATCATCGGCAACCAGGTGGTGATGGGCCGCGTGCAGGGGCCGGACATCAGCAAGCTGGCCAGCCCGCTCGAGGTCGCGGTCCTGATGGCCCGCCTCCCCGCCGACGTCCGCGCCCAGGTCCGCCAGTCGATCGAGCTGTTCAAGCTGGGCGTCCCGTTCAACCTCGACAGCTGGGACGGCTATCCCGCCGCCCGCGAAAGGCTCTACGCCACCTTCGCCGAAGCCGGGGTGCAGCCCATCGTGCTGGCCGGCGACAGCCACGCCTTCTGGGTCAACGACCTGAAGGACGCCGCCGGCGACCGGCGCGCGGTGGAGTTCGGGACCAGCGCCATCTCCAGCCCCTCCCCCGGCGACGCGGTCCCCGGCGTGCCGCTGGGCGCCGCCCTCAACGCCGCCAACGAGGAGGTCGTGTTCTGCGACCAGTCCTCCAAGGGCTTCGTCCTGCTCACCCTCACCCGCGACGAGGCGAGGGCCGAGCTGCGCACGGTGTCGACCCTCCTCGAGAAGCCCTACGTCCCGGGCGTCGTGAAGACCTTCACCGTCGCCCGCGCCGGAGACGGGCTCGGCCCCCTGGTCGAGGCCTGAGGCCGTCGCCGGCCGGTCGGGCTCACCGCCCGGCCGGCGGCGCGTTCTTCACGTACCGGTCGAGCCAGCGGACCATCTCCCACAGGGTGTGGCCGACCGACTCCCGCGCCCGGTAGCCGTGCGCCTCCAGCGGCAGGACCACATAGCGCACCGTGGCCCCGTTGCCCTTCAACGCCGCATAGAAGCGCTCCGACTGCACCGGGAAGGTGCCCGAATTGTCGTCCGCCTCGCCGTGGATCAGCAGGATCGGCTCGTTGACCCGGTTGGCGTAGGTGAAGGGCGACATCTCCGTATAGGTGTCGGTCGCCTCCCAGTAGGTGCGCTGCTCCGCCTGGAAGCCGAACGGCGTCAGGGTCCGGTTGTAGGCGCCCGAGCGGGCGATGCCGGTGCGGAACAGGTCGGTGTGGGCCAGCAGGTTGGCGGTCATGAAGGCGCCGTAGCTGTGCCCGCCGACGGCGATCCGGTCGCGATCGGCCACCCCCATCTCCACCACCGCGTTCACCGCCGCCTCGGCCGAGGCCTTGAGCTGTTCGATATAGGTGTCGTTGGGCTCGGCCCCGTCGCGGCCGATGATCGGCATCGACGGATCGTCCAGCACCGCATAGCCCTGGGTCAGCAGGAACAGGTGGCTGGAGCCGCCCGGCCGCACGAAACGGTTGGCGGTGTCGACCACCTGCCCGGCCACGGCGGCGTCGGTGAACTCGGCCGGATAGGCCCACATGACCAGCGGCAGCGGCCCGTCCCGGTCCTTGTCGTAGCCGGCCGGCAGGTACAGCGTCCCCGACAGCTGCACCCCGTCGTTCCGGGTGTAGGTGATCAGCTGCCGCGTCACCCCCGCCAGCTGCGGCGCAGGATCCGGAAACTGCGTGAGGGCGTCGGGCGCCGGGGCGTCCAGGTTGCGGACGTACAGGTTCGGCGGATCGTTGCGGGTCTCCCGCCGCGTCACCAGCCGCCGCGCCTCGTCGTCGAGAATCCCGACGATGCTCTCGTAGTCGCCCGTGGCCGAGGTCCACAGCCGCTCGCTCTCGCCGGTCTGCAGATCCATGGCCGCGAGGAAGGGATACTCGCCCTCGCGGGTGGCGCCGGGCCCGGTCATCAGCACCCGCCCGTCGCGAGCGAAGCGCATCACCGGGAAGCCGGCGGCGTTCGGCTCGGTGATCGGGAAGCCGGGGTTGTTGTAGCGGTCCTGGTAGTTGCGCTCGAGCAGCACGCGCCCGCTTCCGGGGTTCGACGGATCGACCACCAGCCGCGTTTCGTGGCGGGTGTTGAACCAGCGACTGCTGACCAGCGCCGTGTCCTCATCCCCCCAGGTGACGCCGGCGTAGCGCTCCTGCAGGTCGACCAGCGGCGTCGGCGCATCCGTGAACGGCGCCGCCTGCACGAACAGGCGGTCGCGCACGTTCGCCTCGGTGCGCGGATCGCCGCCGTCCTGCGCCTCGACCCAGGCGAGGGTCGCCGGGGCGTCAGACCGCCAGCCCACCGAGCGCGGGCCGGGCGCCACGGCGTCGAACGGCGTCGGAATGTTGTCGCGCAGCGGCAGGTCGGCGACGCGGCGCACCTCCCGGCCACGCAGATCCATCACCACGACCTCGGTCGGGAACAGGCTCGCCGGCACGACATAGCTGTACGGTCGCTTCACCGTGCTCCGCAGGACGTAGCGGCCATCCGGCGAGATGCTCGCTCCGAGGTGCACCCCCGGGTCGCCCAGCGTCCGGCCCGGCCCGTCGAGCGGCGTCCACATCAGCTGACTGGTGAAGTAGTGCTCGAACAGCGCCTCGTCCCCGCCGTTGGACAGCAGATCCTGATAGGTGCGGGCCGGGGCCGTGCGGCCCATGCTCTCCTCGACCGTCGGCCCGGCCGGCGGCCGGCTGACGTCCGGGGCGGGGCCGCGCCCCTCCGGGATCATCCGCACCAGCAGGCCGGAACTGTCGGGCGCCCAGTCGTAGGCCCCGCCCGCCGCGGCGTTGACCCGGGCTCCGGTCAGCTTCCGCGCCTGGCCGGTGGCCACGTCCGCGACCCACAGCTCCAGCCCCGTCGGCGCATCCATCAACAGAGCCACCGTCTTGCCGTCCGGCGACCACGAGGGCGACATGAAGCGCGCGCCCGCCGGCAGCTGCACCATCCGCGCCGGGCCGCCCGCCACCGGCTGGAAGCTCAGCCCCGTCAGCCAGGCCACCCGGCTGTTGGCCGGGCCGTTGTTGCGCGGATTGATCCGGTACCCCGCCAGCCGCAGCATCGGCTCCGCCAGTTCGGCGATCGGCGGCAGGTTGGCGCGGTCGTACAGGGCGAGGGTCGTGCGGTCCGGCGACAGGCTGACGCTGGGCGTCGGTTTCGCGTCGAGGATCTGCGCGATCGGCGCCGGCGGCTGCTGGTAGGTCAGCGCCTCCTGGCCCAACGCCGGTCCCGCGAGGGCGGCGATGAGCACGAAGGCGGGCAGGGCCCGGCCGAGCAGACGACGACGCATGTTCACTTCCCCAGCCCCGCCCCAACCGACGGGAGGGGCACGCTAGGGTCGCGTGTCCGGCGGGGTCAAGGCCGCTGCGGCGTGGCTCCGGTCAGGGCGTAGCAGCTGGCCCGGCTCGGCCGCGTCCCGTCCGGAGCCCCGTAGGCGGCGCGGACCGAACACACGTCCGCCTCGCTCAGCCGGCCCTGCCAGCGGTCGGCGTTGCAGTAGTTCATGACCGAGGCCGCGTCGTAGTAGGTCTCCCCCTGCACCGTCGCCTCGGGCGCCCGCGTCCGCGCCAGGCAGTCGGGGGCGCGCGGACTGACGTGGTCGTGGCTGAAGCCGAGCGCATGCCCCAGCTCGTGCAGGGCGTCGGCCCGGAAGCAGCCCTCGCGCCCGATCGATCCCCGCCGCCCGCAGATCCGGTTGGTCACCAGATATTCGGCGTTCAGCACGATCTCGCCGCCCTGCACGAGGTGGACGCCGAGGTGGCTGGCGGAGGCGAACAGCTCCGGGTCGTGGACGATGCGGATCGGGATCCGCCGCTCCGGCCCGCTCGTCGGCGAGCCGTCGCAGGTGGCGCGGATGTCGAAGTCGACGCGGGCCACGCCCTCCCAGACGGCGGCGGCGTCCATCACCGCCTCCCGGGCCCAGGCGTCGGCGGCCTCCGGCGCGGCGAAGCACATCGGCACGCGCCCGTCCGGCCACTGGTCCTCGGGATCCGGCGGCGGCGCCGGCGGCGGCGGAGGCGGCGGCGGGGGCGGGGGCGGCGGCGGCGGGGGCGGCGGCGGGGCCGGCGCATAGACCGGCGGCGGCTCCTGCAGCCAGCTGCACCCGCCCGCGGGCGCCACAGCCAGGCCCGCCAGCAACAGAAACAGGACGATCCTCAGCCGCTTCATGCCCAGCGGGTCTCCGTCAGCGTCAGCTTCAGCTCGATCCACGCGCCCTGCGGCGCCGGCCGCCCCGCCTCCGGCAGCAGGTCCTCGGCCGCGACCGACACCACGGCCGGCCCGTCGGCCGCGGCGAGCAGGTTCAGCACCTCCTCGCCGAAGCGGAACGGCAGCACGTACGGTCCCCGGTGGGCGTGATGGCCGCCGGCCTCAGGGATGTGCACGAAGGTCGGCGACGACCCCAGCGACCGCTCGCGGCCTCCGCTGGCCAGGCGGACTTCCAGCGACCGGTCCTCCAGCGCCGCCTCGCGCGCATAGGCGACGGCGCCGACGGCCTCGATCATCAGGGTGTCGTCCGCCTCCCGCATCCGCGCCACCGCCTCGTCAGGCAGAGCCAGCGTCATGCGGTCCGACCCCGGCTCCGCCGCCGCGCGCAGGGTCCAGCTCCGGCCGCCGAGGGGAACGCGCCGGGTCGCGCCGGGCGGCCCCGCCTCGGGCACGTTGAACACCGGAAAGGGATAGAGACGGTCGTACTCGTACCCGAGCGCCCGGGTCTCCAGCGCCCCCGACACCGGCAGATCGCCCACCGGCTCGCCCGCGGCGTCGACGAAGCCCGCGACCGTCAGGGCCTTCCAGTCCGCCGGATACAGGTTCTTGCCGCGCAGCCCGTGCCACGTCGCCCAGACCCGGTCGACGTTGCTGTGGTGCAGCCAGAACATCGGATCGCGCGCCGAGGTGCGCGGATGCCGCATGGCGCCGCCGATCAGGGCGTGGATGTGGTTGTGGCCGTAGCCCTCGACCATCCCCTGCCCTTCCGGCAGCTTGCCGCAGAAGGTCTCGAAGTCGTCCGACGCCAGCCGCGCCGTATAGGGCGACTCCGCCCACCGGGCCGCGGCGAAGTCCAGCTCGTCCACGCCGCGGGCCCGCTCGCGCTCGTACAGCGGCGAGTCCCGGTCCGTCACCCACGCCGGCAGGAAGCGGTGCTCCTGCCAGTCCCAGTAGGGCATGGCGAAGCTCTCGTGCCCCGTCAGCCGCGCCACGATGCGCTCCAGATGCGCCAGCTGCAGCCGGTGCCACGGCAGGAACAGCCCGTTGCCGTGCCGGGCGTCGACATGGTGGATGCGGACCTGCCGGTCCCACGACAGGCCGTCCCGGCGACGCTTCATCAGCCGCACGGCCTCGCCGAAGGCGACCACGTCGTCGCTGGTCGCGGTCAGATCCCCGGCGCTCCTGCGGATGCGCAGCGGCGTCTGCGCCCCCGCCGTCCCCGCCGCCAGTCCGGCCGCGACTGTCGCTCCCGCGCCCAGCAGCGCCGCCCTGCGGTTCAGCCTCATCCGTACCCCCCGGTCCCCGACGGCCCGGACGTTGGCTCACTCGCCGCGCGGAGTCGACCCCGCACCGGGCGCCGGCGCCTGGCCGATGAAGCGCGCGTCCCGCGCCGCATCCCAGGTCTCGCGCAGGCCGCGCCGCGGCATGTCGACCCCGAACACCGCCAGCTGCTGCGTCCACACCTCCGACAGCCGCTCGACCGTCTGCGGAACCCAGCCCGGCGGCTGCTGCCGGGCCCAGTTCAGCGGCGAGAGGGCGTTGAACACCAGCAGGAAGACGGCCGCCGTCACGATCGCCCGGCTGGTCCAGCGCCGGTCGCGGGCCGCCACCCCCTCGTCGTCCAGCGGCGGCGCGGGCGGAAAGGCGAACCGGCCCAGGGCCACGAGGGCGTTCTCGCGCGTCGGCAGGTCGTGGGCGTCGGCGGTCTCGATCCAGTCGCTCGGCGGGTCCGGCGGCGGCTCCTGCGGCGGCGGCAGGCTCTCGTACAGCGGCGGGAAGGGCGACTCCGGCCGGTGCGTCGGGAACGGCTCGAGCGGGATCTCTCCCTCTCCGGGGCCGCTCCCCGTGCTGTTCCGATCGTCCGTCATCGCAGCCTCAACGCCTCAGAACTGGAAGTAGATGAAAGGCGCGACGCCTTCGGGCCGCACCGCCTCGACCAGCAGGATGGCCGCGCCGATCAGAAGGCCGAGGGTGATCGACGGCGCCGCCTGCAGCCGCTCGGCCATCCCCTCCACCGCCCGCGGCGGCAGCCAGTGCATGGCCAGTCCGCCGACGATCAGGGTCAGCAGGAGCGGCGTCAGCACCTCCACCGGCCCGATCCGCCCCAGCCCCTCCAGCATGGCCAGCGCCAGTTCGAAGCTTTCGGCCCGGAACAGGATCCACCCCAGGCAGACGATATGGAAGGTGACCAGCACGCCGACCGCCGTCGGCAGCACCCGCCGGTCGCCGAAGGCGGCCCTGCCCAGCCGCTCCACCACCTGCACCCCGCCGTGCAGCGCGCCCCAGGCGAGGAAGGTCCACGCCGCCCCGTGCCAGAGGCCGCCCAGCACCATGGTGATGAAGACGTTGACGCAGCTGGCGAACAGCCCCTTCCGTCCGCCGCCCAGCGGCACATACAGGTAGTCGCGCAGCCAGCTGGACAGGCTGATGTGCCACCGCCGCCAGAACTGCTGCATCGAGGCGGCGCGGTACGGCTGGTCGAAATTCCTCGGGAAGGAATAGCCCAGCAGCGCCGCCAGCCCGATCGCCATGTCCGAATAGGCCGAGAAGTCGCAATAGATCTGCACCGCATAGCCGTAGACGGCCGCGGCGATGTCGAAGGCCGAATGCGCGGTCGGGTCGAAGAACACCGGATCGACCAGGTTCACCGACAGCTCGGAGGCGATAACCGTCTTCTTGAACAGCCCCCAGACGATCAGCAGCAGGCCGTGGGTGGCCATCACCCGCGTCAGCCGCGGCGCCCGCTCGAACTGCGGCAGCAGGTCCGACGCCCGCACGATCGGCCCCGCCACGAGGTGCGGGAAGAAGCTCATCAGCAGCATGACGTCGAGCAGGCTCTTCGCCGGCGGCGTCTTCCCGCGATGCACGTCGACCAGGTAGCTGATGCCCTGGAAGGTGAAAAAGCTGATCCCCACCGGCAGGATCACCTGCAGCAGCGGCAGGTCCCGCTCCCAGCCGAAGCGGGCCAGCAGCTCGCCCGCCTGTTCGACGAAGAAGCCGTAGTATTTGAAGAAGCCGAGGATCAGCAGGTTGGCCGCGACGCCCAGCCCGACCAGCCAGCCGTTCTTGCGCCCGGGCCGGCCGGCGATCAGCGCCGCCACCCCCCAGTTCAGCACCGCCGACAGGATCAGCAGGCCGACGAAGCGCCAGTCCCACTGGGCGTAGAAGAACCAGCTGGCCAGCAGCAGGAACACCTTGCGCCGCCCGTTCTCCCGATCCAGCGACCAGGCGGTGAAGTAGACGAACAGGAAGAAGACGCCGAAGGCGAGCGTGGGAAACAGCATTCAGCGCCCCGCCTTCCACGCCGCGTAGGCGCCCAGCAGGTCGTCGGCGAGCACGCCGCCGATCCAGTCCGCGCCGGCGCTGGTGAAATGCACCCGGTCGCCGCGCATCAGCGGCTCAGGCAGCAGCGCCAGTCGATCCGACGAACAGTCTCCCCCCATGCGCCCGCGCCAGTCCCAGAACGCCACACCCGTGTCGGCGGCGACCCGTCGCTGCACGTCCCGGACCACCGCCAGCGACGGCGGCGGGGCGCGCCGGCCGTCGGCGCTGCAGCCGCCCTCGACGCCGCTGCGCAGGGCGTCCGGCGCGCCGAGGATCATCAGCGACGCCGCCGGCGCCAGCCGCCGCAGCCGCCCGATCTGGCCGCGCAGCAGCGCCTCGTAGGCGGCCGGATCGAGCCCGTCCTCGAACCCTTCATTGGTCCCGTAGGCCAGCACGATCAGCGACGGCCGCCAGTTCGCCAGTTGCAGGGCGACCACGGCCTCGTCGCGGGCGGCGAGGTCGCGCAGCGTCGCCCCGACGACGCCGAGGCTGGACAGCACGACCCCCGCCCCCCCGGAGTCCAGCCGCACGTCGTGCAGCTTCAACGATCCGTCCACCGGCCGCAGCACGATCTCCTCCGCCGGACCGTCGGCCCGGCGGTGGACGCAGGACCGGACGGTGCCGCCCCCGTCGAAGCCCTGCTCGAACCGGACCTCGCCGCCGGCCTCGACCCGGAGGCGGCCGGTTCCCTCCCCGCACGCCGCGATCAGCCGGGCCGCGGCCTCCCGCCCTTCCGGCCGCAGCCTCAGTTCGCCGCCGGGCTCCAGCGCCAGCGCCTGCACGCCGGCCAGGCCGACACCCGCGAGACCGAAGCCCTCCGGCCCCGCCAGCGGCGCCAGCACCGTCCGCCAGCCGGTCGCCGTCACCTCGACCCCGTAGGGCGCATAGCCCTCGTAGGGGATCCCCGGCGGGAGCACGCCCCGTCCGGCGTCGCCGAAGCGCCTCTGCAGCACGGCCCGCACCTTGCCGGTGATGCGATCGCCGGCGGTATGGCTGTCGCCCAGCTGGAGAATATGCACCGCCGTCGCGCGCCGCCCGGCCTCGGTCTCCGCCAGGGCCTCGAAGAGCGTCTCCAGCGCCGCCGGCTGGCAGATGCCGCCCGGGCAGATCGGGGAGCCGGGTTCGGGCAGGGGCGAGGGGGCGTAGGGAACCTCCTGGCCGGCGGCGGCGGCGGCCACCGCCCACAGACCGACGGCCAGGCCCGCCGCGACGCCTTTCATGCTCAGGCGGCGGGCGAGGCGGCGGCGGCCGGGGCCGCCCGATCCAGGCCGGCGTCCCGCTTCAGCCGCGCCGCCACCGGCGCGCTGATGCGCAGATAGCCGGCCATCGACATGTGGATGCCGTCGTTGGCCCGCATCAGCACCCGGCGGCCGGCGTCGTTCGGCAGATAGGCCTCGTAGCCGCCGTCCTCGCCGGAGGTCAGCGACACGGTCTCGATATACGGCACGCCGAGAGCCCTCATGCGCGCCTCGACCACCCCGTTGATCAGCGCCATTCGCCCGTCGAACCGGTCCCCCTTCATCCGCGGCAGGCCGACCCAGTAGACGGCGACGTCGCGGCTGCGCAGCAGGGCGACCAGATCGTCGATGCGCCGCGCATAGGCCGCCTTCCAGCCCTCGCCGCCGAACGGGTGCACCTGCCCGTCCATCTCGATGCCCTGGGCGTCGTTGGTGCCGAACAGGATCACCGCGGCGTCGATCGGCTGCTCGTCCAGCTGCCGCCGCGTCTTCTCCTGGATGTTCACATAGTCGTAGCGGCTCAGGCCGGTGGAGACCTCCGAGAATTTCGCCACCGTCACGTTCGGCTCGCCGCGCAGGTCCCGGTACAGGCCGGCGTAGAGGCCGTCCGCCATGGAGTCGCCGAACACCCCGATCCGCAGCGGTCCCTGCGCCAGTCGCGCCGCCAGCGGGGTCACCGCCGGCGCCATGGGGCGAGCCGCCGGCGCGACGGCGGCGGGCGGCGTGGCGGCGGGCGCCGCCGCGTCCGCGGGCGGGGCCGAGGCGGCGGCCCGCTCGCCCAGCAGAAGGGTCGGCTCGCGCATCCAGGCGCGGCCGTCCGGCGTCAGCGCCAGTCCGGCGACGATCCCGACCACGAAGGCCGCCGTCAGTGCGTTGATTCCGGCTCGCAACCCGTCCCCCGAACAGCGCTCACCCGACCTTTTTACCCTATCGGCGACGCCCCGCCACCGTGCGCCCCCCTTGGGGGAAGAAAAAGGTTAACGCCCGACCCGACGCCGCTCCCCTTGCCCCGTCTTCCGGCCCGCGTTAGGGACCATCAAGGCCGTCGATATTCATCAGGCGGTGAAAAACACGAGGAAGCGATGCGGAAGATCTTCCCCGACGCGAAGTCGGCGCTGGAGGGCCTGACCTTCGACGGCATGACCGTCATGTCCGGCGGCTTCGGCCTGTGCGGCATCCCCGAGCACCTGATCGCCGCCCTGCGCGACAGCGGGGTCAAGGGCCTGACGGTCATCTCCAACAACGCCGGCGTCGACGGCTTCGGTCTCGGCCAGCTGCTGGAGACGAAGCAGATCGCCAAGATGATCTCGTCCTACGTCGGCGAGAACAAGGAGTTCGAGCGCCAGTACCTGGCCGGCGAGCTGCAGCTGGAGTTCAACCCGCAGGGCACCCTGGCCGAGCGCATCCGCGCCGGCGGCGCCGGCATCCCGGCCTTCTTCACCGCCACCGGCGTCGGCACCCTGGTGGCCGAGGGCAAGGAGGTGCGCGAATTCGACGGCCGCCAGTACGTGATGGAGACCGGCCTCGTCGCCGACCTGTCGATCGTCAAGGCGTGGAAGGCGGACGAGCGCGGCAACCTCGTGTTCCGCAAGACCGCCCGCAACTTCAACCCGATGATGGCCACGGCCGGCAAGGTCACCGTGGTCGAGGTCGAGGAGATCGTGCCGACCGGCTCGCTCGACCCCGACTGCATCCACACGCCGGGCGTCTACGTCGACCGGATCGTGAAGACCGTGCCCGAGAAGCGCATCGAACAGCGCACCGTCCGCCAGAGGGAGTCCGCCTGATGCCCCGCACCCGCGAACAGCTCGCCGAACGCGCCGCGAAGGAGCTGCAGGACGGCTTCTACGTCAACCTCGGCATCGGCATTCCGACCCTGGTGGCCAACTACATCCCGGAAGGGATGACGGTGACCCTCCAGTCCGAGAACGGCATGCTCGGCATGGGGCCCTTCCCCTACGAGGACCAGGTCGATCCCGACCTGATCAACGCCGGCAAGCAGACCATCACCGAGATCCCCGAGAGCAGCTACTTCAGCTCGGCGGACTCCTTCGCCATGATCCGCGGCGGCCACATCAACCTGTCCATCCTCGGGGCCATGGAAGTGGCCGAGAACGGCGACATCGCCAACTGGATGATCCCGGGCAAGCTGGTGAAGGGCATGGGCGGGGCCATGGACCTCGTCGCCGGCGTCAAGCGCGTCGTCGTGGTCATGGAGCACGCCAACAAGCACGGCCAGTCCAAGGTGCTCAAGCGCTGCACCCTGCCGCTCACCGGCGCCGGCGTGGTCAGCCGCATCATCACCGACCTGTGCGTCTTCGACGTCAAGCCGGACGGCGCCGGCCTCGAGCTGGTCGAGCTGGCCGACGGCGTGACCCTGGACGAGGTCGCTGCGAAGACCGAGGCCAGCTACACCGTTGCCGAAGGGCTGAAGGCGTAGTCATACTCCCGCCCGCACCGGCCGCAGAGCCGGGCGGGTGGGAGTTCGCGACATGGCTGACGGGGCCTACCGGTGGCAGGGCTGCGCGCCCGAACCTGACCCCGCGCGGGTCGAGGCCCTCGACGCCGCCTTCGACGGGACGCAGCCGCACGCCTTCAGCGAACCCGTCCGGGCCGCCGCGCGCGAACGGCTGGAGCGGGCCCTGGCCGAGGTCCGCACCGCGGCGTTGGGCGGGGCGGCCGCCCGGCTCGCGGAGGCGCGCCAGACCCTGGACGCCCTCCGTCCCGCGGAGCTGGAGCCCCGCCGCGGCCTCGCCGGCCTGTTCGACAGCCGCCGCCGGCGGCTCAGGCGGTTCCGCGACTCTTACGGCCGCGCCGCCGCCGCCCTGTCGGAGGCGGCCGCCGACCTCGCGGAGCGGCTGGAGGGCGTCGCCCGTCGCTCCGCCGTCCTCGACGGCCTGTGGTCCGGGCTGCGCGACGCCGTCGTCGACCTCGACGCCCACCGGCTGGTCGCCGCCCGACGCCTCGCCGACCGGCCGCCCCCCGAGGGGGAGCCTCACCCGCTGGACGCCGACCTGGCGGTGCTCGACGCCTGCCGCGCGTCCGTCCTCGCCGCCCTGCCCCTGCTGCGCAACGTCCAGAACGCCGAGGCCCGCGCCGCCGCCCGTCTGCAGGCCTGCGCCGACGGCGTGGCCGCCTGGCGGGACGACTGGAAGGACGCCCTCGGCCTCGCCGGCCGCCGCCCGAAGCGGGTGCGGCCGGACCCGGAGCGCCTGCTGCGCCTGCGCGACGACCTGCGGGGGCGGATCGACGGCGCGCTCGCCGAACTGGCGGCCGCCGGGGCGCGCCGCGGCGCCGCCGAGCGCCGGCTGTCGGAGCTGTCGGCGACCTCCTGAACCGTCGCGCCGCGGAACGATTCCGCCCCGTGACGCGCTCCACGCCCGCAGCACGCCGGCCCGCCGCGCGGTCCGGGTCCCGGCTGCTGCGGTTGGAGGCCGTCTTGAGGAAGCGACCCGGCGGTCGGAAGGCGTTCATTCTCGCGCGCATGGGCCACGTTCTCTGGCTGCGCGCCTCCCTGTTCACCGCAGGGGCCGTGGGCGCGGCGTTGCTGGCGCAGGTGCTGGGGCCGCTGGTTCCCCGCAGCCTGGTCGACTTCGTCGGCGAGAAGCCGGCCGAGGAGCTGCTCAAGGTCATGGCCTCCAGCATGCTGGCGGTCGCGACCTTCTCCCTGACCGCCGTGGTGGCGGCGGCCGGCTCCATCACCAGCAATGCGAGCCCGCGCGCCGCCGCCCTGCTTCTCGAGGACAAGGCCGCCCAGAGCGCCCTGTCCACCTTCGTGGCCGCCTTCATCTTCAGCATCGTCGGCCTGATCGCCCTCGGCACCGGCCTCTACGAAGCCCCGGCGCGCTTCGTCCTGTTCTGCGCCACCCTGGCGGTCCTCGCCCTCGTGGTGATCCGCCTGCTCGGCTGGATGGACCGGGTCTCCCGGATGGGCCGGGTCGGCGCCGCGGTCGACCAGGTCGAACGGGCCCTCACCGACTCCCTCCGGCGGCGCAAGCCCTTCCTCGGGGCGCGCCCCGCCGACGATGTGGTCTCCGGCGCGCCGCTGCTGCCGGAGAAGGTCGGCTATGTGCAGCATATCGACGTCGGCCGCCTCGACGCGGTCGCCCGGCGGCGCGGGCTGCAGATCCACATCCGGGTCCTGCCCGGCGCCTTCGTGCGCCTGTCCACCCCCGTTCTTCTGGTGGAGGGCGTGGAGGCGATCGGGGAGGACGTCGCCTCGGCGCTGCGCGCGGCCGTCCTGGTCGGCGGCCGGCGCACCTACCAGCAGGATCCCCGGTTCGGCCTGGTGATGCTGGCCGAGATCGCGTCGCGGGCCCTGTCGCCGGCCCTGAACGACCCCGGCACGGCGATCGACGTCATCGGCACGGCGGCCCGCGTGCTGAGCGTCTGGGGCGAAAGGCACTGGGAGGAGGAAGAGGCGCCGCAGCCGGAATACCGGCGCGTCACCGCCCCGGGCCTGTCCGCCGCCGACTGCTTCGACGACGTCTTCTCGCCCATCGCCCGCGACGGGGCCGGCTTTGTCGAGGTCGGCGTCGCCCTGCAGAAGACTCTCGCCGACCTCGGCCGCTCCGGCGCCGCCGGCTTCAGCGAGGCCGCCCGGCGCCACGCCGCCCGCGCCCTGCGGCTCGCGGCCCGGGCCTCGCTGCTGCCTGAGGACCTGCAGCTCCTGAAGGACCTGGCCGCCGCCGGGGAGACGTCGCCCACGTGAGGACGGCCGCGGCTCCGCCGGCGATCTTTCCCGTCAGCGATCCCCGGGGCCGTCCGGCGCAACCCGGCGGTCCTGCGATCCGCCCCGGGCGGCCCGGTCTGCGGGGAGGGTCCCGACGATCATGCAGCGCAGGCCCTCCGGCGCGAACTCCAGCCGCGCCTCCCCGGCGATCTCCATCGCCAGCGCCCGTTCGATCATCCGACTCCCGAAGCCCCGCCGCTGCGGCGCCTGCACCGGCGGCCCGCCCGTCTCGGTCCAGAGAATCTCGAGCCGCCGGCCTCGCTGCTCCGGGCTGACCCTCCACGTGCAGCTGACGGAGCCGCCGTCCCGCGACAGCGCCCCGTACTTGGCGGCGTTGGTCGCCAGCTCGTGCGCCGCCAGGGTCAGGGCGACGGCGCTCCTCGTCTCCAGCCGCGCCTCCGGGCCCGCCAGCGATATGCGCGGGCCCAGCTCGCCGAACGGGCCCAGCGCCGCCTCCAGCACCTTGTCGAGGGTCGGGGCCAGCCGCCCCTCCCCGGTGAGCAGATCGTGGGCGGCGGCCAGGGCCAGGAGCCTTGCCTCGAACGCCTCCACCCGCTGATCCGCCCGCGGGCTCCCGAAGGTCTGGCGGGCGATGCTCTGCACCACGCTGAGCGAGTTCTTCACCCGGTGGTTCAGCTCGTTCACCAGCAGCTTCCGCTCCTCCTCCGCCTGCCGGCGCTCGCTGATGTCGCGGACGATGAGCACCCCGCCCATGACCCGGCCCCCATGGACGATGGCGGCGTTCGAGCAGGCGACCGGCGTCGCCTGACCGTCGCGGCGCCAGAACACGTCCTCATGCTGTCGCAGCGTGGTTCCGCTGGAGAACACCTCGCCGAGCGGGCACTCGCACATCGGGTAGGCCGACCCGTCCGGCCGCTTGTAGTGGATCAGGTCGTGCAGCTTGCGGCCCAGCAGCTCGGCCTGGCTCCAGCCGAACATCCGCTCGGCCTCGGGGTTGGCGAAGGTGGTGCGACCCTCGGGATCGAGATGGAAGATGGCGTCGGCCGCCGCGTGGACGATGGTTCTCGCCAGCCTGAGCTCGGCTTCCAGTTCGCGCAGGTGATCGCCCGGGGGCTCCGCCGCCGTTTCACCGGTCCCTCGCCCCTCGGTCACCGCCACGCCTCCCGCCGCCCTCTATCGTGCGTTCTGGTCCGTCCAGGCGACGATCTGCCCGTTCAGGTTCCGGGTCGCCGCGTCGAAGGCCTCGACGATGGCGCCGACCCGGTTGGCCGCGGCGGGCTCCTCCACCGCGAAGATGCGCTCCGCCGCCACCGTGCGCTCGCGCGAGTCGAGCAGCCGCACGCGGGCGACGATCGTCACGGTCGGGGCCGTGTCCGGGGCCGGATAGCGGGCCTCGAAGGTGCGCACGTCGACGTCCAGGGTCTGGCTGGACCGGGTCAGCTCGCGCGGCCCGATCAGGCGCACCCGCTGCGCTCCGGCCGCGAAGGCGTCCTCCAGCGCGTCGCTGAACAGCACGTCGGCCGAGGCCACCCAGCGCGCGCCCGCGATATAGGCGGCGTCGGTGCCGGTCACGCCCAGGATCCGGTCGTCGCGGGCGGCCTGGGCGAACTCCGGCCGCCCCATGGCCACCGCCACCTGCCCGGCGGGCGCGCCCGAGGCGCCGACCTCGGCGGTCGGGGCCGCGCCGAAGCGGTATAGTCGGACCGGCTCGGGGCTGGACAGCAGGGAGCAGCCGCCCAGGGCCGCCAGCGCAGCGGCGGCGACGGCGGTTCTCGTCAGGGCGCGGATCAAGGCTCGACCTCCATTTCGACGGACGGCGGACGCTGGATGAATTCGCGCGGGCTCTCCCGCACGTCGTCGATCAGCGACTGCAGCGAACGGGTCGCCTCCTCCAGCTGCTGGATCGTCTGCTGCAGCTGCGGCAGGCCGGTGGCCGCGAAGTCGCCGATCGGCTCCTCGAGGCTGGTCGCCGAGCGGTTGATCGAGGCGATGGCCGAGCGGGCGTCGCGGGCGGCGGAGTTGATCTCGGCGATCGCCTCCTGCCCGTCGGTCTCGACGATGCGGCGCGTGCTGACCGCCAGCTGCTCGTACTCGGCGACGGCCGAGTTCGCCCGCGTCAGCGCCTGCTCGAGCTGCTCCAGCATGCCCTTGCGCGCCTCCAGCTCGGTGGTCAGGCTCTCGATGTTCTTCAGGCTGGTCGAGAACGAGCGGACGTTGTCGTCCGACAGCACCCGGTTGATCCGGTTCAGCGCGTCGACCGTCTGGGCCAGCACCGTGCCCGAGCCCGACAGCAGTTCCGAGATCGGCGACGGCTGGCTCTGGATCACCGGCACCACATTGTCGGGGTACTGGGCCTTGAGGATGGCGCTGTTGGGATTGCCGGCGGTGATCTGGATGTAGTTCAGGCCGGTGATGCCCTGCGGCTCCAGCTGGGCGCGCGAGGTCACCCGCACCGGGGTGGTGGCGTCGACCCGCACCCGGGCGATGACCTGGTCGCCCTTGTTCGGGTCGAGGTTCAGGTCGGTGACCTCGCCGACGCGGATGCCGTTGAAGTGGACCTCGCCGCCCTCCGACAGGCCGCGCACCGGCCCGTAGAAGACGATGTCGTACTGGTCGAACTCCTCGTTGAACGACAGCCGGGCCAGCCACATGGCGAACACCGCCAGCGCCGCCAGCAGGGCGACGGTGGCGATGCCGACGGCGGCGTAATGGGCGTCTCTTTCCATCTCGTCCCGCTCTCCTCAGGCGGCCTTGTGGACGGCGCGTCCGCGCGGTCCGAGGAAGTACTCGCGGATCCAGGGATGGTCGGAGCGCTCCAGCTCCTGCACCGTCGCCTTGGCCACGATATGCTTGTCGGCCACGACCGCGACCTTGTCGGTGATCGCATACAGGGTGTCGAGGTCGTGGGTGATCATGAACACCGTCAGCCCGAGGTCGTCCGACAACTGCCGGATCAGGTCGTCGAACGCCCCGGCCCCGATCGGGTCGAGCCCGGCGGTGGGCTCGTCGAGGAACAGCAGCTCCGGATCCAGCGCCAGCGCCCGCGCCAGCCCGACCCGCTTGCGCATGCCGCCCGACAGTTCGGCCGGCTTCAGGTGGTGCGCCTCCGGCTTCAGGCCCACCATGGCGATCTTCATCTCGGCCAGCTCGCGGATCACGTCCTTGGGCAGGCGGGTGTGCTCGACCAGCGGCGAGGCGACGTTGTCGATCACGCTCAGCGAAGAGAACAACGCGCCCTGCTGGAACAGGATGCCGGTGCGGCGTTCGATGTCGGCCGCCTGCTCCTTGGTCAGCTCCGCCCGGTCGTGGCCGAACAGCCGCACGCTGCCCCCGTCCGGCTCCTTCAGCCCGATGATGGAGTTCAGCAGCACGGTCTTGCCCGATCCCGAGCCGCCGACCACGCCCAGCACCTCGCCGCGCTCGACCGTCAGGTTCAGGTCGTCATGGATGACCCGCTCCCCGAACTGGCTGCGCAGGCCGCGCACCTCGACCACCGCCTCGCTCATATGCCGAGCTCCAGATAGGTCAGGGCGAACAGGGCGTCGAGGAAGATGATGGCGAAGATCGCCTGCACCACGGCGGCGGTCACCCGGCGGCCGAGGCTCTCGACGTCGCCCGCCACCGCCATCCCCTGCCGGCAGCCGATGCCGGCGACGATGATGGCGAAGACCGGGGCCTTCGACAGGCCGACGAACAGGTGGTTGCCGATGTCCGGGATGTCGACCATGCGCTGGATGAAGAAGGCCGGCCCCAGCGACAGCTGGCTCCAGGCCACCAGCAGCCCGCCCAGCAGGCCGGCCAGCATGCCGAGGAAGGTCAGCAGCGGCAGCATCAGCACCAGCGCCGCCAGCCGCGGGATGACCAGCGCCTGGAAAGGATTGACGCCCATCACCTGCATGGCGTCGATCTCCTGGTTCATCTTCATCGACCCCACCTCGGCGGCGAAGGACGAGGCCGAGCGGCCGGCCAGCAGGACGGCGGCGATCACCACCGCGAACTCGCGCAGCACCGAGATGGCGATCAGCTCGACCGCGAACACGTCGAAGCCGAACTGGCTGAGCAGGTCGGCCCCGATAAAGGCCACCACCGCGCCGATGAAGAAGCTGGTCACCACCACGATCGGAATGGCGTCGAGGCCGGACCGCTCGGTCTGGCTCACCCACGCCGGCCAGCGAATGCGCCCCGGGTGTCTGAGAGCGGCGCCCGCGGCGACGATCAGCCGGCCGAGGAAGGCCAGCGACAGGGTCATCTCCGCCGCGATGTCCTGCACGCCCCGGCCGATCTTGGCGAAGCCGCGCACCCAGCCCGGCGAGCGGCGCGGCGGCTCGGCGCTCTCGCGCTCCAGCCGTTCGACCATGGCGTAGATGCGGCCCGCCTCCGGCCGCTGCGTCCAGGCGGTCTCCGGCAGCACGCAGTTGCTGGCCTGCACCAGCGCCAGCGCCCCGGCGGTGTCGAACCGCCCCAGCCCGGTCAGGTCCACCGCCGCCACGCAGCGCTGCTCCAGCTCGCGGTCCAGCCGCTGCGAAATGCGGCCGAGCTCGGTTGCGGTCCAGTCGCCGGTCAGACGCAGGGTCAGATCCGTTCCGCCGTCCTCGATCTCGAATCCCGCTGCGGCCATACCCCTACCTAGATTGCGCCGTTCGCATTGCCTATCCGGGAGAAACGGCGAAGCTGCGGCGTGCAGCAGAACGCCGCCACACCGTATTCGTTCAGCCACGCTTTCAGAGGCTTGCCGCTCAGAGCAGCGACCGCGCCTGCACCAGGTCGGCGACGAACCGCTCCCGCTCCGCCGCCTTCGCCGCCGCGTCGGGGATGCGCAGCAGATAGGACGGGTGCACCGTCAGCAGGGCCGTGGCACCGTCGGCCAGCGGCACGGGCCGTCCCCGCTCCTTCGTCACCGCCGGCTTACGCCCCAGCACCCCGAGCCCGGCCGTCGCCCCCAGCGCCAGCACCACCTTCGGCTTCACCAGCCGCCGCTCGGCCTCCAGCCACCAGCGGCAGGCGCTCACCTCCCCCGCATTGGGCGTCTTGTGCAGCCGACGCTTGCCGCGCGGCTCGTGCTTGAAGTGCTTGACCGCATTGGTCACGAACACGTCCCCGCGGTCGATCTCCGCCGCCTCCAGCGCCGCGTCCAGCACCTTGCCGGCCGGCCCGACGAAGGGATGGCCGGCTAGATCCTCCTGGTCCCCCGGCTGCTCGCCGACGATCATCAGCCGCGCCCGTCTCGGTCCCTCGCCGCACACCCCCTGGGTCGCGTCGCGCCACAGCGGACAGCGGCGGCAGGCCTGGACGGCGGCGTCCAGCTCGCCGAGCGTCGAGGGGACGAAGCCCTCCTCGAAGCTGGCGTCGCGGGCCAGTCGCGACAGGGTGCGGTCGAGGCGGCGGTTGGGTTCGGGAGCGGGGGCGGCGACCATGGCCTCGGTCCGAACCGCCGACTGCGCCACCAGTTCCGGGATCAGCGCCGCCTCGGGCAGGTTCTTCCAGTAGCGCTTCGGCATCTCGGAACGCATGGCCCGGGTCTTCAGCCGCGCCGGATTGAAGGTCGAGGCGTAGTAGGTGCGCCAGAATTCCTCCATCTCGTCGGCGTCCGGGGCCATGTCGCGCGTCGCCGGGGGACCGAAGCCCAGACGCTCCGTGTCCCAGCGCGCGGTCCCGTCCGGCGTCAGGATCGACCACCGCATCGGCGTGAAGCGGCGGACGAAGAAGGGCGCGGTGATCTCCAGCACCCGGTGCGCCGGTTCGAACCAGGCGACCCAGGCCTCGCCCTGCCCGTCGTCCACCTGACGGAAGCGCACGAAGGCCTTCATCTTGTGCGAGGCGCGCGAGACGTTCTTCGCCCGCTCCAGCGCGTCGGCGACGTCCCGGTCCGACGCCACCCGCATCAGCTCCGGCGCGTCGCGGAGCCGCCACAGCAGCCGGTACAGCAGGTCGAAACGATCGGCCGACCGGTGCAGCACCACCGCCTGCGCCGTCTCCACGAAGGCCCGCGGCACGGAGAAGGCGGCGCCGCCGGGCTCCGGCGGAGGCGCGGCGTCGTCGAACAGCCCGCCCTGCCCCGCGCCGACCACGAAGCGCGCCTCGGCCGGGGCCACGCCCGCCTCGCGGAAGGCCCGGGCCGCCTTCCGCCAGCCCTCGAAATCGGTCTCGCCCGCCAGCGATGCGACCGCCATCAGAACAGGCTCAGCTGCACCGGCGCCGCCGGCGGCGCCAGCCGCGCCCGCAGGTCCGCCGCGTCGGTCAGGCCGCCCGGCGTCCAGTCGAGCGCGGTGATGAACGGCCGCACCTTGTCGACCCCCCGGCACAGGCGCGCCACGTCCTCCAGCCGCAGGGTCCGGTAGCGGCGCACCGACAGGATCCGGTCCACCGACTTCACCCCCAGCCCCGGCACGCGCAGCAGCATCTCCCGCGCAGCCGTGTTGACGTCGACCGGGAACAACTCGCGCCGGTTCAGCGCCCAGGCCAGCTTCGGGTCGACCGCCAGGTCGAGCATGCCGCCGGTCGCCGCCTCGCCGATCTCCGGCGCCGAGAAGCCGTAGAAGCGCATCAGCCAGTCGGCCTGGTACAGCCGGTGCTCCCGCATCAGCGGCGGCTTCTGCAGCGGCAGGGCGGCCGAGGAGTCGGGGATCGGGCTGAAGGCCGAGTAATAGACCCGGCGCAGGCCGTAGCCGCCGTACAGCGCGGCGCTGCGCTGCAGGATCTCCGTGTCCGGCGCCCCGTCGGCGCCGACGATCAGCTGGGTGCTCTGCCCCGCCGGCGCGAAGCGCGGCGGCCGCGCCCGGTCCCGCTTCTGCGGCTTCGCCGCCTCCACCTTCAGCCGCACGTGGCCCATGGCCTTCTTGATGACGCCGACGTCCTTCTGCGGGGCCAGCCGCCGCAGGGCCTCGTCGCGCGGCAGCTCGATGTTGGCCGACAGCCGGTCGGCGTAGAGGCCCGCCGCCTCGACCAGCTTCGGATCGGCTTCCGGGATCAGCTTCAGATGGATGTAGCCGCGGAAGTCATGGACCTCGCGCAGGGTCCTCGCCACCCGCACCAGCTGCTCCATGGTGTAGTCGCCGGAGCGGATGATCCCCGACGACAGGAACAGGCCCTCAATGTAGTTGCGGCGGTAGAACTCCAGCGTCAGCCGGACCACCTCGTCGACCGAGAACCGCGCCCGCTCCACGTTCGAGGACGCGCGATTGATGCAGTAGGCGCAGTCGTAGATGCAGAAGTTGGTCAGCAGCACCTTCAGCAGCGACACGCATCGCCCGTCCGGCGTGTAGGCGTGGCAGATGCCCATGCCCTCGGTCGAGCCGACTCCGCGCCCCCCGGTCGAGTCCCGCTTGCCCGTGCCCGAGGAGGCGCACGAGGCGTCGTACTTGGCCGCGTCGGCGAGGATCGAGAGTTTGCGTCGGAGGTCCAGCTGCGCCATCTGTTCGCATTATGTTCCCCATCGGGAATGCGCGTCCAGCGTGGCCGTTGCGGGCGATTTGTCGCGTCAGCGCAGGTAGTTGAGCAGCGACACCTGCCGCAGCTGGCTGATCACCTGGGCCGAGGCCTGGATCGCCACCTGGGACAACTGCAGGTCCGTCACCGCCTGCGCCATGTCCGCATCGGTGCGGTCCGCGACGAGGGCGTCGAGCGAGGTCAGCTGCGCCTCGTGGGCCTTGGTGACGTCCTCGACCTGGTTGGCCATCGAGCCGGTGCGGGCCGTCTTGTCGATCACGCCGTTGGCGGCCTGTTCGAGCCGACCCAGCTGGGTCTGCAGGAAGGCCTTCTGCGCTTCGGTCATCTTGCCGGTCAGCGGGCCGGCGGCGCTGGCGTGATAGGTCTGGATGTCGCGCAGGATCGACATCACCTCGGTCCCCACCTCGTCGGCGAGGAAGCCCGTCTCCAGCGTCGTCCCCTCCGCCACCCGGCTGACCGTCTTCAGGGTGTCGTTGGCGAAGACCGACGCGACCGAGGGCGCCGCCGCCAGGTCGGCGAGGCTTTCGGCCGTCATCGGCGTAGTGTTCACCTTGGCGCCCGAGAACAGGTAGCCGCCCTGGTGGCGCATGTTCAGGCCGCCGCGGATGGTCTGGAAATGTCCTTCCAGCTCCTGCATCAGCGCCCCGCCGGAGTCCGTCGCCAGCACGCTGCCCACCGCCTCGCGCAGGCCGGCGATGCCGTCCCCGATCCGGTTCAGCGCCAGGTCCTGGGTCGTCAGCCGGGACGACACCGCCTCGCCGGTGTCGATGAACCCCTGGATGCGGCTCTGGGCGCCCTTCAGCGCGGTCAGGGTCTCCGACTGGCGCCCGAAGCCCGTCAGATCGGTCGCGTTCTTGTGGGTCGAGACGCGCTCCTGCGCCTCGGCCGCGCGGGTCTGGGCCTTCATCAGGTCCAGCAGGGCCGACTGGTAGTTTCCGAAGGTGGCGACGCGGGTCATCAGGTCATCCCCAGAAGCGTGTCGTACATGTCCTTCACCGCCTGGATCAGCCGTGCGGAGGCGTTGAAGGCCTGCTGGTAGGTGGTCATCAGCACCAGCTCCTCGTCGAGGTTCACCCCCTCGTGCGCCGTCTGGCGCGCGCTGGCCTCGGCGTAGAGGGCCTCCGCCGTTTCCTTGCGGTTCTCCGCCGCCGCCGCCCGTCCGCCGATCTCCCCCGACAGCTCCGCGGCGTAGCGCGACACCGAGATCGCGCCGCCGGCCGCCCCGCCCGCCGGCTGGAACGACGCCGCCCGCTCGCCCGCGTCGGCCAGCAGCAGGGCCCCGCGTCCGTCGCCGGTGCTCAGCGCCGAGGCTCCCGGAGCCGCCGACAGGTTCAGCTGCGCCAGCGCCAGCCGAGACGGGCTCTGCCGGATGTCGGTGCGCAGGGCGAAGCCGTCGGCGCGCGAGGCGCGGACCCCGCCGCCGATCCCGAACAGCTCGGTCACCGAGACGCCCGACGGAACCTGGGTGGTGCGATCCTCCAGCACGGTCATCACCGGCGGCGGACTGCCGAAGCCGGTGAACGACAGCGTTCCGTCGGCGGCGAGGGCGAAGGTCCCGAAGCGGCCGACGCCGGTGGCCGGGTCGTTCAGGGCCGCCACCAGGTCCCCGACGGTTCCGCCCGCGGGAACCGCCACCTGCAGGTCGCGCAGGGTGGAGCCGCTCTCGCCGGTGAAGCGCAGGGTCAGGGTCTCGCCGGCGGTGAAGCCATGCGGCGAGGCGGCGGTCAGGCCGGTGTCGTAGATCGCCGGGCGGTCGGTGGTGATCAGGTCGTTGAGCCCGAAGTAGTGCGAGAAGCCGCGCCCGACCTTGGACGAGGGCGAGGCCGCATCGTCGGCGATCACCACGCCGTTGGTCCCGGTGGCCGACAGCGTCAGCCGGCCGTCCGTGAAGCTGGCCGTCGCCGCCCCGCCCAGCTGGGCGTTCAGCACCGTGAGGAAGGTCGCCGGCGTGGCGGCCACCCCGTTGACGGTCATGGTCGCGCCGCTGAACACGATGTCGGCGCGCGCCTGGATCACGCCTGCGGGGTTGGTCACCGCCACCGTGGTCTGGCCGCTGAAGCCGGCGATGGCGCTTTCGAACGTCTGGCCGACGTTGCGTCCGGTCAGGCTGGTCGGCGCCGGGACCGCGGAGTTGGCGTTGTGGGCGCGGTTCAGCTCGTCGGCCATGTGGCTGACCAGTTCCGCCAGGCGCTCGGCGGCCGCCGGCGCCTCCACGTCCCGCAGCTCCACCAGACCCTTGATCTCGCCCGAGCTGATGTTGTCGAGCAGGGCGCGCTTCTGGCCGCCCGGCTCGGTGATCCAGATCTGGTTGAAGGCGGTCTCGCCCGTCACCGTGCCGGCCCGATGATACTCCAGCGTCGCCGCCCCCTGTCCCGCGAGGAGCGCGCCCGCCCCCGTGCGGATCGACACCCCGCCCACCGACCGGGGCGTCACCCGGACGTCCATCAACTCGGCCAGCTGGCCGATCAGGGCCGACTGGGCGGTTTCGGCGCCGGAGGCGTCGCCGTTGACCACCGTGGCGCGGGCGATCTCGACGTTCAGCCCCTCGATCTGCTGGAGCAGGCTGTTGGCCTTCTCGACGGCGCTCTGGATGCGCCCGTCGGCGTCCTCGCGCACCGCCTGGATCTGCTTGCCGATGCGGCTCGCCTCGTCGAACAGGGACTGGGTGCGGAACAGGGCGTCCTGCCGCCGCGGCGACGAGGTCGGGTCCTCGGCGCTGGCGGCGAAGGCCGCGAACACCGCATCGACCTGGCCGAAGAAGCCGCTGTCGCCGCCGGGATCCCCGAACAGCGACTGGATTCGGTCGTAGAGCTCGTGCCGCACGCCCTGCCGCGCCGACTCCGCGCCGGCGTTCAGGCTGGCGGCCTGCAGGAAGCGGTCGGTGGCGAGGCGGATGCGCGCCACCTCGACGCCGGAGCCGATGCCCTGGCTGACCAGGGTCTGCTGCTCCGCGATCTTGCGGACGTAGCCGGGGGTGTTGACGTTGGAGACGTTGTCCGAGACCACGCGCAGCTGGGTCTGGGCCGTCGTCAGTCCCGACGTCGCCGTGTTCATGATCGCGTTCAGCGACATTCGCGCACCTCCACAGCCCCGACGCCCGGCAATCCCTGCCAGCCGCCGCGCGCTTTTTGCCCGGCCGCGCGGGGGCTGGCGTCCGCCAACCCTCTGAAATCACGGGATTTCGCTTTCCGCACTCGGATCATGACCGGCAAGGCGCGCAAACGGCGGGCCAGCCGCGAAAGGCCCTGCGGCGCCGGGCAAGATTCGTCGGCACGCGGCAAGAATCGACCGCGCCGCGCCGGGCGAGGCCGCTCACGCCTCGACACGATACCGTGGAAAATCAGCAACTTGTCGGGCGCGACCCGATTGGCCCGGCTCTTGCGCCAGAGGGTCCGAATGTCCGGCGCAGCAGGCGCCACCGCCCCGTCGCTCCGGCGACCCCGCCCTGGTCCCATGTCCGCACAGATCCTCCTCTCCATGCTCGCGCCTGCGTCGACGGCGACCCCGCAAGGGTCGACGACGTCGGCCGCCGGCGAGTTCGAGGGCCTGCTCGCCGGCCTCGCCCGGGCCGGGGCCGGCGACGGGTCCAGGGCCGTCCCTGAACCCGAGGTCGAGGTCGCCGCGGACAAGGGTGTCCCGACGGACGGAACGGCCGGCTATCTGACGCCGCCCCCGGTCGCGCCCCTGCTGGTCGCGCCGGTCGCCGACCCCGCGGAGCTCCCCGCCGAAGCCGCCGACGATACCGCCGATCCCGCCGTCCTCGCCGACACGGCCGTGTCCGGATCCGCCGCCGCGCCGACGACCCCGGCGTCGAACCCGCCAGCGACCGCCGCCGCCCCCGCTCCGGCGGGCGTCGCGCCGCCGCCCGCCGAGGGCGATGCAGGCCCCGAGGCCGCCCTCCCCGCGCCGGCGCCGGCGCCGGCGGACGAGGCCGCGACCGCGCCCGAGGCGCCGGCCGCGACCGCCCCGGCCGCCGCAGGCTCCTCCGCCTCCGCCCCGGCCGCCCCGCCGCCGACGGCGGCGCCCGCGCCGACGCCGCTGCGCCCCCTCGCCGAGCGCACCTCCCTGCCTCTCGAGGAGGGCGGGACGGCCTCGCCTTCGGCCCCGGCCGCCGACGGCGCCGCCGCCCCCGCGGCCGCCGGCGCGGACGCCGCATCTCCCCCGCCCGCCGAGGCCCGCCCGGCCACGGGATCCGCCGAGGCGGCGGCTCCCGCGCCGACCGCCGCCGCCGCCGGCTCCGACGCGCCCGCCGAGGGGCCGCCGCCCGCCGAGAGCGGCTCGGCCGGAAGCGACCCCGCCACGGCGGCGGCGCGCGAGACCGCCCCCGCGAGCATGTCCCGGGCCGCGGTCGAGGCAACCGCCCAGATCGCCGCCCAGATCCTGCGCCGCCTCGACAGCCGTACGACCCGGTTCGAGATGGCCCTGCTGCCCGAGGAGCTGGGGCGCGTCGACGTGAAGCTCGACATCGATTCCGAGGGCCGTCTCGCGGCCCGCCTCGCCTTCGACAACCCCGCCGCGGCCGCCGACCTGCGCGGCCGCACGGACGAGCTGCGGCGCCAGCTCGAACAGGCCGGCTTCCACCTCGCCGACGACGCGTTCGAATTCGCCGACCGCGACAGCGGCTCCAGCGCCTTCGACCGCGGCGAGGATCCGCGCCGCGGCTCCGGGCGCGCCTTCACCGCCGCCGCCCGCCTGAACGCCGAGGCCGACGCGCCGGTCGCCCGCTGGACATCCCTCTCCCTCGCGCCTGCGGGCGTGGATCTGAAGGTCTGATCGCATGGTCGACGCCGTCACCACCGCCAACAACGCGACCGGCCGCATCAACTCCGGTCAGACGATGCTGGCCTCGAACTTCGAGACCTTCCTCAGCCTGCTCACCGCCCAGCTGAAGAACCAGGACCCGCTGTCGCCGGTCGACTCCAACCAGTTCACCGCCCAGCTGACCCAGATGGCCGGCGTCGAGCAGCAGCTGCTGACCAATGAGCTGCTCAAGGGCATGCTCGCCGCCCAGGGCGGCGGCCTCAGCGACGCCGCCGACTTCATCGGCAAGGAGGCCACCGCCGCCTGGCCCGCCACCCGCTTCGAAGACGGCGCCGCCAGCTGGAGCTACGAGCTGGCCGGCAAGGCCGCCTCCGCCACCCTCCAGGTGCTCGACGGCTCCGGCAAGGTGGTCTGGCAGGGCGACGCCCCGGACAAGACCACCGGCGTGCACGACTTCACCTGGGACGGCGAGACCCTGACCGGCGGGAACGCCCAGGACGGCGAGGTCTACACGCTGAAGGTGGTGGCGAAGGACGCCGCCGGCGGCGACCTCGACGCCCAGGTCCTGACCCGCGGCCGCGTCACCGGCGTCGAGATGTACGACGGCGAGGTCTACCTGACCGTCGGCCCCTCGGTCCTCCCGCTGTCCTCCGTCATTGCGCTCGAGGAGGCCAAGGCCCCCTCCGGCGCCTCATCCTGATCTCGTAAGGAGCCCGCGCCATGAGCATCAACAGCGCCCTTCTGGCCGGCGTGTCCGGCCTGACCGCCAACTCCGCCGCCCTCGCGGCCATCTCGCAGAACATCGCGAACGTGAACACCGTCGGCTACAAGCGGTCGGCGGCCGAGTTCTCGACCGTGATCAACAGCCAAGTCCAGGGCGCCGGCTACTCCGCCGGCGGCGTCCTGGCCAACGCCCGCCACTACACCAGCCAGGCCGGCCAGCTGCAGCGCACCACCCAGAACACCGACCTCGGCATCGCCGGCCAGGGCTTCTTCGTCGTCACCGAGAAGGCCGAGAACCTGCAGGTCACCGACGCCCGCCTCTTCACCCGCGCCGGGGCCTTCCGCGTCGACAGCCTCGGCTACCTGAAGAACACCTCGGGTCTCTACCTGCAGGGCTGGCCCGTCGACTCCGAGGGCAACATCACCACCGACCCCTCGGACCTGAACCGGCTGCGCACCATCAACGTCGGCTCCGTCGGCGGCACCGCCGAGCCCACCACCCGCGTGCAGCTGAACGCCAACCTGCGCTCCAGCCAGGCGGTCTCGGCCGAGGCGACCGACGCCGCCGCCGTCCCGCCGGGCGCCAACGCCTACGACCCGGCCACCAACTCCATGGCCATGTGGGATCCGGACAGCGGCGCCGGCGTGAAGCCCGACTTCGAGCTGACCATCCCCGTCTCCGACTCCAAGGGCGGCCAGCGCACCATCGCCGTCTCCTTCCTGAAGAGCGCCACGCCGAACCAGTGGTACGCGGAAGTCCGCGCCATTCCGGCCTCCGACGTGGTCACCGGGGCCGGGCTGACCAACGGCCAGATCAAGACCGGCATCGTCGCCTTCACCCAGGACGGCCGCCTCGACGTCGACGCCATGGCGGCCCTCGGCGCCAACGCCCTCTTCGCCGATCCGGCCGCAGCCAGCCTGACCTTCGCCTCCTCGGACTCCGCCGCGCCCGGCGCAGGCCAGGTCAACTGGGCGCCGGGCCTCGGCATCGACGACCAGGTGCTGACCTTCGACCTGACCGCGGGCGCCGGCGGCCTGACCCAGTACGACAGCGCCTCCGTCGTCCAGGCCGTGCTCACCAACGGCACCGCCTTCGGCAACCTGTCCGAGGTCAAGATCGACGAGACCGGCTTCGTCACCGCCATCTTCGACAACGGCGTGACCCGGCGCATCGCCCAGATCGCCATCGCCACCTTCCCGAGCCCGGACAATCTGCTCGAGGCCAGCGGCAACGCCTTCCGCGTCAGCCAGGGCTCCGGCACCTACAACCTGAAGACCGCCGGCTCCGGCGGCGCCGGCACCATCGGCTCGTCCCAGCTGGAGGCCTCGACCGTC